>Ga0209317_1000052_pt1 | contig 161769 bp, 183 predicted proteins | sample RifGroB2_FD_183994 | JGI IMG/M metagenome (GOLD analysis project Ga0209317, IMG submission 183994) | Soil microbial communities from Rifle, Colorado, USA - Groundwater B2 (SPAdes) (version 2) | ecosystem: Environmental > Terrestrial > Soil > Unclassified | place: Rifle, Colorado | collected...
AAACAGCTCGCCTGCCAGCAGTTCATACATGTTATTGTCGTCCCTGACGCTCGATGCAAGCTGTTTCATCTTGAGATACAACGACTGCGCCGACCCGACGGTCTTATCGTTGCCGCCGCCTGAAAAATCTTCGTAACCGGTTCCCTGCGCGAGTTCCATGTTTCTTTTAGCAATCCTCTCCATTTCTTTTATGTCCATAAGCCTCTGCTTCATACGGTTCTGGTTTGAAACTATCTCGCCCATAAGCTTTATGAGTTCGTCCAGTTTTTCCGCGTTAACGCGTATGGTCTCCGCCTGCTTTTGATTCGTTCCCTTGTCCGGAGACTGCTGTACAGGCTGCCGGCTCGTATCCGGAGCCGGGCGATCTTCCGGTTTATGCGTCTCTCTTTCGGCCGGCTCTTTAGGCATAGCTGATTCGGGGGGAAGGCTTCCTTCCGCCGCCTTAGCAAGTTCTTCGCAAAGGGCGGCGCTGTCATCCGTGATTTCCTGCCCTGAAGCGGTTTTGTCTATCATGTCCGAAATAACATCGATAGCCTTGAAGATCAGATCCGCCAGTTCCTTTGAATGACTTATTTTGCCTTCCCTCAAAGCGCCCAGCACGTCCTCCGTCTTATGCGCGACCCCGGTTATATGTGTGAGCTTCATCATTCTCGAAGAGCCTTTGATGGTGTGAGCCGACCGGAATATGGCGTTTATAGTCTCCGAGTCATCCGGATTCTTCTCGAGGAACACAAGCCCTTTATTGAGCTTTTCCACGTGTTCACGGGCTTCTTCCACAAACCTCGCCAGAAATTTCGCCATATCGAATGCCATAAATACCCCTTAGCCTATCCTTTCCTTTTTCATTCTATTTCTCAGTTCCGAAACTTTATGTTTGCAAAGACGCGCCATATTTTCCGCCGGGAAAGAAACAGGAAAAAATGTAAACCCATAGTCCGGCATATCTCCTTTGGCCAATAACCGCTCCGTTATCTCATATTCGCGGCATGCCTTTTCCGGCTCGCCCGCCGAACCGTAGAGTTCGGCCAGATAAAAATGGGCCGGCCATGAGGACGATTGTATATAAAGGGCTTCCCTGAACCTCTTCAGGGCGTTCTCATAATCGTTTTGCATTTTATATATCAATCCAAGCAGCAAATAGCCTTCGAGGCACCACCTGTCGGCCTCTATGCCTCTCATACAGGCCGTTTCGGCCTCTTTCATGTTTTTCATGTTGATAAGTATGCCTGCCTTCAGCATATGTGCCCTTACAAAAAACCGGTCATTTTCCGGTATAGCCTCTATCTTCTCCAACGCTTCTACGTACCGTTTACCTTTGGCGAACGATAATGCCTCATCAAAAAACGCACCGGTATCCGGTGCCTTATGCGAGACGCCTAACGCGTAATCTACGATGCACGATGCGCTTTGAGCATTGCGTCGCGGACTGTTCGCAGCGTTCTCACCGTTCAACGCGCAACGCTTGACGACCATTCCTGCATCATGCGTTTTACATCCCGGGTCCCGTTCCCGTTTGTTCCTGAAAAAGAACATTCCGTCCATTTCGACAAGAGATAATATCCCGAAGTTGTGAGACAGGGTCTCGGTAGCGCTTAAAAACAGGTATCCGTCTTCCCTCAGCAGACCGGCCAAATTACTGAATATGCTCCTTTGCGTCCCGGGCTCAAAATAAATGGATACGTTCCGGTAAAAAATAATATCCAGCATCTTAAGTTCTTCGGGGTAAGAATCGGATAGAAGATTCAGTCTCCGGAACTCCACTTTTTCCCTGACGAAATCCTTTATCTTATAGCGGTTGCATCCGCATTCTTCAAAATATTTTTTCTTCAGGTTATCGGGAAAACCTCTGAAGGAATGGGAACCGAAAATCCCGTTTTGCGCGCTCTCTATCGCTGCTCCGTCTATATCCGCTCCTATAACCGAAATAAAACCGTTGATACCGGCGCCGTATTTCTCCATAAGATATAAGGCTATCGAGTACGGCTCTTCGCCTGTAGAACAGCCTGCGCTTAAAATCCTGAGTTTACCGTTAGGGCTTTTATCCGCAAGTTTTTCGGAGACTAACCTTTCCGTGAGCAATTTTAGATGGGCGTGCTCGCGAAAAAAATAGGTCTCGTTTATAGTTACCAGATTTACGAGATCGTTGAACTCTCCCTGTTCGGAGACAAGAACGAAGAGGTACATTGCAGGAGACTCCATGCCCCTCCCGGACATCCTTTTCCGGATACCCTCTTCGAGGATTGCGTTCCTTACATCATCGAAACTCAGGCCGCACCTCTCTTTTATAATATCCTTAAAAGGCGTCAGATCCATCGTCCTCTCCGGTTACAAAAAACATTCCTATGCCTTTCCTACAATGCTTATAATGTCGTCGCCTATCTCGTCTATCGGCAGTATCTTATCGACGCAGCCGCTGTCTATCGCCGCCTTGTTCATGCCGAACACGACCGAAGTCTTTTCGTCCTGCGCGATAGTCAGCCCCCCGGCTCCCTTTATCTTTTTAATCCCCATCGCGCCGTCGCTCCCCATACCCGTCAGTATGACCCCTATGCTCCGCTGTCCGTATACCTTTGCAACGGATGATAAAAGGGCATCGCACGAAGGACGGTAGATGTCCTTCGGATGCCTTTCGACGAGCGCAATTTTCCTGTCGACCGTGATCTCCATATGCTTTTCCGAGGGCGACACATATACGGTTCCGGGATTTATATACTCACCGTCGGAAGCCGTCTTCACATTCAACCTCGATGTTCTCTTAAGCCACTCTACCATTCCCTGAACGAAACCGTCCGAGATATGCTGGGCGATCACTATAGGGCAAGGGAACTTTTCCGGGAATCCCGAAAGCAAGACGGACAGGGCTTCAGGCCCGCCGGTTGAAGATGCGACGGCAACTATCCTGTCGACCGTCTTATTACCGAATACCGGTTTAGGCTGTTCCTTTATATCCTTTACTGCGCGCCTGCCGCCGATGTGCGTTATAACCCTTATTTTGGAAAGAAGCTTTATCTTATCTATGAATTCCTTTGCGCCGTCGAGATTCACGTCCGGCTTCTGGACGAGGTCTAACGCTCCCTTGGATATGGCGGCATATGCCGTATGAGCGTCTCCCCTCGTAGTAACTACAAGAATGGGAACCGCATGGGCGGCCATGATATGCTCTATGGCCTCAAGCCCGTTCATCTCCGGCATCTCTATGTCCATAGTAACGATATCCGGCTTGAGCTCCCTCGTCTTTCGTACGGCTTCCCTGCCGTCTTGCGCCTCGCCTACTATCATTATATCTTTGTCGGTCGATAAGATTGCGGTAATAAGCTCCCTCGCCAATGAACTGTCGTCAACCACCAAAACCCTTATCTGTCCCATAAAAGATTATTCCCCTTTTACCTCGAATTTATCCGTCATCCCCCTTAATTCGTCGGACAACTGCGCCATCTCTTTGGTGACGGCGTTTATCTGACCTATCGAGCCGGACATCTGTCCCGCGCCGTTAACGATCTCTCTCAGGGCGGAAGCTACCTGACTGCTCGCGGTCTTCTGCTGCTGCGTCGATAAGGATATCTGCTTCGCGGACTTATTTGTCTCTTCAGCCACGTTGACTATATCTATCAGCATCGAAACCGTCCGGCCGGCGTAATCTACTCCTTCCTGAACGATCTTTGAGCTCTTTTCGGACGCTATTACCAGACGGTTTACCGCTTCGAGGATTTCGTTGATCTTGTTTTCTATCTCCCCGGTGGATTCCATAACGCTGTCCGCGAGTTTTCTTATCTCTACGGCGACAACGCCGAACCTCTTCCCTGCCTCTCCGGCGCTTGAGGCTTCGAGGGCGGCGTTAAACGCTATGAGTTTCGTCTGATCCGCTATTTTATTTATAAGCTCCATCACCTTCGTTATCTCCTTCGACTTCTTCCCCAGTTCCATGATTTCGCCGATGCTGTTCAGATTTTCCGTGTTGATGTCGTTCATCTTCATTGTGATGGTCTCTACGGCGGCAGCGCCCCTTTTCGTGTCGTTCCATGATTTATTCGCAACTTCCACTACGGAGTTCGTATAGTCCGCAATCTGAGATGAAGACGCGGAAAGCTCCTCCATTGTGGAGGATATCTCGGCTACGGAACTGGACAACTGTGAAGAAAACGTCGCCTGGCCGTCCACCGTCTTCGCAATATTCTCGGCATAACTGTTTATCGCCTGCGATCTACTCGATATGTGCGATATTGCGCCGTGCAGTTTATCTATCAGACCGTTGAAAGACCTGCACATCTGCCCTATTTCGTCATCGCCCGTATCGCCGATCCTTAACGTCAAATCGCCTTTTTCCACCGCGCTTATCACTTCCTCCGTAGTCTTCAGAGGATTAATAATACTCATGGCGACCTTTCCGTTCGCGACTACGACCGCGCCTAAGACTATGAGCGAGACCACAACCATAAAGGTCAGAGACACTTTTACGGTATTGCTTACGCTGTCCACCACGTCCTGTTGTTTTCCGGTCATTATCTTAACCTGATGCTCTCCCTTCTTCGACTGCTCGAAGGAAACCGCCTTTACGGTATCGACGGCACTCTGCATAGCCGCATCGCTCTCCAGCACGCTTTTCCGGGCATGCAGTATTTTTTTTATGGAAACATCCGTTGCCGCTATCACGCCCGACATTGCATCGACATCTTTCAGCATCTTTGCCTGATCTATGCGTCCGAGAAGTTTTTCCAGCTTATCGACGTTTGAACGTATCCTCTCCTGCATTTTCTTTATCTCGATTTCCGCTTTCTGCATATCGCTTTGCGAATCGGCCAACATTACAAACCTTACTGCCGAGGCAAGTTCCTTTATATCGAGGTTTATCGTACCCCCTGTGCCGGATATCAGGGCGGCGGTATTCTGGAAGTTATACGATGCCTCTATTCTCTGCCTGTCTTTCACCATCTGCATCTCGAAGGGATCTATAATCTCCGCCACCTTGGAATTGAGGGCGTCAACAATTTTCAACATCGATTTTTTTAAAGAAATGTACGCCCCCTCTTCATCTTTACCGGAAAGAACGGCCGACCTTACGGCGATAAGGCCTGCGCCTTCCGCGGTGAACTGCGAATATATCTTTGCGGCAGCCTCCTTTATTTCCTTTATTACCGCAGGGTCTCCTTCTTCATGGCTTACCATCCGGATGGAATCGGTGACGGCCTTCATCCTTTCCTTAAACGGCGCCAGCCTGAACCTGTTTTTAACCGTCTCCATATCCGCCATGATTATCTCGATTTCTTTCAGTTTCGCCTGCAGGGTCAGAATTTTTTTAATTATGCCGTTAAATCTCTGGTTCGACTGCTGGGCGTCTTTGACGTTTCTCGAAAAATCCTCATTCAAGGCGTTGATTTTATCCCTTATCCCGGCTATTGTACGCTCCACTTTTTTCAGCGATTCATTTACATTCGATGCCTCTGCTTTAAAAAGAGCGACGTCCGCAAGCCTGCGCTCAACGGCCCCGGCAACGGTCTTGTGCACCCCATCAAGAACGGAGGTATCCGCTCCGGAGGCCTTCATGCCGAGACGCCGCATATCTTTATTTGCCTGTTCTATGAATTTGATATGCCCGTTTATCGTTTCGGAAAGGCGTTGAACCTCCTGCCGATCGCTGGAAAGTCCAAGCCGCATCATATCGGCCGAAAGTCTCTCTACGGCCTGCTGAAGTTCCAACGTCTTCACCTGCAGTGGGGTCGATTGACCCGTGAGGATATTTATCCCCGACCTGATCTTCAGTATGGCGTACACGCTTATCGCCGCGATTATTAAAATGCCGATTACGGTAATAAGCATGCTGCCGAGAAGCCTTTTTTTAACGGTCATGCTCCCCCCTTATTGCCTGATAGGGACTATTTTGCCGCTCTCTATGCGCGTCAAAAACACACTGTCCAATGCCTGATGATCTCCGGCGTTGAGGTTCATGGTAAGCCCGCCCATGTTTGAATTACTCATCCCTTCAAACGCATTTATAAGCCCCTCTCTCGTCGCATCCTTGCCGGCTTTCTCGAGCGCCGACACCATCGCTTTTGCGGTTATGCATCCCTCGAAATTTACAAAACCGAGCGGTTGACCCGGGTAATATTTCTTCAGAAGAGACGCGCATTCCTTTGTAACAGGCAACGACTCGTCCTCCGGGAAAGGAACCACCTGCGATATGACAACCCCCTCTCCGGCGCCGCCGACTTTTTCAAGAAGATTTCCGGTTCCTACAAATGACACTGTGGCAAGGTGCGATTTCAAGCCTTCGGCCTTCGCCTCTTTGATAAATACCGAAAGGGGAGTATACGGCCCGACCATTATTATCGTATCCGGCTTTGCCTTCAGCATTTCCGCAAGCCCGGTTTTTATTGCCGTGGTGTTTCTCTGAAAAGTTCCTTTTGCGATTACATCCATTCCCCTTTTCTTCAATGCCTTCAGCGTCCCTGAAAGCACTGCCTGCCCGAAGCCGTCGTCCTGATAGAATACGCCGAAGGTCTTTGCGTCTTTGCTCTTTATAAAATAGTCCACCAGCGCCTCGGCCTCGTCGTCATAGCTCGCCCGTATATTTATAATCTGCGACACTACCGGATTCCTGAGAGTCATAGCGCCTGTAAAAAGCCCTACGAGCGGAACCTTCATCTCTTTTACAATTGGAATTACCGCATTGGCCGTAGGGGTTCCCACATAGCCGAAAAGGGCGAATACCTTATGTTCCTCTATCATCTTTAGAGTGGAATCGATGGCCTTGTCCGGCTCATAACCGTCGTCTTCCACTATCAGATTGATCTTTCTGCCGTTGATGCCGCCTTTTTCGTTGACCTCTTTAAAAACGGCATCGGCCCCCATGAACATCCCCTTGCCGAGCCCCTCTGCCGGGCCCTTCTGTGCGTTTACCATGCCGAGCTTAATCACGGGTGGAGCCGCTACATCGGCTGCATAAAGGCCGGTGGTTATAAAAAAACCGGCCGCCAGAAAAATAAAACACAGTCTTGCCATTGTTTCCTCCCTTTTTACTTCTAAAAACTCCCTGCTTGTCCGGGATCGGCGTCTCTCCGGTTACCCTTTCGATAACTTAAACTGTTCCACCACGCCCTTTAAACTATCGGACAAGTGCGACAGGTTTTGGGCTATTGCATTAAGCTGACCCATCGAATTTGTGGTCTGGCCCGCCCCGGCGACTATTTCCCTCAACGCCGTTACCACCTGATGGCTCGCTGTCTTCTGCTGCTGCGTAGAAAGGGAAATCTGTTTCGCGGCGTCGGTAGTGCTCTGTGCCGCGTCGACGATATCGCTGAGGATAGCTGCAGTGTCGCTCGAATATTCTATGCCCTCCTGAATTCCTTTCGACCCTTTCTCGGACGCTATTACAAGGCGGTTTATGGCTTCCTGTATTTCATTGATCTTACCCTCTATTTCTCCGGTAGATTCCATTACGCTGTCCGCCAATCTTCTTATCTCCACCGCGACGACGCCGAATCTCTTGCCCGCCTCTCCGGCGCTTGAGGCTTCGAGGGCGGCGTTAAAAGCGATAAGCTTGGTCTGGTCGGCAATAGTATTTATTATCTCCATTACCTTGCTTATTTCCTTGGACTTCTTACCCAATGCGACAATTTCGGAAATATTGTTCTGATTGTCGTTGTTTATTTCGCTCATCTTCATTAAAACAGACTCCACTCCCCTCGCCCCTTTTTTGGTGTTTTCCCATGTCTGCGTCGCAATATCGACCACGGATTTCGAATGCTCCGCTATTTGCGAGGATGAAGCTGAAAGCTCCTCCATTGTAGCGGTGATCTCGGAAACGGCGGCGGACTGCTGAGATGAAACGGTCGCCTGTTCTCCTATAGCCGCAGATATTTCGGCTACATAGGCGTTTATATGCTTAATTGTGTCCAGAATATTTTTGATGATATCGTGAAGTTCTCCGGTGTGGCTGTTGAACCATTTGGCCACCTCTCCAATCTCATTTTCGGAGGCCACCGGTATCCTAAGCGTCAGATCGTTATTGAAATTTTTAAGGGCGTAAAGAACATTCGCTGCAGGTTTACTTATAAGTTTATCTATGACATATCTTATCCCGCCGATACAGGCGAGCATTACAACCAGAGAAATCAAAATAAAGTTGATTGTAGGGGCATAAAGAAACGCCGAAACGAGGAAGACTATAATCATCGGCACGACGGCCAGAATGAAAACCTGATTCTTCAACGACCCTCTTAAATTTAAAATTGCACCTGCGGAAAACTTCATTAGCCACCTCCAAATCTATTTATGTTTTCTATCTGTTCGCCTTAATTTTCCGCCGGCCTGTAAAAATCCACAAGCAGAATTACGTCTTCTCCTTTTAAAACCGCGCCCCATATCGCCTTTGAACATCCGCATGCCGCGAATATCGGCGGAAGGTGACGTATATCATCTATGGATACCCGGAGAATATCGTCGGGCCGGTCTATGAGAATGCCGTAAGGATCCCCTTCATCTTTTATCACTATTACATGGGGGGCGCTGCAGGTAATTTCACGGCCGCGAAACGGCATCTTTTCAAAAAGACCGCTGACGCTGACGCCTCTTTCTTCCGCCTGCCCGGTTTCCAGCATTGCGGCAATCTGAGCCGTATCCACGCCCATCTTAACTCCCCCTATATTAAAGGTAAGCAATTCCACCTCTCCGTTTATATTCATGCCATGATTCTTCCAAAGATTTTTTCTACGTCGAGAACCGTTATATTTCTGTTGTTATAGAATAATTCGCCGGTGATGAAATCCTTTTTTGAACCTTCAAGCGTGGAGAGGGGAGGTTTTATGGAACTAAGAGGCGCGTCGATTACATCCTCTATCGCATCAAGCAGTATGCCGGAGCGCATATTCCCGTTGACCGCTACTGCAATGCGGCTTTTTTGCGTAATCCTTGAATCGGGCAGACCAAGAAGTTTGTTGATATTGATTACGGACTCTATGTCTCCCCTTACATTGATCACACCGGTGATAAAATCCGGAGATCCCGGCACATAGAATATGTTCGCAGACGGCAGTATCTCTTTGACGGCAACGCCGTAAAAAGCATAATACTCGTCGAGCAGTAAAAAAATAACCAGCTTTACCTTTTCTTCTTCGACATCGACCGTTTTTTCCCTGAGCCTGCGCTTCTCTATTTCATTCAATATGAGATCGCTTTTTTTCTTGTCGATGTCCACCGGCGCTATTCCTCCCCATTGTTGTTCTGCCTTTTTTTAAGGATTATATCCCTAAGCGCGGATGCCGTCTTTTTGGCCAGCATATCGACCGTTATAGGTTTCACGATAAAGTCCGTTATCCCCAGATTCACGGCGTCCATGATGATATCCTTTTCATTGTGGGCCGTCACCATGATAAACGGCGTATCCTTCAGATCTTCCTGCTCCTTCATCCACCGCAGAAGATCGCTGCCCTTCATGCCGGGCATATTCCAATCGCACAGTATAAGGTCGTAGTTATGCAATTGAAGCTTGCTCTGAGCTGCTTCGCCGCTGACCGCCTCGTCTATGAAAATATCTTTGGAGATCGACGAAAGGATGCCGGCTTTAATAAATGCCCTCATCGGAGGAGCGTCGTCTACTATCAATATTTTTATATTTCCCAGCATGGACGCCTCCCGTTCCGCAGGATGTCATAACTTACTGAACCATAAAAACAATTCATATAATACCCCCTTTTCTCATTGCTGTCAAACATAATCTTCGGCTTCGACATAACGCATTTATTGAGAAATCCCGTATGTCCTTATCTTTGTAAGCAGCGTCTTATAATCGATATGCAGAATGGATGCCGCCGCAGATTTATTCCATCCGGCAATCTCCAACGCCTGCTTTATGGCGTCTTTCTCGACGCCCATTACAGCCTTTTTTAAGGGGAAAAGACCGCTTGCTTCAATGTCATACCTGCTTTTTTTCATGCCGTCCTCCATGTATTGTGATAATGAAAGCTCAAACAGCTCTGTTTTGCGTATCTTGTATTGCTTCCATGATTTTAACCTTGAATTCTTCATAACTTATAGGCTTGCTTAAGATGCCGTCCACGCCGCTCTCGACCGCAGTTCTATTCAAGGACGGATCGTCCCATTCCGCCGTTATCATAATAACCGGCATTCCGGCGTGCGTTTTTCTTATTTCCTTTGCTAACGTCAAACCATCCATTTTGGGCATCCTGAAATCCGTAAGAACCATATCGACATCGTTGCTTCTAATGTAATCAAGAGCAATCTCCGGATATAAAAAGCCTTTAACTTCAAGACCGGATGACGCCGCCATCTCTTCTATGAGAAGCAGATTGCTTTTATCATTGTCGACCACTACAACCTTCAAGTTCATTAATAATCACCCTCCATTCGGCAAACACACAGCCTTAGTTCTATTATTGAGATGACAATCTCATCGTATCCTCATAGTCGTAGCTTCCTTCTTTCCTTAACTTTTCCATATCGGTCAGGTTGAATCTTATCAAAACCATTTTATAAGCCTCTTTCACCGGCATATAAATGGAAAGTTTTTCAAACGCCCTGACTATCTCGGCCTTTTTACCCGCAGAGAATCCTTTCCTGTCCGCCTCTCTAATCAACTTATATTTCGCGTCTTCCACAGTCATCGCGACCATGTTGTAACTGTTCTTTGCTTTTTTGTCGGGCGCCGATACGAATCCGAACGACAGAAAAGAAAAAGCAATTACAATAATTAAAATAAATCCGTTTCGCATAACGCATATTGATAATGCAAACGGAATGCCGGCAGAATATTAAACGATAACAATTTGATTTAACTGCTTTTTGATGGCTGTCTTAGAAGGGGTTTATGGAATAATTCCATACCGTATGGAATTATTCCACAGGAAAAATTCCATACTCTTTTATTTTGGAAAGAAGCGTTTTGTAGTCTATATTAAGCAAAGATGCCGCCTTTTTCTTATTGCCGTTCGTTACGCGAAGCGCGTGTCTCAATGCCCTTTTTTCCGTATCGGTTACTGCCGCTTTTAACGGGAATAATGAAGATACGCTTAGGGTCTCTTTTTTCTCATCGCTTTCTTCTATCAGGAGTTCGATGTGAGTATTTCTTATGACGCCGTCCTCGGTAAGAAGGACTGCCCTTCTTATGACGTTTCTCAATTCCCTTATATTGCCCGGCCAGTTATACCGCGTCAGGTAATCGAGCGCATTGTCGTCCATCTCCTTTATCTGTTTATTCATTTCCGTTTCCGCCTCGATCATGAATTTACGGGAAAGAAACGGGATGTCGTCCGACCTTTCCCGAAGCGGAGGAAGGGTAATTATAAATTCACCGAGCCTGAAAAAAAGGTCTTCCCTGAATTTATTTTCCGCGACGCTTTCCTTCATATCCTTATTAGTGGCGGTTATTATGCGGGCGTCTATGTCTAAAGGTTTTACGCTGCCGAGCGGGTACGCCTTTTTTTCTTCCACAACGCTCAGCAATTTGGTCTGCACAATAGGGGACATGTTCTGCAATTCGTCTATAAATATGGTGCCTCCATGAGCAAACTCGAAATAACCCTTCTTCTTCCTATCGGCTCCGGTAAATGCTCCCTTTTCATGCCCGAAAAGCTCGCTTTCTACAAGGGACTCGGGTATTACGCCTATATCCACTCTCACGAATTCCTTTCCGGCCCTTTTGCTGAGGTTATGTATGGTGTTGGCAATAAACGATTTTCCGGTTCCGGTCTCGCCTTGCAGCATAACCGACATGTCGCTCCACGACACCTGCTTTATCTGTTCTATCACCCGCTTCATGACCTTGCTTCTTCCCATCAACAGTTCGAGCGATGTCTCGAAGGTCGTATCGAGCCTCTTTACCTTCCTTTCAAGTTCAAGTTTTTCCGTGGCCCTCTGGAGCGTGACTATAAGCTTGCTTATCGGGGGAGGTTTTTCTATAAAGTCATATGCCCCCAGTTTAATGGCCTGCACTGCCGTCGGTATATCGCCGTACGCCGTAACGATAATAATGGGCACGTCCGGATCGAGCCTTTTAAGCTCGTGCATCGTCTCGATACCGTTCATGCCGGGCATTCTGAGGTCCAACAAAACGGCGTCAACAGCCTCACGCCCGAAAACATCCACGGCATTTCTGCCGTCAAAGGCCTTAAGCACAGAGAAACCGTTTTCCTCCAGCTTTTCCGATAAGGCAAACCGCACGATCTCTTCGTCATCGACAATCAGTATCTTGCTCATACACCCCCACGCCGTAATAAAAACTCCTTAAAGTATATAGCATGCAATGCATTTCTTCAATCCGGTATTTCTTGACCGCTTTATCAAAGTATGGTATGTTTGCTTTAGCTGATTTATGAAAAAAGAAAAAACAACAAACTGCGAAAAACGACTCCAAGAAGCCCTGCAATGGCATGATGCCGTGTTTCAGGGCTCGCGCGACGCCATTTTTATCAACGATAGGCACTACCGCTTTATCGATGTAAACGATGCCGCATGCAGGCTGACCGGCTATTCCAGAGACGAACTCCTGTCGATGCGCATACAAGACCTTTATGATGATGTCGATCTTGACGCTTACATGCAGTATCACAAAAGTATCTTACGGGGAGAAGAGACAATCGGAGAAGCCAAAATCCGGCATAAAGACGGCACTAAAATTGATACCGAATTCAACAACCGGGTCATCGTCGTCAAAAATAAAAAGTACATGCACACCGATGCGAGGGACACTACCGGGCGCAAGAGGGCGGAGGAGGAGAGGGCAAGGCTTGAAGAACAACTTAGCCGGTCCCATAAATTGGAAGGAATAGGCCAACTTGCCGGAGGAATTGCCCATGATTTTAACAATATTCTTACTGCGATCATGGGTTTCGGCGGGCTTATACGACTGAACCTTCCTAAGGACAGTCCTATGATGTCCAACATCAATGAAGTACTCGCCGCAGCTCATAGAGGGGCTTCGCTGACCCAGCAGATACTCGCTTTCAGCAGGAAACAGGTGCTGGACCTAAAACTGACCGATTTGAACGAACTCATACAAAATATTGAAAAACTCCTTAGGCGCCTTATCCGTGAAGACATTAAGCTTACCTTCGTATTGTCGCAAGGAGCATTAAAAGTGCTCGCCGACCCGAGCCAGATAGATCAAGTGCTGATTAATCTGGCTGCAAACGCAAGGGACGCCATGCCCGATGGAGGGGAGCTGGTCTTATCTACGGAAGAGATAATTATAAATGACGAATTCATCAGGTTTCATAACTATGGCGAACCGGGCAAATATGCGCTCGTGAAGATGACCGACACAGGAATAGGCATTGACGAAAAAACGAAAGAGAGGATATTCGAGCCCTTCTTCACTACTAAGGAAGCCGGCAAAGGTACCGGGCTCGGCCTCGCCGTGGTTTACGGCATCGTAAAACAGCATAATGGATTTATTATCATCGACAGTAGACCGGGTGAAGGGAGTACATTTTCCATATATCTGCCGATAGTGAAAAACAGGGTTGAGGCAGAGGCGTCTGCAGTCGCGACCTCATCCGCCGGCGCAACCGGAGGGACTGAGACCATATTGATAGCCGAAGACGATGAAGGAATGAGAAAGTCTTTAATCAGAACCTTTGATTGGTTCGGCTATACGGTTATCACGGCTGAGGACGGGAATGACGCGGTCAGGAAGTTTCATGAAAACAGGGACCGTATCCGTCTCTTGCTGTTCGACGCCATGATGCCGAACAAAGGGGGCAAGGAGGCATACGAAGAGATAAAAAAGATAAGCCCGGACATCAAGGTGATATTTATGAGCGGGCATGAAGGTGATATCGTGCGCGGGAAAGGCATCGATGAAAAGGAATACGAATTTCTTTCAAAACCGATCCCGTCCGACGTCCTGCTGAAAAAAATCAGACAGGTGCTCGATGAATAAGTTCGTTTTTTTATTAGGAACAGCGCCGTTCCTCGCTGTCCCTATTTTCCCTATAGAATAGATATTATTCCGCTGAATAGTAACACCATCAATCCCAGACAAAAGTTCACCTTGACCAAATTCAGGGACAATTTCTGTAAGGATGCTTTTTCAGCGGCAGGTTCTGTTTTTGCAATCTTGGGAGCTAATATCAAGCCTCTATAAAAATGGACAGCCGCCATTCCTAATACCAAAACATGCTTTACGATTAAGCCAGAAGACCACCCGTTACTAAAATTTCCAATCCCTGAAAACTGCTTGTTAAGAGCGGCTAATACGGCCCCTGTAATGAACAAAACAATTATGCTGTAGTTCGCTATGGGAGTAAATCTCTTTGAAATATCACCCATCAGTTTGCCGGCCTCTACGCCTAAAACCTGCTTTGCCGACGGTATCACGATAAGAAGGATAAAAGCAATTCCCCCAATCCATACGACCGTTGCTATCGAATGCAGCCAATAAGAACCCGCTAACATTATCTCCCTCATTTTGTCCTCCGTATGATTTTTTTCAAAAGTGAGGGCGGATTGATTTTTCAACCCGCCCCCGCAAGCGATTTACTGCTTCGTTTTCATGGGCGGAACGCAACCGCAGCCGCAGGAACACTTTGAGTCGCTCTTAACTTCGGGCTTTTTTTCTTCAGGCTGTTCTTTGGTCTCTTTGCTGTCCTTTGCCATTATTATCACCTCCTTTACTATTAAGTTAATGCTTAATAACTAATATAAATGATCAAAAAAATATCTCTTTATTTTGTTCTTGAAGCTTTCTTGTCTATTCTTATAATACCTGCCTGTCCGCCTAAACAACCGCAAGTACAAATACGATTGAGTCTCTGCCGGCATTTTTCAAGCGCGTCTTTATTCAAGGAATAATAAATCCAGTATCCTTGCCTTTCGTCTTTCACAAGCCCGGCTCCTTTCAGCACCCGCAAGTGTTGGGACACTGCCGATTGCGTTATCCCCAACGCGTCGGCTAAAGCGTTAACGCTCATAGGCTCTTTCTTCAGCAGTTCGACGATCTCTATTCTTTTGTCTACCGAAAGGATTTTAAATAAGTCCGCCGATTCCTTCACAACCTGCCCTCTATTAAGCTTATAAGCATATACTAATATACACCCGGCGTAATTCTAATGTCAAGAATTTTTTTTAGGCTTGATCGAATTTACGGCTTAAAACAACCTTACAGTTACATCTTCCCCGGCGTCGAGACCGAGTTTATTCTGCGGGATAACGACTATGCCGTCGGCCTTGACGAGCGTGGTTATCAACCCGGATTTTCCGAGTACGGGAACTGCTGAGAACTCTCCGTCTTTTTCTTCGAGATAGACCCTTATGTGGTCTTCCCTTCCTGCCGCGGATGCGATGTTTTTAGCCATCTTAGCGGCAACGGTCTTAATGAAAATTTTATTCGAAATAAAACCGCCGAGCCTTTCGAGCGCCGGTTTTATGAAGAGGTTGAAGCATACGACCACGGCTGCGGGATGTCCCGGAAGCCCCAGAATCGGCTTGTTATTCACAACGCCGCCTATCATCGGTTTGCCGGGCTTCAGGGATAAGCCGTGAAAGACCACTCCCGCGCCGCCTTGCGACATAGCGATGTCGTTTATAATATCGGCTGTCATATCTTTTGTGCCGGCGGATGTTCCCCCACTTATCAAAACCATATCGGAATCTTTAACCGAATCCTCGATGGCCTTTTTTATTGTCCCGTAATCGTCCTTGAATATTCCCTTTTTAACCGGAACTCCTCCGTTATCGCTTATGAGCCCGGCCAATGTAAATGAATTAATATCCCTTACCTGTCCTAACTTTAAAAGGCTGCTCGCCGGTACTATCTCGTCTCCTGTGGAGATTATCGACACTACGGGCTTTTTGAATACCTCTATTCCGGTTATTCCGATACCGGCAAGCGCGCCTATATCCTGAGGCCTTAACCTGCGGCCGCTTGCAAGCACCGTTGCACCTTTTTGTATGTCTTCGCCCTTTTGAATGACATTTTCGCCCGGAGCAACAGAGCGCATAGCCTCTATCATGTCGTCGGAAACCGCCTGAGCGTGTTCGAGCATCAAAACGGCATCCGCGCCTTTAGGCATCATTCCACCGGTCGGTATCTTCGCGGCCTCTCCTGTTTTTATTTCGAAATCGGGGGATGTCCCCATCATTATCTCGTTCCTTACGGTTATATAGGCAGGAGAGGTATCCTTTGCGCCGAATGTATCTCTGGCGTTGAGCGCGTAACCGTCAACTGTGGAGCGGGAAAACGCCGGAAGGTCTTCTGGGGCGACGACATCAACCGATATAATGCGGTTATAGCATTCCTCTATCTTTAATCTTTCGGTCGTTATGAGCGTGTCCGGTATCGAGGATAAAAGGCGTTGAAGCGCATCGGCCGGTAAAAGGTACGTTTTATCGAACATGATTATAGCGGGCTTTTGGTAAGGACAGAGGCGTCTTTGCCGTTTCGAAGCAGATCGAGCATGCCCGTTATGGATTCGTCATGGAGCGTCCGGATATATTTCTTATCCACTCCCCTTTTTCTCTTTTTGTTCAGTACGGACAGAAAAACCATGCTTTTGTATATTCTCTTATTGGTGTTAAATGAAAAAATAAATCTGTCGAGGGACTCTTGGAGGAACCTGTCGTTTCTTCTCTTGACTGCCCTGTTTATCGTCACATATTCAAGCCAGTAAGCTTTATTGATAAGGCTGTCGGCCTTCATCTCTACCCATGCGTGTCCCATATCCCACTTGTCTTCCGTGAGATATTCGTGAGCTACGGTGTCCGCCGCAAGGTGGCTCAGATAGCCGTAAACAAACGCCTTTTCCTGCCCTTTCTTAGCCTGCTCCAGAAGCTTAAGCCCGACATCCCAACTGTGAGAGCTTTTATCGTCGGGAAGGTATTTCTTTCCGAGTATCATATCGGCCATCAGGTTTCCGTAAAGAAAATCCTGACGGTATTTTTTCAATAAGGCCATGATGCCCGCCGGGATTAAAGGCGCATACGAATACATTTCGCTCCCTAAATACATGTGAGTCATCGGCCCCCACGCAAACGCAAAAGACGGAATGAGTAAAAATCCGAGGAATGCGAGCAAAAATATCATCTATTATTCTCCTTCAAAAAATTAAGCACCAGTCTGACTCCCATCGCAGTAGCGCCTTTAGGCGTATAGGGATTATCCTTATCGCTCCACGCTGTGCCTGCTATGTCGAGATGCACCCACGGAGTGTCGCCGGCAAACTCCTTCAGGAAATAACCCGCCGTAACGAGAGAGCCGTTCCTGCCGCCGCTGTTCTTTATGTCCGCTACGTCGCTCTTTATGTATTCCTTATACTCCTCATAAAGCGGCATCGGCCAAACCCTTTCGTATGTCTCTTCCGCCGCCTTCTCCAGTTTTTCCATAAGTCCTTCGTTATTCCCCATCATGGCTGCGGCTTCGCTGCCGAGTGCTATGGAGCACGCGCCGGTCAGTGTAGCGATATCGATCACCGCCTCCGGTTTATAATATTTTATTGCATATCCGATGGCATCCGCAAGGACAAGGCGTCCTTCCGCGTCTGTATTTATTATCTCTATGGTCTTGCCTGTAATGCTTTTGACTATGTCGCCGGGCTTAGACGCGCTGCCGCCCGGAAGGTTTTCGGTAGCCGGAAGAAGTCCGACGATATTCACCGGCAGATTCAATTCCGAAGCAGCTTTGATTACGGCAAGCACTGCCGCCCCGCCGGACATATCGTATTTCATCTTTTCCATTCCGTCGGCGGGTTTAAGCGATATGCCGCCGCTGTCGAAGGTTATGGATTTGCCTACCAATGCCAACGGCGCGCCTTTGCCGCCTTTGTACTCAAGGATAATGAACTTCGGAGGTTCGGCAGAGCCTTTGGATACGGAGAGATACGCCTCCATGCCCTCTTTTTCCATATCCTTTTTTTCGAGCACTTTGACCTTTATCTTTTTGCCGGAAAGGGATTTTGCGATCCTGCCTAAAACGGCGGGAGTCATATCGTTGGAAGGGCTGTTTATAAGGTCTTTCGCAAAATTAACCGCAGATGACGTTGTCTTAAGCCATTTGACGGATATGCCCTTATCCGCGCCGAGCACGATTGCCGTTTTTATCTCTTTGTCATTTTCGGATTTCTTGTATTTCTCGAACCTGTAGAGACTTAAGAGGCCCCCTTCGATAAAATAAAACGCGGGTCTTTGCGATGCCGCGAAACTCTTGGAGAGCTTGGCGAATAATCTGCCGGACAGGGCTATGTTTTTGCTTCCGGTTCCTCTCAAATAAGAGAACGCCTTGCCGCCCGCCCGCCTTATCCTGTCGGGCGTTATGTCGGATTGTTTCCCTATCCCTATCAATAAAATCCTGCCGATGTTTATGCCTCTAACGTGGAGAAGGGTTGTTTGATTCAGTTTTCCGCCGAATTCTTTGGACTTGATGACATCGTTTATCAGGCCGCCGGTTGCCTTGTTTATGTCGGAATAAATATTGTCCGCACCTTCGAATAAAGGGAGGATCAGAGCATCCGCTTTTATTTCCAGTTCGGATATATCTTTAAAGAGGATATTCATTATATTTCGCTTTTATCGGCCTTTGCGGATCGGTTATATCTGTTCATCGCTTTATCGATACCCTCCGCCGCTATGGATACTACTGCGCCGGCCGCTTTTATTATACCATCTTTCGCCTGTACTTTTTCGGACGGCCTGAAATTCATAAGCACATATTTTTCTACCGGAATGTCATTATCCCGGCCTATTCCCACTTTAACCCTGATAAAATCCTTTGTTCCTGTCTCCTGAATTACGGATTCGATCCCCCTGTGTCCGCCGGAAGATCCGTTTTTTCTGATCTTTATTATTCCGGCAGCCAGATCGAGGTCGTCCTGAACGACTATAAGTTTATCCGGAGAAAAATTTTTCTTCCTGAGGATCTTTTTTACTGCAAGCCCGCTTCTGTTCATAAATGTAAGGGGCTTTAGAAGGATTACGTCGATTCCTTCTAAAACCCCTTTACCGATTACATAAATATCTTTTTCTTCCAGCGTAATATCGTATTCTTCCGCTATCCTGTCTATAACCTTAAATCCGACATTATGGCGGTTTCCGGAATATTTACTTCCCGGATTCCCCAAACCGGCAATAATCCACAATTACTTCGCTTCCTCTTCCGGCTTTTTGCCCTTCTTTATTACTTCAGGCTCCGCAACTTCAGCGACGGCTTCGACCGGCGCGACAACTTCTTCCTTGATGCCGATTACCGATGCAAGAACATCGTGAGTGTCCGTAAGGATACGGATGCCCTCTCCCAGTTTCAGATCGCTGACATGAATGGATTGTCCTATTATGAGATTTGTTACATCCACGTCTATGTGGCCCGGGATCTTGTCCGGAAGGCACTCTATCTCTATTTCTCTCAGTCCGTGCTGGAGCAAGCCCTTATCCCGCTTTACGCCGAGCGCCTCGCCCTTTATTACCACATGAACCATTACCTTCAGCATCTCGGTAGCGGAAATTTCCTGAAAATCCACATGGAGCAGATCGCCTATCGCCGGGTCTTTCTGATAATCCTTTACTATGGCCTGCTTCGTATCCTCCGGGAACTGAAGGTTCACGATCACCTGCTCTCCGGCGCTCTTGCTGATAAACCGTGAAAGCTCTTTACCCGAAAGCTGCACCGGCATGGAATTACCGCCTTTATAAAGAATTGCAGGAATGATTCCGCTCCTCCTCAAAGACCGTGCCCCGCCTTTACCGTATTTTTCTCTTTTCTCCACACTAAGTGTTGTTCTTTCCATATTTCCTCCTCTTCTATTATACGAACAATGAACTTACCGAAGTCTCTTCGTTAATCCTCTTAATGGCCTCCGACAGAAGAGGCGCTACGCTCTGCACTTTGAGCTTGCCGCAAACGCTCATTTTATCGTCCATGGGGATCGTATCCGTAACTATGACCTCCTCAAGCACCGAATTGTTTATCCTTTCGATGGCAGGTCCCGACAATACGGCATGGCTGCATGCGGCGAATACCCTCTCCGCTCCGTTGTCCTTAAGAGCCAGCGCCGCCTGGGTAGTCGTCCCCGCGGTGTCCATCATATCATCAAGGATAATAACGTCTTTCCCCTTGACGTCTCCTATCACGTGCATTACCTTTGAAATATTCGCGGCCTCGCGCCGTTTATCGACAATGGCAAGGGAGGCGTCCACCCTTTTCGCAAAGGCGCGCGCCCTTTCCACGCCGCCCGCATCGGGCGATACTATAACGAGGTCTTTAAATTTAGATCTCTTTATGTAGTCCAATAAGACGGGCGCCGCGTACAGGTGATCCACCGGTATATTGAAAAAACCCTGTATCTGCGCGGCGTGCAGGTCTATGGTGAGAACCCTGTTTGTGCCCGCGGCGGTAAGCAGGTCGGCAATAAGTTTCGAAGATATGGGAACCCTCGGCTGCACCTTCCTGTCCTGTCGCGCATAGCCATAGTAGGGGATTACTGCCGTTATCCTTTGCGCGGAAGCCCGTTTGAGGGCGTCTATTATAAGAAGCAATTCCATAATGTTTTGATTTACCGGGGTGCATGTAGGCTGAATGACAAAGACATCCGCGCCTCTTATGTTTTCATTGATCTGTACCATTATTTCGCCGTCGCTGAATCTCGTCACGGTCGTATCGGTCAAAGGTATGCCGATATGCCGGCTGACCTTCGCAGCGAGCGGCCTGTTTGCGTTACCCGTAAGAAGTTTAATACCGTCAGGCATTTTTACCTCCGTAATATCTATCAATTACACACTGGGGCGCCAGGATTCGAACCTGGGAATGGCAGATCCAAAATCTGCTGGCTTACCGCTTGCCGACGCCCCAATCCGGCTATACCAAAGTCTCTATCACCCTGTTCCAGTGCGAAGGGAAACGGCTCGATACGCTAATGGCCGTATCCCTGTCTTCAAAAAGACCGAAGACCGCCGACCCGCTTCCGCTCATGATCGACAGCAACGCCCCCGCATTCAGCAGTTCTTCCTTAACCGAGCCGATAACGGGATATTTCTGCCTTACTACATCTTCAAAGTCGTTATGGACTTTTGCCCTAAGAAAAGACGTGTCTCCTCCCTTAAGGGCGTCATAAATTAACTTGATATTATTAATCTTATTCCCTGTTTTTGTCAATTCCGAAGCCGATTGTTCGTCATTTCCCGTTTCTGTTGTTTCTATCCCCTGCCTCCTGCCCCTTGCCCCTATCTGCTCATATGCCCATGCCGTCGATACGGATATTGAAGGCTTTACCACAAGCAGCGTATAAGGAACGGATATATTTAAAGGCGTTAATATCTCTCCCTTCCCTTCTGCAATCGCAATAGGACAATCAAAAAAGAAAGGCACATCGGCCCCGAGACCGCTGCCGATATGTTTCAGTTCTCCGGCATCGAGCCCGAGTCCCCATAGTTTATTCAATCCCATAAGCGTATACGCGGCATCGCTGCTTCCTCCGCCGAGGCCGGCGCCCGACGGGATTTCCTTTTTCAGGGTAATCCCTGCCCCCGTTTTTATTGCGGCATACGATTGGAGTTTCACGGCGGCCTTGTAAACGAGGTTCTGATTATGGGGTATATCCATATCGGAAGAAAATTCGATATTATCCGAAGGCTCGAATGTCAACGTGTCGTAAAGCCCTATGCAGTGCATCAGTGAAACTATATTATGGTAACCGTCGTCCCTTTTATTCAGAATGTAGAGAGACCAGTTTATCTTGGCGGGAGCCTTTAAAACAAGCTGCGAACGATGAGTAATGGGTGATGTCATGAAGGAATTAATTTTGAATTTTTAATTTTAAATTTTGAATCTTCTTCTCGACCCTGCTCTTTAACCCGTCTTCCTTTTCTTGAAACTTCAGGGCATCCGTCCATGCCTTAACCGCGTCATCGTATTTTCCGAGGGACTCGTATACATCCCCGATATGTTCATGGAGAACGGGATCGTCCTTAACGAATTCGAGCGCCCTTTTAAGTGTCGTTAACGCGTCTTCAATTTTGCCGAGCTTGAAATATACCCACCCGAGGCTGTCGATTATGTATCCGCTGTCGGGCTTTAATTCAAGCGCCTTTTTAATGAGCCCTAACGCCTCCTGCAGGTTTATCCCCCTATCGGCGTAACTGTACCCCAAATAATTCAGTCCGTCGGCATGGTTGGGGTTAATTTCAACGGTCCGCTTCAGGTGAGAAAACATATCGTCGGGCCTTCCGGTCTTCTCGTACACAACGGCAACGGTAAAATTCAACTCGTCGCTGTCGCTGAAGAGCTTCAGTCCTTCCTTTAATACCGTCTCCGCCTTCCCGTATTGTTTCATCTGTATATGCGCGTTCCCAAGGTAAACGTATATCTCGGCCTTCCCTTTTTCGAAACTCAGTATCTCCTCGTATATCTTGACGGCATCCGCGTACCGGTTCTGCCTCGCGTAGATCAAGGCAAGGTTCAAAAAGGCATTAATATTCTTAGGATCGGCCGATATTATTTTTTTCAATTCTCCCAAAGCCTCGTCGTAGCGCTTTGCCTCCGCGAGCGCGAGGGAAAGATAATATCTCGACGCGATATCGTCGGGCCGCGCCTCAAGAACCATCCTGAACTCGGAAACCGCCTTATCGTACTTCTTCTCCTGAAGGTATAAAAGCCCGAGCCTCTGGTGAATGTCTATATTCTTAGGCATCTTCTTTGAAATCCCTTCGAGTTCCTTGATGGCCTTTTCAAAAGACTTTTCGGTAAGGTATAACTGCGTAAGCCTTTCCCTCACAAAGAGATTGTGAGGATTAATGATAAGAACCTTTTTATAATACTCTTCCGCAGCCTTCAGGTCGCCCCTCGTTTCGCTTATAAGCCCGAGATTTGCATAAGCCGCATCGAAAGAGGGATGGACCTCTATAATTTTTTTAAACCTTTCCTCGGCCTTTTCATAATCCTTTTCTTCCATTTTGATGGAGCCTATGTAATACATCGCCATCACATTTTCAGGATCCTTTTTTAAGATGCCTTCGAATGTATCTATCGCCTTTTGGAAATCCCCTTTCGCGGCATGCAGGACACCTAAGAATATTACCGCTTCGTTCTTTTCCGGAGCCAATTTCAGGACATTCTCGTATATCCTTATCGCATCGTCCGGTCTCTTCTGCGAGTTGTATATCTCGCCTAACAGCATGAGGGCGGGCACATGATCGGGATGAGCAACAACGACGCCTTCCAGTGTTTTCAACGCTTCCTGAATCTTTCCGAGCCTGACCTGCATGTAGCTTATCTGGGTCTTGATATGCGCCGACGCGGGATCAAAGGCAAGGGCATTGGAATAATGCCTTAAGGCGTTTTCCCATTTGCCGGTTATCTCGGATTCGTATCCGAGCAGATATTCGAAATATGCCTTATCGGAATATTGAAGGTTATCGGCTTTTACCGGAGATACGACGTCGATTATCTCATCAGGCTCCTTCGATGCAGCCGAACACGAAACCGTAAAGGTAAATACGCAAATTATGACGATTAAATTTTTAAAAGACATTTTTAATTATGGCACAAAGGGTTTATAAATATAAAGTAAACAATTGTAATCTGTGGCCGGCAGATATACCTCAAAGCATTTAATAATGCTATGAGATTATCGTATGCCTGTTTTTCTTATGAATGGATGTCTGATGCCGAAGTTGCCCTTAAACGGCGGGAGGGGTCGGCTCTATGGTATCGCTATTAAAGGCTTTTCGGCATACCTGCCGCCCCCCCCCATTACCCCCTCGATTAACAGGAGCCTTTGCATTTGCAGGTTGTTGCACCCTTCTTGGAGACCTTCTTTATTACCATGTCAAACACCTCCCTTTCTTGGAGTTAAACGGACTTCATTGCCGTTTCTTTATTTAATTATATCATAGGCATGACATCTGTAAAAGTCTTTTCCATAAATGCCTTCCGCCCTGAACCTGCACCCGCCCCTGCATGCGTCTATGAATTGACACGATGAACTGAAACATTCCAGTTCGTTAAGCCTTATCGGCCTTATTTTTCCCCATAACGCACTTAATCCCTCTTCTATATTTCCTGCCGGCGTTCGGGAATAAAAAGCGCATTTGGCCGCGTAGCCGTTTGCGAGCACGGACATAAGATGCAGTCCGCACGCGAACCCCTCGCCTCCGCCGTGCAGGCCGTCCCCGAAGCCGTAATTCAGATATTTCCCCGCGACCTCAGGCGCAACCTGAAAAATAGGGTTATCTCTCAAATTGCCGGATACGCAGGGCGCATCGACAGTCCAGTCTTTGATGCCGATCTTTCTGAACAGGCCGTCCATCTCCTCGAATTCTCCAAGATCCTCCCCGTGGATCATTGTGGCTATGGATACCGCAATACCTTTGTCTATCGCTTCCCTGACCTTTCGCATAACAATTTCATATGTCCCTTTCCCCCTAACAGCCTCGTGTCCGTGTTCCATGCCGTCAACGCTGAATTGGATTTCATCCGCGTGTAAATTTTCGAGAAGGTTGTCGGTCAACAACAAGCCGTTTGTAAATAGTATTTTCCTGAAATTGTATTCCGGCAGCAATGAATTGATCTCTTCAAACCGGCTGTGCATTAAAGGCTCGCCTCCGGTTATAAGAAGGCGGAGTCCCTGCATCTCTTCAAACTCATTCAGTAACGCCTTTATTTCGCCTACGGAAAGTTCGTTGTTAAGGGGTTTGCCTATATAACAATGCCTGCATTTGAGATTGCATTTATCGGTTATCTGGAGTTCGAGATACCGCAATGATGGAACAGGCGATTTGATGATAAACGGCCTTTTAACATTAACAGGCTCTTTTGCGAGTATCCCTTCCGAAAGACAATACCCGATAAATTCCTTATCCGCGCCCTCTTCCCCGCATCCTTCATTACCCGCGCACTTTTTCAAAAATTCAAACGCGTCATCGTCGAGATCATAAAGCTCGTCGTTCCTTATATCGTAAACAGTTGGAGTTTCAAGCAGTTTTAAAATGAATCTATCTGAAAGGTAATACCTCATTGTTTATTTTAACTCACATCTGTCCAAGATAAATTTATGATACGGCATAAAACAAGGCATATGGCTCGATTTCTGAAGCAAAATCACGGTTTACCTCGACCCGGCGAGAGTGGAATTAATTATTGTTTCTAACATTATTAATCTGATAAACTCCTTTATGCCTGCATTACAAAGAAAACTCTATCAATTGATCATCCCCAGGCTCGACGGAGATAAAATCCATGAAACCTCGTATCGCGATAAAATATTCGATCTCGTTAAGAAAGGCATAGGCGGGTTCATAATCTTCGGCGGTGAAAAAAACGAAATAACGGAATTCATAGCCGGATTGCAGACAGCCGCGGAAATCCCTCTATTTATCGCCTCGGACATAGAGCGCGGAGCGGGACAGCAGTTCAGGAACGCGACATACTTCCCGTTCCAGATGGCTACGGCAGCCGCTATAGACAAAAACAGGCCTGAAGATATATTGCTCCTCGACATCGTAATACAGGCCGTAACATATGAGGCAATCGATATCGGTATAAACATGCCATTGATCCCTGTAATGGATATAAATCAAAATCCGGACAATCCCATAATATGCACGAGGGCATTTTCGGACAATCCCAGGACAGTAGCGTGGTTCGGTTCGCACTACATAAAGATAGTCGAAGCCTCCGGCTTAATAAGCTGTCCCAAGCATTTCCCCGGACACGGAGATACGGCAATCGACTCGCACATAGCCCTCCCGATCATCGCAAAGTCCAGGGATGATCTAATGAAAACAGACCTCATGCCTTTCATCAGGGCAATAGAAGCGGGCGCCGGCAGCATCATGATCGGACACCTGCAAATTCCCGCGTTGGACTCAAAGCCGGCAAGCCTGTCAAAAAAAATAATAACGGATTTACTAAGAAAAGAATTGGGCTTTAACGGCCTTGTCATTACCGATGCCCTGAATATGAGCGCTCTGAAAGATTTCGGAAATGTCCCTGCCGAATGCATAAATGCAGGAGTTGATATACTTCTGCATCCTGTGGATGCGGATGTGACGGTTAAGGAGCTATTATCGGCCATTGAGTCAAAAGAGATCGGCGAAGATCAAATTGCCGGCGCATTAGAGCGCATAATGAAGGCAAAGGGAAAAATTAGTAATATAAAAAAGCCTGATTTGAATTATAAGGCCCACGCGTTGATTTCGGAACAGATCTCGGATATGTCGATAACGCTTGTAAAGAGCAAACCTGACATATTGCCGCTTTCAAATGATAGAGACGCGAACATTGTATTTGCGGGCGCCGGCGAGACTTATAAATCATCGCCGTTAAAAAATCATTTCAACTCCGAGCCACAAACTCCTGACTCCGAACTTTTAATAGTCGCGATATTCACAAGCGTTGCCGCGTGGAAGGGAAGCTCCGGAATAAGCGATGAAGAAAAAAATCGCATCGACGGGCTTATCCGAAACTCGAAAAGATCCGTTATCATTTCCTTCGGAAGCCCGTATGTTCTAAGGCATTTCAATAAAGCCGATATGCTCATCGCGGCCTACGAGCCTTCGGAGCAGGCGCAAACGGCTGTGATAAAATGCCTGAACGGAGAGATCGATTTTCAAGGTAAACTGCCGGTAAAACTCTATTGAACTTATTCGCGCCTGCCGTTTATTTAGTCCCTATTTTGAACTCAAAGTTTTTTGACGTTTTAATCCCGTCGCCGTCCGTCGCGGATGCCTTGAATTTATAAGTTCCCTTTTTTTTGTCTTTCTGGTTCCAGATTATTTTCCCGGTTTCTTTTTCTATGGTCATCCCTTCCAAAAACGGAGTTTCAAGAGAAAAAGTTACCTTATCTCCATCCGGATCGCTGCTTATAAGCTGCAACTCTATTGCTTGATTCAACTTCTGCGAAATCTCTTTTAATTCAAGAGACGGGGGTGAGCTGTGGATAACGATAAACATGCTTTTGTAAGGGTCTTTTTCAGCGCCGTCAATAAAAGGAATTACTATCACGCTGATGCGATCTTTTTTCTTGAATTCGCCGGGCGGTAAGGTGTTATCTTTTATGCCTTTAACAGGTTTGCCGTTTATATGCCATGTGTATTCGTATGTCACATGCCCTGTCCCCTGATAATCGCCCGACACATCGGCCTTTATCGAATCGGTAATTAAAGGCTGAGGCGGACTGAAGATAACTTTCTTTATGAAAAATTCATCGGGAGGCTGTTCGGCTCTAACGGTTTGTTTGGTTTCATCCTCGCGTGAAACAACGTCCTCTTTCGCGATCTCACGGCCTGCAACTTGATTCTCAACCTGATGTTGCTTGCCTGATTCTTTCTTAAAAAAAATCAGACCCGCAATCACCGCAATAAATATCAAAACAGCAAAAAGAAGTTTTCTGCCGCCTGTTTTTTTCTCCTCTTCCTTTTGCTGTTTCTGCGTTATCTTAACAGGCTGTTTAGCCGCCTGTTTAAATTTTTTTTCAAGCTCCGGAATCCTTATCTCTACCGGCTCTTTCTTGAATGAACGATTCAACGCCGTATCCTACTGAACCCTTTTATCCTTCCAGAACAGCATATTCGTCCTGTTGGAAAGGAACGGCGGATTAAAGTCTATTCTTGTAGTTACAGCATCGGTTCCGGATCCGCCGCTGGTGGTAACATAAAGATCGGCCGGCACAGCAGTACCGGGTTTTAAAGAAATAAACGGCGCAGAAGCTATTCCGCTTCCTAATGATACGCTCCGTGCGCCTTCAGAAAACATGCCGGCGCAGTTTTGATAGCTTACCGCGTATAATCTCGACGTTCCTGACCGTGCGCACAGATTTGAGTTCGTGGTGTCGGACGTATATGTAGTGAAATAAACAACCCCGCCGAAGACCGTAATGTCGGACAATGCCTTTTCATTGCCTGTAAAATTTATATACCATCCGACTTTGGTTAAGTCATCATTATTGCATTGGCTTGAAACGGATGTTACATTCTCAAGATTGCTGAGAGTGTACGTCGTAGTGCGGTCATTATCTTTTATCCCAAAAACCTTTTCGTTTGTGCTTGTAGCCGTCGGTTCGGATTTATTTCCTGATGCCCAATAGATCCATAAGTTGCCGCTCGCGTCTTTGGTTACAGTTGCAGAGCTATAAACAGGCCTCAATCCCTCGCCGCCTCCGGACGCGTTATATAACTTCCCTCCGCTCCAATGGGCTGTACCGGTGCATGTCCCGTCTGTAATTGCCGATTTAGTGCAGAATTTAAATCTCCATATATTGCCTTCCAGATCGCCGACATAAGCGGTATCGATAAAGCCGTCGTTATCCGTATCTACAATAGCTGGAGTCGCCGGAATGCTGTATGTCATAGTAGTAGTATTAGCCCTTGTGTAACTCCACAAAACGTCTCCATTGTTCAAATCTATAGCATAAAATCCCTTTCCCCTCGTATCGCAGCTTCCCCCGCCGGAGCAGTTAGAATCATTGTATCCTCCTCCTATAAAACCTACCCATTTTTCATTTCCGCTTATTTTTACCCTTCCGACTACCATTTTGCTCCACGGCTCGCCAAGATAGGCGGCATTGGAAGATGTAGGATTTATCCGCCACTTATACGTTGGGCTCGACGTAGTTGTGAAATCAAATGCATAATAACCGCAATAATAACTGTATGTTGATGAATCATAAGTTGAACTGAATCCTGAATCGCATGAAGATGAAGAGCTCCACAAGGTAGAGCTGCCACCCTTGCCTTCGCCGAATACCATAATAGTCTTCCAGTCCGACGCGGACTTTGTGGAGCCGCTTCCTGTACCGAGCCATACATCGGCGACCGTAACAGGGCCGTCTACCATATATTGATGGCTGAGACTTGTAGGATGAGAGGAATGGGCTATATTTTTAAGCTTGGATAAAAGGTTCGGCGGGATAAAACTCCACATTTCGGATAAGTCAAGTGCAGGGGTATCAGATATTCTAAATGCATGTAACTGTCCGTCGTTTGCGCCGACCACGAGACGCCTAAGACCGTTTGAGGATGTCCTCGGATGATCGCTTCTGAACGTGGAAAATGCATTATTGGAATCGAGAGTGTCGTTGAAAAATGACGACGGGCTTCCCATGGTTATCGCGTTTGAATGGAAAATATCTCCAAGTTTCCAGTCGTCCGGATTTTTTGCCGATTCTCCCCTGATATAGCCGACAACATTGTCTCTTTCAGTATCGGTTGTAACTGCAAGGTTCGATGCCGTAACACTCTGAGTTAAGCAAGCGGAACAAGTAGGAGCCGAAAAAGTGGATGTCGAAAAACGGGTAAACCCTCCGGATGTATAAGTTAAAATATTCCTGCTCGATGCGGCTGTAGTGGATAATACGGTGCCCGCGTCACGCACCGCACTGCCGAGGCTTCCGTCGGAATTTATGGGATATTTTTTAAGATGCCCCTCCCAGAATGGGTCATTATTCACAGGCTTGAAGGATGCCTCATACAGATAATTCTCAGTTGAAATTCTTGTCGAAGACACGGAAGATGTGGAAAAAGAATAATTAGCCTCCTTGATTATATTCATAGCCTGCCTGAGTGCATCCTTAAGCTCGTCCGCATCGGCCGCTAAAAAGGCATAGCCTGAAAGCGCGAAGTCTTCCGGATCATTAGATGCGCTGCTTTCGCAGGGATCCGCAGCTACCGAAACAGCGCTGGTACTGCCCGAATTTGCAACATTAGGATTATCTGTCCCTCCGTAATAAGCTGCCCAGTTAAGAGTTCTCTCAAGGGTAGCGCCCATTGCAGAACCAAACCCGATCACAAAGACCTTATAGCCGGCGTCGGCCAATGCCTTAGCCCTTGCTACGACCGATTTTCTGTTTTTATGATCCGAGCCTCCGTCATTGTCGCATGCCATAGTATCTTCGCCGTCGGTAATTAATATTACAAATTTCTTCCGGCACGAAGACGAATTATCTCCATTCTTATGCGCGTCGAGATAGAGTTTTGCCTCATACAGTGCAGCAGCGTCAGGGGTGTAGCCGACAACAGTAATATTTTCACCGCTTACTGAAGACCATATATCGCTGTAATTCGGGCCATATCCCCCCTCCCCTATCTCTTTATTTGTCGTATTTAAGGCTCTTATTATGGTATTGCACCCGCTGCTGTAATCATATGTTGGACTCGCCCCCTTTTCAGCACTGCTATCCTTATTACAAGCATAAAATCTCATATACCCTATTCTTATTTTTAGACTGCTCTCATCGGCTGTGGTTATATTGTGGGTATCAATAGTACCGTCGTTATTGCTGTCAAGACATCCGTTGCCGGTATCATCGAGTATCTGACAGATTGCCCTTTTCGCAATGGCAATACGACTGCAGTTATAAGTATGTCCGGTTCCCGAAGAGTCATAAAAAGTCCCGGAACATGAAGAATTGCCCCAAATATGAGTTGCTTTATTAACGTCGTCTGTCGGGTTCCAGACCATGCTGTAAGACAAATCAAGCACTATCAAGGCATCCGGATTTACAGATGAAGTTATAAGGGCTGATTCATCGGCATAAGAATCTATGCTCAAAAACAGACCGAATATTACAACAAACAAAAATATGATTTTATGTATCTTTAACATGTCTATTTCCTCCTTATTTATACGTGGTGGATATTTCTACGGGGCCATAACCGAACCCTACTCCTATCTCCACCCTGCTGCTATACCTCGTATTTGTTCCTGTAATGTCTACGTCATACCTCGATTGTCCCCACTGCTGGCCTCCGCCTATGGCATAGCCCGCCAAAGGCAGATATGATGCGCCGCTTGTAGGCGCTGCCGGAGTGTTTATCCGATAACGGCTGTCGGGATCTGTTGCAGAGTCGACCTGCGGCCATGTAGTAGCGTCGGATGCGCTGCCGCTTGTGGCGGAGCCGCTAAGATTGTCCGGATCGAAATTCTGTATCATCTTATACAAACCGGTCTCTGCTGCCGAAAACGCCTTTTTCTCTCCCGTGATCCTCGTGCTTGTCCTTATATCGCTCGTCGAGGCGGTAAAAACGAGCATTCCTATTGCCGTGATAAGCAACAACGCGAGCAGAGCGGCTATGAACGCGAAACCGTCGTTGCGCCACGGGGACAGTCCCGATTCTACGGCTTTGCCCGTAAATCTGGGACAGTCCCCTTGCTTTGCGTTATGCGTCACGGGGACAGTCCCATGTCCCTTCGCTTTGCTATATTTTCTAATGTCTTTCATAATTCATACCTCTTAATAAGTAATCCCGTGATTCCTCGGTATAACGCTCGTTGAATAAACCAATCTCCTTTTCTGAGTGCCTGTAGTCGTATATGTAAAACCTGTCTCGTCTATCTCTACAACTAATGTTATCTCTATGCGCCTTATATCGGGTATGCTTGCGGTAGCAGCGCCGGAGGCGTCGTAATACTTGAATATTGGTATGCCAAGCGTGTTATTTATAACCTTTACTCCCCTCGGCCTGCCGGATGCCGTAGTATCTCCCAAAAACGGATTTGCAACGCCGCAGCTTGCCGTGCGGGTAATATATTCATTTGCAGTATCATAAGTGTAAGTAATTATCTCGTTGCTGTCATCCAGCACACCGTCTTCGGTATTGTTGTCCATCTCTACCGTTATAGCGTTTGCGGATGCAGTCTGAATTCCTTTGTTTGCTCCTGTGCCGGCAGTAGCGCAATCATTGGAATTAAGCCACATGGTGCTTGCGGCAAATGTCGGATTATAAGACGCCATGCCTATTTCCATAGCCATTAATTCGAGCGCCGCCCTTACATCCTGCTGTGCGACAACCTTTCTCTCTAAAGATGAACCTGATCGGGAAACCGACTGCACGGCAATGCCTATGCCTGCCATCACTATAACGCCGAAGAGGACTGCAAGCAGCATTTCGACGAGGGTAAAACCCTTATTATTCGTTAATGCGCGCATGTGCAACTCGCCGGGCTTCTAAAAGATTCCTGAGTACTAACGGTTCTGGTTTCAGAAATTCCCGTAGTATTGCCTGTCCATGTAACCTTAGCTTTAACGTTCCATATGCCGGTTGCAATGTTTGTAATGGTGGTCTGCACCGTAAACGGAACATCCAAGACTGTAGCTGATACGCTGCTGCTTCCCCCGCTCGAATAAACGGTCTCTGTCCCCGAAACCGGAAGCGCGAGGCAACAGTTCATTATCTGCGCCTGATTGTCTTCAAGTTCTTTGCTCAATATCTGCGCTGCCCTGCCCTGATAATCCGATGTGCGGGTAGTCCGCCAGCTCTGAGATTGGATCGAGATAACGCCGACGATGCCGACCATTAAAATAAAAATCGCCAGCGCTACTTCGATCATGCTTATGCCTTTTTTATTGAATACTGTATTGTACATATGTCTTCCCCGTAATGTTTGTTGTTATCGTAGCGGTCGAGCCCCTGCTATTGACTAATGCGACACTACCTGCCTCTGTAGTGCCTCTCGTCTGAAAATTAATCGTAGAGTTTGCTCCAAAGGCCGCGTTTGTAATATCTATGCCGCTGCCGAAAGACGACATTGCTTTTGTAGCCACAGTCGAATAATTCGCGCATGTAGATCCCGTAGCGGTGCATTGTTCGATCGTATAATTATCATTCGCCGTATCGAATGTTATCCTGTATCGCTTGTATTCGGCTGTCGCCTTGGATTTATATTCGAAAAAGTCGCCTGAAATCGCCCTCGCCGCGTTTCTAAGATTATTGTTTTGCGTATATCTTGTCAGGTAAGGGATAGCAACCGCAGTTACGATACCTATGATCGCGACCACCATCAGAAGCTCGACGAGGGAGAAGCCTTTTTGGTTCATGGGTTTCATAACGATATTATAGCAACAAAGATGCCATAATAAAACAGATTTCAATTCCTTTGATTTTTAACGCATTTATCCGTAAAGACGGAATTTCTTATGTAAGCCGTTACATAGAGATAGGTAATCCGTTACACTGTCGCCTATAGACGTAGTTCAAGATGTAAGGCATACTTCAAAAGCCTTTAACAATGACATAGTACAAAGCACAAATCCGCAAGCAAGGTATGAAAGGCACGGCTTCAAAGCCTTTACAAGTGCCGGTTTACGTTCAGAGCATAGATATTCAACGAATCGCCCAATAAGAAAGCGCCGATGCGGATGACGGGAAGGCGTATGTTAGTTGAATATTTCGCCGGTAAAGTCTTTTCCGCCATACCTTCCATACCTTCGACCCATCATTTTAGCGGGATGTGAGGCGTGCTGAAAAAGCCTTTACTCATACGAAATGTCATAACAACATTCTCTTTCTCGTGAGCTACAACATTGCTTTCTTATTCAATGAGACAAGGGTAATCTTCGGATTGCACCGGCAACTACACTTAGTAAAGGCTTTTGAGGTATGCCTCATAGCCCGATGATTACGGATTGAGGTCATACATTCATACGGTTTTTCTGTTAAACTATGTTTTAAATGACGCCGAAAGCGAACATAAAAAAATCACTCACTATCGACTCTGTCGCCTTTTTGCTCAAGAGAAGAAACCTTATCTCCGAAGAGCAATATACCGCCATCCTCTCCAAAGGCAACGCGCAGAAGCTGCGGCTCCAAAAATATCAGGAGACAGCGTATTCGAGAAAGCTCCATTATTCCTTGCACGCGCTGCTTCCGGCAGAGATAATTTCCTCATTCAATATCGAGATCCCCGGCACAAACGGAAAAATACTTACCGAGGATATTATAACCGGGGCTATTGCGGAAGAGATCGGCATGGAGTATAGAAAAATAGACCCGCTCAAGCTCGACATCGATATAGTAACCAAACACATACCCCGTCCCTTTGCCATGAAGCATCTTATCGTCCCTATCGATGAAACAAACGGCATCGTAACCATAGCGGTTGCGGATCCCTTTAACCTCGAGCCTCTTGAAAGCCTGAAGACGACAAAAAAAATAGATATAAAACCGGTGCTCAGTTCCAAAAGCGACATCCTTAAAATAGTAAGGGAGTTTTTCGGGTTCAGGGCGTCTGTTTCAGCAGCCGAGGCTGAATTGTCGCCGAAAATAGACCTCGGCAATCTTGAACAGTATATAAAACTCCGCGGGCATGGAGAAATAGAGGCCACGGACAAGCATATCGTAAACGCGGCGGAATATCTCCTCCATTATGCATTCGACCAGAGGGCGAGCGACATTCACATCGAACCCAAAAGAGAAAAATCTCTTATCAGATTGCGGATTGACGGCGTATTGCACCACATACATACGATACCGAAAATATTGCACGCGCCCCTGATATCGAGGATTAAAACGCTCTCAAGAATGGATATAACGGAGAAGCGAAGGCCGCAGGACGGCAGGATAAAGACAAACTATAAAGGCAAGGATATAGAACTCAGGGTATCCACGCTTCCTGTAGCCTTCGGCGAAAAAACGGTCATAAGGATATTCGACCCGGACGTGCTTTTGCAGGACATAGATCAGTTGGGATTTTATCCGAGGGAGTATCAACTTTATAGTGCTTTCATCAAGAGGCCTAACGGGATAATACTCGTTACCGGCCCCACAGGGAGCGGTAAGACCACGACCCTCTATTCCACTCTCAAGGCGCTGTCGTCGCCGGAAATAAATATAGTTACCATAGAAGATCCGATAGAAATGGTAGTCGAAGAATTCAATCAGGTTGGAGTGCAGCAAAATGTCGGAGTTACATTCGCCGCTGCGCTGCGTTCGATATTAAGGCAGGACCCGGATATTATAATGGTGGGAGAAATAAGAGACAAAGAAACAGCCGAAAACTCCGTGCAGTCGGCATTGACCGGACATCTCGTCCTTTCCACCCTGCACACGAACGACGCGCCTTCCTCCATCATCCGCCTGCTCGATCTCGGAGTGCCTCCATTCCTTATATCATCGACATTAATAGGCGTCGTCGCACAGAGGTTATTAAGAAAAATCTGCCCGTTCTGCAAAAGAGAAAGGGTATTGAGCAGCGAGGAAATGGAGCATTTGCAGATCAAAAAGCCTTATACCGTTTATTACGGCGACGGATGCACGGAATGCAGAGGCACCGGCTACAGAGGAAGGACAGGAATATTCGAGGTAATGGAACTGACGGATAAGACACGCGCTATACTATCTGGAAGTGTCGAAATGCATCTGCTGCATGAAGCCGCAAGGGCCGACGGACTGGTCGCTCTGAGGGAAACAGCCATAAGTAAAATGCTGGAGGGCGTTACTACTTACGATGAAGTCATATCGGTTACGGGCTGATTTTCCATATATAGGCATATTTACGAAATCCGATATTCCTTTATCTTATTCAGAAGCGTCTTATAACTCACCTTAAGAATCTCCGCAGCCCTGCTTTTATTGCCGTAAGTCTTTTTGAGCGTCTCCGCTATTCGCGCTTTTTCCGCGGACTTTGCCGCAGATTCCGCGATTACATGTAAAGGAGCGTCGGAAGCGATTTTTTCGTGGAATGAGTTTTCACCAAAACTAAAATGTTCAGGCATCAGGGCCTGCCCTTCGCACAAAATAACCGCCCTTTCGATAACGTTTTTAAGCTCTCGCACATTGCCTTTCCATTCACGGGTTAACAACATATTTTCAGCTTCGGAAGAAACAGTAATTTCGGGTTTATTCATCTCCTTTGCGAATAAAGAAACAAAATGCCTTGTAAGGGGTATAATATCCTCGCGCCTTTCCCTGAGAGGCGGAATAAATATCGGGAATACATTCAATCTGTAAAACAGGTCTTCCCTGAAACGGCCTTCGGAAACCTCTTTTTCAAGGTCTTTATTGCTTGCGGCGATCACCCTCGCGTCAACCTTTATCGTCTTTGTGCCTCCGACGCGCTCGAACTCGTTTTCCTGTAATACCCTTAAGAGCCTTGTCTGCAAAGGCATCTCCATATCTCCTATTTCGTCGAGGAATATTGTGCCCCTGTCCGCCAGCTCAAACCTGCCGGGCTTTAGTTCAGCCGCGCCGGTGAACGCGCCTTTTTCATGCCCGAATATCTCGTTTTCTATTAAATCCTTTGGGATTGCCGCGCAATTAACCGCGACAAACGGTTCCTTTGACCTCGGGCTCATGTGATGAATAGCTCTCGCTACGAGTTCCTTTCCGGTTCCGCTTTCGCCCAAGATTAAAACCGTTGTTTTGAGGGACGCTACCTTTTTTACTTTTTCCATCACTTCGTTCCATTCCCTGCTGATTCCCACCATTTCAGGAGCCGATAAAAACCTCTGGAACTCTTTTTTCATTATGAGGTTTTCCTTTGCGATGTTTCTCTCTGCTATCGCCCTTTTGATGATGAGTAAAAGATGGTCGGGGTCGAAGGGCTTGGTTATGAAATCATAAGCCCCCTCTTTTACCGCTTTGACCGCCGTTTCGATGCTTCCATAAGCGGTCATCATAACCACCGGGATAAAAGGAAAACTTTCTTTTACGGCCTTCAATATATCCATGCCGCTGCCGTCGGGCAGCTTCAGATCGCTAATCACCGCGCTCAGGCCGGACGAAATCAAGGAGATGCCGTCTTTGACGCTATAGGCCGCCCTGACGGCAAACCCTTCGGCTTGAAAGGTTTTAGCCAGCATGTCCGCCATGCTTTTCTTGTCTTCTACAATAAGAATCGTCTGCATATCATTTGGGAACGGGGACAGTCCCGAATCTACGGCTATGCCCGTAATTCTGGGACAGTCCCCTCTACTACTCCATCACTCCATTTATCAATCATTCGGCAAAAACAGCCTGAACGTGCTGCCCTCGCCTTCCCTGCTTTCAACGCTCACGTTCCCGCCGTGCCCCATAGCTATCTTCTGAACAAGCGCAAGGCCTATTCCTGCGCCTCTTTCCTTCGTCGTATAAAACGGCATGAATATTTTATCGATATCGGTTTCCGCTATGCCTTTACCGTTATCTCTAATAAAAATAAATACGCCGTCCTTACCCGAAGAACTGCCCCCCTCTATATTTATCCATATTTTTTTCAATATAGGGTCCCCGGCATCAAGGGCGTTGCGGATAAGGTTTTTCAATGCCTGTTTCAAAAGGGTTTCGTCGGCCTTTATCTCAATAATATCACTGCGGGAAAAATCTATACTGCGGGCGGCTTCATCTCCCATGCCTTCGAGCATATCGTTTATAGTGTTTGTCAGGTTTATGTTCGTCTTTTTAAGGGAGCCGGGATTTGAAAATTGAAGCAGTTCTTCCATGACAATGTTCATTTCTTCTATCTCTTTAAGAATGCCGAGGGCGCTCTCTTTCCTGCCGTCGGAATCTTCAAAACTCTTTAAAAGCAGCTTTGCATATCCGGCGATCACGCCCATCGGGTTTCTGAATTCATGGGCTATGCCGGCCGAAACCTCTCCGATGGCGGCAAGCCTCTCCCTTGTGATGAGTTGTTCTTTTAAAGACCGTATTTCAGTGCCGAGCGCGTGAAACGCGCCGACAACCGAATCCGTTTCAATAGTTCTTTCTTTTGCCGGCTCTTTCTTCCGGATAAGGCGGGGCAGGAATACCAATACCGCAAGAAGCAGTATCAGGAATACCGAAGCCGACAAAAAAATTAAAAGCGTGTCGGGATAGGCTTTCATTGCCTCCCATCTATAAATTTAATGAGCCTGTCCGCGGGCATATTGCCGGAGTATATCTTGCCGTCCGGCATGATCAATGTAGGAGTGCCGTTGATGCCGAGGGATTTGGCGAGGGCAACAGTGCTCTCCACCTCTTTTTGATCGCACTCTTTTTTACCGCTGCCGTTAAATTCAACGCGCATTTTTGCGTACTTATCGCAGGCGGCATCTCCTATTTTATCCGGTTTTACTCCGACAATAGGCAGAAGCTTGACGTAAAAAACTATGTCTTTTCTTTTTTCGACCGCCTTCTTCATCTCCAGATGAAGTTTCTTGCAGTGCGGTCAATCGGGGTCGGAAAATACTGCCACCTTTTTAGGCGCATCGGCGCTTCCTATTACAAATGGAGTTGCGAGCGATATCTTCGAAAAATCCGTTTTCCCTATCGGTATATTTTGTATGCTTTCCGCTGTCCTGCTTGCCCCTGAGCTTATCTCGACTATATGGCCTGAAACGAGATATTTTTTTGAAAAATCGACGTAAATGACTCCCTTTTTACCCCGGTCGTCCAATGATATTTCCCAGAGGCTTTTTACCGGACTCAACTGAATATCGAGTATCTTCGCATGAGAAAGTTTTATTTTTTTCAGGATTGCGCCGGCTTCCTGATTGCTTAAAGAATGGCACCTCTTGCAATCTCCTTCGCAGCCGCTCGTGCTGAAGGCATGCGCCGCATTCGCCGCAAGAAACAGAACGGCAAGACATAAGATTATTAAGAATTTTTTCATTTTAGTTTATCCACCTCGATTGTTTTCTTATACTAACCGACGTTTTCTTGGAATTTCAAGCTGTTTTTTGTTATAATCTTCCGCAATGGAAGAAATGGAGGCATCGCAAGAGAAGCATCTCCGGAAGGCGGCCGTTGAGGCGCTCCTGTTCGCGGCAGGCGAACCTGTCGCATTAAGCGCCCTCGTAAAGACAACGGAAATAAACGAGGCCGATATAAAACGCCTGATGGCCGGGTTGATATCGGAGTATAAAGAGCGGAATTCCGGCATTATCATCGCGGAGATCGCGGACGGGTATCAGATGGTCACCAATCCGGACTTTTCGTTGTTCGTTAAAAAATTCAAAAACATAAATCAGACGAATAAACTGTCGTCTCCGGCTCTCGAAACATTGGCGATCACGGCATACAAGCAGCCGATAACCAAGCTCGAGATAGACCAGTTGAGAGGGGTCAATTCCGACGGTGCAGTAAAGAGCCTGCTCGACAAGCGGCTCATTAAAATTGTGGGAAAGAAAGAGACGCCCGGAAGGCCGTTTCTTTACGGCACTACAAAGGAATTTTTGCAGTACTTCGGCCTTAAGAATTTAAGCGACCTGCCGCCGATTAACGACTTTTTGAAAGATGAAGCGGCGTAATTTTGAATTTAGACTGGAGGAGGAATTAATGAAAAAAATATTCGCATTCATAGCGTTATTCCTTTTCTCGGCTTCGACCGTATATGCCGCCGCGAACTATACCGTTAAAAACGGCGATTCCCTATATAAAATCTCGAAAAAATTCGATATTTCCGAATCGGAATTAAAGCGGATAAACGGCCTTAAAACCAATAAACTGAAGATCGGACAAAAAATACGGATAAAAAATGCCGACAGGAAAGTTGCCCGTAAAAATTCCGCAAAGGGCAAACCGCATAGTAAAGGTACGGAAAACACATACACCGTTAAAAAAGGAGACACCATATACCGCATCGCAAAACGGTTCGATCTCAGCATAGAAGAACTGAAGGAACTGAACGCGCTTAAGAAGAATTCCCTGAAAATCGGACAAACGCTTATCATTTCGGAAAAGATGGAGGAACCCGTTGAACCGGAAGATATAATAAAGTCGATTCAGGTGCAGTATGACAGAAAGGCCAACCCGGTCGTAACATCCGCGCGTCTGGAGGAAGTAAAAGAACTTTCAAGTTCCAACGACCTGTCAAAGATGAGCGTGAAGGAGCGGCTGATGCTCTTTGCAAAAAAAATGCTGCATCTCCCCTATAAGTTCGGCGGCAACGGCGCTATAGGAGTGGACTGCTCCGCGTATGTGCAAAAGGTATACGGAATTACAGGTATAACCATACCGCGAAGCGCAAGGGAACAGTTCCGGGTGGGAGAGCCTGTCGACAAGGAAGATCTTTCGATAGGAGACCTCGTCTTCTTCAGGACATACGCGTCTTTCCCGTCTCATGTAGGCATATATTTAGGCAACAACCTTTTCATACACGCGTCATCGAGATCTAAAAAAATAACCATCGACAGCCTCGAAAGCCCCTACTATTTCAAGCGCTTTATCGGCGCTAAGAGATTGATAGAGGAAGAAGAAATAAAAATCAGCGAGCCGTCCAAGGATCTGAAAATCCCTCCGATAACATCTCAAGATTAGGCGGCGCATGAAGGCGCGGGCGCATCTTTACATCTCAGGAAAGGTCCAAGGGGTATTCTACAGGGCATTTACGCAGGAAGTCGCCGATTCTCTCGGTCTTACGGGATGGGTAAGAAACATGCCGGACAGAAGAGTCGAGGCCGTCTTTGAGGGAGAAAAGGAATTAATCGAAAAAGCCGTCACAAGATGTCATGAAGGCCCGCCCCATGCGAATGTTAAGGATATGGACGTAACATGGGAAAACATTATAGAAGGCCTCAGCGATTTCAGGATACGATATTAGCAAGCATGATTAATTCGCTCAAAAATAAAATCCTTTCGGGTAATCCCATAACAAAATCCGACGCTCTCCGGATATCTGAGATCCAAAATGCGGATTTATTCGACCTCTTCTCCGCGGCCAATATCATACGGAAAAAGTTCAGGGGAGAATACGTAGACCTTTGCGCGATCATAAACGCTAAATCGGGAGCGTGCCCTGAAGATTGCTCTTACTGCGCCCAATCCTCGAAAAACAAGACCGATGTATCGGTGTATCCTCTCGTGAAAAAGGACGCAGTTCTCGAAAAGGCAAGAGAGGCAAGGGACGCCGGAGTGAAAAGGTTCTGCGTGGTCACGAGCGGAAAAAAAACGGCACAAAAAGAGCTTGCCGAAATAGCGTCCATGATAGAAGCTATCAGGGGCATAGGACTTCTTCCATGCGCTACGCTCGGGCTTTTAGACAGGGATGATTTGTTGTCCCTGAAAAACAGCGGGCTCGAACGCTATCACCATAATCTCGAAACGTCGGAGAGATTTTTCCCGGCAATATGCAGGACGCATACGTATTACGACAAGATAGAGACCGTAAAGGCAGCGCAATCCGCCGGTCTTTCCGTATGTTCGGGCGGAATTTTCGGCATGGGCGAGACGTGGCAGGACAGAATAGACATGGCCTTTGCGATAAAGGAACTCGATGTAGCGTCCGTTCCTATTAATTTTTTAATACCGGTCAAGGGCACTTGCATGTCGGAAAAAGAATTTCTCCATCCTTTAGAGGCTCTCAAGATCATAAGCCTTTACCGGTTTATACTCTCCGAAAAAGAGATCAGAATTTGCGGCGGCAGGACGCAGATACTCGGCGAATTCAATTCATGGGTTTTTATGGCAGGAGCGGATTCCCTGCTCACCGGCAATTACCTGACAACCACAGGCAGAACATACAAAGACGATCTGCGGCTGATAGAGCAATACGGGCTGAAGGTAATCTGATCCTATTCCATTATCGCGCCGCTGCCTGCCGAGCTTACGAGCTTCGCGTATCTCGAAAGATAGCCTTTCTTGATCTTAGGCTCGGGTCTCTTCCACTGTGAAAGCCTCTTTTTTATCTCTTCATCCGAAATGAGCGCCTCAATCTTTCTCTTGGGAATATCTATTCTGATCTTATCGCCGTTTTTCAATACGGCAATCGGACCGCCTTCCATCGCCTCAGGCGATACGTGGCCTATGCACGGCCCGCGGGTTCCTCCGGAAAATCTTCCGTCCGTTATCAGGGCAACGGATTCGCTGAGCCCCATGCCCGCGATAGCGGATGTCGGCGAGAGCATCTCTCTCATGCCCGGCCCGCCTTTAGGCCCCTCATATCTTATGACAATAATGTCTCCTGCCTTGATATTGCCTCCCATTATGGCCTTCATACCGGCTTCTTCGGAATCGAATGCCTTAACGGTTCCCTCGAATTTCATCATATTTTTGCTTACAGCAGTCTGCTTTACTACGGCCCCTTGAGGCGCTATATTTCCTTTAAGAATCGCGATCCCGCCCTCTTTATGGTAAGCATTTCCGGTAGACCTGATAACGTCTTCGTCCGTTATATCCGCTTCATCGGCAATTTCAAGGATGTTCTTTCCTGAAACTGTAGGGTTCGAATTCAGCATGTCCTTCAATCTCTTCAGAACAGCCGGTATTCCGCCCGCATGATCGAGGTCTTCCATGTAATGCCTGCCTCCCGGTATCATATTGACTATATGCGGTGTTTTTTTGCTCAGTTCGTCGAAAACTTCAAGCGGCAATGAAACCCCCGCATCGTGCGCTATCGCCGGTATATGCAGCACCGTGTTCGTGGAGCCGCCGAGCGCGAGATCGACCATTATCGCGTTTCTGAACGCCTTCTCGGTCATTATCTTTCTTGGGGTGATATTTTTCTTCACTGCTTTCACTATGCTCATGCCGCTCTCAAACGCGATCCTCTTTTTATGCGCGAGCACGGCAGGCGATGTCGCGCAGCCCGGCAGGCTCATTCCGAGGGATTCGGTAACGCACGCCATAGTGTTGGCGGTATACATTCCCTGACACGATCCGGCTCCGGGACACGCGCACATTTCGAGCGCCTGCAGTTCGGTGTCCTTTATCAGTCCTTTTTTATATTTGCCGACAGCCTCGAAGGTATCGCTCGTAAGGTTCAACCGCCTTCCCCTGTAATGACCCGACAGCATAGGCCCTGCGGTAACCACAATACTGGGGATATTCAACCGCGCGGCTGCCATAAGCATTCCCGGTGTTATCTTGTCGCAGTTGGTCAAAAGGACAAGACCGTCGAGTTGATGCGCCTCGGCAATGGTCTCTACCATATCCGCAATCAACTCCCTCGAAGGAAGCGAGTAGTGCATGCCCTTATGCCCCATAGCTATGCCGTCGCATATGCCCGGAATGCCGAAAAAGAAAGGATAACCGCCGCCGGTGTGAACCCCTTTCTCTATAAACCTTTCGAGATCCCTCATGCCTATATGTCCCGGTATAATATCGGTAAAACTGGTGGCAACCCCGATGAAAGGCTTATCCATCTCGCTCTTGGGAATGCCTGTAGCGTAAAGAAGCGCCCTGTGCGGCATCCTCTCAAGTCCGGTCTTAATTGTTTTACTCCTCATGACAATAATATCTCCCCTTTTGCAAAAGTTAGTTTAACCCTGCTGAATGATTACTATTTTTTTAATTCATCGACTGGTGTTTTTTGTACTCTCGTATCAATTCCGCAATCTTGTCTTTTTTGTGAAGTTTCTCTTTTTTAATCCTGTTTATTTCTATTTCTTCTTCTGCGGTAAAACTGGATTTTTTATTATATTCCAGCAGTTGGCTATCCAGCTCTCTATGCTCCTGATGAATACGCTTGAACTCCTCGTTCTCCCTTTTTAAAGCCTCTACGACCTCTTCTTCCTTCATGGCAGCCTCCTATAAGGGTGGGATTTGCCCGTTAAAAATGGGGCTTTTAACGGGGGTTACTAAGTAAATTTTACAACAAATGGGGAAAAAAAACACTATCACCGAAATTAAGCGATCCTTACACTTAAAATACAGACCGGGTACGGCTAAAACAAAGGCTTTGAGCCATGCCCGGTCCGTATAAAATAGCCGGCTACTCCCCTTTAGAAAAAAGGGTGGCAAGCATATTATAGAAGAACAGGAATATCGATACGGTCTCCATAATTCCGGAGGCGACCGAAAGTCCTCTGTACAAAGCATTCTCAGGGTTATTCATTTGCATAGTGTAAAACAAAAGCATACCGATTAGACCGATATTGGCAAGGTAAAACTGCGCCTCTCCCATCTTTACGCTTTTTATTTTTTTCCCCGCGAATCTCGGCAGTATGTGATAACCTACGCCGTATATCATCATCGACACCCATCCCAGCATATTGAGGTGTGAATGCACGAATTTGAGATAAAGATACGAGGGGCTTGCGAACATGATGATCCCGAAAAACGCGGCGAGCGCTAAATACACGATGCTCATCACAATAAAGTTCCTTACGAATTTTTCCATACTTTCTCCTCCTGATTTGTTTATATGTTATCACAATAATAACCTAAAATAATTCGCACCGCTATGATTGAGGTCATATGGCAGCAATCCGTAGTCAAAAAGGCATGAAAGGCACGGCTTCAAAGCCTTCAATAGCGCAAAGCGCAAATCCGCTTCAACGCCTTTATAAGTGTTATTTCTTGTGCAAGGCAAAGATGCTGTATGTTTCATAAAAATAGATACCGCCGATGCGGATGACGCGCATAAGAGAATGTAGTTTAAAAGTTTCGTCGATAAAGTCATTGAAGCGGACCCGCGCTTTGTGCTGAAATCTTTCAAATGTTTAATTGCAAGTTCTGGGATGTGAGGCGTGCTGAAAAAGCCTTTACTCATATGTAATATCATAACAGCATTCTCTTTCTCGTGAGCTACAACATTGCTTTCTTATTCAATGAGACAAGGGTAATCTCCGGATTGCACCGGCAACTACACTTAGTAAAGGCTTTTGAAGTATGCCTCATATCCCGATGATTACGTATTGAGGTCATATGACAGCCGTCATAAAAGAAATTCTGTATTTCTGATATTCTAAAATTAACCAAAGTTCAAAGGAGGATGCTATGGAAGTAACAAAAACAAAAGTGACAAGGGATACCGTTATAGGGGATGTTATCAAAGAGAACCCGGCGGCAACCAAGGTTATCGAGAAATACTTCGGGAACGGATGCTTCACCTGCCCGGGCATAAAGGTCGAATCCATCGCATTCGGGGCCATGATGCACAATATAGATCCCGAAAAGGTCGTAAAAGAGATCAATGAACTGGAGGGCAACTGATATGTCGGCTAACGAAGAGGTAAAATGCTTTATCTGCGGGGCAAGCGATAACGAGCGGGTATATCTTCCATGCATACATTCGGGTGAAAATAAACTCGTATGCGTAAGATGCCTGCCGATGCTGATCCACGGCGTGCACTAATCGTAACCCCTATTTCCCGATGCCGGGAACGATAGGCGCGATAGGCTCTATGCCTATCGCCTTCTTCTGCTCCTGTTTAACGGCCGGTTTTGCGGCAGGCTGCTTCTGCGGTTCGGATCTCGGCGGAGGAGGAGGCGCAGGTCTCTCGGCAGGGGCTTGTTTTTGCTGCCCTGCCTTCGGCTGAACAGGTTGGGCCTGTCCTTTACCCTGCACTCCGGGGACTATAGGCGCTATGGGCTTTATGCCTAAATCCTGTTTGGGTGCAGATTTTTCCGCAGGCTGTTTCTTTGTCTGAGGCTCAACCTTAGGCGACGGAGGCGGAGGAGGAGGCGCAGGTCTCTCGGCAGGGGCTTGTTTTTGCTGCCCTGCCTTCGGCTGAACAGGTTTGACCTGTCCGCCGGATGAAGGCGCGACATCCTTAATAGGACCTTTAATTTCTATCGGTCCCTTCGGTCTTATGCCCAAATCCGGTCCGCCGGCATCCTTCTTCTGTTCCTGCGGAAATGCAGGCGCTTTTTTAACCGCAGGCTCTTGCTGTACCTGCGACGGAGGCGGCGGTGGAGGCACAAGATGCGGCGCCGGTTTAGCCTCAGTATCCTTTGTGGGCTGGGTCATCTCCGCTACTTTCGACTGAAGCAGAATTATGCTTATCCTCCTGTTTTTAGGATCGGTGGGGTTCTGAGGGTCTAAGAGTTCCGTATCCGCATAACCGACAACCCTTGCGATCTGTCCAAGTTTGATGCCGTTTAATTCAAGCTCTCTCCGCGCGGACGATGCCCTGTCCGTGGAAAGCTCCCAGTTCGTAATTTGCCCTTTTTTTAACGGTGCAGCGTCCGTATGGCCTTCCACCGCAATCTTATTAGGCAGTTCTTTTATATTTTCGGTCACTATCTTTATGATTTGTTTAGCGTTCTGGCTGAGTTGCGCGCTGCCGGGGAGGAACATTGATTTCCCCTCCAGATCGACAAGCTGTATCCTGACGCCGCCTTCGAATATATCAATAAGCGCCTGATCCTTCAGCGCCTGAAGTTTAGCTTCTATTTCTTTTTTCAGTTTATCCTTTAAACTTTCAGCCGGCCCAAGCCCTGTTTTTTGTCCTAACTCCAATGCCTTTACTTTTCCGCCTCCGGCATCCTTCATAACGCCGGATTGTCCTTCCATAAACATGCTTGTGCCCGATTTTTCGAATAAACTGAAATCCGTAAAGTACTGCGATAAGGCTATTCTTTTCTGCTGGTCGGTCATTGTCATAAGCCACAACAATAAGAAGAATGCCATCATAGCTGTGACGAAGTCGGCATACGCGACTTTCCACGCGCCGCCGTGATGGCCGCCGTGGCCCTTCTTGATTTTTTTGATGATTATGGATTTTCCCTTGTCCGACATACACTTGAAACCGTTTGAACAGTTTAAACCGAACTATTTCTTCATTTCCCTCATCGCTTCTTCAACTTCTATAAAGGGGGGTTTTACACTTGCCGGGATTATTCTTCTTGCGAATTCAACCGCTATCTGCGGGGCAGCGCCTCCGACAAACGCGACCAATCCGGTCTTAAGCACGCTAAGGTATTCCTTCTCCTCATTGGCTAAATAGCCTAAATTCCTTCCGACAGGCCCTACAAACCCGTAGCTCAGCAATACGCCCAAAAATGTGCCGACCAGAGCCGCACCGATACTGTGGCCCAATACCTCCGGAGGCTCGCTTATTTTCTGCATCGTAATAACGACCCCTAAAACCGCCGCAACTATGCCGAGCGCCGGCATGCCGTCGGCAATATTGCTTATGGCGCTGGAAGGTATCAATTCCTCTTCATGCAATGCCTCGATTTCCGTATCTATCAGCGATTCCAGTTCATGAGGCGCTATGCTCGTCGTCATGACTGTGCGGAGCGTATCCGTAACCAGAATCAAGGCGTGATGGTTTTTCAGGAATTTGGGATAATTGCTGAAAATCTTGCTGCTTTCAGGGTCATCGACGTCCGCTTCTATGGAAACGAGCCCCTCCTTCCTTATCTTCGCAAAAATCTCCGAAAACATCATCAGGACTTCCATATAGTCTATTTTTGAATATGCCTTTCCGCCCAATACCTTAAAAACACCGCCGATAACCGACTTTATAACCTTCATCGGAGACGAAATTATAAAGGCGCCCAATGCTGCGCCTCCGATAATAACCAGTTCGGCAGGCTGAAAAAGAAGGGCAAGGTTCCCGTGCTCCATGAGATACCCGCCGATAACCATACCCAAAACAATAACAGCGCCTATTATCGCCAACATCTAACTATTTCCCCTCATTTTTATTTTCTCTTTTCCCTGAGCATTTCCCGCTGCCTTCTGAAAACGAATTTCACTATCTCGTCCCTTATTTCCTCATCGATCTCTATATATTTAACCGCAACAATGTTGCCGTTTGCACGGCTTTCGAGCTTTACGATCTCGCCGTAAATATACATAGCCACGGGAGGCATCATCGGCAGCATCGTCTTCATCTCTATGATATCGCCTATGTTGTATTTCTCCGGAGAAAAAAAACTCAAACCGCCGCCGCTTATATTGACCTGCATAAACGGAAGCGAGCCGAATCCTTCCCTCTGAAATGTGATCATATTAATAATCGCGTCTAATTTCGCGTTCAGCATCTTGAGCCAATCCGAAAGAAGTTTATCTTCGAGATCCGTCAGCGTCTGGAATTCGGCTAAAATGGACTCGCCGGTTATTTTCGACCGCATGCCCTTCCGCTCTTCGGGAGGGACAATACGCACGCTAAAAGGGATATGTGCGTCCACCCTCGAAAATTCCCTCATCTTCAAACTTTTGTCATCGCTGTTTTTCATTCCGCCTGCTCCTTTACAACCGCTGATTATATTATAACTGCCTCATTGGCTTATAATCATCTCGACCCTTCTGTTCTTTGCCCTTCCTTCTTCCGTTTCGTTGCTCGTCAACGGCCTGTATTCGGCATAGCCGGCTATGGAAAACCTGTTCGGGTCAACGCCCCTCCCCACGAAAAAACTCAGGACGCTCGCGGCCCGCGCAGTGGAAAGCTCCCAGTTGGACGCATATTTGCCTCCGGACATAGGTATATTATCGGTATGTCCTTCTATAGTTATTTTGCCCGGCGTCCCGTTAATCGTCTTTGAAAGCTTTTCAAGGGCTCCGGATGCCTCCTGTTTTATGTCGGCTGCGCCCGAAGCGAAAAGAGCCGTATCCGAGAATGTCAGCACTATTCCCCTCGGGTCTGTTTTTACGGACACGCCTGAAACGTCCGTAATAACTTTTCTTAAATCCTCTATAACGGCCTTGTGCTTATCCTCCTGAAACGAAATGGGCTCATCTATAACCTTAAAAGCCTGACGCAGCGATCCTGAAAACTTTTCCATTTTTTTTGTATCGGTCGAAGATAACGCGTAGAGAGCCACAAAAAAAGTAAACATGAGGGTTATAAAATCGGCATACGATATCAGCCATCTTTCATGGCTCGGTCTTTCATGTGATACCCTGCGCCTTCTTCTCATGCTTACTCCGATTTATCGTGCTCCGAAACGAACGCATTCAGACGCGTCTTCAGGAAATAAGGATTAACGCCGCTTTCTATGCCTATTATGCCCTCTATTATCAATTCCCTTGTAAATGCCTCTTCTTTCACCCTGTTCATTATCTTCCGCGCCATAGGCAAAAATATCAGGTTCGCGGATCCGACGCCGTAAATAGTCGCTACGAACGCTACCGCTATTCCCCCGCCTATCTTTGCCGGATCGCTGACATTCCTCATGACCTGAATCAGGCCGAGGACCGCTCCGAGTATTCCTATGGTAGGAGCGTATCCGCCCGCGGCGCCCAAAACATCGGCCGCGTTTTTCATTTTCTCCTCATAAGTGCTTATTTCCTGATAGAGGACGTCCTTTATCATCGCAGGAGTCATACCGTCTATGACAAAGCCCAGTCCGCTCCTCAGAAATGGATTGCTTATATTCTTAACCTCCGACTCGAGGGCGATAAGTCCCATTTTTCTCGCCTTAACGAGGATGCCGAGTATCTCTTCTATTACCTCCGAAGGGGACTGCCGGCTTCCCCCGAACACCAGACCGAGGGCTTTAAAGGCGTTGAAGACATCCCGCATCGAAAAACTCAGCAGGGTTGCGCCGAAAGTGCCGCCGAACACGATAAGTGCGGCTGCGCCCTGTACAAGATGCGAAGTATTGCCTCCTTCGATAATATTGCCGACAAAAATTGCGCCTACGCCTAATATCAGTCCTAAAAAAGTAGCGATGTCCATAGATTGTTAGTATAAACTATTTTATAAAATTTTTACAGGCGTATCAGCAGGTTATGCCGTTACGGAAATGTTTGACGATATAAGCCGCCCTCTTTCATTAATATTGCTGAGCGTCTCCTTTAAATCCTGCAGCTTCTGAAGAGAATCGAGTGTTTTTATCGTGACTGCTATCACTGTATTTTGAAATACTATCGTACCGAGCCGTTCGTCAAGTTCCCTGTCGAGCTGTTTTTTCAGCCTCGTCGAAATGCCGCTATCGCTGTTGAACATTGCGGATACGGCAGCATTAGTAGCCTGCAACACTTCCCTAAGTTTTTCACCGTCAATCTCAATAGTATCATCGTCTTTTGTCTTAATGCCGAGGTCTTCTATACTCGACAATATCGAGCCTGACCCCTTCAAAGGCATGGATAAGCTGTTCTTAACCTCTCCCTTTACTTTCTTTAAAAGGTTCAGCAAACTAAGCTGATTCATGCTGTTTTTGCCGGTATTAGCGACAGAGATGCCGATATCGGTTATATTGTCGAAATCGGAAGGCCGGCCGCCTACATCGTCCGCAATGCTGTGCATAAGATCCGTCCTGACGCGCTGTGCCGCGATGTCCTGATAAAATGCCTTTGCGAATTTTATCTGATCGTTCAGGAACTTCATTGCATTGTTATAATCGTCCGTGAAAGCGCTGATATTAGAGAACGCCGCGTCCGTGGATTCGGATACCGTTACTGCAACTTCCGAAGAAGACGTTCCTTTCAGCGAAAGAGTAATTCCCTCTATCGCTCCCGCTATTTCGTTGCCGTCTATTTCGTATTCCACGTCGTCGACGGTTATATTCGCTTTTTGCGCCGGCTGTAATTCATGCTTAAAAGTTACATTCAGCGGGTATATGTCATAGCTCAGGATACCGAGTTCCCTAAGTACATCATTATCGTCCTTAAGGTTTATTTCCTTTCCCGTATCGGATGCCGTAAAAATAAGTTTTCCTTCAGCGATAGTAACCTGCACGCCGTGCTTATCCGTGCCGCCGTCGAGTTCATTGTTAAAATTAATATCTTCTCTCGTATCGAGAACGCCGTTGCGGTTGCCGTCCTCGCCCTGATCCATAAGCCTGTCGTTATCCGCATCCGTCTCCGTTCCGAAATCGAGCGTTCCGTTCCTGTTTAAGTCTTCGCCGTAATTGATTTTATCGGCGATGGCGTATAGAGAATCCGTTTCATCTATCAAAACATCGAAATCGTTTATGTTTATCGTTCCTGAAAGATTAAGCTCCGACCCGGTATCCTCAAAAATGTCCGATTCTATCCGGTGAGCCTTCGCAAGTTGGTTTACCTTTAAATTATACACTCCGGGTACGGCATTCGATGATGCCGCTGCCGTTAACGTTTCCTCATCCGATGAAGAAGCCGCATTTGTATTGAATCCCTCCGCGCTAAGAAGGGGGATATTCGATTTATACAATTCGATGAGACGACTCCCGAGTTCGTCCCATCGAGAAGACTTTACTTTATAAAATGCGGGATTGAGATTAAGCCTCTGAATTACGGGAGGCTCTCTCCTCTGTTTCTCATTTACGAGCACCTCGAGCGCGTCCCTTACCTTTAACGCAGAACCGCCGCCGTCTATAAAGACCACAGGCGGGACTTCCTGCTCCACGAATCTGAAGTTGTTTAAAAAGACGAGCCCATTGAGGGTTGTGTCCTGTGAAGTGGTCTGCGGCCGCTGATCTGTAGCCTGTTCCTGACTTTTATGACCGAACCCGATTAACTGACTATCATCATATTTCCTGTCTTCATCATTTGTCTTTACTTCCTTTATATCCTGCTCAAGCCTTTTTATTTCCCTCTTCATCCTCTCTTGTTCGGAATCTTTGATGTAATCCCTTAGGGATAAGTCCTGAGACAGCGGCATGCCTGTTTCCTGCATGCCGGATTCGGATTCTAATCCGGTAATACCTTCGGCATTCTCTCCATTTTTCATATCCATAAGCCTTTGCTCAAGTTCTTCTCTTTTTACTTTCAAGGATTGGATTTGTCTGCCGTAGATTACTGCGGTATCCGGCGGGCTCGATGTAATATTTTTTGCCGGCCTTTGAACTCCGGGCTCCTGAGACTTGCTCACCGTCTCGGGCTTACGGCTTTTAACATCCGTCTTTTTAAACGTAGCCTCGGTAGTGCCGCCGACGGCCGTCAATCTGCCGTCCCTTACGGTTACTTTATAGGTTATATTCTGATCTACTTCCTCGCCTTTTGAGATCGCAAGCATCCTGTTCGTGCTCGCATGTCCGAGTTCGTGGCCTACTACGTACGCTATGCTGAGTTGCGGATTGGCCTTTTCGGTAGCGCCTTCTGCGGAATAAGACATCATGGATTGCAATTTGCTGTTTTCGACTCTCATGGCTTCCTTGCCTCTGCAATAATAATACACCGGAAAACGGCAAATTACAATTACTATTACTATCCGGCTGCTATCCGACCCTTAACGCCTTTTTCAAAAAGAACTGGATAGTGCCCTTCACTTCGTTAAGCGGGTTATCGAGCAGCTTTTTGCCTATATGCGCCAGCTTTTTGGTGAAAGCGCTGTTAGGATACATGGCAATATAGCCTTTCTGAGCGATAATAGCATCCTTTACATGCGGCTCGAAGGGCAAAAATCCCAGATAGTCTATGGAAAGATTTAAGAACTTATCGGCTACAATCGCCAGTTTTCTGAATGTGTCGAACGCCTCTTTTTCGGAGCGGGCCGTATTTATCATAATCCTTAAATTCTTTTCTCCGAAGTCCCTCGAAAGCACCTTAATCAGGGCATAGGCATCGGCTATGGATGTGGGTTCGGGAGTTACGACCACTATTGTCTCCTGAGCGGCGCTGCAGAAAAACAACACGTTATCGGATATTCCGGCCCCTGTGTCTATCAAAAACACATCGAAAGCCATATCGAAATCATCGAGTTCCGATACGAGCTTTAACCTGTGCCCGTCCGTCAGTTTCGTAAGCTCCCTGATGCCGGAACTCGCAGGCAGGATCGTTATCCCGAGAGGCCCGGTAACGATAATATCCTTTATCTTCTTTTCTCCCAACAGCACATGCTTGAGATTATACTTCGGAGCTATTCCGAACAATACGTCTATATTGCTCAACCCCAGATCCGCGTCGAGTATGAGCACCTTTTTATTGAGACTTGCATAAAACAGGGCAAGGTTGGCCGTAAAATTGGTTTTTCCGACGCCGCCTTTACCGCTGGATACCGCTATTATACGTGGACCGTTCGCGCTCATTAAACACCTCCGATGATCAGGCCTGCAAGAAATTCCGGAGTAGGAACCCTTATGTCGTCGGGAATGTCGGGGCCGGTAGCTATAAACGATAAAGGACGGCCCGTCAACAACGAAAGGTTATAGAGGTTTCCATACTGCGTAGCCATGTCGAGTTTCGTAAAACCTATGGAATCTATCATATCTATATTGCATCCCTGCCATGCCTTAACGGCCGCCTGAGTCTCCATTGTCGCATCCATCAGAAAACATCTCTTTACCGGAAAACCCGAAGGAAATAGATCCTTTATGTCTTCGAGTATGCCTTTATACTCATATCCCGGCGTATCTATAAGGATAGGCCCCCTTCCCATCTCCCTATACACTATCTTCGGCAGATCGCTTACCTTCCTTATTATCTTTAACGGACAGCGCAACTGTCTCGACAGATCTTTCATGTATGCTATCGAGCCTATCCTGTTATCATCGAGGGATATGAGATTTACATGCTTCTTCTCCGCCGCAAGCACGTGGGCTATTTTAGACATAGTAGTGGTCTTACCGACGCCCGGAGGGCCGAGAAATATAAGTCCGTTATCATCCGCACTCATCGGTCCCTGAATCTTCAGGTCTCTTTTTAAGGCGTTTTTAAGGCTGTCCAGAGAATCCTGGGAGCGTTCGAGTAAGATTATCGCAAACTGGGTGTCAACCCCCTGTTTTACCAAAAGATTGAATAATCCCTTTTTATTCTTTCCAATCCTGAGCGTAGGGACTATAGGCCTCAAGGTCTCTTTCAAAAATCCCATTTCATCCCTGAGCCCCCTTATCTCCCTTATTATCTCCTCGACCTCCACCGATACCGGCTGTCTTTCGTTTACGGGTTCCCTGTCCTCGGATTCATCGATAGCGGCAGTAACCTCAACCGCGTCCTTGCTGATAATACCGAAGGGCCCGGACTTCGCGGATTTGCTCGAAAGTATTATTGCGTCGGGCCCGAGTTCCTTTTTCACGGTCTCAAGGGCCTCTTTAAAATTTTTTCCGACAAACTTCTTAATCTTCATCCTGCCCCCCTTTATTCCATTTTTATCGTTCCGATCGAGAATACCTTTGTATTCGGAGCTATTTCACTATGCGAAACTACCATAATGCTGCTCGAAACGCCTATAGACAACTTTTTAACAAATCTCCTTATCGCCTGAGAACAGAGAATCACAGGCTGGTATCCTTTCAAAACTCCGCCTTCAAAGCTTTTCTTTATGCTGTTGACTATCTTATCGTTAGCCGCGGGATCAAGCGCGAGATAAGCGCCCTGCGGCGTGGTTTGTACCGCTTCGATAATGGTCCTTTCCACTTTAGGGTCTATCACGATTACGGACACGGAGCCGTCCGCGTTCTGTATCTGTTTCGTTATGCTTCGCGCCAGCGCCTGCCGAACATATTCCGTGAGGAAATCCGGATCCTTAGTTGCGCTCGCGTAATCGGAAAGGGTCTCCAGAATTGTCTGAAGGTCCCTTATCGACACGCGCTCCTTGAGGAGATTATGAAGCACCCGCTGCACCGCGCTGAGGTTCAGAAGTCCGGGTATCAGGTCTTCCACAACCTTCGGCTGGGTCTTTGCAGTGTTATCGAGCAGTTTCTGAACATCCTGCTTGCCGAGCAATTCATGGGCATAACTTTTTATCACCTCGGTAATATGCGTAATGATAACGGACGGCACATCGACAACCGTATACCCCGCAAGCTGCGCCCGTTCCATGCCTATTTCGTCTATCCATACCGCAGGAAGACCGAAAGTCGGATCTACGGCCGGTATCCCTTCTATCTTGATCTTTTCCGTCCCCGGAGAAATAGCTAAATACTTATTTACCATAACCTCCGCCGAAGCGACTTCGACGCCCTTTATGAGTATCGAATATTCCATAGGCTTCAGGGATAGGTTGTCTTTTATATGGATGGGAGGGACGATAAAGCCCATATCGGTAGCCGTCTGTTTCCTGACCGCTTTAATTCGCGCTAAAAGCGGCCCACCTTCTTCAACAAGCGGTATTAGTCCGTACCCTATTTCGAGAGAAAGAGCGTCTATCGGGAGCAGCGATTCGAGGGTCTCAACAGGCTTTATAGCTTCTGCCGCAGGTAGAGCGGCTTCTTCCTCTCGTTTAACGGCCTTGCCGAGGAAATAAGCCCCTGTGCCGGTAACTGCAGAAAGCATTAGGAAAGGTATATGCGGGAGGCCGGGTATGAGGCCGAAAAATGCCAGTATGCCGGCAGTCGCGCCCAATGCCTTTGAATTCGTAAACAATTGCTTTATCACCTCGGCGCCGAGGTTGGCTTCCGAGGCGGCCCGCGTAACGATCATACCGGCGGCCGTGGATGTTACAAGCGCCGGTATCTGGGCGACAAGGCCGTCGCCGACTGTGAGTATTGTATAAGTCTTAGCGGCCTCTGCCATAGGCATTCCCTTCTGCAATACGCCGATAAGGAAACCTCCTATAATATTAATGACCATTATGATTATTCCGGCAATGGCGTCTCCCCTGACGAACTTGCTCGCGCCGTCCATGGAGCCGTAAAAATCCGCTTCCCTGCTTATATCCTGCCTGCGCCTGCGCGCCTCCGCATCGTCGATAAGTCCCGCGTTCAGATCGGCGTCGATGCTCATCTGTTTGCCCGGCATCGCGTCGAGGGTAAAGCGGGCTGAAACCTCCGCGATCCTTCCCGCGCCTTTTGTTATAACAACGAAGTTGATAATGACCAGAATAAAAAATATTACAAAGCCGACAACGAAATTGCCGCCTACAACGAATTCTCCAAAGGACTTAATGACCTTTCCGGCCGCCTCTATGCCCTCGTCGCCTCTCATCAATATAAGCCGCGTGGATGCTATGTTAAGCGAAAGCCTCAACAGCGTAGACACAAGAAGCACCGAAGGAAATACCGAAAAATCGAGCGGCCTTGAAATAGATGTAGATACTAAAAGCACAATAATAGCGAGGGTGATGCTGAACGAGAGGGCAAGGTCCAAAAATATCGGAGGGATCGGGATGATCATAACTCCTAAAATGCCGACAACTCCGATTGAGAGAACCAGATCGCTCCGCCTTAAGAGATTATCAAGCATTACCCGTCACCCTTTTATTTTTCAATTTATACACGTTCGCCAGTATCGCAGCAACCGCCCTGTATAGTATTTCCGGTATTTCCTGCCCTACATCGAGCTTAAACAACGTCCTTGCAAGCGGCTTATCTTCGAAAACGGGAACCCTGCTCTGCTGCGCGATTCCTTTTATCTTAGCGGCAACAAGATTCGCTCCTTTTGCGATGATCGTCGGCGCTCCCATTTTTGAAGAATCGTATTTTAAGGCGACTGCAAAGTGCGTGGGGTTCGTTATGACAACATCCGCCTTCGGAACCTCCTGCATCATCCTCTTGCGCGCCATCTCTCTCTGCAGGCTTCTGATCCTCGCCTTTACCCTCGGATCTCCCTCCGTTTCCTTATGCTCTTCCTTTACTTCCTGTTTGGTCATGCGCAAGTTACGCTCATACTGCCACCTCTGGTAAGCGTAATCCGCAACCGCAAAGGTCGTTAAGACAATGGCCGATATCAAAAGCAGCTTTCTTATCTGCCCGAATGAAAAAGACATTATCCCGTTCATATCCATATCCACAAGCAGCGGCAGGTTTATCAATTCTTTTTTAATCACAAAATACAATATGAATCCCATAACAATAACCTTTAACAACCCTTTCAATGTCTCAAAAAGGGTATTCAGCGAGAAAAAACGCTTCATCCCCTGTATGGGATTAAGTTTTTTGAGATCGGCTTTTAACGGTTCTGCAGTAAGCAAAAAACCTGTCTGAAAAAAATGGACGACGGCGACGACTACCAGTATCGATCCTAATATAGGGCCCAAAATCAAGCCCAACTGCGCGAGATCGGTCCTCAATAATTCCATCAGCGAGACCTCTGTAATCCTGAACTCGAATCCTCTTTTTAACGACGATCTCAAATAAGATAACAGCATAGTAAGCATATAGCCGCCGAACGACATGTATATAAAAATTACCCAAAGCGGCATAACCCCGGTAAGGTCCCGGCTCCTCGGTATGTTGCCCTGTTCCCGCGCCTTAGACCGTCTTCGGCCTGTAGCTTGTTCCGTTTTTTCTTCGAAATTTTCAGCCATTGCTTACCTCGTAAACACCATAATCGCGTCCTTTGCATGACTGAAGGCCTTTGTGATAATCATAAAAGTGAGCGGCAGCGAAAGCACAACGAAGACTACGCCGGCAAAAATAAGCAGAGGCATGCTTATAAAGAATATATTCGCCTGCGGCAATGCCCTCGAAATTAACCCCATCGCGAGGTTAATCATAACCTGCACCAGCATTATTGGAGCCGCTATTTTAAAGGCCAGCGGGAATAAAACGGCGTTCAGTTTTATAATGGAATCGAAAATACCTTTATATTGTATTTCGCCCATATCGAAGCTCCTGACGATGCCTTCTATGAAGTAATGGTGCATGTCGATCATAAAAAAAATTCCCATGGAAAAGAACGTATAAAAAAGGCTTAACGGCCCGAGTTGTTCGCCGAATAACGGGTTGAATATCGCTGCAGCTCCGAACCCCATCTCTATGTTTATCCACTGTGCGGCGGTCTCAACGGCTCCGAGTATTATCCGCACGGCCAGCCCTACCGCGGAACCGATAAAAACGGCCTCGAAAACGGCCTTCACCGGATTTTCGGATTCGACCTGTACAATAGGCAAAAGGAGCAGCGTCAATGCAAGCGCAAAACCGACCTTCACAAGCATAGGCGTCATCCTCGCGCCTATAAAGGGAATGAAGAAAAAAATAACCGCAACCCTTATGAATATGGGGATAAATTTTTCGGAGTATGTATTTATCAGGTTATACAGTTCCATTTCTCATTTCACATACATCGGAATATTCTCGAATATGCTCCGGGTAAACCCCACCAATATCTTTACCATCCATGGAAGCGCCACGAGCAGCGTCACAAACACGGCTATTATCTTGGGCACAAAGGTCATGGTCATTTCCTGAAGCTGGGTGATAGCCTGAAAAAGGCTTATCAGCACACCGATAACAAGACTTACCAGCAAAACAGGGCCCCCTACCAATAAGATCGTCTCAAAGGTCTGTCTCGAAACCTGATTCAATAACTCAACCGTCATCTAAAACCTCCTACCAGCGAGCCTATCAGCAATTGCCAGCCGTCCACGAGGACGAATAAAAGCAATTTAAAAGGCATGGAAACCATAATAGGCGGAAGCATCATCATTCCCATCGAAAGAAGCACGCTGGCAACGACCATATCAATAACGAGAAAGGGCAGAAAGATCAGGAACCCTATCTCGAATGCCTTCTTAAGCTCTCCTATCGCGAATGCCGGGATGACAACCCTCAACGAAAGATCCATAGGAGTTGCGGGCCTTTCGGCCTTAGACATCTTTAAAAAAAGGGCAAGGTCTTTTTCCCTCGTCTGTTTAAGCATGAATTCCTTTAACGGGACTCCGGCCCTGTTAAGCGCCTCTTCGGCGTTTATTTGCTTTTTTGTGTACGGCTGATAAGCATCCGTATAAATTTTGTCGACAACCGGCGACATGACAAAAAGGGTTATAAAAAGGGCGAGGCCGATTATTACCTGCGTGGGAGGGACCTGCGGCGTTCCGAGCGCCTGCCTGAGAAAACCGAGTACTACTACTATCCTCGTAAAACATGTGGTCATAACCAAAATAGCGGGTAAAATAGAAAGCAGCGTGAGGAACAAGAGAAGTTCGAGAGGCGTTGTCAATCCGAGTATACCTCCGCCCGCAGGAGGCTGCGCCGCCGCTGCAAAAGACAGGTCAGGCAGCAGGCAATAAGCGATTGGTAATAAAGCAAAAACACAAAAGAACTTTCCTTTTATCAATTCCTTTATCGTCTGTTGTTTTTTGCCCCCCGGCTCCGTACTATTGACTCCGGACTTTTTAATCGCTTCATCTACGTCGGCAGGATCCGGTTTTGTAAGAAGCGATATATTTTCATCCGCTATACCGACTACAAGATATTCCTTTAATACCTTAACGACCGCGATTCCCTTTTTGGGGCCGAACGGCTGATACTGGATTATTTCCACCATCCCTTTATGCGGCAATACCCTTTGTTTTAAAAAACGCAAAAGGATGTATAGCGCACCGAGAACAATTAATAAGGCAATAGTGATTTTAATCAGTTCAAATCCCAAGTCTTAACCTCCGCACCGCATTATCTCAAATGCCTTACCCGTTCCGTCGGGCTTATAATATCGGTCAGCCTTATGCCGAACTTCTCATTCACGACAACAACCTCTCCCCTGCCTATAAGCCTGTCGTTGACGTAAACCTCCATCGGTTCTCCGGCAAGCTTCTCAAGCGCTATGACAGACCCCTGCCCTAACTGAAGGAGTTCCTGAACAAGTATCTTGGTCCTGCCTATAAGCACCGATAATTCGAGGGGCACATCTAAAATAAAATTGATATCCCTCTGAGCTGCCTGCGGCGGCTGGGTTTCGCCTTGAAATTCCTGCACATCCAAATCTTTTACCTCATCCGTCATGTTTACCTCCGTCTCTATAATACCTTTACTATTTTTAACGCATTCGATCCCCTGTATATCCCAAACCTGCCTTTAAACTTCGGGGTTCCTTCAATAAGTATACTTACATCGTCATCCGCCCTCTGGTTGAGAACTATAAGGTCGGATATCTTAAAGTCAATGACGTCCTGCACCGTAACCGTCGTAGTGCCGAGCTTACCGGTTAAATTAACGTGTATTTCCCTCAGCCTGTCTTTAAGCCTTTCGAGCCATTTCATGTCAAGCTCATCCCTGTCGGCTGAGAACGCGCTGTAAAGTTTGTCCTTAATCGGTTCGACCGTGCCGTAAGGAATGCATAGGAACGCCCTGCACTGCTTGCCTTCTATTTCGAGTACAAATTCCACCTTTATAACAACATCGACCGGAGTAACGATCGTTACGAACTGTGGATTCATTTCAGACCGCACATATGTAGGCGTTATAGGATAAATGGGCTTCCATGCCTCTTCCATATCGCTGAAGAACATCATGACGACCTTATGTATTATCTTCTGCTCTATGGGCGTAAATTCCCTTCCTTCGGGCTTGTAATATCCCTTGCCGGTGCCTCCGAAGAAAAATTCGATAAGGCTGAATATCATGGGCGCGTCAAACACCAGAAGGCCGAACCCGCGCAACGGGTCCATCTTGAATATATTTATGCTCGAAGGGAAAGGCACTCCCCGCATAAAGTCATAGAACTTAGTGATATTCACATTCACGTTCGTTACGTCCACCATTCTCCTTATTGCGGCGGAAAGCGTCAAACGGAAATTCCTCGCAAGCCTTTCATTGGCGATGTCGAGGGACGGCATCCTTCCCCTGACGATCTTTTCCTGACCGGTAAAGTCATAAAGCTTTACCCCGGAGACCTCTTCTACCTTCTCGGTCTCTACGTCGCCGTGGGCAATCCCTTTTAATAACGCATCAACTTCTTCTTGCGAAAGAATATCTTCCATTCAAACCCCTTTTACTGCATTACGAAATCGGTAAGATAGACGTTCTTTACCGAATTTTCCCCTAAGATCTGGTTTATCCGCATGTTTATTTCGTCTTTAAGCTGCAATTTTCCTTCGGGAGAGATAAGCGCGTCGGACGTCTTTGCGGTAAGCAGCGTAATAACCCCATCTCTTATCTGCGGGCTCTTTGCCTTAGCCTTCTCCATGATGAGGGGGCTTGAAAGTTCGAGTTGCAAAGAGACCTTTAAAAACCTCGTTCCCGTAGGGTCGCTGAGGTTAACGACAAACGGCTCGAGCGCGAATGTTACGCCGTCTTCAACCTTTGCCGCTTCTTGTTTAGCCGCCTTGTCGCCGCCCGATTTTGTAAAAAACAGGAAAGCCCCTGCCCCTCCGGCTATAACGGCGACCGCGATAATAATAATAATAATCAGTCCCTTCCCTTTCTTCTTTTTAGGCGCCTGTTCTCCACCTTCTTCATCTTCCAACTTTGGATCTTTGTCATCAACCATAAAAAACCTCCCTCTTCATAATTATTGCGCTATTGTAGTGTTATATGGAATTAGCACATAATGTGCCGGCAAGCATCGTATTGATTTATAAGGATTTAAAATAGAAAAGGTCAATAAAATGACGGTTATATCCGTATACTCAGGACATAACCGTCAAAGCGTTAACTGTTATCTATGAATAAACTATCTCTTTATATTCATCAACTCGCTCAAGAGGTCGTCCGTAGTTGTAACGGCCCTCGTATTAGCCTGAAAACCTCTCTGGGCTGCGATCAGCCTTACAAATTCTTCCGCGAGGTCTACATTGCTCGTTTCAAGAGAGCTTGCCAGAATATTTCCTCTTCCCGAGGTATTCGCTGCCCCGACAATCGGGCTGCCGGAATTAGCTGACTCGCTGTAAATATTCTTGCCCTGTTTTGAAAGGCCTGTCGGAGCGGTAAACCTTGCGAGATAAACCTGCGCTATGTCCTGAGTCTGGCCGTTGGTGAATGTTCCTGTTATTACGCCGTCTTTGCCGACGGAAAGGCTCTTCAAACTGCCCGAAGAATAACCATCCTGAACCTGAAATGTAACCGAGTTTGCAGAGCCGAACTGCGTAGAGCCGGTCAGGCCGCTGCCTCCCTCAACAGTACTCGTTCCAAAATCGAACGCTATAGGCTGGCTTTGCGTAACGCCGCCGGAGAAATCGAAGTCATTATACTGCTGAATATCAGCCACGAGTTTGCCCTCGGTATTAAACTCAAGGTATCCCTGTCCTCCTACAGATGTCTCTCCTGTAGTGCTGTCCGAAGCCTGCACCACAGAATACCAGTGCCATGTATTGCCTGTCTCTGCGGTATCTTGGGTTAACGTCTCGTTCTCCTTGGTTTTTCTGAAATATACGGTCGTCAGATGGCTGTTGCCGAGAGAATCGTAAACGGTTATCGACGTAGAAAAGTCAGACGTATCAGCGGCATCCAGAGGGTTAAACCCTACAGCCACATAATCAGGAACTGACGTAGCTGTTGTTGCTATAGCCTCATCCACAGACTGATAGCCGAGTATCTGCTCAACCGTGGTGGATGAATCGGAAAATTTCATTGTAACAGACGCTGCCTCGCCGTTCTTTATGTAGAACTTCTTGGCGTCCTGATCATAATAAACCTTGACGGCGTCTGAAGCGGCGTCTGCGGCAACTATCTTGTCTTCAAGCTCTTTTGCAAGCCCGTTAACGGTATATGTATTTGCTGTCAGAGTAATGGTCCGGTCTGTTCCGCCGCTATCGGTAAATACAAGAGTGTTATTAGTCGAATCAATGGTAAACGTACCGGTTCCGCCGTCTCCGACAACCGCATAATCGCTTGTCTGTGCAGCTCCTGCAGCATGGTTCTCTGTTGTAAAACCGAGCAGTCTTTCTGCTGTTGAACTTGCATTTTCCACCTGCATATCGAAAGCCGCATTGCTTGATGTTATCGTAAACTTATGCGTGCTCGAACTGTATGCAACTGTATACGTATCGACGCTCGCAGCGGTAAGCGCAGTATCCACTGCCGTAGCAAGCTCGGATGCCGTATAGGAACCCGTTGCAATAGTTGCAGTGTTACCTGCTCCTCCGGAATCCGTAAAAAATATTGTCTGGTTTGATGCACTGACAACAAACGTATCAGGCGTGGGATCATGCACGGTGGTTGACGAATTAAAATTTGACGCTACTTCAACATTTTCTGTCACCTGTGGCGGGCTGTTCAGGGACGATACATTTATTGTAGCCACCTGCCCGTTCTGAGAACCCTGAAGTATTTTCCCCTGCAGCTCAAATGCGTCAGGATTCACGATATTGCCGTCCTTGTCGAGGGTAAACAGACCTGCCCTCGTATAAAATTCCGCGCCGGAAGCATCGTGCAGGATGAAAAAGCCGTCTCCATCTATCGCCAAGTCGAGAGGGTTCGACGACGATTCAAACGTACCCTGCGAAAAAAGCGGGGTAATTGACGATACGAGAACGCCTCTTCCGACCTGAAGGGCGGAAGTTCCGCCTAAAGACTGGCTTAAGATATCTCCGAAAGCCGCCCTGCTTCCCTTAAAGCCGACGGTATTGGCATTGGCTATGTTATCGCCTATTACCGAAAGAGCCTGTCCGTTTGCGTTAAGACCGCTGACCGCCGAAAAAAGTGATGTCAACATTCCCATGGTAAAACCTCCTTAAGCCGAGATTATCGGATTTTTGATTAGTTTAACGTCTTTGTATTCTATCTTCTTGGTCGCATCCACCTGATTGCCGTTCTTATCGGTGTCCTTATACGCAAGCGTAAGATACGTCTTGCCCGATTCAAGGCTCATATCCGTTACAATGCCCGAGACGCCTTCACTGTCTTTTACCGACATTCCTATCAGGCTTATTCCCATGACCTGCTCCATCGTCCTGTTCATATTCTTCGTCTGTTCGAGGTTGCTGAAACTCGCGAGCTGCGCTATGAATTCCGTATCCTCCATCGGATTCAGCGGGTCCTGATTTTGCAACTGGGCTATCAAGAGTTTCAGAAAGGCATCCTGATCCAATGTTCCGCTTTTTTCCTTTGCGGCGCTCTGTGTCGATCCCGTATACAAACTGTTGCTGAAAATAGGCGCTGTTGTTGCCATAATTTACCTCCGTTTATGCGAAATAGTCATAAAATTTGAATTTCTGTTCTTTCTGCTGTTTTTGCTGCTGCTGTCCGTTCTCGGCATGATGCCTTCTTCCCTCATCCGGGTAACGGTCTTCTTTTACATCCACGAAAAACTCGCTCATTCTTATCCCCGAATTTTCGAGAGCCGCCTTAATATTCGGCATGGCTGTCGAAAACATATCCTTGATCGCCGTAGATTCCACTTTAAAATCGACCTTTAATACTCCGTTATCCATAGTGAGTTTTATGCGTATGCTTCCAAGGTCGGGGGGATCGAGCTTTATAATAAGATGCTTATCCCCTGCTCCGAGGGTTTTCGCGATAGGCTCGCCGAGTTCATGCAGCCTGCTTACATGAAGCGGTTCTTTCACGGAGGAATTTGAGACTGAGGGTTTATCCCCTGAATTTTGTACCGAAGATATTACGGGTTGCCTGTCTACAGCCGACTGCTCGCCCGCGATTACCTTCTTATCAACCTTTTCGAAGCCTTCTGATTCAGCCGATACGATCTGTAATTGCAGGGCGGCCCCGGCATTGTCTTTTACTCCCTTTGAAGCGATATCAAAAAGATTAGGCTGTATTTGATTTTTGGAAACAGTATCGACCTGGGGTTTTAGATCTTTCACCGATAAATGAATCGGTTGCTCGTTATTCTGTTTGGTCATTATTTTAATATCAAACAATCCATCGCCGGCGCCGTCATTATTACCGTCGGATACATCAGCGGATACATCAGCGGATATGTTAGCGGATATGTTAGCGGATATATTATTAGTATGCACTTTAACCTTTTGCATTCCGTCTTCCGATTTCACAAGTGAAGTCAGGACAACATTGCCGTTATGCGCCTGCAAAACCGTATTGCTCATTTCATTTACAGGCTGTTGATTACCGGATACGGCAACGGCATTGGGAATACCCATGATTTGCGCCTGAGACACAAGCTGCTGCAGCATTTCCATAATACTGCCGCCTGCTGCGGTATTGCCGTCATTTTCGGTCAATAAATCCACAGCGAGTTCGTCTATATTCACCGGCTGTCCGTCTTTATTCAAAATCAAACCGTCCTGCGTATTCATCACGCTGTTGTTAAGACCGGATAATATGGCGCTGAGGATCGCAACAAAATCGCCATTCTCTATGCCGCTTTGATCCCCCTGAACAGCCGTCGCAAAAAGCGGAGCGGCATTAGGATTGGTATTACCGCCGGCGTTAACCGCATTCGGATTAGGCATGTTAGGCTGTATCAAAACATTAAGCATATCGACCTCCGGATTGATTTCTGAATTGGATATGCAATAGGCGTGCCAACCTTACAAAAAGGCATTGAAGGCACGGCTACAAAGCCTTTACAAGTGCCGATTTACGTTCAGGGCATAGATATTAAGCGAAAGTACCCAATAACTAAGCACCGATGCGGATGACGGGAAATCGTATGCAGCTTGAAAATTTCGTCGGTAAAGGCTTTTGAAATATGCCTCATAGCCCAATGATTATGGATTGCTACTGTCCTTTAGGTGGGAATTTTTTTCCTATTGGGAAGCTTTTTCCTGCAGTATCTTGCTCTTTACGAGTATTTTCTTCGAGATGGCCGCCGCCTTGTCGCTTTCCATTTGCGCCAGTATCTTGCCGGCGCTTTTTGGCTTGAGCGCTATCAATATGATGACCGCCGTATCGTCATCGAGCTTTTCGAGCCTGCGCGCAGCCTCTTCAGCGGGCATCGCTTCATATATCTTTGCTATCTGGGTGAGCTTTTCCTTTGTCTTTTCATCGAGCGCCTTTTGCGCGTTTTCTATCTCCTGCTTGAGCTTTTTAAGCTGCTCTATCTCTTTTTGTATATCGGATTTAAGGATATTCATCCTCTCCTCTTCAATCGACTTCTGTGGAGCGGGCTGCGCAACCCCTGTCTGTTGTTTCTGCGGCTGCTGCTGGGCATGAACAAGACAGGCAAAAGACAATAGGCTATAGGTTATAAAAACAAAAACAATCAATACGTTTGACGCTTGACGCTTTGCGCTTGCCCCTTGTTTATGCTTTAGTTTTTCTATTATGTCCCGTAACCGCATGTTCGTCTGTTCCTATCTGCTCCTTCCTTTCGAATTCTTTCTTTAAAGCAGCTTTATTCTTTTCATCGAGTTTTTCGAATACCTTCTTTTCCTTCGATGCCTCTACAAGGGCAATCCTCGCGATCTCCACATGTTTTGCTTTATCCGAAATCGTTCTTCTCTGCTTGTGTATTTCAAGCAGCACTCGCTCCATATATTTATTTAACCTCTTTATTTCTTCCACGTCTACAAGCTCATCCGCATCGCATTCCATCTTCTTGCCGGTGCCTGTAATCTCCTCCTCCAGATCATATAACCGTTTCTCTTCCGATGCAAGCTCTCTAAGGAGAACCGCGAAACGGCTTTTCGCTTCGTCCTCCTTCCATATTTTTATATTCAAAAGACTTTTAATCGGGTTTCTCATAAAGCGTCATGCCGTGCCGAATAATTTATAAAACACATTTAACCCTTCTTTGAATGTAACTTTTTCCGTTATTTCCTGTTTCAGGAACAATCGCAGCTTATCCATCATCTTTATCGCATTATCCAGTTTAGGGTTTGTGCCCTCTTTATATGCTCCTATGGTAACGACGTCCTCGTACCGCTTGTATATAGCCATTATGTCAAGCGCCTTTTCAACGTGCGTCTTGTGCGGGGCATCCGTAATATCCTTCATAAGCCTGCTTATGCTCTGAAGTATATCTATCGCCGGATATTGATTATGATTGGCAAGTTCTCTCGACAATACTATATGCCCGTCGAGTATCGAGCGGGCCGCGTCGGCTATAGGCTCGTTCATGTCGTCGCCTTCGACCAATACAGTGTATAATCCGGTGATCGTCCCCTTGCCGCCCCATGTCCCCGCCCTTTCGAGGAGCTTAGGCAAAAGATTGAATACCGAAGGCGGATATCCCTTTGTCGTGGGCGGCTCGCCTGCAGCAAGGCCTATTTCTCTTTGCGCCATCGCAAACCTCGTAAGGGAATCCATCATAAAAAGCACATTCCTGCCCTGAGATCTGAAATATTCGGCGATCGCCGTAGCTACGAATGCTCCGCGTATCCTTATAAGCGGAGAGGTGTCCGATGTAGCCACCACTAATACGGACCTTTTAAGCCCCTCGACGCCTAAATCCTTTTCTATGAACTCCCTTACCTCCCTGCCTCTTTCACCTATCATTGCTATGACATTTACATCCGCTGCGGTGTTCCTCGCCATCATGCCGAGCAGTACGCTCTTGCCTACGCCGCTGCCCGCCATTATGCCTATTCTCTGTCCCTTGCCGCAGGTAAGCATGGTGTTTATGGCCTTTATTCCGAGATCGAGTGGTTCCGAGATACGCTTTCTGCGAAGCGGATTTATCGGCTCGTTATATATCGGATAAAGTTGTCCGGTAATATGGCCCCTTCCGTCCATCGGATTGCCGAGACCGTCAAGCACCCTGCCCAATAGACCGGGACCGACCCTGATATACCGCTTTCTTCCCCTCGCCGTTATCCGGGAACCGGGGCCGATGCCCATCATATCTCCGAGCGGCATCAACAGTATCTTATCTTCTTTAAACCCTATTACTTCGGCTTCCACAAACGCGTTGCGTGTTGCGTGTTGTGCGTCATGCGCCCGATGCCCGCCGCTCGACTCTATCCGGCAGATATCGCCTATATTGGCTCTGGGGCCCAATCCTTCAATGACAAGACCTACGCCCCTGCTTACCTTGCCGTAAACCTTTATCGGGTCGGTATCGTTTATGAAATTTTTACACTTCGCTATTAGTTGCTGTGCCGACTGCATCGCCGATTTCCTTTATCTGTTCTTCTATACGAGCGTCTATCTCTCCCGTCCGCATTTCAATGTAGCATCCGCCCGGAGAGATCGCCTGCTGGGGTTCGATAACGATATTCTTTAAGCCCGATTGCTCTTTCAACTCGTTCAGATAAGCGCGCATCACCTCATAATCCGCCGGACTGACTTTTATTATTACCTCTTCAACGCTTTCTTCTATCCGTTTTACGGCGTCGCGGGCGATATGCGTAATCACATCCTTATCCAGTTCTATCTCTTTATGGACTATTTTTTTTGCGATCTCCATCGAAAGGTCTATAAACTGCGGCAGCAATTCATTAACCTTCTTTTCCTTATACCCTTCTATTTCCTTGATAATACCCTCAAGCCTTTTGAGCTTAGCCGCAGTTTCCTTTTCTCCGTCTTTTACGCCTTTGTCGTAGCCCTCGGCATAACCTTTTTCATAACCTTCTTTTTCGAGTTCACCTGACCCCTCACCTTTTTTCAGGCCCTTGCCGGATGCCGCTTTATCACGGCCTTCTTCAAAGCGTACCGGCTCATAGAGACGAACCGAATCCAAACCGCCTTTAGGCGATAACTTCTTCTCCACCCTTTCCTCCGACAATGATCTTGCCTTCTTCTTCCAGTCGCCGCGCTACCTTTACGATGTTCATCTGAGCCTTTTCTACGTCGGAAACCTTCACCGCTCCCCTTGACTCCATATCTTCCCTTAGTATATGCCCCGCCCTTTGCGACATATTCTTGAATATCTTCGCCTTCAAATCGTCGGATGCCATCTTCAGCGCAAGCGAAAGGTCGTCGGTAGTTATCTCCTTCAGCACCATCTGTATGCCCCTGTCGTCGATATTGATAAGGTCGTCGAACGTAAACATCAGCTTCCTTATTTCATCTGCAAGTATCTGGTCTTTTTCTTCGATATTTTTCAGGATGATGTCCTCGGATGCCCTGTCGAGCTGATTGAGTATTTCGGCGACGGTTCTTATGCCTCCTATCTTCCTGCCGCGCGTATAACTCTGAAGCTGAGACTGAAGGACGTCCTCCAACTCGCCCAAAATAGCCGGAGATATCTGATCAAGACTCGCAATCCTGAGGGAAACGTCTATTTTCAAGTGCTCGGGAAGCTTCGCAAGCACTTCAGCGCCCTGAGTGGGTTCAAGGTGGGCAAGCACTATGGCGATGGTCTGAGGATGCTCGCGTGAAAGCATGTTGGCCACGGCGCCCGAATCCAGCCATCTCAATATATCGAACGCGCTGGCGCCGCTCTCTATCTTATCCATCAGCTTTTTCGCCTGATCGTCGCCGAAGGCCTTAGTCAGTATCTTCTTGATGTACTCATCGTCGACGCCGAGCATGGCGGTGCCGGCTTTTTCGTAAAAGTCTTTTATCACCGTTTTTGCTTCGTCCGGAGAGAGCTTTACCTTCGCCATCATCGGGACTATTCGCGCCAGTTCGAGCGGATCAAGGTGCTTGAATATCTGTGTAGCCGCGTCCTCGCCTATCACGGAAAGGAAAGCCGCGACCTTCTCTACGCCGCTGAGTTTTTTTGCCATGCTACTCCGCCATCCACTCCTTTAATAACATGGAAGCCCGCCTCGGGTCTTTTTTAACCATTTCGAGCACATCCTCCTGTATAATCTCCTCCGGTTCGGTAGCGGCGATATGGACACCGGGGGCAGGCATGACTCCTTCAGGCATCCTCCTTATTACCGGAGCCTTAAGAGCTTCTACTATCGGCTTGACTACAAAAAATATAAAAAGAACAACTACGACAATCGGAACGAGATATTTTACTACGGACATTGCGACCCTAAGAAAATCTACTTTTGCCGGCGGCAGTTCTTCCACGCCGGTTTCGAAAGGCACGTTCTCGATAATAACCTGATCGCCCCTTTCCTTATTGTATCCTATGGCAGCCATCAGCAGTTCCCTGTATTTTTTGATATCTTCCTCGCTCCGGGCAACATATGTAGTTTTACCTTTCTCTTTTTTATAAGTGCCGTCAACGAGCACGGCCACGGATACGCTCTTGACCTCGCCTCTCGGCTGTATTATTTTGCTGACGCTCCTGCTCACCTCATAATTTATGTTCTCGGACTGTCGCTGGGACGTGGGAGATGTTCCGCCTGTCTGCGCCGGCTGCTGACCCGGCTGATTGGATAATACTCCCGGAACCCCGCCTGTCGACGCGCCTGCCGATTTCTCCTGCGTGCGCTGTTCGCTCTTGACCGCGATGGTATCAGGGTCGAATTTTTCTTCGGTTTTCTCGACCTGCGTAAAATCTATCTTTGTAGCAACACGTATTATGGCCTTTCCTCTTCCGACAATACCTTCGAGCATGCTCTGAAGCCTGCCCTCATATTCCTTATCTACCGATTTCTGATATTCAAGCTGTTTCGAATCCGCAACGGCATCGCCGGAAGAAGCCCTTGAAAGGAGATTTCCCGTATTGTCTATTACCGTTATGTTCTGCGGCTGGAGGCCTTCAACGCTGCTCGATACGAGGTGGACTATGCCTCCTATCTGCCCTTGATTCAATACCCTTCCGGCCCTGAGTTTCAGCACTATGGACGCGGTAGGTCTTTCTTCCTTTTCGGTAAATATCGTGCGTTCGGGGATAGCTATGTGCACCCGCGCCTGCTCTACCTCTGTGAGCTGCCTTATCGTCCTCGTCAGTTCGCCCTGAATAGCCCTTATGTAATTAAGCCTCTGTACGAATTCGGTAACTCCTATCTGCGTCTTATCGAATATCTCGAATCCTACGCCGCCTCCCTGCGGTATGCCCTGAGATGCAAGTTCAAGCCTAAGTTCGTAAACCTTGTTGCCGGGGACATAGATAATATTTCCTTCGACCTCGTAGGGAATCTTCATCTCTTTCAGTTTTGTGACTACCTGTCCGGCGTCTTCCTGTCCTAAGTTGCTGTAAAGGATCTGAAAGTCGAGCCGCTGACTCCAGAGCATTATTCCGGACATTATGGCAACGCTCGACAGTATCACAAAAATAAGGGAAAGCTTCCTCTTTAAAGGCCACGCTTTAATATTCTCGATTATATCCGCCGCCATTCTATCTCCTTACGCTGCGGGGACAGGCCCGATTCTACGGCTTCGCCCGTAAATCTGGGACAGTCCCCTCATAGCTGATAGCTCATAGCTGAAAACGGATTCTATGAACCATGAGCAATGACCCATGCGCCGATTATACCTGCATCCTTGTTATTTCTTCGTAAGCGGTAAGCAGTTTATTCCTTACCTGAAGCATTGTCTGCAAAGACATATCGGCCTTTTCCATAGCAATAACTACGGTATGGATATCCTTGACCTCGCCTTTAGAAAAATCCTCTATTGCCTTCTCGGCATCGTTTTGAATCTGGGATACCTCTTTTAAGGCATCGTTTATCGCAGCCTCAAAGGAGGAATTTGTTTTTCCGCCGGCCTGCGCTGCCTTCGAAACGCCCTGTGTTATTTCGCCTATTTTCTTTATCCCGTCCATAATAACACCTCCCGATTAATTATACCCTAGTAAGGTCTAAAGTTTTCATAAACATTTCCTTATACGAGTTGATTATTGTCAGGTTAGCCTCGTATGCCCTTGTAGCGGAGATGAGGTTAACGGTCTCTTCTATGGTGTTGATGTTAGGATAGCTTACATAACCTCCCTTATCCGCATCGGGATGCGCCGGGTCGTAAACCATCCTGAAAGGCCGTTGATCCTCTATTATCTTAGATATATTTACGCCGGCCGAATGCGCATCGAACAGATATGACTCGAAAACCACATCCTTTCTCTTGTAAGCCCCGCCCTCCGGCGTACGGGTGGAATTTACGTTAGCGATATTCGAAGCTATAACATTCATCCTTATTTTCTGCGCTTCAAGCGCTGTCGCGCTGATCTTCAACGGCATGAACATCTCTTCCATTATCTGCCTCCCTTGATCACATCTTTCATCATTCTCACCTTCATTGTCATCAACTGGATTGCCGTAGTATATGTTAGAGTATTTTCAGCAACCTTTGCCATCTCTATATCGAGGTTCACCGTGTTGCCGTCCCGGTTAGTCATAGTGCTTAACGGCTCGTAAATTTCATAACTCTTCTCTTTCGAACCCGTCCCTTCAATGGCCTTGAGGAGTTCTTTCTGAAACGATATATCCTTTGCCTTGTAGCCGGGCGTATCCGCGTTCGCAATGTTCGACGCAAGCAGTTTCTGCCTGAAGGTCGCCACATCGAGCATGCCTTCGAGCGTTTTAATAGTGTTATCCGGCATAATCCCCTCCGTTTATGACAAAATACCTTAAATTCTCTTGAAATTTTAATGCAAGTTTCATTCCCGTTATCTCTTTATCTCTTCTTCGGAAATATCATATTCCTTTAATTTATTACGTATGGTCCTTACGCTTACCCCCAATAATTGCGCCGTCCTTGTTCTATTGCCGCCGGTCTCCTTGAGGGTATTCACGATCAGATCCCTTTCCATGTCTTTCATCCTGCCTGCAGCCGCATTCGGCCTTCCCGCCTCCTGCCCTTGAGCGCCTCCCCCCTCAATAGGAGGCAACAGCGTCTCTGCTTTGGATATAACGGTTGTCCTGTAAATAAGATTTTCGAGTTCCCTTACATTGCCTTCCCATTCGTTTTTCAACAGGTAGGATTCGAAGTCGCCGGATATATTGAATACCTTCCCCATCTTTTGTGAAAGCTTCCGGATAAAAAACTCCGCAAGGGGTATTATGTCTTCACGCCGCTCCCTGAGAGGAGGCAGCTTTATCGGGAATACATTCAACCGGTAATAGAGGTCTTCCCTGAAACGCCCTTTTTTAACCTCCGACAAGAGGTCTTTATTTGTAGTCGCTATAATCCTGACATCCACGGGAATGGGCGATCGGCCTCCTATCCTGTCTACCTCCCGCTCCTGTATCGCCCTCAAGAACTTCGCCTGCAGCGGGAAGGCCATCTCGCTCACCTCATCGAGGAGCAATGTCCCCTTATCCGCGAGTTCGAACTTGCCGATCCTTCTATCGATAGCGCCTGTAAACGCGCCCTTTTCGTGTCCGAAAAGCTCCGCCTCCAACAGGCTTTCCGATATCGCGGCGCAGTTTATCGCGACAAAGGGCTTATCCGCCCTCAGGCTGCTTTTGTGGATGACGCGGGCTATTACTTCCTTTCCCGTCCCGCTTTCCCCGGATAAGAGCACCGTTATATCGCTCTTAGCGACCTCCCTTACTACGGCCATAAGGTTCTTCATAACCTGTGATTCCGCCACTATATCGCCGGCGCCTTGCCCGAACTCCGCCGGCAGTATCCTGTCTATAACCCCTCGAAGGGAATCTAATGAAAAGGGCTTCATAATGTAATCGGTAGCCCCAAGTTTCATAGCGTCCACCGCGTTTTCAACCGTACCGTAACCGGTTATCACTATAACGGGAACGAATATTCCCCTTTTTCTTATCTCATGAAGGAACTCTATACCGTTCATCTTGGGCATCTTCATGTCGGTGATAATAAGAGAAAAATCGGAAATATTAAGTTCGTTAAGAACGTCTACAGGATTGTTATATACCGTCGGCTTGAAGCCGAAACGTTTTAAGGATTCTTGTATCGCCAGCGCCATGTCCGCTTCATCGTCGACTATCAATACGGATCTCATAGCAGTTCCCTCGCCCCCTCATTTTTTAACTCCGCTACCGGCAACGTGATCATAAACTCCGTTCCATTCCCCGCTTCGCTCCTTACGTCTATGTGCCCCCCATGCGCCTTTATTATCGAAGCGGTTATGGACATGCCGAGCCCGGTTCCCCTGTCTTTTGTGGAAAAAAAAGGCTCGAACATCCTCGACCGTGTTTCTTCGTCCATGCCGATGCCGTTGTCTTTGATCGCAATCCCGACATTTTCAAATACATCCTTGCCCGTCAATCCCTGCCCGCCGACCCTTATGTCTATCCCGCCTCCGTCCGGCATCGCATGGACGGAATTCAGGAGGATATTTATCAGCGCCTGCCTGATGAGACCCCTGTCGAGAGACAACCAGTGTATGCCGTCTTCGGAAAAAATAATTTCTATTTTACTGTTTGCGAATAGTTCTTTAAAGTCATCGCAGGTTTCTCTAATCACATCGTTTAAACAATGATATTCAAGCCTCGGTTTTATTTCTTTGGTAAACCTGAGCATATTGTCGAGTGTATTTACGAGGGACCTTACCGAACCGGATATCCTGTTTGCGTAATCGCCGTGATCCGTTCCTTTCAAATCGTTGGAAAGAAGGCCGGCAAAAAGCTCTATGCTGCCGAGCGGATTCCTTATTTCATGGGCTATTTTCATCACAAGCTCTCCCATGGCGGTCAGCCTCCTGTTCCTCTCGCTCTCCGATTCGAGATGTTTCAGCCTCGTTATATCTTTAAATATCAATACATGCCCTATAATGTCCCCATCCCTTCCGTTTACGTCGGAACGGGATACGAGGGCATAAAAAGGCCTGCCGTTTTCCGGGACTATGACCTCCTCCTTTATGGAAGCGTGTATCGATGTCCCGCCTATGACGCCGACCGCGTCAATGTTAAGCATATTCTCCGCCGCTTTATTTACAATCCTGACGGCCCCGTCCCTGTCGAAAAAAACGACTCCGACATCTATGCTGTCTAAAATGCTGTCAAGCAACTGCTTCTTATGATCCACCTCTTCCGTAAGAAGCCTGACCTTATCCTCAAGGGCGCTGTAATACTGCGTAAGTGTAGCCGAAGCGGAATTGAATGTCTCTATCGCCCTGCTCAAAAGGTCTGCATTATTCTCTGTATGCGTCATATCAATTACGCTCCAAAATAAGGGCTGAAGCTGCCGTCGCGACGTCTCCGCCGCCGCTGACCGCCTTTTTAAGATACTCGTCATTTTTCGTCAACTTCCCGTACTGATAATAAACCCACTGGAGACTCTTCGGGTCTTTTATATCGCGATCCAACGCCTTCTTATAATACAGTTTTGCCTTCGCGTAATCATTGGAAATATAAAAGATATCGCCGGCTTTAAGAGATGAAAGCCCGTCGCCCCTGTCCGCCGCTATAACATAATATTTCAATGCGCCGGATTTATCGCCTTTTTTATAATACAAATCGCCGAGTTTAGCGGCCGGCCTGTAGTCCTTTGCGGTCTTCACTATGTTCAGGAGGTAATCTATGGCGGCATTATATTTTCCTTCCCTCTCCATGATCTCCGCTATCATCGGAGCGGCCCTCGGCGCATAACGTGCATCCGCCATAATCGGTTCAAGGAACTTTTTGGCTTCCGGGTATCTCCCCTCAGCCATAAGGAGTTCGGACAAATAAAGGGCGGCTTCTCCTTTCGGGTTGCTCCGCGCGGCCTTTCTAAGCAACCCCATGCCTTCCGCCTTCTTGCCGTTTGCGATTAAATACCGTGAGACATCCATAAAAAAAGGACTGTCTTCGGCGATATGCCAAGAGAACCTCGATAGGTATTCTATAGCCTTGGGATCTCCCGAATTCATAATGGTCTTAAGTCTTTTTTCCATTTCAGCGGACTTTATTTTTTTATCTTTCACGTAAGTGAGATAGCGAAGGGCGCCTTCGACGTTTTCTTTTTTATCGTACAATGCGACTATCTTCATTTTGGAATCATCTCCCGGCTCGTAAGGCAGTAATTCAATTCTCAATTTCAAGGCGTCGTCGATCTTATCGGCGCTTTCATAGATCATAAGCAATATCCTTTTCGACTTGAGCTTTTCAACCCTCGATGCAGGCCCGTCTATTATGGACTTTGTGAGCATTTCCGCGTCCCTTGTCTTCCGCGCGTAAAACAATATCCACGCCTTTTCCGCCCTTATATCCTGCTCTTTTAAAACGGAAGAAGGTATCTTGTTTATTATCTCCACGGCCTCTTTATGAAATCCCTTGCCGCTGTTTATCATTGCGCGAACATAGAGGGCGCGCGGGTCCGTTTCCATCGTCTTTTTGCCGACCCCTGCCAGCAAATTTTCGGCCTTTTTGAGATCCCAGAACTTTAATGCCAATTCCGCTTTTCCTACAGAAGCTCTATCTTTTAAAGGCTCAACGACCATGTCGAAGTACTGCTCCGCTTCTTTGAATTTCTGGAGATGAAGGGCGGTATAGCCGAGGAATAAATTCGCTTCGTTGATATGCTCCGAATCCGGGGCCGATGAAACGAACCGCTTAATGTTCTGCCATGCCTCATAATAGTTTTGAAGATAATAATCCGCCTTGCCCATTCCGAATAATGCCCTTTCGGATAAAGGCCCTTTCTTTCCCTCAAGAAAAACCTCCCTGTAAAACTCTCTTGCCTTTATATAACTCTTTTTGCCGAAATATTCATCCGCCTTTTTAAGCTTGTCTTCGGAGGCGATTACCGGACCCGCAAAATAATAGGCAACAAACAGCGCGCAACACGCCGACAAGACAATCAGAAGTCCCTTCGATATATGTCCTTTTTTTCTCATCGTATATGCCGTATTATTAAAACTCATAAATTTCCATATTACTTTATTGAAAGAAATGTGCCGGCGATAGCGTAATGCGTTATGGTGTTCAAGCGTAAAGCGTAAACCGTATGACATAGTAGGGTTTTAAACGCTATAACGCAATAACGTTCCACGCTATAAACGCCATAATGGTCAATTATCTGACTGGACATACACTAAAGCAGTTAACTTTACCGTTATTATTATGACAACCCTAACCTCTTCATCTTCTCTATCAGGGTGGTTCTGTTAATATTGAGATATTTCGCTGCCTGACTCTTCACTCTGTTATGGAGTTCGAGCGCGTGGAGTATAAGCCTTTTTTCGTATTCTTCAAGGGCTGCATTCAGATCTATACCGCTCACAAAAGGATTAGTATCGTCATCCTCGATGTCGGGTAAATTAGGGATGCTCCTGCCGGTCATTTTTTCAGGCAGATCGTAAGGCGTTACAACATCGTCGTCCTTAAGAACTATCAGCCTCTCTATGGTATTTTCAAGTTCCCTGACGTTGCCCGGCCACCGGTAGCCGGTAAACATCCTCATTGATTCCTCCGTAATGCGTATCGGATTTCTTCCAACCCTGCCTGCATGTTTGTTTATAAGGTAATCGCATAAGAGCGGTATATCTTCCATCCTCTCCCTGAGCGGCGGAATACAGATAGGTATAACGTTCAGCCTGTAGAAAAGATCCTCCCTGAACCTGCCTGCGGAAACGGCTTCTTCGAGGTCTTGATTGGTTGCCGCTACTATCCTGACATCCACGTTCACAATCCTTGTTCCGCCTATCCTCTCAAACGATTTTTCCTGAAGCACCCTCAAGAGTTTGACCTGAAGTATCGCCTGCATTTCTCCTATCTCATCGAGGAATATCGTTCCCCCATCCGCAAGCTCGAATCTTCCGACCCTCGCGGCAACCGCCCCTGTAAAAGCGCCCTTTTCATGCCCGAAGAGTTCGGATTCGAGAAGCTCCGTGGGTATTGCTCCGCAGTTGACCGGAATAAAAGGCTTTTCGGCCCTTATGCTGCTGAAATGAATGTTCTTGGCGACAAGCTCTTTTCCGGTTCCGCTCTCACCTAAGATAAGGACTGTGCTGTTAGAATTCGAAACTTTTTCAATAAGTTCGTAGATACGGTTGATGACCTTGGAAGCGCCTATAATTTGAAAGGGATTACCGTTATTTTGAATGTCGCCAGCCATATGTCATAAATATGACACAAGAGAGATGGAAAGGTCAACCATCACTTCACCACTCCTGTCTTTTCTAAATTCCCGACCCTTACCCCTATAAGCCGCACCTTTTTCTTAAGCTCAACCCTTCCGAAACAATGGAAGGCAGCCCTCCTTATAACTTCGAGGGAATCCGTAAATGTATCGAGAGTTTTCGCTCTTGTGACCATTTTGAAATCATGGAATTTTACTTTAACGGTAACGGTCTTTCCGCAATATCCTGATTGCTTCATATCATCTACAGTTTCCCGTGCAAGTTCCGCGAGGTTTTTTGAAAGGAACTGCCGATCGTTCGTGTCCTTCTGAAAAGTAGTTTCCCTGCTCATTGATTTGGGTTCCCATACGGTAATTAGCGGGCTGTCGTCTATGCCTCTCGATGCGTTATAAAGATAATTCCCGAAAGACCCGCCGAAATGCCCGATAAGCGTATCGAGGGGCAAGGCGGCAAGTTCGCCGACGGTTTCAACGCCTATGCTCCTGAGATACGCCTCGGTCTTGGGCCCTACTCCCTGCAGTTTTCTTGCCTCCAGCGGCCATATTTTGCTCTCTACGTCGCTCTCCGTAATTATTGTCAGGCCGTCGGGTTTTCGCATGTCCGAAGCTATTTTTGCGAGCAGCTTATTGGGCGCGATGCCGATGGAGCATGTAAGTCCCGTCTCTTCGTCTATCCTTTTTTTAATTTCGCTTGCGATCTCTTCCGGCGGCTTTTCTATGGCAGATATATCTAAAAACGCCTCGTCGATTCCAACGTCTTCGATTATAGGCGTGAATTCCTTGAGGGCATTTTTAATGACCCCGGATACCCGCGAATATTCCCTGTAATCGACCGGCAAAAATATCGCATCGGGACAGAGTTTATACGCCGTTTTTAAAGGCATCGCGGAATGTATTCCGAACTTCCGTGCTTCATAAGATGCCGTGGATACTACTCCCCTTTGTGTCGGATCTCCTAAGCCGCCTATTACAACGGGCTTGCCGATCAGCCATGGATGCCTCTTTTGTTCGACCGCCGCGAAAAACGCGTCCATGTCTATGTGAAGGATTCTCCTCATGATTGTAGTATACATACAAATCGAGGTTCTTATTCAGGATGATTCTATCGATGAAAACGGCTTTCATGGAGCGGGCGACGGGATTCGAACCCGCGACCTTCAGCTTGGGAAGCTTTTTAAGCTCGTCAATACAGCAACATACCGCTCTATATATTATTGTTTTTCTTCGATTTATTCATTTTTAATTCTTATTTATTTTTGATAAAATTAAAATTTTTTGCGACATTTTTGCGACATCTCTATAAGGCATTCTAAATATTAATATTTCAATATCCCTATCTACATTCTTTGTCTTCTTACTTTTGAGAAAGAGGGGTATTCTAAAGTATTTCCTCCAAATCATCAATCAGGGGTTACCCATAAAAGCATTAACATCTTAAGACTGATATTTGGAAGGGGGTGATATATGAGGGCACATTAAATCTGAAGGGAACTTATGCGCAGTGCAGGGCGGCCTCGCCGCCCACTAATACTTTCAAGAGAAAGGAGAAAAATAATGTCATTTAATAAAGTCATAATCATGGGAAATCTTACGAAAGACCCTGATCTTAGGTATATCCCAACATCCAGCGCACCCGTAGCAAGATTTACTGTCGCGGTCAACTCTAAATACAAACAGAACGGAGAGATGAAAGAAGATGTGCTTTTTATGGATACTGTTGTTTTTGGCAAACAGGCTGAAAACTGCGGACAATATCTGTCTAAAGGCCGCCCGGTACTCGTGGAAGGCAAACTGAAAGAAAAGTCATGGGAGCATGAAGGGCAGAAGCATAGGAAAATCGAGATATTAGCAAGCAATGTAAGATTTCTCACAAAGAAGGAATCAACAGGCGAGCCTGAACTGAGCGATCTTGAAGTGCCTGACGAACCTAAAGAATCATTTTAACGGAAGGAGACTATATGACAAAAGCTGAACTGATTGAGAAAGTCGCAAAGAATGCAGGAACTACAAAAACAGTCGCCGAAAGGGCACTGGATACTGTTATCGGAACTATAAAAGATACGATCCTTACCGGAGGAACCATCAGTTTTTATGGTCTCGGAACTTTCACAGCGGTTGACAGGAAGGCAAGGAACAGCCGCAACCCGAGAACAGGCGAAACAATAGAAGTTCCGGCAAAAAAAGCGCCTAAATTCATCCCCTCAAAGGTATGGAGAGAGCAGCTGAATGCATAACTGTCCATACCATATGAAGTCTTGTTTTAAAGGGTGTGATAAAAGATGCAACCCCGCGACTCAGTTAAAAGGCACCGGCATATCAGCCATGAAAATTAAAGCGTCCAGAGGCAGATGGAATGCCACAAGAAAAAAGAAAAGGCTCAGGCAAAAGAAAGAATTAAAGGCTGCATAACGGGAGGGGATAAAGCCCCTCCCGAAAATCTGATAGGAGGAACAGGTCTATATGATTATAACAAGAGTAATCGCGGTGGGACTCGAATTAAGTGCATTTTTTATGGTGCATTTTTTTGAAAAATATCTTGTTATACTATTCTTTTTAGCCTTCCCGCTTACATGCTGGATTGAAAAAAAGCTCAGAAAATGGGCGTTAAAAGATAAAATTGAGCAAATATATATCGATACTAAAAAATAATGCCGCGCTCCATGGGAAAGAGGAGAATAATAAATGCCAAAACAATTAATCCTTGCTGAAAAGCCGTCACAGGCTCAGGATATTGCAAAAGGACTTAATGACAACTTCAGCCGTAATAACGGCTATCTCGAGGGAAGCCGTTATGTCATCTCATGGGGATACGGGCATCTGATTGAGTTGGAGGAGCCCGACGCATACGATGAGAGGTATGCGAAGTGGAGTACAGAGGATCTTCCAATTATTCCGGAGCGTTTCAAATACCGCATCTCTAAAGACGGCTCCAAACAGTTCAAAATCATAAAGTCCGTTATAAGCAGGTCCGATATTGAAAGCATTGTGATCGCCACGGACCCCGGAAGGGAAGGAGAATTGATCGCAAGGTTAATTCTCATGATGTCCGGCAATAGAAAACCCATCTATCGGTTCTGGACATCGAAGGCGCTCACTCCGGAGGCAGTGCGCGAGGCATTCAGCGGCCTGAAGCCCGGGGCGGAGTTTGATAGGCTCTATCATGCCGCCACTGCCAGACAGCAATCCGACTGGCTCATCGGAATGAATGCGACGCGGGCATTCAGCGTAAAACATAACGCACGGCCTCCGCTTTCTCTCGGCAGGGTCCAGACACCTACCCTCCGATTAATAGTTGATCGGGAACTTGAAATTAGAAACTTCAAACCACAGGATTACTGGCTTTTAAGGGCTTTATTTAAACACGAGAGAGGAGATTATGAGGCATTATGGTTTGTTGATAATAAATCTGCATCCAAAGACGATAGAGAAAATGCCGATAAAGACACATCATCCAGAATTCCAACGGAGACCCTTGCTAAACAAATACAGGCAAGAGTTAATGGGCAGCATGGAGTTGTAACCTCATACGAATGTAAACCGAAAGAAGATGCTCCGCCGCTGTTGTTTTCTCTAACTGTGCTGCAGCAGGAAGCAAATAAACTTTTTGACTATTCGGCAGAGCAGACCCTTAATATTGCTCAATCGCTCTATGAGAAAAAGCTTCTCACATACCCGCGATCCGACAGTCAACACTTAAATGACGAGATGGTAAAAGAATGCCCTGAAATACTACAAAAACTCACAGGATACAGAAATGTGCAGTTTGATATATCTAAATGCACGATCTCCGGAAATAATAAGCGGGTATTCGACTCGTCAAAACTTACGGACCATCATGCCCTAATCCCAACCGGCAATCTTCCGAATGGGATCGGCCAAGACGAACTGAATGTCTATGAACTTGCAGTACGGCGATTTATAGCCGCTTTCTATCCTAACTTTAAATTCAAAATCACGACGGTTATTACTGCAGTAGGACAGGATCGTTTCAAATCCTCCGGCAAGGTAGTCATATCGTCCGGATGGAAAGAGATATACGGCTCCAAGGATAAAGATCAACTTGTCCCTGAGATGAAAGAAAACGACGCCGTGAAAAACCTCAAAGCCGACATTGAGAGGAAACAAACAACTCCACCGCCGCGATTTACAGATGCTTCAATCCTTGAAGCTATGTCGAAAGCGGCCAAATATGTGACAGATCCTCAACTCAAAAAGATACTTAAAGAGACCTCCGGCATCGGTACACCGGCGACAAGAGCGGCTATCCTTGAGACCCTGAAAAAAAGAGAATACATAACCCGAAAGGGTAAAAACATCATCCCTACAGAAAAAGGCATTACCCTGATAGAAGCGGTCCGCAATGAACCGCTTTCCGATGTCGCTTATACGGCGATATGGGAGCAAGCGCTTGATGATATAGCTTCAGGTAAGGTTAAATCGGCAGACGACTTCATGAGCGGAATTAAAAAATACACCGCACAGATAGTCGAAAAGGTGAAGGGTTCAAATACGGGCATAAGCGGCGCCGCGGGCGCAGGAAGGTCTGGAGGAGACAATAACAGCCTCGGCAAATGTCCTGAATGCGGCAAGCCTGTAGTGGAGACACAGAAGGCCTTCGGATGTTCTGGATATAAAGAAGGCTGTAAGTTTACCATCTGGAAAAACAGTCTTGAGAGATTCGGGAGAAAGTCCATTCCTGCCGGCACGGTCAAAAATCTACTCTCCGGTAAAGAAGTGAAGATCACCGGGCTGAAATCAAAAGCAGGTAAGGAATATGAAGTCCCCGGAAAACTCGTGAAAGATGAGAAGTGGGGGTGGAAAATAGAACTGCTGTTTGGAGGGAAATGACATAGTGAAAGAGTTAATGGTTAACGAACTTATAATCGATAACTTCGCCGGAGGCGGCGGCGCGAGTACCGGCATCAAGGTTGCGCTTGACCGTAGCAAAATGTGGAAATTCAGTATGTCCCGATCTCGCAGCGGCTTTGGTCAAATCAAATGTCATAGAGATTGTCACTATTCCGATTCCCTTAAATAATAAAGAAAGGATTCTATTATAATGCAAACGATCTACGAACCCAATGGCCGCGCCAAAGAATACGGTGAATTAGCCCTCAATATGTATCGCGGCTGTTCGCACGGATGCGTCTACTGTTATGCTCCCAAAATACTCCGCATGAACATGGAGGAGTTCTGTAATCCACAGCCGAGACCGAACGTTATTGAGGAATTAAAGAAGGCCGCCCCGAAATATGCAGGTAGGGAAGTATTTTTGAGCTTCACTTGCGACCCCTATCAAGATATCAATTATCAATATCTCCATACAAGAGAGGCAATTAAAATATTACATCAGAATAATATTTCTATTCGTATCCTCACAAAAGCCGGTTATGCAAGCATGGGCGACTTTGATCTGTTTTTGCAAGGTTATGAAGATTTTTACGGAGCGACACTCACTTTCATCGATGATTCGCTATCCAGAAAATATGAACCTTATGCCGCTCACCCCGGAGTAAGGATGAATGCCCTCTATCTTGCACACAATCAAGGAATCAATACATGGGTATCCATCGAACCCGTTATTGACCCTGAACAATCTCTTGAGATTATCCGCATGACGCATGAATATGTTGATGAATACAAGGTCGGCAAGTGGAATTATGATGAACAGGCGAAGGAAATAGACTGGAAGGATTTTACACAGAAGGCCATAGCGCTTTTAGAAAACTATAACAAGAAATATTACATTAAAGAGGATTTAAGGAAATACTTATGAAGCGTCGCAGAATATGTGATTGTGCTGAGGAAGTACTCAGAGAGACTGATAACCCTGCTGTAGGTTTTGGTGACTCTGGATTACTGCATCGGGTTGCCGAAAGAGCCGGACTGCCTCATGAGGCGTGGAAAACCGAAGAGCGTGTGCTGAATGCCCTTAGCCGCACTCCCGGTAATTTAGTACTTAAATATTACCGTTCTCGATGGGGGCAGGCGGCTCGCGTGTTTTATCTTAAAGAACGAGCTCACGAGCATGGGAAATAGACAATGCTCACAATAGACAACTGTAAATATTGTGCTGCTATTACACACACCCGGCATAAAAGCCTTCAATCCCTTCTTATAGAGATAGAAAAAGGCGATATGGGTTGTTGGCTCTGCATGGAAGACGGGAATCATCATACGAAATTCGATATTTTTGAAAAGGACAAAAAAATATGGTGCGGACACACACCGAAATGTGAGGATATAAGCCATGGACATTAAAGAATTCAAAAAAGCAGTCTATCATGCGGTCCGTGAATGCGAAAACGCGGACAGGCGCAACAGCGATGGTTTTATTGACCAACAAAATGATTACATAATTAGGCAAGCAATAGAATTTATTGAAAATACGCCCTCGGACAGATGGCCTGAAATGTGCGAAGTTGAAATCGTGTCACTTGCTGAGTGCTCACGAAGAAGGATTTATATGAGTTTTTTAGTCAAAAAATAAACAAGACCTTTCCCATGCAGGCAGCCGAAGGCATGGGGAGGTCTCTGCCTTCGGCTGCCTGCATCAACAATAAACTCAAAAAAACAAACAAACAAAAAAGGGAGCCTCCAATAAACACCGCTGCTCCAACAAACCAATAAACCAGAGGGCTGCACTTCGTGCAGCCCTCAAATAATGCCTTAAGGGGTTACCCCTTAAGGCATTATCATACTGTGCCGCAAGTGTGATGAAAGGAGGGCTAAGATGCCGTATTTGAGGATTGCGATAGGCTCTGTATTCACCTATCCATACAGAGCCTCCTGCGGCATGCGGCACAGCAGTCTAAGCCCAAGGAGAACTTATGCCGCTTAATATTCAAGGTTTTCCATATGACTTTTGCGCTTCTATTTGTTCGTCTCCGGACGAATGCATTTCTCATATACCAAAACATGTGAAATGCATAACGAATATTGTGGTTAATAGAATGTGTTATGTACTCAGTATCCTGAGCCTGTTATTGCAGGACAATAAATATAAAGAGCACGAACAGCTGTTTCTCTCGGCAGTCAATGAATTACAAATAACATCAGATTGGGTAAAAAAAATACAGGGAAACGGCAATGACGCCCAAAACGATCATGTATACCTGCTTGAGGAGGATCGCAGATTATGCCCTCGTTTTAAGACCGACGGGATAACTGCGGAAATTAACGGCTGGGAATATCCTGTCTCAAATCTTAGCCTGAATGGATGTTTTATAAAAACCGGCGTTCCCTATCCGTTAAGCACCAATATTACCATGAAGTTGCCGATAGAGGGCGGAATTTCAATAGCCGCTATGGTCAAGTATTCGATTACTCAGGGAATAGGCGTTAAATTCGTAAATATCGAAAAAGCCAAGGAAAACGATTTTTATTCGTTTATGTCCGACTTTTTTTTAAAAACGGCTCGGCAAAACCATGATACGATTTGATTATCTTAATAAAGACAAAACAGTCCTATCCTCAGACGGCAGAAGGCCGGACATAAAGATACTTAAAGGCTTTAACGACAAATTTCTTACACACTTAGGCAATACCGGCCGACTAAAAGGCGCGGCCTTCGAAGATTATATGAAAATTGCACAGGACGGCCGGGCTGATATGCCGGCAGCGCAGAAAGGATTAAATAAATGAATAAGGTTCTATCAATAATTATTGGGGTTACACTCTTTTCATCGCCTCTCTTTGCAAACGAAGACCCATTTTGTTTTTCAGAGGGAGGCGCCAAGTATGATATCGACCCCATGCTCTTACAGGTAATTTCAAAAGTTGAAAGCAACCATAACAATGAAGCACTCAACTACAATTCCAACGGCACATTTGATTTTTGTCACATGCAGATCAATTCAGGCAATTATCGCTCTCTCGGCCATGAAAAATGGATGTCTATAGCAGATCCATGTAAATGTACAAAAGTCGGCGCGGAGATTCTCAAAAAATGTATCGAAAAACACGGCTATGTGTGGGAAGCTGTAGGATGCTATAACGCTGTATCGAAGGGTAAGCGGATTAAGTATGCATGGAAGGTATTTAATGAATTAAAACGAACTTATGCCGCTCAAAACAAATGATTGGATCAAAGACCTCTCCGATAAATATAACCTTAACGATACAATTGTGGTTGAGGAGATAGAGCATGTTATCTCCTCCGTATTGTCAAAACGTTTTGGGTTTGAGGTTGAAACCCGACTAAACGGTGGTCCGGAGGACTTATCAATATGCGGATTTAAAATGCGTAGGGAAGATATGAAACCCTTTATATCGACAATCAGCCCTGAAAATATAAAGAGACCGCTTATAAGAGAAATACTTTATAAACTTGCAAATGCGCTCGAAATACGAAAACTCTTTAACGAATACAGCCTTTATAAGACCATAATTCATACAGCAGTAACTGGAGAGATCATTAAAAAGAAATCCGATGAATTATATGTAGCGCTCAAGGGCATAGATTATCCGGCATCCGATCAGTATACGGTGGCAGTATGTGAACAGGCGCATCAGACGCCAAAAGAGAGAGGGTGGTATATGGTGGGACAGACGATGCCTTTCTATGCCCTGAGCGTCAAGCCCGCGCTTCTGAAAGGAACGCCGAGGCTTGTAATAAGGCTTAGTAGAAATTCCACAGGGCTGCCGGAATGCCTTATTAGGCGGGAACTAATAACTCAGAACATGGACATTAATATCCGTTGCACCGGCAGGATTGCCGGCGCCTTCAGTGAGATAAAAGCATCTGCAAAGATCCCGCGGGACTGCATTAAAAAAGTATCTGATGAACTCAAAGAAAGGGTTATAGTAAGGTGGTAGAGGGTTGATAAAGCTTACAGACAAAGGTTATTACATAGACGCAAAAACAAAGGAACCTGTGACTGTTTTGGGGAGCGGATATAGGCTCGATGATCGCCGCAAGAAAATTCCGATATCTATTCCGGATAAAGATCGTTCCGGCCATCTCCTATGGGTAGCGACTACTCGCCAAGGCAAAACAAGAGTTATTGAAAATATCTGCGAACAGGACATTAAAAAAGGATATTCTGTAGCATTTATCGATCCGAAATGCGACAGTGATGCGTTAAATAAAATAGTTGAAACAGCAAAAAAGACAGGCAGGGAGAAAGAACTTATTTTCATCAATCCTTTCTATCCGCAGCTAAGCGCGCCGTTCAATGTTTTGCGCTACTTTTTTATCCCAGAGGAGCTTGCCGGTATAGTTACTTCAGGCGTTGAAGCAGGGAAAGATCCCTTCTTTCAGAAAATCGCATACGAGATCAGCATCGTGGCGTGTATTGCTTTAGTAACTCTTGCTGAATATGAAGGCAAGAAGGCAGTGATAAACCTTAATGATGTGAAAAACATCATACCGCAGGAATCGCTTAAACAGCTCCAGCAGAATGTGGCTTCAATAGATAGAAATAGAGCTTATGAAATGGCGGAGCGAATAGATGATATTTATAACCTTCTGGAAGCAGGGCAATTATCAGGGGACCTTCAGAGAATAGCGTCCTCTCCGCAGGATTACTTCGCTAAAGTAACGACATCGCTTAGAGTTGCCTTGACGGAGATGTGCGTCGGCAGCATCGGCAGGATTGTAGGAAAGGCGATAGAAAATCCGTGTATAAAACGCCTTGAGCAGGGAGAACGAGTAATTTTAGTTCTTCAACTTGGGTCTTTAACTGGTGGTCAGGCTTCCTTTAATCTGGCAAAAATTATATTTTCAAGCTTTTCCAAGTTTGCCGGGAGAAAATTTCTATCGGGGGAGGTCATCAATCCGCCATTATCGACAATCATCGATGAGTGCCAGTCCGTGCTTTACAGAGGCATAGACGATTCATTGGCAAAAGTCGGCGGCGCCAACTGGTGGATAAGTCTATTCTGTCAGGATCCCTCACAGGTATGGGGAGCGCTGGGGAAGGATTACGGCAATGTTATATTCGGCAATACAAATACAAGAGGATTCCAGCGCTGCCCTAATACGGAAACGGCAGAATACGCTTCCGATCATTTTGGAACGGTAGATGTTTTCTCCCCGATTCTTAGCATCGGCGGCAGCCCGACAGTGCGCGAGACGGAAAAACCGAGGGTAAAGCCCGATGTGTTTACGGATCTACAGCCGCAACAATTTTATCTCAAAACCTACTCAGGCAATTATCGCGGGAAAACTTCTATGGTTTCTCCTGCAAATTTAGAAATACAGTATCCGAAAATCAATGTATTATGAGGCTTTTTCTCCTGATAGCCGGAATCTCCTGTATACTGTATGCTTTATACGGTCTGTTCAGTAATAAATCCCACAAAACAGCAATTACATTATTGAAAAGAGAAAAGATTACTCTCAAAGAACTCTCAAAGCTTTGGCTGGAGCCGACAGGTGAGGATAGCGGAAATGAACAGACCGAAAAAAAAGAAACTGCCAATTTGGAAGAGAAAAAGACCGAAGAAATTCAAATCAGCTATCAGCATCAGGAAATCAGAGATTTTTACCTCATATACATAGCTGATAAACATTATTTCCTCGGCGTCAATGGGAAGATTGTCAGAGAGTTGTTGAATATCCTCGATCAGGGAGGGGACTGCCCATCGGTCGTCAATACATTTAACGAAGATGAAGGCAAATTACCGAAAGACGTATATGACATTCTTGCCCGGACAAGTCTGCTGCAGCATACCATGAATGTCGCAGAGAAGATGGTAGAATCCCTCGGCAGCTCCGGACCTGTTATTCCAAAGGCTGTTATAACTGCCCTCGCCCACGATCTCGGCAAAATACCGTCTTACAGTAAAACCTATTCTACCGGAGATCATCCTCTCATAAGTATCGGCATCCTGAACCAGATAGCGGCATTCACCGCGCTTCCCGACAAAGACAAGGACGAGATATTCAAGGCGATTAAAGACCATCACCGCAACTCCGACGAGTTTTTATGTGTAAAACTTAAAGAGGCGGATCAGGCATCAAGGCGTAAAGAACTTGCAGAAAACTCAAAAAATATTATTCGAAATGCCGATGCCGAATCTAATAAAGAACCTCTTAACGAACCCGTATCTCTCGAAACCCCAACTCCCGATGTCAACGTCAAAGAAACCTATATTATCCCCCATTATGTTTCCACTAAGGACGAAAACACTAAAAAGAAACCCGGCGACACAGATATATTCGGCAGCCAGGTAAAACCCGAAAAAGAAAAAGTAAATATTACCGAGCAGGATTTGCCGTGGCTCGATCTCGATGAGTTCATCGGTGAACTGAATCCGTATATCAACCGGCTTAATGGCGGCCGTTGGGATGCTTTCAGTATGTCGAGCGGCTATGTATATTTTCAGGTAAAAATACTGTGGGAAGTCGCAAAAAAAATAGCCAGGAAGAAAGATCATAAAGAAGTCTTATTGGGCGATGCGGACGAAGGTCTCAGGAGAAATATACTTTTCAGCATCGTAAGCAGACTTCGGACCGACAAAGATGCAATCGCCAGAGGATTGATAAAGGATGAATTCTTTGGAGCTCCATTTGTCGTCCGCATGAGGGATGGAAAAGAATTCGATAAAGGCTACTATACGCCCTTTGTAGCCGAGGTTTTTGCCGGGACGGTCTCGGAACTCGAGGCCCGTAAAGTCGGAAAGTTGAAAGATATCGTTGAAGTAAACCCGAAATATGAATAGGGGGTTACCCTACAAGGCATTATATTAGCATGAACCCCTTTGATCTCATAAACCCTTTAGAGCATATACCGCACGATCAATATGTCTCGTGGTGGCAGGTCGCCTTTGCCACAATATTTAAAGGGTTTTGGGCGAGGATTATCTCATTATTTCTGTTAGCTCTTGCGATATGGCTGACATCTAAAAAACAGGCGAGAATTGCCGGAATCTGTCTGCTGTTTATATTTGCAATAGCATATGGGTCACCGATACTTAAATTCACAGGATTAATAAAATGAGCAAAGACGGAACCACGATTATAGAGAAAGACGGCTCTCCAAAGCTTATTCCGCATGGTCTGTTCGATATTATGAAGATCGTATGGACTTACCACTCAATGGAACAGAGAGGCGTAGAATTTCCCGAAGACTTCTTCACCCCTGACGATATGCTTAAATATTCCACATGTGGAATTCTCGAATCTTTTAAAAGCGGCCTTATCACTGTATTGTTTACCCCCATAGCATTCGGAGTGATAAGCAGAATAGTCCCGATATTCGGAGAGACCGACCCATCTACATTCGATAAAATGTTCGCGTTTTTTCTTGCTATGAGCCTGACAATTGCCTACGCCTTCGTGCTTGTCAGTATTACCCAGCGCTATATATTCCCATTCACAAAAAAAATAATAAAAAACTTTCTTCAGGGGGTTATGATAGGGAAAATATTGATCGCAATTATTGCATTTTTCTTCTATCACTGGCTTTATATTAAAGTCCTGTCAGAAGACAATGTAATATCTGTGCTGCGTCTATTTAAACTTTTTATCAACTCCGACAAATTGAATGAAGTTTATCTCTGGGTAATGACATTTAAGCCTGTGCTGCTCACATCAGCATGGTTTATAGTCCTGACCACGGTTGTTTTCATCGGTATACCGCTTATCAGCATCGTTATTACGGTGCGTAAAAATAAACAATTAACAGAGGAGGATTTGTAAAATGGCAAACGGGAAAAAGAAACTCACAAAAGAGGAAAGGATCAAAATCAATCAACAGCGTGCTCAGGAGCCCTTTGCTCAGGTCATAATGCGCCCTGAGCATGTAGACGGCAGGGTCCTTTATGATATTTCCGGCGCATTGAGTAAAGGCATTAAAGTGCTGAGAAACGTCATGGGACACAGAGTTTCTTTTGCGGATGCTGAAGTCCTTCTCACGCGGACTAAAAATATCGAAATAGAAGCCAACAAGCTTGCAAAGGATATTTTTGCTGCGATAGATTTTGAATATAAAGAACCGAGAGCCCTGCAGCAAAAGGCTGCAGCCAGCGGCGACATCGCCGGCTCAAAGACAGAAAAGGCTGTTGACAGTAAAATGGATATGGCCTATGCAGCAGGCACAGGAGAAACTGACGTCGATGGAAAAGTGGAAAAAAAGGCTGCAAAAAAAGCTTGACATCGATTTCGATTTTATGATATTGATAAGTATATTTTCCATTCCTTATTTGTTTCTAAGGAAACTCCTTCCATAGGAGCCAGCAAAGCTGTTTTAGCCGGCTTGGTCGAGACTGTCAGGCATGACAGGTTATTTCAGAGACCGTTTAGCCGCGTCTCGGTGAGTCAGGGTAGGCATACCCGGTAAAATAGGAATCTAACAAGATTAGAAGCGACAGGAGTATAGCGAGATTTTTGTCTTTTTGCTATATCTGTCGCTTTTTTATTGTTCAAAAATCAAAGCATATTCAGAAAAAAAGGAGGATAGCCATGGGTAAAGAGAGAGGGTTTCAAGTAGGCAAAGGCTATATAAAATTCTACGCCTTTGACGAAGCCGGCAAACATGCCATAGTTGAACTGGTGAGAAAATATGGAACAGACTGGGAAATGAAGTTTATAGACAGCGATATAGTTATGGCAGTAAGTTTTTACTACAATCCTGAAAGAATAGGACAGCAGGAGCAAAAAGTAATGATAGGGGAACTGATAGAGACTTTCAGAACTGCGCTTCTACAATTAGACCGTTAAATCTGCCTGAAAATTGTTTCAATTTTCAGGAGTTTCTTTTTGGCTTCACTGTCAGCTTCTTCGGCTGTATATCCTTCCTTCAGGAGAGATTCAAACACTGCCATTTCTTTTTCATCGGCTGTCATATCTTCAGTAAAAATCACCATACCGTCACTGCCGGCCATGCCTATAAAGTCTTTGATCATGGATTCGGCATAAGGGTTGAGTGATTTGACGCGGTCTAAGATGTTTTCAGGAGTTGCCATAAGTGGATTATACCACAGAGGCAAACAAAAGAGTAAGAAAAAGTAGCCCTTTGGGCGAAAGAAAATCCATTTGGGGGTAAGACAATGGGAAGCGTAAAAGTGATGAGGAAAGACGGGAAGTTTGACATAGTGTTGAGAAGCCTTTTACAGCACTATATTCAGACAGGTTATGTAGTGGCAGTAGTTTAATGCAAAGCCATCCTTGATGGCGTATCTTTATCCCAACCTTGTTGGGAATCAAAACCTATTTTCAAAGTAGGCGCACATTCCCGACAAGCGGGCATAGTGCGCCAAGAGGAGGAAGTCATGACAACAGCAACAACAGAGGCAAAAGGAGAAAAAAAAGGAAACGCATTGGGAGCAATATGGGAGACATCGAGAGAAGGCAAGACCCATCTTACCGGCGATATTATGGAACAGAAGGTTGTTCTCGTTTTGAATCCCAAATGGAGTTTTTGGGAGATTGTAAGGAACGAAGATAAGCAGCCAAAGTATCTGGTATACCCTCTCATCGATAAGACAGAGTCCAATGCTCCGGCAGATGAAAAAACCGACGAAGCGCCGGTTCCTGTAGAAAAAGATGCGTTTCTCGGCGATTCCGATTTCATAACCGGAACAATCAAGAGCGTAAGGAAAGACAGAAAGGGCTTCTGCATCGGTGAGACATGGTTTAGGGTTGATGATGGCACCGAGTTGTCCGGCCTGAGCATGGACGATGCAAGAGGTAAGGAAGTGACAGTGCACTACACTCCCGGTAACGGCGATAACGCAAATCCCGTAGCACGGAGGATTGTAGAGGCGTAGTCAAAATAATTTTATCGAAAAGACGGTGCGAAAAATAGCCTGCATAGGCTGTTAATCCACCGTCTTTTTTGTTATTAACCCATCCGGCCATGCCGGAGACTTTAAAAAGTTCTCCGGTAAAGGCAAACAGCCTTCTTCTGGAGAACTTTTGTGAAGGAGGCTGTTATGACAATAAGCAAGTGCGAGTTTGAAAAAATCCTTAAAGAATCTCCTCTATATGATCCCCGTGAAATAGCACAGGACATAATGGAGATTGCCGAAAGGAACCGAATTGAAGTCTGCGAACCCTTTCTTGAAAGGCATCTCAATACGATTTCTGCAATCGTAGTAATAGCGGCCGCTCTTTATTTCGGCGGGCACTGGATTGCCTTTCTTTTGATGAGATAGGGGGTGCCAATGCCGGAAATAAAGTATTTAACGGCTTCATCACTCAAGGACTTTCGTACCTGTGGAGAAAAAGGCCGGCTGTCCCATATTGAAAGAATAAGACTGAACAGAAAAAAATCGTCAACCGAATTTGGGAAAGCCTGTCATGCTGCGGTAGAAAAATTCTATGGGAGCGGCGATCATCCTGCAGATACTTTCAGTTTGTTATGGCAGGATGAAAGAAACATCCCGGACATCTACAGCGGCAAGGACACGCATGAAGGGCTACTGAGAACGGGGTCGGCGCTCATGAGCCTGTTTCTACAAGATCATGAACGCCCTATGCACCCTGTTTACTTAGAAAAACCGTGGCAGTGCGTTGTAGCGGACGAAGTTCCGTTTTTCGGCATCATCGACTACGACGGACTTTATGGACACGGCGATGACTTTTCGGAAGTCATTGACTGGAAAACATCCCCATGCCGGTACCCGGACTGGAAAGTGCATCTTGATCAGCAGCTTACCAGTTATGCCTATCTGAAAGCCGTTAATCAACGAATGCCCGACAGGGTAGGATTCGGAGTACTGGTCAAAAAGAAGCGGGAACCGGATATCCGGTTCCTATATTCAAGGCGAACAAAGGCACATCTCAGAGATTGGGAAAAGCTTGTAATCCAGACATGGCGGGATATTCATGATGGAAAGCTTCAAAAAGAACCCGGAGATTACTGCGGATACTGCGATTATCTGCCGCTTTGTCTCGGGCATGATATCCCAGAGAGCTACTATAAAGTGGTTCCTGTAAGCAGGCGGTTTAACCCTGAAGAGGAGGATAGGGAATAATGGTAAAACAAATGGAAATAAGAGTGAATAAGAGGCTGCACTTCAGGGTAATAATCATCTACCGCAAAATAAGCGGAGTGTTGACTGTTATCCCGGCCTGTATGAATTAAGCATTAAGCAAGCCAATCCTCCGCCTTGCGGAGATAAAACCTTTTGAAATATTCAAAGGGCGCACATCTCCTGCAAGGAGGAAACTCCTCTTTGGAGTATGTGCGCCTGAGAGGAGACATTATGACAGTTTTGGCTGTTAACGAACAAATACCAACAACACAAGTAAATGTTACGACGCGGCAGTGTAATGCCTGTAGGGAAAATTTAACCCCTAACGCCATTGAATGTCCCGCCTGCGGCGTGATCAATCTTGATACTCCGAGACGCAGACAGGACAGCAACAGACCGACAAGACAGCGGCTGACTATAATGGAATCCGAAAACCTTAACGGCAAATACCTTATCAGCCGTAACAGTGACGGTTCTCTGTCTTGCGACTGTCTTTCCTTCCTTTTTCAGAGAGGCGTAGAAAATGGCGTAGGTTATGCCACCTGCAAGCACATACGGATGTATCTCAATCTTATAGGTAATGAGATAACCGAGAGGCTTCACGGCGCGAGAAAGCCCTCGGAATGGCAGATAGCCGCCCTTAAAAGACTGGGTGTATCGGTTAATGAGCATCTGACCGATGCCCAGGCATACTTTATTTTCAACGATCTGCTCATAAAGCAGGGAGTTGAATACAGAGAGTATGAATCACTTTTAAGGGAACACCGGACCGTCAATCTCCTTCCAATCTATCAGTTCGGCGTTGAGTTTGAAGGAGGGATCCATAGCGATCACGGTTCAGCCGGACTGTCCAATAAACTTGCGGAAGCCAACGTGATATGCAGAAACGAGCCGTACAATCACGCAGTAAGGGCTCATTGGAAAATCGTTTCCGACGGTTCCGTGCATGTTGACAGAAACTATACTCCTATTGAACTCGTATCACGCAAGCTTTACGGAAAAGAAGGTTTCGAGGAGTTAAAGACAGCGCTCAGCGTCTGGAATGAACTCGGCTCCTCAGTCAACAAATCCTGCGGAACACACGTCCATATTGACGCATGGAACTGGGATGAGAATGGAATGATGGAACTGGCAAAAATATGGGCAAAGATTGAGATACCGGTATTATGGTATCTGATCAGTCCATCACGCAGAAATAATAATTTCTGCAAACCGGTTGACACGAACTATCTCATCAACCTTATCCAGCACGGCCATGCCCGTTTGGACAGATACTACAGCCTCAATCTGTCGGCGTTCGGAAGGCATAAAACAATTGAGTTCCGTCTACACAACGGGACTCTGGATGCTAAGAAAATAATCCCGTGGATAATTTTTTGCCTTAAACTGACGGATTCTGTAAAGAAGGGCATGAAGTACACGGACATACAGGATGTTACATTTGACGGTGTAATGAATGCCGTAGGAATGGACAGTTCATCAACATCCGTCATCAAGGATGCGAAGGATTACCTCTACGGCAGATTTCAGTACTGGAAGGAAGACTCTGAACGGAATCCCGCCAATATGCCGAATGTTAATCCTGTAAATATTGACGAAATACAGGATGAATTGGACAGAAGAGTTCAGCAGCAGCGCGAACGGGAATTAAGAAACAGATATGAGTCCGGGCGGAGGCCCAGACATATTCCGCCGGCTGCCGACAATAATTTACCTCCGACTTCAGTGAGAAACCTTGCTTCGGCCTCTATAAGCAGAAGCCTTCCGGGCTTTGACGTATTGAGGCAGGCACGGACCGATGATAATACATGGGAACTGAGGGCACAAAGCGGCAACGGCGTTTATGCTGTGATTCTCAATCCGGAAAACGACACACTGACCTGCTCATGTCGGGAATTTAGAAGCCACAATCATTGCTATCACAGCATTGGGGTGGCACGTTGGCTGATGGCCCACAGGAATGCAAACTGAAAAAAGGAGGGGAAAATTATGTGCAGAATATTCGGTTTCTGCGGGGATTCAAATCCGCAGACGACAGCCCTCCTGCGGGCGCTCATTCTCACCGAAGAGAACGGCAATCCGCATGGCACAGGGTTACTCGTAAAAAATAAAAATGGAAAGGTTAGCCTGAATAAAAAAGGGATAAGGGGTAGAGATTTTCTTGTTCGCGGGTATAGTGATTTTCTTTGGACGAGAAAATATTCCTACGCGCTGGGGCATGTACGCTTTAAGACTAAAGGTCCTCAGTGCGATGAAAACTCTCACCCCTTCGGATATCAGGTCAACGAAAAGTGGTTCTGGGGAATACACAACGGTATCATCGGGGTGCCGGAGGAGATTGCGGAACGCTATGGAATCAAGGAAGCGGCCGTTGATTCAGCCACTTTCTTTAAGGCTCTCGCAAAACTACAAAGACAGGGTAAACAGACGCATGTCGCTATTGAGGAATTGAGTTCGTTCATTTCTCAAAAAGCTGACTTTGCGTTTGCGTACCTTACCGATGACTGTCTGTGGCTTTGGAGAAGCCCTGATCGTCCGCTCTGTATCTTTGACGCGCGCACTGTCGGACTGGGACGCTGGTTTGCCAGCACTAAAGAGATGTTCGTAAAGGCGTGGAAGACGGCAGGTATCGAAAAGGACATTACAAAATGCACCTATTTTGATGCAAAGCCATACAGTCTTTACTATGTAAAGGCTGACGGCATTTATGAAGTAGAAGCATTAAAGACGCTGAGACATTTTGTAAGAGAGAGACCTCGAATGTCATCATCGCTGTCCGACCATTATCCCATGATAGCGCACGATAGCTATACAGGATCACTTTTTGGCGAACCGTTTAGTAGTTCGCCTGATGAGGATGATGAGGATATCCGGATCAGGGAAATGGATAATGCCGATCTTGCTCTTGAAATAAGCAAAATAGAGACAGAAATTCAGGCGCTCAAAGAGGCTGATGCGCAAACAGTCGTTGAGTGGCAATTTTATCTCAAAAAGCTTGAAAAAGAGCAGAAAAGGCGGAAAAGAGTAAAAGCTGAGAAGAAAGGAAAATTGTATGCAGGAAGAAACAACTATATCAAAAGGCACGGGCGCTTTTAAACCCAAGCTAAGAGGAGGAAGTCATGCGTGAATTTAAAAAAATTGTATCGGAAGAAGGATTGATGAGAGTAAGAGAGATGCTTTCGGGTCATATCCCACAGATCAAACCTGCCTATCGCTATTATATCGCAGTAGAAGACGGCAAGATTAAGGGCTGCGTCGGACTGAAAAGGCAGACGTGGTACATGACCGAAATAAAGCATCTCTATGTCAAGGAAGAGTACAGGAATCAGGGAATCGGTAATTTTCTGGTCAAGGAGGTACTGAAGCGCATTAAGGCCCCGGTTGTGTGTTGCACAATCGCAGGCTCTAATGACTCTAATGATTGGAGCTGCTGGATCTTCGAGGGTGTCGGATTCTCGAAGAGGGAAACCTTTGTGAATCCTGATACCGGACATACCGTATCCTTCCTTACTGTGAACATGGACGTGGTGCGAGAAGATCAGCGAAGGGAGGTGGAATCGTGAAAGAGAGCATCGGCATGAAAGAAGGTAATTTCGAAGGTCAAACCGTTTGAGAGGATGTCAGCAAAAGAAGCAAAATAAACTTTCAGGGGGAGTGAATTTTACTCCCCCGCTCCTCTTTTCTGTAGTGTCGTATTGAGCATCCTCCACAGGATGTTTTATACGGCCCTACGGATCGTAGGGATAAAACTCTACAAGGAGGAGTAAGACTATGGTAAAGATTAAAATCAACAACGAAGAATCTACAATCTCTTGGGAAGAATTCTTTTATATCTTCCTGAGAATGGCGCCATCGGAAGGACCCATCGAGGTTCTGGATATGGCGTAACAAAAAGGGAGAATCAGCTCATACGATTCTCCCTTTTTGTATTTTCGAGACAATTAATACAACTAATACACCCTTTTGAAAAACATGAATAATGCGATTAAGAGCGCTACACATAAGGCTATCGGCAATTTATATTTTTTAAAGTCTATCCCGCGCTTGCGGCTCCATAATACGAGGCCATAATTCATATCTATTTAAACCTCTATTGGTTCATCAAAATTATGTTTAATTATACCTTGTAGCTCTTCATATTTTTTTACACCGAAGCGATGGAGACAATTATCTGTTATCCCATACATCGCCGGTGAGCCCGGTTCCCTTAGCCTGCAAACTTCTCTTATGAGTTCGCCCTTTATAAGAGTTCTCATTACTTTTTCAGAATCAGCATCCCTTATATTATCAATCTCCGCCTTTGTTACCGGCTGTTTCATAACGACAATAGCCAAGACTTCAAGAGCCGCATCAGAAAGCCGCTGCAGTCGCTCGGATTGGAATTTGTGGATATATTCCCCATATTCCGGCCTTGTAACGAGCCTAATTGAATTATCCGTTTCTGAGAGCATTAAAGGGGTGTTTTTAAGCTCCTCCTGTAGTCCTTTGACTGCTGATATGAGTTCAGAAATAGAGACTCCTAATTTGTCGCTTAAATCGGCGTAGGAAACCGTATTGCCTGCGGCAAACAGGATAACAAAGATTATATCAGGAAGCTTATTGTGGTCCATTATTTAAATACTTCCTTCTTTTTTCATCGCTGAAATTTCTGATAAGTATCTCGGCGATCTTCCTCTCAATATTTGCTTCTATTAGATCCTTTTCAAGGAAGATTAATTCATCTTGAGCTTTTTTACGAAGTTCTTCTTTTTCGCGTGGTGAAAGATTGTCTTTTATACTATTAATGACTGCCTGCCCCTCTGCAGTCAGTTCTATATATTCTTCTCTAACAGCATCTCCTATTATTTCACCGAGCAGCAACCACGGATTCCGCTGCGGAGTGAACCAGATATCAATGTTCCTCGGAACGGTGATGTTGAGGCCGTATTCACAGGGGACTCTTGGTTTATAGGCTCCCCTTATCAGCACGATGCCGTCTTTTATAAGTGCCCTCATGGCCCGGCTTACTGTCGGGACGGAAATGCCGGTGAGCTTTGCAAACTCGCTGTGGCTGATTCTGCATGTCTCTTTGCCGACCACTATGGTCCGTGAGAATAGGTGATCAACAATAGCATTCTTAGTCTTACTCCGAAGTTTCGGAGATAAAAAGTCGGTCCGGTAAATATTAAGGAGGAGGATGTTTTTAAAGTGGTCGAGCGTGAGATTCATTTAAATTCATCGGGAAAAGGAAGTATCGAAGGCCATTTAATGCCCGCGCATTCGCTACAAAGATCCTTTTCTACCCAAAAACAGCCGCCCTCGCAAGCGTTATATTCAGAACATCCGCACACACGGCAGACCCTCAGAATCTCGTCAGGGACTTCAAAAAGTCGTTGATAACCGCGTATCGGAACTATTTTCTTATAGGGTCTATGGTTTTCGGTAATCCACATAAAGCGATCAATATTGTAATTACCGAAAGACAATTCCGGCTCACCTGGGCAATTGTCTTCCCCGATCGCAACACAATCCACAAGATCAAGCGTGGCAATAATTCCACCACGCGGCAAATTAATAAAATCATTAAGACCGTCCGTTTCCAATGCTTTTATAACTCCGCTTCGCTTAAATGCTCTCCATGCCGCATTCTGATCAGCACTCACCTTCTGTGCTGCATGGATGGCAAGCGGTCCTCGGTAATCAGTCGCCCATGATCGCGTCTCTATCTTTTTTATGCCATATGCCATTAGCGTGGCATATGGCTGCCATAAACTGAGTACTTTCATGCAACCTCCTTTGTCCTTCCTTTACATGGAAAGAGAAACCCTTTATATCCTTTCATACCCACTCCTTTGCAATCTCCAAAAACATCCTTACCTTTTCAAGATCAAAAGCATCATCACCGGACCGAAGGCCGGACTCGGCATCTATCCATATCTCGGCATTGCCGGCAACTTCGGCTATTTTCTGAAGCTGCAGCCGGAGGTTATCCGAGCAAAGTCCCCCGGCATAGCCGCAGAATGCTCCCTTTTGGGGAACCGGCCATAATTCCGGCACCCCTCCCTCTCCTCCAGAGGCATCGAACAGGAGAGATACTTTAATGCCCCTGACATCGGCCATATGGTAAAGATGCCGGTTCTCCCCAGTCATCTGGAATATGACATCCTTATCCAAGTGTTGTAGAAGATCAAAGAAGCCCTGCCTTGGCTGGGCGTTAAGACCTGTAAGACCTTTAAAATTTAACTGCACCCTGTCAATACGGTTAATGACCTCTTGGCAGGGAAAATCATCTTTCCCTTTAAGTATCTCTTTAACATAGGTGCCGCAAAGATGGCCTGAGAGTCTAAGGCATTTCCCGGCTTTCCTTAATTGGTTAAACCATACCTTATCAGGATATCTCTTCGTTCCTTCCCGTGATTTACTGAGGAGAATTCCCCATTCCACGAAAGGGAATACTCGTGAAAGCTCCACAAGAGCTGCAGAATCTACGTCATTGTCCACGCCGCTGATTGTGACTGTTTTAATTTTCATAGTTCCTCTATATTGCAAAAAACTGCCTTCGCAAGCTTGTATTCTTTCAGCGTTTTTTCACTGTGCATGATGGCTTCGTCTGAAATCTCTATCTCAATGGTTTTCGGAAATTCAGCAATTTTTTTTGCCTTACCTCTCCCTGTGAAGTACCAATCCGGAGAAAAGTGTAACAATTATTTCCAGCGGAGCCGGAATAACCGTCTTTTGTTTTCATCTTCAGCGGGTTCCCGGCCCGCTGAAATAGGCGTTGTGCGTAATCACGGCTCTATCACACATTCCCCGTCTATTAGATACGTCCAAGTGCTCCGGCGGGTATCTACGACAGGGCAAGATAATTTTATCGTCTGCCCGTCTACGGTTTGGATTATAAAAGTTTGTCTGGGGATATAATCGCGACCCACAAACAAAAACAATGAAAGACCGCACAACAAAAAAATCAAGCCGACCTGTAATAAACGCTTTTTCATTTTTCCTCCTTGCCGCACACAGGCGGCTTATTTAAGTCGTAGCCTCCTCTGGTTTTGATACCTCAACTTGAAGCATATTTACTTAATGCCCAGAGGGGTAACCCCCTTCCTCTCACAACCACAAATTTTGATAACAAAGTTTTTTATATATAAAGGAAGGGGCTTAAGAAGTATTTAGAATATAATTGACATTCATTATATAAAATTGATATATTTATCTAAAAATGAACGGTTATCCGCAGTTCCTGCTCGTAGAACCAATTGCAAAGACGCAATATCCGCCGCTCGGGTTGACGAAAATTTCTACTATGCTTAAGCAGAAATACCCGGACTGCCGGATATTCACGGCAATAGGCAAAGATATTCCGCAAGGACTTTACGATCCTGAAGAGATATACATTACTTCTCTTTTCACATGGGATCTCGATAGTGTGGTGGAGAGTATTCTTTTTTATCAGATGTTCAGAAGTGGTCGGGTTTGTTAGTACAGGCTGAAGCAGTTTATAAGTGATAAGCTGCCTTATCATGCTGCCACCTTTATAGATGGCAATGTGCCGTAGTAAACCTCATCTGGAGTTTTGTCGTCAAGTCCTTGATGCCGACGGCGACTATTGTAAAACTCAAAATACTCTTTAAGCCCCTTCCTGACTTCCGCAATCGAACCGTAAGCCTTCAGGTAAATATCTTCATATTTGACGCTTCTCCAAAGTCGCTCAACAAAAACATTGTCCCGCCAACGGCCTTTACCGTCCATGCTGATTTTGATGTCATGCTCTTGAAGTATCTTCGTAAATGCTTCCGATGTAAACTGGCTGCCTTGGTCGGTATTGAAGATTTCAGGTCTCCCGAACTTTGCAATTGCCTCTTCAAGCGCTTCTGTGCAGAAGGATGTATCAAGTGTGTTGGATACCCGCCACACCAACACCCTTCGGCTGGCCCAATCCATAACTGCTACAAGGTAACAAAATCCCTTGGCCATCGGTATGTAGGTTATATCAGCCGCATAAACCTGATTCGCACGGCTGATTTCCATTCCGCGCAGAAGATAAGGATAAACCTTATGCATAGGATGAGGCTCAGAAAGCCTCGGCTTTTGATATAGAGCCGCTATGCCCATCTTCAGCATGAGCGTGCGTACATGACCACGCCCTACCTCATGCCCTCTGTCCCTCAATTCATTGCGTATTCTCCGGCTGCCGTAAAAAGGATACTTCATGTGTATTTCGTCTATCAGGCGCATTAACTCCAAATCACGGCTGCTAATCGGTTCAGCCTCATAGTATAGACTTGCCCGTGAAAGTTCAAGGATCGCACACTGCCGGGTCAGAGGCAACTTATGTGTCCGGTCTATCATCTCTTTGCGCTCGGCTCGGCTATGCGCCCGAGCGCGACTGCTAAAAAATCGTTCTCCATCGTCAATTGCCCTATCTTGGCGTGAAGCTCTTTTACATCGAGCCCCGCTACTGCCTTCTTATCCCTCATAAATACTTCCTCTGCTCGCTCCAACAGTTGCTTCTTCCATTCTGTGATCTGATTCTGGTGAACCTGATATCGCTGGGATAGCTCTATCACCGCCTGCTCCCCCTTAATCGCCTCCAATGCCACTTTTGCCTTAAATCCTGCTCCATGATTCCTTCTCGGTCTCTTTGCCATTTCGCTGCTCCTTTCTCTTTCATTATTTTAGAGCAGCTCTATCACTTATGTCTCTGTTCAGTTTTTCCAGACCAGCTCTTTCTTCCCTGATACAACAAAGGGAAAGGGTAAAAAAATCGTAAAAAAAGACGGGGTGTTCACACTCTTTGTTTAGAGAGTTGAAAAGTTGCCTAAAAAATAGACAGAACCGTAAAAGTTGTTGCCCATAAAGACTCATAGCAATCCTTTCACGAGGTTCTCAACAAAAACTGTTAATAAAGGTGGACGGCATGATAAACTTTTCGATGCAGGAAGCTCAAAAACTCAAGGATCTGAAATTTAATACCCAGTGGAAACACGGTATCATATGGGTGACGTTTAAGTCGCCAGTTCTCTCTAAATACTTAAGTAGATTTTTAAGGCGTAATAAATTCACGCTGCAGATAGATCCTTTAACCGGTCTTATTGAGGGCACATGGATGTCAGGACCTCATCCGGAAGACGAATATAACCGGCTGAGAGACATTTTCAAAGGGTATTTAATCGAACTGCCGGAGTATGGGGAGATAGAGAGGGGACAGGATTAATCTATTCGGTTTCTAAGGCTTTCTGACTTCAAGTCCTTCGATTCGTTTAAAGTCCCTTTCATCATAAGTGTAAATTGCTGTTAATCCTTTATCCATCCCCCAATATGCTATTACGGCATCTGCAAATTTGATATTTTTCTCTGCATAGACTTCTATAGCGCTTCTGAAAACATCTTCCATTTCCACCTTGAGATCAGGAGTGTTTAAAAGAGCAACTACAAAACCTTTGATGCTTTTTTTGTCAAGGCGGTAATATTTCTCCATGATCCAGACGATTTCCAATATCGTGACAGGCAAAACATAGAGAATAACTTCATGGCGTTTTGCCTTCTCTAAAAGCTTTTCACATGCCCGCTTTTTAAGATCGTCGTCCTGAACAATAAGCCTGATAAGAATATTTGTATCAACGATTGCCTTAGACACGGTCCCTTATCGCCTCCTCTGTAGCCTTTTCAATCATATCCTCAATCGGCATATCCGGCTTAGGAAGAAAGCCTATATAATCAAAAAGCGTTTTCCCTTTTTTTAACATAATTCCTCCTTTCACATCTTCAAGCACCAAGGCATCTCCGACATCGATGCCGAGCTTTTTGCGAACATTCTTAGGAAGGGTTATCTGCCCTTTTGGTAATACTTTTACTGCATGCATAAGTTCCTCCGAATGATTTTTATCCTACTTTATTTAATAGTAGTATTAAATAAAGAAAATGTCAAATAAAATTAGTCGTATTTTTTGCTTGACAAATCCCCTCTTTTATGGGAACCTATGTGTGAGGTGAGAAGATGAGTACTGCAGTATTTGATACATTGGCATACGCAAAGAAATTAAAGGCTGTCGGTGTCCCCGACAATCAAGCCGAAGTGCAAGCTGAAGCAATAGCTGAAATTGTCAACGACAGGTTGGTTACAAAAGAAGACCTTGAGAGGTCATTAAAGGAGCTTGAATATAGGCTGACAATCAGGCTCGGTTCTTTAATTGCCGCTTCTATCGCAATCGTAGCGGCTCTGGTTAAATTATTGTAAGTGAGGTGAGAAAATGGATACCATAACCTTTATAATGATCGGAATGATCATTGTCGGTATTGTCTTAAAGGCGATATTCCCAAAATATATTTCTTTTGGTAGAACGGAATTCGCCGATAGAACTATGGATCCATCTGATGCCCTTTACGAAGTGGGCGAATCAAGCATTAATAAATATAATTAATCAAGGGAATTATCCTCTAATTGGAGGTCCCTCTTTACCTTTCCTTCTATCTGTAGCCCGTTTCTGAGCATCTTGCTGTGCTTTATCCTGCTTATCAAACTTATCCTTATCAGGCCCCTGAATCCCAACCCTCGGGTCAACAGATAAGCTTCCCTCCGTGATACCATCTGTCTTTGCTTCTGCTCTATTAGCAGCAGTCATTGCTTCTGTCTTTAATCCTTTGGAAGCCTCGATATGTTCTTTAACCTCAGAGGTTAAAGAACCAAAGTCGGAAGGTCTGAGGTTATTATAGGTAGCATCAGTTACAGCTTTAAAAGCATCATTAAGTTTTTCAGGGTTGTTTTCTCGCCAATTTTGTATTTTGTTAAGCGATAGTTCACGCGCATAGGAAATATCATCCATATGACCATATTCGGTCTTTCTTACATGTTCTAAAAGTTCGGGCGCCACATCAATGGCCATTTTTCTACTTACCGCTTCATCGCTCTGTGCAGCAGTTGTATCTCTATATGCATTGGATGCTCCGACTCTTTCTGATAGTTGGGCAACATAGCCCAACCCTTCCCTGGTGCTTGCTGTCTTGACAATAGAGTCTTCTGCTGCTTTACGGGACATTTCCGTAAATTTTGTAGCATCCGTTCCTGAGAAAGTAAGTCCTACTGACTGACCATCCGATTTAATTACATCAGATCTATAACCTTTCTCGCCATTAAGACCTACTATTTCAGAAAATTTCAAACCAACTCCACCTCTCAATGTACTAAAAAATGTTTCTTTTTCTTCATTCGACCCCGTGAATTTAAACTCATTCTGATTATTTATCAGCCTATCTCTAAGAGTATGATTAAACTCCTCCTGTAGGGCATCGCTGCGCTTTTTATCAACACCGAGTGATTCACCGAAATCTTTATTCTCCCCAAGCGTTTTCATAAGCTCCTGATTTACAGCAAGATCTTTAGCCGCAGAACGTGTTAAAGCATCCCTTTGCGAAAATTCAAGTGATGTATTCAAATTGGAGATTTTTGCATCTCTAATGCCTCCATCCTTCGTTTCAACATAAGACCCCCCGGGACCGGCATAATCTCTTTTTACTTGGCCGGCAAAATCCAGTCTTTTCCCTGCTTCTAATGCTGCTGCGTGTTGCAGGTTTTCAAGGTCGCTGCCACCACCCTTCCACTTACCTTCTGTTTCAGCAGATCCCATCATTGTCTGTTTGTAAGTCATTCCTGCGATTCCCTGTAAACCAAGTTTTTCGGCAACATCCCCCTGTCCCATCTTCTGCCCTACGCCATAATCAAAAGCCCCTGATTCAGCGCTTGAAAGCTTATCATAGCCATATTTGCTAACCCCTGCCTGAAATACCGATGATGTGAGCTTTGACTGTCCGGCGGCATTGTGTGCCATCTCAACCTCACCAAAGGATCTGCCAGTCTGATTCGCTATCTTTTGTGTCTCTATCGAGGAAGCTGCTTCCTGATGCGGAGGCATAGATGTAACAGGGCCGGCCATCATGCTTGCCATTGTAGAGAACATTACTTCCATTCCGCCTCTGACTATACCGTATGCAAGACCGGGAGCCATCATCCCCAGATAACCGGCTACTGAGGGTAAGAAGTCCATTGTTGCAGCTATGGTGTTATAGGACACTATATTCAATACACCCTGTGCATTAGCTGCCTGAAGAGCCGTATGCAGCTTAGCTATATAGCTGATGTTGACCAGACCGTTTATGGCCGCAAGAATGGGATCCCATAAATACACAGTCCCGGACATGAAGATATAGTTCTTCATAGAACTGAAAGTGTAGCCGGGCAGAAAAATAAGTAATGCAATTATCGGCAGTATTACGATACATATGGCCTCAAAGGCGATTTTGAGATACGGAATGACTTCCTTCGCATATAGCCCTAAAGATCTGCCCATCTGTTTTGCTTCTTCCACATTTCTGCCGGTCTGATACATCAATGTCAAATACTGCATCGCGCTCGGAGAGTCGGATACAAATCTTAGATACGCTTTATCTAAAGCGGCAATAAGCCCGGCCTGTCCTATGCTGTCCCCAAGGCTTACAGCGCCTCCCTGAACAGCTTCGGTAATTGCGTTTTTAAAAGGCAGAATAGCGGACGGCTGTATGCCGAAAAACGCAAGGATTTTCGTATCGCCTGTCTCTTCAAACATCGGCTTGATTTTATTATTCCATAGGTCATAGACTCCGGTGCTCCCGTTTTCAAAAAAATCAACGCAGGTGGTCAGCCCCCCATAATCCATAAACTGATTTACCTGCGGTTTTATCGCCGTCCAGAGGTCCGGAGCTTGCTTAATCCTCTGTTCTGTCTGAGCCTGCGTTAGAACGGATATCTCCGGCATAGTGCACTGATATAAAAAGGCATCGAGCCTTGAATTGAAGTCCTGGACATCAGGATTGGCAATCTTATAAAACTCCATCTGCTGAAGGAGAGTCAGAAGATCAAAAAAGCCTCCATAGCCGGTCCGTTCGTAATCCAGTTCAACGGAAGCAACGGCGTTATCGGCCGGGCCTCCAGCGTTCCATACGGTTACGGTTCCGGTATGAAAAACATTCTGGAAAAGTTTAGTTATATAATACGAGCCTGTCGAAAAAACAGAGGTAGCATAGGCAGGCAAAAAAGGCACGCTATTTACAACATATGTCTGTTGAAATTTGGTATCGATAATTGTTACATTGGCCCTTGCGCCAAAACAAAGGGTAAATATAAAAAATGAAAAGGTGAAGTATTTAACGAAATCTTGAAACCTTGAACTATAAGCAAGCGCAATAACGGCGCTTGATGTCCCGAGAGCGGCAAAAAGTTTTAGTAACCCATCAAAATCGGCGTCTCCTAAGATCATTACAATGCCTTTAAAAATCTGAGAAAGAATCTCGATGCCGCCTGTTGTATAGATGTCAAGATTCATTTTTTAAATAGTCTTACCCCTTCACCGAAATTCTTGACAACAGAATCATTGGCATATATCTTTAAGCCTTTATATCGATCATATGCATTAATATGAGTCTGATAGATATCGTTTATATCTTTTACATATGCGCTCGTTGCCTTTACTCCCTCTTCAATGCTATTCCTGTATACATTAAACATCTCTGCAGGCACTCCTTTGATCACTTTATTGTCGCTGCCTATGGAGTTACCAACTGCCTCATATGCTTGTTTCGCAATATGCATAATCAATTGCAAAGACAGAAATTCAGCGGTATTTTCAATAATTTTATCCGCCGTTTGTTGCACACTGGGATCGGTAGATTTAGATAATATTGAAGAATAATTCATTACATCGAAAAAATTAGGCGCTATTTGCGCGAACGCGAATATTTCACTACCCGCGAGGCCGCCTGTTCCTTCTCCTGTAACAGCAGACGTAAAGTTTGAAGCATCTTGCGCTTTTGCTTTAAGTTCAGAACCCGTACTATCTTTAAGATTATATCTGAGGTTTTTAAGCTTATCGCTAATTTTTTTCTTAAGCCCGATGACAGACTTTTCTTGTCTGGATATTCCGCCGTCACAGGAGTTGCCGGTTATTCCTCCGCTGCATGAATATAATTCCATTTTGCCGCCGTGCATCAAGGCATTTATATTAGTCAAAAGCCTTACTTTAAAATTATGTCCTACATTATCCGGACCGCACTGTTCACCGCATACTGTATCGAGCTTTTTAGTTAAATCGCTTGAAGAAATTCTATTGCCGTTATTGTCAAGAAGCCATATATCCAAAATCCCGAACCAACTTGCTAATAAATCCTGAATGTCTTTGTCGGTTATTCCGGCCTTCTGGAGCGAGCCGTAGGGAAATGTCTGTACAAAATCTCCAACCTCAAGATGTTTTGCGATTTTTTTCATTGCCTCAGCAAAAACAGATGTTGTACCGTCCGTCACTTTTTGCGAGGATTTTTGGGCAGCTTCTTTGTCCCATATTTTTGCACCTATATCTGCGCCGATAAGTTTACCCATTTCGCAAGGAGACTGAAATATTTTCTGGCCAAGGCGTGCATATTCCTGTAATTTTTGCCATGATTCGCTTACACCAGGCAGCGAATATACCATGCCTATCATAATTCCCCATGAAAGGGATGCTCCGCCCTGACTGAGAAGCTGTTCGAACACATCGAGGTTAAGCATCGAGATCATGCCGGCATCAAAATCCATCCCGGAGCATGATATAGCCGCCCTCGGAGGCGTTACGCTGAAAGCAGGTTTGCCTAAAACGTCATTTTTCAGCCTGAACGACACAGAACCTAAGCTCATTGTTGCAGAAGATGGAGATTTATACACTCCCGGCTCCTGAACATATACGCCGCTTACAACATTGTCCAGCATATTGTCTATATCGGCCATAACAGGAGCGGCTATAATAATTACTATCAGCAATATAGCTATTTGGATATATTTCATAAAAAATTCCTCCTTACCTATTAAAAAATACCGGGTTTAGATCTTTTTCCTTGATAATGTTTTCCTGAATAAGAAATCTCACGAGCTGTTGCTCTATAGTTTCCCTTTCTGCAAATCCGGCGCTCAGGGCTGCAATCCTCGGCTTGCCGTTTTTATCCAGAACAGCTATAAGTGTCGGTATTTGGGTAATGCCATACTCCTGAACTAAGTCATACTGCTTCCCTAAGTCGGGATTAGATACAGAGAGAAACGGCAGGCCTGTATCTATATCACCATCAATAGAAACTCCTCTTGCTGATAGACCGTGTATGTCTATCAGCCTAACAACTATATCCTTCTGCTGCCTGCACCATGAACAAGATTTGGAATAGAAATATATAAGCCCGAGTTTATTCCTTGCCTTTGCGATTGCTGCTTTGGTTATATCATCCTTCATGTTATGGAAATAAACAGACGCCATGGGCGATTCCGGATACCCGTAGACGGGATATATCTCTCCCCCATGCCTTAAATATGCATTTCTCAGGTTATAACCTATTTTTTTCAAATGCTCGAAATATTTATATTGCCAAACGAGATATTCCTTCGCATTCTCCTCTGAAGGCTCTTTGAGAAATTGCTTCATGACAGGAGGAGCTGTATCTAAAACAGGAAACTCAAAATCCTTTTTCGGTTCTTCTTTTTTGACAGTTTTCTCCGGTTCTTTCGGTTTTTCAGACTCTTTTGCCTGTTCCGGCTTCTTTTTCTCTTCGATAACCGGGTCTTCATACCAGAACCAGCCCCGGGCTGGCTTATCCCCATGAACGGCCTCCCCTGCCTTTGCTCTCCTGACATTAGCCAAAAATAGTATTAGAACAATAAAAACAGTTGCAAGCAATATCAACAACATTTGCTTAAAAACTTTCCAAAGGCGGGTCTTTAAAGGCGGCCTTTGCTGTAAAGTCCACTCATATAAAGCCTGTTTACCCTGTTTTTTATATTTTTCGCTATCCTGTCCAAACATAGAAATCCCTACTTTAATATTACTTACTGATAATGCCCGGAAGGGTAACCCCTGAAAATAATACTTGTAAAATAATTCATAATTTTGTATAAAACTATAAGAAAAAAGGAGATGCTTATGAAAACAAGAAAGGCCATAGCAATTATTATTTCTATTATCCTTGTCTTTTTGCCGGTACTCGGCAATGCGGTGATTGATATATTCAAATCGTCTGAAATGAAAAACAAAGTATTTATAGAAAGGTATGCGAGTGGAAATGGAGATTTTTTAATACGCATCTCTCATATTGACGGAACCGATTCCGTAGTAAGAACTTTAACTACCACTATTCCACGAAAAAAAATGCCATTCAATACATATATAGATGCGACACTTAGATGTGAAAATTTGAATGACGAAAACACCTGCGAAATAAAAACGGTTTCGGCCGATTGTACTAAAGACCATTACGGCAAAGACGATTGTTTTATAGGAAGAAGTAATTTCTCCGGAGAAGACCTTAAAAAATATTATCCATCAAAAGATTTTCTCAATATTCCACAGCAATATTTCTTAACCTGCAAATCCATTATTACTAAAGAAAAAGCAGAACAGCTTAATATCGCCCTTGAGACAAAAGGCAAATCATTTCTACAAATATTGGCTGCTATCCCGCTATTCGTAACGGCTGTTGCGCTTCCGGTAGCAGGAATGGTTTTAGGCCCGGCTACAAACGGCATATCAACCGCGGTAACAAACGTAGTAATGGGAGCGGGCACAAATATAGCCTCAGAAGTAACAGCAGGAATAGGCAATAAAATCATAACGGATAATCCCGATATTCAAGGCCAAAACCTACCGGAATGCATTACAGAAACTACCGTAAAAAAAGAAACTCAAAACCCATAAAAGAAGACGAATCCGGTGTTTAATCGTAAATAAAATTATTTTTGTTACTGCAACATACTAAATAATATTGTTTTCATAAGCATCTCCTTTTTTCTAAGGCAGTGCCATCCTATCCTGAACTCTCTGTTTAAGAGCATCTTCGTTCAAATTTCCTTTCATTTTGGCCGTTACTTCCTCAATGAACTCCGAAAAGTCCATTGAGGAAAAATCAAGCCTTTTCAGATCGTCGAAGGTGAGATTCGTACATAAAGGATTATCAAAATTTCCCCAGCTATACCCGAGTTGTGCATATGCCTGCTCGACGAGTATCCGGGCAAATTTTGAGTTATAGCAGCAATGCTTATAGCCGGTCCTGAGGCATTTCTTGAAAAGACCGAAATCGAGTTTTGAGGTGCATTTATTGCCTACTTGATGACAAAGACGATTTGAAATAAGAGAATAGTCTTTGTATTGGTTGTAGCGAGTAGCGCAAGACTCGTCTGTGCAAGTAGAACAATTTTTAATTGAAGTGGCAAGATCAATCAAAATACCGCCTGCGGCTAATACATATGAATTACTAAGGAAATTAGTTACGCTGGCTGCCTGAGTTGCTGTTAACCCTACTGCCTGTCCAATGTTTTGGCCTAACGCTGCCACACACCCTTGAGACGTTGAAGTATCCTGAAACTGGGTTCCTATTGTGCCATCAGGATTTTTAAAAGTTATATCCATTCCACCTGCAGGATTATTCGGATTTTTCCAATTAACGCTTTGAACATTTGAAAGACCGTCTCCAAACCAAGTTGAACCGCTTAAAATTACAGAACTGACATTATTCATACATCCCATACCATCTGAAATTGTAGTTTGAATTCCTGTTATAGACATTATCTCACTGCCTAAGTATTGAAACGCCATGCTCATCATCTTACTCATTAAATAATCCCCTAAACTCATGCTGTCAAACAGCCACCATGTCCCGGATTCGCATTTATATGGCTCTCCGGACCAGACATGCTTGAGCTCGTTTGTTGCCTGAGCCAAAGCCATTGCTTTTGCAAAGTCTGCTGAAAAATCATGGCTGTCGGTTCTCACATCCTTGATAGGATAAATTCCATCATTGCATTTCAATATCTCTTCGTATTCGGCGCATTCGGTCGTCTGCTTGTCTTTAGGGCACTCGTAATTAACGATATATTTCTTGCACTGAGCTTTTTGAGGATTATCGATATCGAGATCGTATTCCACACATTCAAGGTCGTTTATATCCAAAGATGAGAGTCTGTTACATTGTAACCCCTCACCGAAGGAGCAGTCCTGATAAGAATCCTGATAGCAGTTGAAGTTTTCATAAGTTTTAGCTACAGGAACATCTCCTACCGAAACAGAACCCACGCCGTTATTTAAAGACATTGTAAAAGAGCCCGATACTTCAATGCCTCCGCCGAAAGTCAAAGTTCCGCCCCCCATATTGCCTGAGGCCGACAATACATTGCCGGATCCTGAAAAGGTTATTAAGGCATTATTCGTTCCGCTTGATATTTGTCCTGATATGGTTATCCATTCAGGGAAGGTTATCTGACTGCCTGTGGAAATGTCTATTTTATTACCATTCCCGGTAAATGTTATAGTCTGTCCGTCTTGCGGCCAACTTCCGCTGCCGGTAAATATTATTTTATTGCTGCAAAGAGCAGTCTCCTGTCCTTTTACGCAAAAAGCCGGACTGCCGGAACAGGCAGAGCCGCCGGAGAGAGGACAAGTGTAAGAAGAGGAGCCAATAACTATATCTCCCCCCGATCCGAACCTATTCTCATAAAAATGCAGAGCGCTTAATATGACACTATCGATAGTCTCTAATGTTTTTATGCACGAATTATCAGCCTTTAAATTATCGGCATCTGTAGTGTTTTTAAGATATGTATACGACTGCATATTTCTCTGAGCAATACAGGACTTCAACTCGAAGGCTTTTGTATTAACAGTCTTTTGTTGTTTGCAAGTCTTGACCTTATTGCAGGCCTGTTCTCTGCCGTCAGGACATTTCACTTTGCCGGAGTAAGTCTTGCATACTTTACGGACATCGGAAGGGCATGAAAAAGTGTAAAGGCCAAGTTTAATGCCTGAGACAGAAGGGTTTGTTTGAGTTGTGCATTGCCATATTGTAGGGTCGCAAGTCGCATCTATTGGTTGATACGACTTATCAGGGATATCCGAATACTTCACATATTGCTTCATAAAACATCTCTCAAAAAGATCTCCACAGTCATTGACTATGCAGTTATAGCCATATGAGTTCTCATTGCAACCCGGGCGGTTGAGGTCAACATATATCCTGCAAGAGGTCTCTCCGCCGTGTTTTTCAACATCTATCCATTCAGAGCATTCGTTTTTGTAATCGCAATATTGATTCCCTACCTTTGCAAGAATTGTGTCGGGATCGAAGGCTCCCGAGCATTTGTATTTGAAGTCTTTACGCCACCAATCGCGGCACACTTCTTGACCGCCTACAGTTTTGCAAGAAGGATTATCAACCTTCATTTCCCCGAGGCCGCACTTGCCGTTCATTGTAGGGTCCGACGGGCAGGTATTTTCTATGTTTTCGACAACTTCCGCGTAAGCAATGGAAGGCACATATAATGCAGTTAGAATGCATAATGCTAAAACGATATAACGTGCTACGCTTATTGTGCGGTGCATGATGCCGGCTCCTTACAATTATTTTGGCAGTCATATATATTGTTAAATTTGCTATTATCTTTTTGACAGACAAACGATCCGCATGCATTCTGACAGTCAGATGCAGTAAGGTAATTAGCGCCATCGGAAGGGCACCGATAAAACGAACAATTTGCCTGACAGGTAGAAACGTCGGAATAGATACTGTTTTCATAAGTACATTCATAATTTGTGTTACAGGAAGCTGTATTTACACAATTTGATGCGCATTGACTATCGGTATCATACTGTGTCCCTGTCAGGCTGCATTGGTATTTGGTGGTAGTAACGCTCTGGGTCGTACACGTAGCCCCTTTTGTACAACTCGCTGGGCTACCAGAGCACGCAGAGCCACCGGTGAGAGGGCAGGTGTAGGTGGTATGTCGGCAATAAGCAGCTGTGAATGTTTGCCCGGGCCAGCACGTCACCCCATCGCCGTTAACGCAATTTTCCATCCCGCAACCAATTAGCTGATCACCGCTGTTACAGTCGGGGTGCGGATACCAACTACACTCCGTACTACCCGGAGGCGAAATGGAATACTCACAAGAACATTGGTAGCCAGATGTTACTACATAGTCATTGGTTGACGATGTGCAATTCGCCGTCTGAATACAGTTATTATTGCAGGTCGTCTGGTCGGAATAAATCGTGCCGGTTGTGGGGCATTGGTATTGGGTGGTCTGCACCTGTGACGACGAGCATGTGCCGTTCTGAGCGCAGGAGTTGTTTATGCATTGATAATCACCGAGAGGACATGTTTGAGATTGAGCGCACATATTGGCATAGATACATTGTTCCTGTTGGCAGGCATAAATAGAATTACAATTAGCAGTGCATAATTGCATTGAGTTATAAATACTTCCGTCAGCCTCACATTTGAAAAAAGATTTATCTTCGACCTTTCTGATCATCGAGCAGGTATATGAATATTGAGAACTCGTCATCTGTGCAGCCAAGTCCATAAACTTTTGAGCCGCAGCAGAATCTTCAAGGCTCTGAGGATTGCTTAATCTGCTTTCATCATAATTCGGTATCTGGTTTTTCTGTATCCATTGCTCTGGACTATTTTTCTGTTGCACGCCTGAGGCAAAGGAGTTGATGTCAAAGGCATAGGCGTAAGCATTAATAGATGATAAAAACAATATTAAAGAAATTACTCTAAAAAGCATTGTTCAATTCCTCATAAAGCCTCTGTGCTTCGCTGTCATGCCTTCCTATTACCTCAAGGGCTCCTATAAGGCTGATGTCGCCATATACGACATATTTGTAATCACAGTCCGCAGATCTAAACATCGCCGGATGGGGGCAATAAGCATAAACAATAGCCGGAACCATTTCAGCTCCTACAGCCTTAAAAATAAGAGGATTGATTTTAACGGTGATGTCCTCAAAGCCCTTTACGCCTTTTATTTTCTCAAGGACAGCTCTTTGCTTATCTACCCCTCTTAAAACGCCGTAAAAGTTAATACTGAGCTTTTTAGACTGTATAAAGACAGATTCCACAGTAATATTAGGAATGCTTTTAGAAAATAGGTAAAAAATATACCGTTGCTTGCCGGTCTGAGAATTTGTTTTTACAATTTGCTTATCCGCAGGCTTATCGGCTTGAGGCTGGACAATAGCCTGAACTTTATCCGTATCCGCTCTTTCTTTCAAATGCTCATATTGTTTTGCCTTTTCAATATATTCAGGCTTTTCTAAGCGCTGCTCAAGCTGCTGTGCCCGCTCTATATCTTCCGGCTTGGGTTTTAGCTGTTCCGGATCGAAAGCATATACAGAGCTTTTCAATAAAAAAATGACTATTATGGGAACTGAAATCCAGTACAGCAATTCCTTATCCTCCAAACCGTCCATATAAAATCTTCTCCGCTTCCGGGATACTGCTTAAAAAAACTCCATTTGATGCCGAAATCACCGATAGGTATTGCCTTAGAAACCACCGGATACGACATATTCATGTAATACTGTGTTTTGATAATCCGAGGAAAGGTTTTAGGCGAGCATGTCGTATCGGCGACTATACCGGCCTGTGCCGCCTGAGCAACATAGTCAAGGTCAGGAGCATCTGAGTATTTCCACAACTGGAAATCTGCATGCAGTAAATCAATCTGCTTCGTTGCAAGCAGGGCGGATTCAATCACAGGATCAGCGCCGGCGGAGTTGGTTGCAAGAGTGCCTATTGTCCCCCAGCAGCCGGCACACCAGTTAAGCGTATTCATTGGATTCCCTGTAGAGGAAGAAGCGCAATCTGCAAAGCATATTGCCTGAGCTACTGGATTTGCATAAAGGAGTTTTTCAGGCTGAAAAAGTATTGAAAGTTGGTCGTCATTCTGTCGCGGATCAAGTTCGCTCGGAGGCGCTATATCGAAATTTGTGTTTTTTTCAACACAAAGATAGTCCAAGATGATATTCATTATCCCGAAAACAGGATATTTGATGTAATGGACGTTCTTTTTCACTCCATGTTTGCCGTAATTAGTCCCGGACATTTTAAGCGTGTCCCCGAGTTTCATATCGAGACAGGGATAATAGTAAGATTTCCTTACTACCTCTATAAAACCGATAGGCTCCGCTACTTTCCATTTCATGCCGACTTTGATACCGTTATCGGTACTGCAGGCACAAACGCCTTTGAACTCTAATTGATCGTAAAAAAATGTCCAGTCAACGGTTGAAAAAGGATTAAGGCAGGGGCGGTTGTCGGCCCCCGCAAATGCAGGTAGAAATAAAATAAAGACTACTAAAATTAATAGAATTCTTCGCATCCGCTACTTTTCCTGCTGTTTGACAGCGTTTATCTTTTCGTTGAGATTTTTATTCAGTTCCGCAGCAGCAGGGTATGAAGACAATATCATCTGCAACTGATGAAGCTTGGCTATGACTTCCTGATCCGTGAACTGCTTTGTATTTGTCATTAAGGAACTAACGATATTATCGGCTTTGACCTTATCAGCAGGGTCGCTAACAATAGACCTAAGAGCCGTTTTATAGTCAAAAAGCACTACAGCAAGATTGTCTGTAAGCTTTTCCTCATGATAGCTCTTGTAGACAAACCACGAGCCTACAAGGGCAAAAATGAATATTACGGCCCCGATATGAGCAAACCCTTTAGTGTTTCGTAACATATGGAATCTCCTCGACGATAATACTCATGCCGTCCTGATAAACCATTGCAGGAACGCCTGTAATGCCGAATTTCTCGATTAACTGCCGGCTGCCGATATAAATCCTATGATTGGGATACTTTTCGATTATAGGTAGTAAATCCCCCTGAATCACTATGGCCGCAATGTTCCTGTCTTTTTTAGTCAGTCTATCGAATAAAGGCATCTGATAATCTTTAAGAAAAAGATATTTTGTTGTGAGTTTCACCTTCTCAAGGACATTTATAACCTGTCCTTTTTTTGCAACCGCCCTGCCATCTATTATTAGATCTTCTGGAACCATGTATGTAAAAGACATATCTCTTTTCGACTTCTCTTTTACATCGGGAAGGTAAATATCAACCATGTATGACTTCCTGACGTTTTCGCTAAGTTCCTGCCCTATTTGAGGGTCTTTTGCCTGCCGTTCAATCTCGGCCTGCAGATCAGGCTCCTCAATATTATAAGTCTGGCCGTGAACGCCGAGATTAAGAATAAAAAGCAATGAAAGAAAACTACTTAACATCTTTTATTACCTGTTCGGTTACGTCTTTCATATTGTTCCCATAGACGCTTCCCTTTACAGCTATATAATCACACCCATATTGTTCCGGGAAGGATACTTTTTGTTTGATAATCTGCAAGTAGGAATCAACCTCTTTTTTTATATCTTCATTCTTGGCAAGACCATCCAATGTTTTAACATTGTCCTGAACCGACAATTTCGTGGCAAGATCATTGCTTATCTTCCAAATATCGACAGTACAAATATTTACATCTTTTTTTTGTTTGAGCATAAACGTATTTATGCCGCTAAGAACAAAAGCGAATATCACGGCTACTGCAAGCCAATTTAGCTTGAAAATACTTTTTCCCATGACAATTGTTCCTCCTGTATTTTTAATGCTTTTTGTAAAGTCTCAGGGTTCAAATCCATCTCCATTAAAATTTCGCCGAGTTTTTTGTCCCTCGCTTCTTCGTTCTGATACCTAAGAGCGAGATCGATAGATAAAGGCGATATGCGCAACTTCTTGAGAATTTGACCTATGGGTTCTCTTTCTGTAAGCATTTTCATCGTGTCGTAGATATTCATGTTGTATCTGGCGGCGATTTTTTTAAGTTTCGTCTTCTCTCTTCCTGTCGTCGTAAAAAATCCATAACTAAATCTATCCAACGGCAATCTCGACACGCCGAAAATAGACGGTGAATCGAAAAATATCTCCGAGAATTTACCGGGATGCGTAACAAGGGTTTTAAACCATTCCTTTTCAAAATCAGGCATTACGAGCTTATTCTCCTTGATCGCCTGTTCTATTGCCGAATGCTTCATCTGGAGGTAGATTTTATGTGTGCTGTTATCCCATATAGCCCGTGTAGTGGAATTCTGATAAGCATCCTCTATTCCTTGAGTAATTACACCGAGAGAACTTTCATATTTTCTGAACCTTCGCGCTGCGGAGTTCATGAACATTGATGCGACAACATGCATAAAAAGCATCCACGCTTCGTCAATATCCACGTCCGTTCGCCTTCCGTGTTTCAAGTAATCAATAAATACTTCTCTCATTATATGAACAAGCAAGGAAAAGATAATCATTACCTGAAGGCGGACGGGCTTTGAGGCGACTTCTTCAAGTTCTAAAACTACATAATCTTTCTTATACTGAATATTATTTTCACCGTTAAAATATTGCTCATACGGTCCATGACTATACGGCCATATCGCTTCATATAATTTTTCCGGGGCCTCATCCTTTACTCTGTATTTTTTCCCTATTTCAAGAAAGGCATCAGCCACTTCTTTAAGACCTGCCTTCCGGCCTTTTCCTTTATAAGCCATATTTACCGCACGCATAATTATTGAGGCATGCCTTGCGGCAATATTGTCTTCGCCTTTTTCGGCAATCTCTTTTGAAATGTCAACGCCGGCGGCAAAACCTACAAGCGGAATAATACTGTCGAGTTCATCGGGGTGAATATTGCCTTCGTCTGTCAAGACAATATTCGTAAAAAAATTAAAGCATGGTTTCCTGTCTTCTGTCAGTCTGATATACTCTCCACCAAACTCCAAACAGCCGAATTCGTACGAACGCCCTATTTCGATGACCCTTACTTGCCTACCTGATGTTAAAGCATGGACATGAGAATTAACCCTATTGACCGACTTCCCTCCCCCGCTTTCCGCGACAATTGACATATTGAAATTTGTCGGAGAATCATATCTATGGAAAAATGCTATACCGCCTTTTCTTCCTACAGTTATCTCGTCGGGTATGGAAGATCCGTTTACATCGCTGATAAACGGGATCATTGACGCTATGTTAGCGTCAAATAAAGTGCCTCTTTTATTCAGAAACTTGTCCCTTTCTTTAATATGATTAAGAGGCAACATCTCAAGGAAAACGGATAACATACCTTTGTTTTTTTCTCTCTCAAACTCAAAGCCTTTGACAGCCAATTTGTTTAAAACAACCTGACTTAAATAATCTAACCTACTTTGAGATGATTCGGTCAAAAATAAACTGAAATAAGACGGCAAGGGGATGTGTCCTTCGTCTATCAAATCGTTGACATACTGAGATTCCTGAGCTTTCTTCTCTATTTTAGGGACATAAGACGCCAGAGGGTTTTTCTTACCCTGTCTTATATTTTCTGCCGCCTTAATTCCGATTTTCAACTGAGTTTTTTTCCAATCGGCGTATTTCACCGACATGGAAAAAGCAAACGGTGTATTCAAGGGAGGAGAGACTTCTCTGCTGTCCCATTTAAAAATCAAATTGTTAAATTCCCATAGAGTCATTTTTCTGGGATAATTAGTAACCGTATACACCCTGACATATTTATTTATGCCATCCTTCTGGATTAACAGGTCCGTATTATCATCTGGAGAATCCTCTATCGACTGCCTCGTGTTATATGAAATTATCTGGTTTCTGAATTCTCTATTAATATCTTCATCTGCAATACCCTCGAACCCGACATTCAATATTTCTTTTAAAAGAGTTTTAAAATCTGTACCCGTAAATTTACGAGGAGAGAGCCTTGTTCCTTCAAGTAGGCCTTTGACATTAATAGCAATCTCCTTCGTTGCTTCATATGCCTCAGAAATATTGTTATCGAAAGACGAATACGGTATGAAAAAACAGAGAAGATTTTTAAATACTCTCGGTCTATATTTAATGCCTGTCCAAAACCCGTCTTTTGCGGCTTTTTCGAAAAAATCGCCGCGTTTATTGATAATTTCATGAAGTATTTCGGGGTGATCGACATTTGCCGTATAAGAATGAAATCTCCTATAAGCATCGATATAGGGTTTTATATTTTCGGAGGCATAAGGAAAGAACTGAATAATAGTGTCTTTGGGATATGTAATGCTGAAAATCTGCACAAAATTCAATTCATGAGTATCTCCCATATACGGAGGCAAAAAAACTTCATAAATAAAACCGATGCCGTTTGTAGTTTCAAATAAAACGTATTCTCCATGGTCTAAGGACGAAAGCCATGAGCAAAATGTCGAAAGCGAAACCCTATCGCAAATGGCTTTTATCGCCCGTTTTTCGCTGATTACCGCTGAATTACCGTTATTAGACATTTATTCCAATACCCTTCCATCCGGAAGCAGCCATTGCCACTCTTCTACAACAATAAAAATATGGTGCCCTGTTATATAATTGCCTTTCGTATCAGGAAAGCTATCGATATATATTTTTGCTGCCTTCGGCGTCTCCATTACAGGCACCGGGACATGTCTCGTTCTTTCCGGCGAAGCTTTTACTATATCGATGGAAGTTTTTTTATCTTTTTTATCAATTTTGTCTTCCGCGATATCCTTTTCAGCTTTGGCTTTATTGCTGTCCTTTAGTATCTTTTCCCTGTTTTTGTATATAGTAATGGGATCGCCGCATTTACCATCGAGTTCGTTACCCTTACAGGCGAAATCCTGTTCTCCAACCGCGAAAAAAGAAGCGCAGCCGGATAAAAGAAAAACTGATAAACATAATAAAACTGCGGCTTTATACATACTATTGACCTCCGTGTTTCTTCTCTAAAAGATAACTTTCAATTAAAGGCTTGTTAAACCCTTCCATTTTTTTGCCGTCTTCTAATATGAATAAGGGAGTGCCGGTAAGTTCTAACACTGTCCCGGTAAGAATATGTTTTGCAAGCATTTCCTCGCCTTGCTTGCACCGGTCGGAGCTGATAGGCCTGTCATGCTTCGCATCGTCCAGCGCTTTTGCTTTATCTTCCGAACAAAGAACCCGTATGCTTTTTTCCTTTGCTTTTGGGTGAAAATCAAGAGGGTATAAAAAGACATAAAGAATATAATCGTTCATGGACGAAAGCGCTTCATGCGCCCTTCTACAGAACGAACAATCAACATCCGTAAACATTGCAAGCTTTTTAGAGCCGTTGCCTTTTTTAATAGCAATTGCATCATTAAGAGGAAGGGTTGAAAAATCTATCCTGTCAATTTCATCGAGCCTTTCTTGGGTAAGGTTACGCATATCGGCATCGAGAATGCTTCCGTATATAAGATAGTTTTCTGTTGAATAAAATATCTCCTTTTTCTTTTTCCCATTGGGCAATGTTCTCTCTATCACGGTCTCTTCAAGATCGCCGATATTTCGGCTTTCAATTATTTTACCGCCGGTGACCGCAAGAAATTTGCCTATAATCTGGTTCTTGGCGCCTTCAGCCGATTCACTGTATGCTGAATTGACGGATATTATAAGACTTACCATTGCGATTAAAATTAAAATTGTCCTTTTCATTTTAATTCTCCTTCTTCTTTTCTGTATTAGTTTTTTGTGCTATTTTATTTATTTCCTCGAAATTGTCTTTCGTAACTTTTATCAACCTCCCATATTCAAAAAGGACTGTAACTGTCCTGCCTGGTTTTACTTCAACGACGGGATATATTTGCTCAGCAATTTTTATATAGAATTGCGCCAATCTGCCTGTTGTTTTTTCGGCTGTCTGTCCGGCTGCCGATTTTAATAAATCGCTGTCTTTGGTAGTCTCCATTACGCCAAGAAGAGATGTGGATGTAGTAGTAGCAGATGCTCTTAAATAACTTCCCCCTAAACTTAAAATATCGGCCCAAAAAATCTTTGACAATACGGCTCCATTTCGCGTAACAAGCCTTCCTGTCATTCCTACCTTCCCATCATCACCCAAAATCCATCCCTTAACCGCTCCGGCATATAAATTGCCGTTTTTGTCTCTGCAGTTCATCTTAACAAGCCGCGGCATGGCTTTTTCTGCGCTTACCGCTCCGTGCGTAGAAGATAAAACCATACAGCCCTTTAGGTCTATTTCTTCGCCCATTGCCGTAATCATTTTATCTTCAATGGATGTGAGTAACGGCTGAGGATCTTGCTGTCCCCACTGGAAGGTCGGCGCATCCATACCGTTTAAAGTAAGCCCAACCGCGAGGCCGATCGGAAGATCAATTGTGTCTTTGTCATTTTTTCCAACAGCCCCGCCGGTTGAAGTTTTTTTCGCCTCCGGCTTATCTAATTTAAATTCAATACGCCTAAATGTCGGCTGTTGATTTACAGGAACGCTTTGCTGCTGTGCAGGCATTGATTTTTGCGCTTGCGTTCCTTGAGAGTCCTGCGGTTTGTTATCCTGCGTGGAGTTGCTATTTTTTACCGGTATAGGCGCTACATTGGAAAGAGGTTTCTCCGGGAATCCTGTTTTTGTCGCCTGTTTCTTTGAAGCTTTACCGTTTTCATCAAGCTTTTGAGATATTTCGTCAAATTTCCTAAAAACCTGATCAAATTTATTATCGTTATCTCCAAGTTTTGTTTCAATTACTGTTCTCCAGTCATTCCTCAACTTTTCTTTCCCTGTAGATTCTCCTTGCACTGCGCCTTTCGGCGGCTCCAGAAGTCTTAGCATTTTCTGCTCATCCTGAGAACTTTTTTTCTGAAACATCGGCTTGATTACATCCGCGAGCGATATTGCCATGAAAAAAAGTCCGGCCGCCGTAACCAGCATTAATATGGCTTTATTTCTTCTTGCGGCCGAACGGTCTTCGGATGTCTGCAAAACAGATTCATCGGCGCTATCGCCTGAATTTTTTCTCTTGAAAAGATCGAAAAATTTTACAAATTTTTTTTTCATCTATCACCCCTTACAACAGCAGTGATTGTCGAAATGAATTCTCCTTTTCTTTCTGTTTCCGCATTTCTCGGCTGTAAAAACTCGCGGGATACATTTCGAGCTAACGGTTTTCCGGCTATTTTCGATATGATATTACCTATAAATTCCGAGTTGTCCTGTAGTTCAACAACTCTATTTGTCTTATTAAGAACATCAATTTGGACAATCTTTAACCGTGATCCTGAAATTTCTTTTTTCATAATAAATGTATATTCGAGCGTCTCGAATATTTTCGACACACTTCGCTTGCTGTAGCCATCAATCTCATCTCCTCTGAGAGTCTTTTTAATGAGTTCGATAAGAAGTTCCACATGCGGGAGTGATTTTTCCTTTTCGTCTATCGCTTTTGCTTCTTTTTTACCGATGTCAATAATTTCGATAAATGATGCTGCTTTTTGGACAGGTCGTAAGGTGATAACAAATGTCTTTTCCGATGTCATTACCGCAAGATCGGTATCAATATCAGGCAGCGGAACGATCGAAAGCTGGTATTCGGACTTGCCTACATCCGCAATGCACTTTACAGTGACAGGGGCCTTATCGGGGCAGAATTTTGAAGAATCTAAGAATTTAATACTATAGGGCACTTTAATAATATTCACAGCATTCTTAGCCACAGGAATGATTACATTAACATCGTTATACCTTACTGTAATTTTACTGGAAGGTATCTCCTTTACCTCGGATATATTTAAATATTCCTGTTGTTTCGCCTGTATTGCGCTATCTGTATTTACGCATTTATTATCAACAGCAGATATCTGCCCTGATGTACATGATGTACATAATTCTGTACCGGCAGCTTGAGCCGGAATATTACTCTGTCCGGCAATTTGATTCGATGAAAGTTCTACTGCCGTGCTAATCCCCGCAATTCCGAAAATCATCACAAATACTGAAATAAAAATATTATTTTTCAACATAACCGAAATCCTCCAATCGTAGACCGTCTTTGTCGTATGTCATATCCACATAGTAAAGACATTTCTTTTTATAACGTGTAAGCTGACTTAATACAGAACTCTCCCTTACTACCTCTCCTTCTGTCTCCACTCTCCAGAGAGTCCGTGTCAGCCATGTTGTTTTCCATTTTTCGTTTGAGTGAAACTCCTGATATGTGTTATTTTTTTTAACCTCTTCGTATTCTTGTAAAAATTTTGGGCGCATATTTTTCTCGCCCTTAGATGATGCATACCGCAGTAAGTAATTGGCCTTAACTTCATAGTTATTAGGACTATATTCCGCCATAGTCTTAATAAAATCTTTTCCCCAGAGCTTAATATATCCCTCATTATTGCCGACCGTAATCGAAGTATTTTCATATACACCCGGAGGAATTTTCACCGTAACTTCCCTGTCCAGAGCGAGTTTAGCTATTAACCAAAAAGCTCCCCATAAAACCAATACCATGGCTGCTATTATAAGGATAAGTATCCTGTTAATCTTATCCAGAGCAACCCATAGCCCTGTCATTCTGCCTACCTGTCTATTAAACACTTCTATCTCCTATTCCATGAATTCTTTTTCAGTTACAGGCGGTACTCCGTCAGGGGTCATGACCCCTGCGTAATATGGTATGGTTAGATAAAAATTTTTATTGTATCTTTTTTTGAACCTATAATAGCCGAATGCGGCAAGAATGCCGATCAACGGGGCAATTAAAGTCTGCTTAATGACTATAATTGTCAATATTGTGACTGCAAAAAATACAATGAAAATATCATATGGGATAAGCCCCCCTACCTCACTCATCCCGTCGATATACTCTACGCGGGGGATATGTTTGATTTTTTTTTCCATTTTCTCAGTTTTTATTATTGAAATGTCAAGGCTTTTCCTGTCGTGACTGCACAGCCGGACATATTAAATGCACCGCCGCCCAAAACCCCGACCAAAATTCCAACTACAAGACCCACCCAGCTCTTCGTTGTCATAAGCCCAATTATTCCACCGATAAGAGCGCCCGCAGCGATTAACAAAGATACGCTCGCTTCCCATTCATTCTTCGCAAGGTCATATATAGGTTTGACCGCATCGGCGAAGCCAATGGCAGGCAGGATCAAACCTATTGCCCCGTAAAAGAGTGTCATGAACGCCATAAGAGGCAATATACATGTACCTTTGGCTGACATATCCGCCTTTGTGGCTATTATGTTTACGATAAGGATGTCTTTTAGGTCTTTGTGATTCATCTTTAATTCTCCTTTTTATTGATTACTGGTTCTTTAACCGGCAAACTGGTAGGACTGCCTATCAGTTCCTCTCTGATTCTCTCTTTAATAAATTTAACCTTCTTCAAGATCACCTCCCTGTCCTTGATATTTACCTTTTCAAGTTCGCTATGAAGTTCCCTTGCATGATACAGAGCCCTTGTAAGAGTTTCCGTTTCGGCGCTGTATGCCCTATAAGCAATAGCGCTGAATATAAAAAAAACCGCTATAGCCGTGAGCCAGACCGCAAAATTATTTTTCCTGTTTCGACTTCTATCCATATTTCAACTCTCCTGTTTTTGCTGTTTTCATCTGATATGTAACAGCATTTCCCTTTTGCTTCGATTTTAATTTTTGAATCGTTAATGCCGCGTGAAGCGAGATAGTTTTTCACCGCATCAACTCTTCGTAGAGCTAATTTATCGTTATATTCCTCGGTGCCGATTTTGTCCGTATAGCCTTTTATTTCGATTACTTCAGCCTGTTTCAAATCAGTAAGGATGGCCTCTAATTTTTTGAGTTCAGTTTTTTTAATATCCGCGCTGTCAAAGCCAAAAACGATGATTGATACGTTCCTGTTTTCTTTTGTGATCTCCGGCTTTAAAACAGAGGCCTTAGCGCTCATTCCAGTTGCCGGAGACCGTGAAATTATTTGCTCTAAAGGCAATGATACAACTGAAGACTGTGCTTTTTTTGCTTTTTGCTCCTTTTTCCTAAAGTATTCGTCCTCTTCATTGCCGTCTTGCGCCGGCTGCCGTTTTGAAAAAAATACCGGCTTATCGGTATAGACATACCGTTGATTTGAAGGGTAATGTCTATATGCATTACCTTTCTGTTCCAATTCATGCGGCACTAAAAAAGATAGCGCATAAGCGGGGAGAGGCTTATGCGCTATGACCATAAGGAGGAGGTAAGATGCCGAAAATATAATCTTAAGAAATGTAGACTGTTTCATCATCATAGTATCTTTACAATGCTTCAATGGGTAACCCCTCACTCCAGAAAACCTCCCATGACTTTTTTAAAATCATCTAAAGGCGGCGAAGCAGTGCTATCTTTAGCATTCTTATGCTGTCTAACGGCCTCTTTTTTACGTTTTTTCAGAAGGCTAATAACAGCTCCTCCTTCAGCGCTGTCTTTATACTCACGGATCGCCTGGGCGATAACTTTGATCCTCACTGATTTGGGTAGATCATTAAGCGTCTCTAACACATCGCCGTATTCTTCTATTTCAGGGATCGTGATCTTCATTTGGGTTATTCGCTCAGCCCTTCCTCTGTTTTGGCATCTGCGTATTTGAGTTTGAGGCCCTTAAAAAACCCTCTGGCGTTTGCGAATTCGGGTTCGTCAGGGATATGTATCAGATCCTTATATCGTGAGGGAATATACTGCTTAAGATAATAGGCGCCCCCGCCGGCAAGTATCAGCTTGTCGGCCCGCTGAATTCGGCGCTCCCAACGGGAGGATATCGTATTGATCACTTCCTCGATATACCCTTCGACGATATCTCTTATTACTGTCGAGAAGTCCCGTTCCTTGCCGTATATGGGAAGTTTCCCTTTCAGGAAGACATCCTTTGTCTCCTGTTCATTCAGGCGAACCTTCGTCTCTGCCTGAATGTGGTCTGCAAGTTCATCGCATGCTTTTGATATGCCCTCGCCTTCGAGCATTCCGGAACCGTCCCGGACAGCGACGCCTCTCTCAAAAGGGACCACATCAATCGTGAAGTGTCCAAGGTCAACAATAATGCCATTAGTATCCGTGTCTTTTATTTCCTGCCCGTTATGATCATATCTGTAGTCAATAAGTATTCCGACGCCTTGAGGGAATACCTCTACATGAAACTGCTTCTTATCTCCATTGACCTCAAAACTCCTAAGCGCCTTTGAAAGGGCTTCTCTGTTTTCTGCGATATAAAAGCCTACCGGCAAGCCTACGGCGAGATGAGAGACCCCTACAATGTCCTTAAAGGCCTTATAGCACATCAGTGGGGCGTACTTTATGAGGAATTCGAGACTCCTTGTTGAAAAGGCGTTGAAGATCGCTTCCTGACCGACAAGGTACTCGCGGTCTATAAAGGTGTAAGTCTCTGAGGCCTCGCCAATGTCTGTTATGCTCTTCCGGGCATAAGCCACAGCTGTAGGAAATTTAATTTTTCTCCCGCCTGCTATTATTCCTTTGAAATCTCCAAATCCAATGTCAAGTCCTGCAAAAGCTTCGTCTCCTTTCAATTCGCCTTTCAATGTTTCCTCCTCGCCCTTAAGGGCTTTTTGTTTTGACTTTATAATCTGCTTACAAGCAGGAAAGTGCGTTTTAATTTGCACTTCTAAAATAGAGATGCTACGGCGGGTAACCCCTGATTGAAGAAAATGAAAAGGGGATATAAATTTGCACTTGCGATGCCGCTAAAGGAGAGGAAGTGCAAATTTATTGGATGTTGTTACTCGATTCTGAGTAACAACATATACTATGTTTATTTATAGTCCGCAATGAGTAATAAGAGCGCGACAGGCTCCCGAAGGGAGCAGGCAGTAAAGACTATAATGAGGAAGTGCTAATTAATTAGCACTTCCTCATTATACAAAGACAAGAAAGGGCGTTTTAATTTGCACTTTGTAGGCGATAAGCGTATAGGAAGTGCTAATTAAAACGCTAATATTAGGGTTGTGCGAAAGGCATCCGGCTCCGGTAGTTATACGCCCGTTTGCGGATGCGAAGGATGGTCTTTCTGAGATCCGGTGTATCAGGAATTTTGAAGATTGAACAGACTTCATGGACAACTGTTTCGATGGAAAGCCGTTTGCCCTGAGAAAAGGAAAAGTACCGCTCAAAGCTCCATTTCTCAAGGCGGGTCATGGGCGCCTTGATTGCGATTGCATAGCGCTTCTTAGCGCTGATGCGCGCTAACTGATGCTGAAGGTATTTTTCCTTACACCAAATGGCTCTGATACACGCGAGGAGGTGGATGTCAGACTTCGTAAGAGGCTCGCTTTTGAGGTATCCGTCCCTCTGGAGGTCTCTAAGTGCTTTGATGGAGATTTTGAAGGTCTTGGAGGACTCTGAGAAGGTCATGCTAAGATAAGTTCCTTCTGTATCTCTTTAAGTTGTCTACCCTGTATGTCCTGATAGCCGAGATCAATGCCGTAGGCAATCCTATTGAGACGGTCCGCTACTCGCAGGGTACGGCCCGAGCCAGCAAACGGATCTAAAATAATATCCTCTGAGCGAGACGAGCATTTAATCATGCGTTCAACGAGTTTCTCGGGCCACATTGCGTAGTGTTTTTCCGGGGATGTATGGATGAGTTGCAATCTCCCATACATCCCCGGGATTCACACCGGCTGGATTCAATACCCTTTCAGGCATGGACATAAAACCATGGCTTTTAACCTTGCCTAAAGCATCGGTTCCTTTAGAGTCGTTTCTTTTTGTGCCGATTACTGTGAGTGTTTTCTCTCTGTGCGGCTCCCTGACTGCTTCGAGGTTAAAGTAATATCTCGACGACTTACTAAACATGAAAACATTCTCATATCTCGATGAAAATCTATCTTTTACGCTTTCAGGCATTGCGTTTATTTTGTGCCATACAATATCATTTCTGCATATCCAACCATCATCTATTAGAGCAATGGCCGCACGGTGCGGGATGAGAAGCTTGCATTTTGCCTTTGCGTCAGCAGTGGGCGGCCTCTCATGCCTCAAGAACCCCGTCTCTCGCGCAACACTGTAAAATCTTTCTGCTTGCCTGCGCCTTTTATGAGTTTGATTTCCCTGCAATGTCCTATCTCCATAAGCGCCCCGCGAGCCGCCATAAGAATCTCCAAGGTTCATAAAGAATAAACCATCATCTATTAGAACGCGCCATGCTTCACGAGCCCATAGGCGAATATGCTCAATATAAAGCCTGAAATCAGGTTCAAGGCCGTGCTGTCCTTTCCATGCGCCACAGTGGAGACAATAATTAGTTTTTTCACCGCGTTTTACCCCCCCCCCATACCATCACGCCTAAAGCTTTTGCCGTCCCCATTACCCTTCGGCAAGGGGACTTCGTTCCACTTATGCATGCATTCCGGGCTGCCGCCGATGATTACATCGGGAATGTCGTATTTTCTGAGTCCCCAGTAAGGCGGTGATGTGATAATGGCCTGAATGCTGCCGTCTTCAAAGGGCCATGGGTCGAATGTTGATTGATGAAAGATTTTCATATCGTTTGACAGTCTCCCGAAGGGAGCGCTCCGGGCGGAAATAGGCAGCATTGTGAATCGCTGTCTTCTTCTTTGAACAGCGATTCACTCTTATACCACATTTCCAAAAGTTGTCCGGCCGTATAAACGCCTTTGGATTTATACCACTCTTCTTTACTTCTAAAGTAGACCTCAACTGTTTTTTCAAACTTTTCGTAGAACCTCGGCCAGCGTTCTTTATGCCGCTGCAATATCCCTCCGGATCTACAGAGAAACGGACAGACTACGCAGCCGAGACGCTTAAAATTACCGCCGGTTTGATTGTAAAGATCCGGGTAAGACAAGTTGTTGCTTTCGATGTATTCCCATACTTCATCCTCGTCAAAATGGAAAATAGGACAGTACTGCATTTTCCTGCTGTCTTTGTTCCACACGATTCTACCCCTCTGTGCCCTTTTAGGGCTCTCTTCTGATCGGATGCCGACTATTATCCGCTTCGGTCCGCCACGCGGATGCACTCTATGTTTTAATTTGTCGCAGCACCAGCGTTTCTTTTTTGTGGGAAGGCCTGCGGAAAGCATATATTGGAAAAAGGTTTTTTTAGGCCTCAGCCACTTTATCTCAGGATAGTTAGTAAGCATAAATCTTGTTACTTCCGGGGGATCTATGGTCGTAAAGTTGTAGTGAACTATGTATTTAACCCCGGATTTTTTTACAATGTCATACATGACGATCGAGTCTTTCCCGCCTGAAAACCGAACATCATATCCTTCGGGCGGTTCATGTTCTCGTAAAAAATCTATCGCTTCATTAATTTTATCTGCAAGAAATAAGCTCATAGTTTTAACCTGCGGCAGCCCGCGTCGCAATACGTGTCGCAATATGTGATCTGGAATAAAAATTCAGGGTACGCTCACATATTGCTGCGGGCAGTTTAGTCTCTCTTGCCGGTATTGCCGGCGTCCGCTTACGGCGGTGAAGGAGTTTTTTGACGGCCTTTTCGGTAAACAGATAGAAAGACCTGCCTGCGTATTTTTTTACCCCTGTGGCTTCGCCAGAGGCGCAGGAAGCGATTAAATCGTCTTGAGACAGGGGTAATAAGGCTACCCCTGAAACTTTTACGCCCTCTATGCCGATTTTAAAGAATCCATAACATCTCATGGATCGAAGAGTGCTGAGACTATATCCGGTCTTTTCGCTGAGTTCCTGCAGCGTGTAGAGTTTTTGTCTTTTGAATTTTTTCTTTGCTTCTTCTATGGTCAAAGTTTCTTCCCATATTTTCCCCTCGCGCCGGACGTTGAGTTTATTTATCGCCTTTTCTGTAAAAAGGGCGCTGCCGTTTTTTACGCGCTGAATATAGTCTTCTTTAGCTTTGAGAAAACCATATCGCTTCATGAGTTTTATGGTTCCGATGCTGTATCCGCTTTGTTTACTTACTTCCTCGCGTGTATATAGTTTCTGATAAACAGCGAAAACTTCTTTTACATATGCAAGAGCATTATCCCTAAGCTTTATAATTCGTGGCTTCTTAAGTCCGAGGATTTGTTCCAAATCTTTTATATTCTCTATCCTGCCGTCATGATATCCAAGCAGGTACTCCCATACCTGTCTTTCTCTTTTGGTCATGAGACAGATGGCTTTTTTGACTGTCTCCTGCTGTATTAACTCTTTGAGTTCGTTGTCAAGCGCCTCTTCGTTCCAGATCGCTGTTTGAAACGGGTCCGGTATGGACGATGCGACTGCAGTAGCAGGAGCATCGTCTTCGCTGTATTCCCGGTAGGCTTCAAAAGACAGCGGTGATTTGCTGAGTTCTTTAAGAATTTCTTCAGCAAGGGAATGGTCTTTGATGCTGTTTTTTATAGATTCTTCGTAGAATTTCTTCCTCGATGGAATATGGGCCATTTTAGAGCAGTCCTGTCGATACTGCCTCCAGAAGTATCCTTTGTATTTTTTAGTCTCCCCTTTTTCAAGACATTTCTCAAGGGCTTTAAAGCCGGACTCGTAGGCCTGCTGAATAAAATCATCGAGGGGATATGAGGAGTAAGGCAAGAAGTGTCCGGCAAAGCCGGTGATCTTTTGCTTAAGACGTTCTACGAGTTCGTATGCCTGCGTCCAGAGAGTTTCGTTATCGAAGGCTATGTCCTCTGATTTTTTTACCTCTGTGGCTTCGCCAGAAGCCACAGAAACGATTAAATCGTCTTGAGACAGGGGTAATAAGGCTACCCCTGAAACTTTTACAGCCTCTATGCCGGGTTCCGGCATCAGCGCCGGTGAGCCCGGAATCATGGGGAACGGAATAAACCTGCTGCCTAAATCTCTCGGCAATGTCGTTTGCATCATACCCTCCTCCTAAAAATAACTCGGTTATTTTTGAAGCTGCTCGACCGGCAAACCAAGTGTTTTTAAAATCTGTTTTTCCGCCGCTGCCACGCGACGCTGATAGTCTTCTTCGGCCTTTCTTTTTTCATCATCAATAGCCAACTCAGAAATCAATTTATTGATTGTCGTAGGCGCTAAGAAAAAAGACACGGAATAACTCTGTTTGCTTATATATGAGTCTGTAGTAGTAAAAAACTTATCCATAAGTTTTTTAATGTAAGTTTCCGGATATAGCCCGAATAGTTCAACGATCTTCCAATATTCTTTACTGTCTTTTTTGGGAAATATGTATGATTCTTTGGATATCTTTTTACAGCCTTGGATATAGAATTTCATAAAGCGATACCAGCGCTGATCCTCTTTGTTCGGAAAAGCTATTCTTTCAGTATCAGAAACTATCTCCTCATTAGGGGCGCCCTGAGATTCAAGCATGTTCTCTAATATGCCCGCCTGTGCAGGAGCCTCTACCGGGTGAGATTGCTGCGGCTGAATTTGATGTTGGATAAGGTCGGACTGCTCGTATAATTGCGCCCGATAGTTTTTATTGGTCTCAAATTTGATAATCCAGTCGTTGCCGGATTCTGTCTGCTTAGTCTGCAGTTTGCCGTCTTGTGACGGCCATATGACTGCCTTTAAAAACCCTTTGTTTATAAGCTCACGATAGATTCGTTGAAGTTGATAAATAGCCTTTGATTGGTATTTTTCTCTCGTTAATTGCATTCTCGCGCAGATATCCGAATACCAAAGATAAACCGTCGTGTGCTTATGAGAGAAAATACTTATTATCTCATATATACGGCGAGCTGCAAGATTTTTAATCGAGCTGTAATAATTCCAGTCGAGGATGGCTATATACTGCCTGTTAAGACTTTCACGATAGAAATCTCCAAGCCAGATATATACCGAATCGGCTATCGTATCATCAGGCATTTTCTCGTATGTAAAAACTACTCTCTTATACAACGGATCTAATGCTTCGCCGCCTTCAGACCAACGGCGTTTGATAGGATTGAAGGTAGCGAAATCTGAATGAAAATGCATTCTCTGCATCCGGGTGAAAAAGATTTTGAGACGGGCATAATCGTCTTTACTGGGGTGTCGGCTGTATCCCATAAATTTAAATATTGAGTATTCTCTGCCAAGGCGTATTGGCCCTTCGCGTAATTCACCGTTTACAGAGTGTATGTCGGTAAGTATTTTTTCCACCGCACGGAAGGCTCTATAATCAAAGGGTCCACAGCGGCCGTATTCGTAATCCACATAGACTGTTAATTTAGCTGTTACTTTTCTACCGTCGGCATATGCACGCTCTCTGGTTATGGTTATAACATTACCGGGATCGCTTTCTTTTTTGTCATCTAAGGTGAAAATAAAATGACGAAAAAAATTAAGTTCTACCCTTACCGGGGTATATGCTGCTACCGGAAGGTTGTCGTTTTTGCCGTTGCCGTTTTTCTTTTTTTTCATATTTATTTTGTGAGGGGGAGTTTCTATTATTCCTCTCCTTCTTTCTTTTACTTCTTTCTTTTACTTCTTAGAGGCCATTTTCGCCAACCCAGTATTGGCGATTCGGGCGAAAACTTCCCTAGAACCACGATAGCACTTCCCTAGAACCACGATAGCACTTCCCTAGAACCACGATAGCAGCTTCCCTAGAACCACGATAGCAGCTTCCCTGGAACCACGATAGCAGCTTCCCTGGAACCACGATAGCACTCCGCTGGAAAGCCGTGTCCATTTTCATCCTTGCCTCTCCATGGTCGATATGTTTTTTCGAAGAGGTAAGTCGCGCAATAAATACCTGATTCTTTCAAGAATGTTGTGCACTTCATTTATCGAAAGATGAAACTCTATAAAAATTTCCTTTATTTGTTGCGCATATTCTTCTGCTGTCATAAGCATTGACTTCTCATCTTTGCTTGAAGTATCTTGTTTTATGGGATTTTGCCCTTTACAAAGAGCCGGAAATCTATCTACTAACGTCAAAGAACTAAGATATCCGGAATTGGAAGACGATACAGGCGATTCCTGTTCTGAAAGATGCGCATGGTTTGATTCGACGGATAAATGTTGTATTTTAGTGTCCATCAAAAGACTGCTCACATCCAATTTGCAATTATTAAAAAAATCAGATAATTGATTTTTTACGGTTTTTAACACTTCGCTTATCTGATCGATACTCAGCCCCTCTTCCGATAGCCATATCACTATCTCCTTTGCGATTGCCTGAATTTCATCTCTTATCACTATTAAGCCCTCCCTGCTCTCTGCCGCTGCCGGGCAGCAAGCATCGCGGTTTTTGCTTCGGCTTTAGCCATTTCTTCAGGACTCATCGGAGTATGGTTATATTTCTTTTTATTAAGAACATAATCTACCAATTCAACTATTTGCGCCTTCTTTCTGGCGGCCTCTGCAGCTTTAAGGTCGTTGCCATATCCCTTTTTTAGAGAATCCAATGCTTTCTGCTGTAAAAAATTTTCAACAATCTCGCGGATAAATTTTCGCGGGTTACGCCCGAAACTCCCCATCTTGCGGGCGTAAAGGTTGATAAAGGATAAATTCAATTTGTAATCCCTTATCAGGTCATCATCCGTAAGGATGAATAGGCCGGATGTTTTCCCGTTGCCGTTATCCTCTTGCATTAAACCCCTCTTTTAAGTAAACTTTATAAAAAAACAGGACACCGGCATTTACGATGTTTCGGAGTTGCCGCTCCTTCGCATCCGCCGGCGTCCCGTGGGGGTAAGTTATTTCAATTGTCCGCATAATCAATCCTCGATTATGCGGGGAGGCATTAGTTATGCCCTCCCCGCTTCGATCTCATGCATATTTGAAAATAGGTCAGGGCAACTGCGAGATGATTAAACAGGCCTCTGTAGGAGGGGTTAATCCAGCCGCCCTGACCAGCCTTAATTTCATGTTTTATGTTTGCCGGATTAATCATCTCTGGAAAAGTATAATCGCCATAAGAGAAAATGTCAAGAGAAAAATTAACTAATAGAGACATTTCTTTAGGCGGCCGCCTAAAGACTTTCAGAAAGGCTAAAAACCTTACTCTATCTGCGTTTGGTGAAATTCTTGATGTATCTCCAGGGTATCTATCTGAGGTTGAAAACGGCAAAAAAGCGTTAAGCCAAGACCTATTTATTTTGCTATCAGAGAAATTTAATATAAATCTCAATTGGCTTCTAATTGGCGAGGGAGATGCTGAAATGCATGAAAGCAGTGATCCTATTGTTAGAGAAATATCCGCTCTCTTAGAAGGCATGGATAAATCATTTAAGAAAAAAATTCTCAAGGATGTCGCCGGAGAAAAGTGCCTGCAGGATTTTGAGCATAAGATGGGAGACTCTAAGGAGGAACTTAAAAGTAGTTCATTTAAGCCGGTTCCGGAGAAAAAGAAAACAGCATAACGACAGTCAGCTTGCGCTGAATTTTGACAAATGCAACTGGGCAGGCTGTATGAACTGCAGCGTATGCCTTGAAATAAATAATTTAAAGGCACAGATAATCAATCTGTCCAGCAGAATGCCGGCAGATTGCATCTGGAATCAAGACACAAAAGAAGAGCTTATAAGGCTCTATAAAAATTTAAGATGCGGGTGAGAGAGGTAAAAAATGCCTGACATTTGTGAAACGAAATTCAAAGAATGGTTAGATGAAAAAGCGCTACCTCACATCTTTTTTGAACAAAGTCCAGAAACGTTCGCAAGTTTTTTCCGTGGGGAGAAGCTTAAGAGACCTGATTTTTTAATAGCACTTAAACAAATTGGGCTTATAGCAGTAGATGTTAAAGATAAAAAGCTAAGCCCAACTTATTCCACCTAATGAAGGATTGGGTAAACTCATAGGTTAATATATGTCGGTCTATAAACGCGGCAATTCATGGTATATCAATATCCGCTTAGGCGGGCATCGCATCAATTGCAAGGCCGGCAATACCAAAAAAGAAGCCCTTACGGCGCAGGAGGAGCTTAAAACCAAACACCGCCTGAAAATGCTGCATATCTCCGATATTAAAGATAAAGAAGGCAATTTTGATATTTTTTTTACCGTTCTTTCACAGCAATATTTTGAGCACTGTAAAGCCGTTAAAGGAAGCAAGACGTATTACAATGAAAAAAATTATTATGATAACCATATTAAAAAGGCTTTTGAAAAGCTGCTCCTGAGAAGCTTTAATAATAAGCTGCTTTCTGACTTTCAAAAGCTGAAAAAAAGCGATAATTATTCAAATCGTACAACAAATATCCTTGTCGGGATTATACGTAAGATCATAAACCACGCCTGCGATACGGATAAAAGAATTAAACGTCTCTGGAATGAACTTGATATTAAATGGCCCAAGTCCCTACGCGAAAATAAAAAACAGCACGCCTTTCTCACCTTCAATGAGTTTGACAGCCTGATCTCGCAGTTAAATAATAAAATCACCCGGCTCCGCGCAATCGTCATGCGTTACACCGGGCTCCGACCTGCAGAGGCCGCATATCTCCAATGGCCCGACGTGAGTCTTGAATTACGCACTGTGAAGGTTCAGGGCAAAAAAATAACAGACACACTATACTGGACACCTAAAGATGCGGAACAACGCACAATACCGCTCTCTGACGAAGCATACGGGTCTTTAAAAAATCTCAACACAGATATGCTTCGCCGAGTAAAGAAGACAGGCCTGCAAGAGCGATGGGTATTCTCAGCCGGGAGAGAACCTGTGTTTGATATGGACAAGTCCCTCGTCGGCGCCGCAACCCGGGCAGGCATTAAAAAGAACGTCAGCCCCAACATGCTCAGGCATACCTTTGCAACGCTGCAGCTTGCCTCGGGAGCCGATATAAAGTCTATTCAGAAATTAATGGGACATGCGGACATTCGCACTACCATGCGGTATCTCGACGTTGTAGATGAAAATCTGATCAAGGCCGTAAAGGCACATCACATCACGCCGGAAATTGCGACAAAATTGCGACAAAAAAGCATTAGAGGAGAATAATAAAAAGCTAACTAATTGATTTTAAAAGAGCGGGCGACGGGATTCGAACCCGCGACCTTCAGCTTGGGAAGCTGAGGAGATTGGTTATTTTTCATTGTGTTAAAAATTTAAACCTAAAAAATACCAACAATCTGTTTTTAATGAAGGTTAATGCCTCATTTCCTCCTTCTCCTCGCCACTCCGAACATCCTTAAACGCTATACCACATAAGGATACCTCTCCCTAATCTCATCCTTGCCGGCAAGCCACTGAGCTTTTAATGTATCTCCAACTGCTGTATTGCCTCGTGCATAGGCTTCATCCATTTCCCATTTTAACGGGTCTATTTCCGATTCATATGCTGCCGACCTTGCGGCTTTCATTCGCGCATTTTCTATATCAGTTTTTATCGTTTGCCACACATCTTCACATTCCTGCAATGTAACCGGTATGGTTTCATCATAATAAACCACCTGATTAATATCATTGGCATTCACGCTGAACACAGATGTGGGTTTTAATTTTTTTATGCACTTATATATATCCATTTTTCCTCCTTATGCAAATTCTTCCGTAGCTGCTATTATAGAAACAGACCTGCCTTGCTGAGTAGTATCACTATCGGCCTCAGACCTATTTATGTAAATCGGATACCCGGATACATGCACTAATCCTTGAACGCTATATGTCAATGCCGACACCGAAGCAGGCGCATCCAAGTCTTCCATTGAGATACTTGAATTGTGATTTCCAGTCGCTGCTATGTAAGGGTTGCTGGAATTGACTCTTCGTCTATTGCTCGCCGCATCACCAATAGCTAATTCCGTGCCATTCCTTGCCTGCCTTAACCAAGAATAAGTACCACAGCCCGCAACCGTTGTTGACCGTACCCGTACTTTATTACATACAGAAGTGGGAGTAATGGCAACAGTTAATCCCGTGATATTTGTGAAGGTTGTTAATTCGCCGGAAAATGTATCCGTCTTAGCTGTCCTCACGGTCTGCACTATATCTCCTGTCCGTTTAATCCCGGGCCCCATTATTTGAATTTTCAGCGCGTCATTCGACCAGTTGCCCGCAGTCGCCCCTGTCTGAATCTCGACATAACACAGACAGCGGCAAGAAACATTCGTTCGGGCGGATGTGCTATACATTATCGCTGCACTGTCTGCCGCCCCTGCACCACCTTCAGCAGTGGTGGTTACGAGATTCCCTTCAGGAAAAATGTCGGCAGTACGGCTGAAGGCAAGTTCACTTGTGCCGGCATTGTCGATAGCCCAAACATAAATCCTTCCAGTCTCATTCGCAGCAAACCCAAGAGTAGAACCTGCCGATAGAACAATCGATGTTGCCGCTGTTATCTCTCTGGTATATGTTATACCGCTCGTAAGAGTAGCACTCCTGAATTTTATCTTTACCACATTTGAAGCTGACGGGGCATTACCGTCAGCACCCTTTAAGGCAATCGTAAGAGCGTTAGAGTCTATGGATGCCGCTATGCCGACATTATCTAAGAGTTGAGATTGTTCGTCGCTGCCCGACGAAGCGGCTACATTAGTTATAGTCTGTCTCACAGTCCATGTCGGGCTTCCCTCTGAGCCTGTGTTCTCGCAGAGTTCCAGATTCCCGCCGTCCGAGCGGATGGCCCACTCTACTCCGCCTCCGCCGGTGTCCTTGAATCTTAGCAGCAGTGCGTCGCCTTTGAGTTTTTGAGATGCAGTGAAGTCGTTGGCGGTTGCTAACAGCAATGCCATTGATGCAGCATCCACTAATATTCTGCCTGTTGTCTTGTCAATCTCTGCCCATCTCTGCCAAGCATCGTTCGCTCCTGTACGCATGTAAATAATTGCGTTATTACCAGGCAATGGCGAGGTGTCGATTTTCGTCTGATAACCATACATTATTGCCGGATCGCCGGTGCCTGCCTGTTGTGTTGCCTGCGCCTGAAGCGCGTTATTTAAGTCCTGCCTGAAATTAGTCCTGCTCTGATTTGCAACATCCATATCATGCTGACTCATTTTATTACTCCTCCTTTATTAGTATCCTTTCGATTCCCAGTCTATTGTTTTTTCTATGCCTGTTCCGCCGCTGTTTTTTATTTGAATTGTAAAGCCGTTTGTATCCACTGCCTGCAACTCGTAGTAATCTCCGGCTAATGCTGATTGCAGGGTAAGGCCGATTTTGGGCTTTACCATATACGCTTTGCCAAAGCTGATTGTTGTGCCGATTGCGGGGATAACAGCATCTTGACCGCTTTCTATCCTGTCCGGCATATCAACGTAAAACTCTAAGACTGATATTTTCAGATATTGATACGTCTGAGTTGAATACGCATACACCCTGAATTTAAAGGCCCGATCCGTGTAATCTCCGGCAAAGAAGTTCTGCCATGCGCCCCACGTGCTGCCGTCTTGAGAGAGGGCTATTTGCGGAACCACGCCTACGGCAGATACATCGCCGTCAAACATTTCGTCGCTGTCAAACATATCCTCTGCATCAAACATCTCCAACACATTCACGCCGAGGAATTGAATGTTTGAACTGCACCGCGCAGTCTGGACGCTGCCCAGATCCACAACGTCTGTCTCATAATATCCAGCGGCTGCCACTCCACCGCCAAAATCAAAGTCCTCGTCAGAATCAAACATTTGGTCAGAGTCAAACATATCTCCTGAGCCGAGTATCAGCTCTCCGCCGTCAACATACATATCCGTCTTCGTTCCACTAAACACAGGGCCTTCAATTAGCTCTTCCTGAACATTCCATTTTAAGATTGTCGGGATGTTCGTAATCAATCCCTTTGCGTTCAGGCTTTCGTTGCCTGATGTATCCACTGCTTTGATGAGATACATCCCCGATAGCGCCGCAGGCAGCGTGATAGATGTTGTGTAGGCAAACGCCACATCTATCGCATTGTCCCACGCTCCTCCTGCTGTGTCCGGGGTGTAACGGATTTTGTAATAGCCCAGATCCACATCAGCAATCGCAGCCCAGTCTAAGCGCAGGCCTCCGATTGCTGCCTGCCCCCAGAACTCTGTAACATCATCAGGCGCGGCAGTCTTGCCGAAGATGTATCTTGAATATGCCGTGCAGTCGTCAATGGCACGGCGGACGCCGTAGATGCTCACAGGCAGGATTTTGATGTAATAGGTAATTCCATCCGGCGCGGGGTCAACATAAAAACTGTCCTGCGTATTCGCCAGATAGCGGCTATAGTTTACGCCCGCATCGGTTGATACCCATGCTTCTGAGTGGTCATACCACGCCCAGCCTGATGGGACTTGAAAGCTCACTTTTAATTTTGTGAGCGTATTATTTTTAGTGCCGTAAAGCTCCTCGGTAAATTCAATGTTGTAAACCTCGGGCACCTGCTCTGCGGGGTTCGGGAAACTGCCTGTAAAAAACGTATGCGGCGAGACATTCAGTTTTTTGTCATACAGCGCTGCGGCCTCCTCAACAAGTGTAAGCGCCACGTCGTAATTCGGCAGATATGTTATGCCGGCAATTCTCGCAGACTGCGCCGTCCACCCGGCAAAAGAATTCGTTACTGCGACTATATCGCCAAGCTCAAGCGCATTGCCTTTGGAGCCTATGGAGCATGGGTAGGATTTATTGAGCCGCTGGCGCTCAATCTGAAAGGTCGCTATCTCCGTGGCCTGATCATAGTTTGTCATACCGATAAGGTTGAGTTCGTTTTCACGCTCCATGCCGTCAAGCGTGATGGCATCAAAATCCTCATAGATAAAATCATTGACTGTGTAATTTTGATCGGGGTCAATGAATTTTACTCTCAGTCGGTTCGGTGTTTCAGGGAGTCCCGGAGAGACTATCTCAAAGCTGTCCTCTATGATGTCGTCATCCGTCAGCGTCATGACCGGAGAGTCGTAGTCATATATTTTGAGTTTATAGACGCCATCTGTATAAATCAGGAATCCCCTGAAGTTGATGAGCATCCTGTCTATGATGTCCTGAGTCGGCTCTCTGCCATTGACGAAGCAGTTAAACGTATAACCGAGCGCGTCAATCTTGTTTGCGGCGTCAATGATGCTCTGTGTGTTTATGACTGATGAACTAAGGCCGAAACCGTAAATTTTGTTGGTCTGTATATCGTATTCTGCGAGCGCGCCGTTATTACTCCATACGGTCTGCCCGCTGCGCGGGTCATAGAGCTTCCTGCCTTTTGCCTTGACTGTGATGAGAGGGACCTGTTGAAATTTATCGCGGTTGAATGTAAGGCGGACATAGATATATGCAGTGCCGCGCATAGCATCGTTCCAATCGGGGAAATCATTTTTAAACGTCTGGCATACGTTCTGGGTCTGTGTGCCTGTGAAGGCCTCTGTGTAAACATGCCCGCTGTAAAAAGCATCTGTTGAGAGTTTATCGTCAAGCCATACCTCGCTTACGCTGTCTATCTCGCCCTCGCTGATGGTCTGAATAATATGTAATTTGTCATTGCCTGCGCCTGTCACAGCCATGAATACCTGATTGCCGCCGATGCGCTGCTCTCCGTAGAGCACAGGAATAGGCTCGCTTGTAGAACGGCTGTTGACCCTGTGTCCGCCCTGTTCAAACTTCATATCAAAATCAGGAGTGTTGAGTTTGGGCTTTGCCGCGGACATGCCGCCGATGAGTCCGCCTGCTACCATCAGGCCGGCGCCCAGAGTCCTTGCCGCTATGCCGGCAATGGTCCCGATGCCGGGAATAAACATCAGGGCAATTCCGACAACCTGTAAAATCGAGCCTAATACGCTTCCTGCGTTTTTACCCAATTCTTCTTACCTCATAGATTTTTTCTTTCACGGCCCAGAGCGGAATAACAGTTGCGCCGGTCTCTATCATCACCAGCAGAAGATGTCCGTTGCCGAGATAAATTGACGGCATGGCAAAAAGCACACTTCCACCCATATCCACATTTATCAAAACAATGTCGTTCTCGCGCAGATAATTTATGTTTTCAACTTCTTCGCCGAGGCTGTGCATGAACTCATACATCTCTGCCCTGCCCTCTCCTCGTTCCCAGCGAGCAACATAATTCTCCCGGGTCCATCCATGCCAGTCATCCGGAAGCTTTATGCCCTTCATATCGCAGAAGGTCAGGAACATAGAGAAGCAGTCAAAGGCATCTTTAAAACTTCCGAGTTTGTAGGGTTTATCAAGTATCTGTTTGATTACGTCTGCTGTTTTCATTTCGGCACAGACCCCCACCAAATACTTTTATCCGCGAGCGAAGGCAGCCAGCGAAAGCCTCCGAAGTTAAGGCTGTTTCCCATAGCAACACACTCTTCCCAAGATTTATCGCAGGTAGCGGTTGCGCCTGCGTATTTGCAGGTTACGGAATCTTTAAAGGTCCATGTGCATGTCGGCTGGTGCGTTCTGCGCGGTATCTTCTTTTTCCACAGTATCATGTGATTGAACACATCCATCTTGAAGTTCTTTTTTTTGGCGCGGCAGGTATCAAGGATGCCGTCAAAGTGAATTACCGGCGCGCCTATCACACCCATATTCTGATCTAAAGCTGCAATCCTCATCAGAAAGCGCTTGCCCCGCAGCTCTGTTGTCTGCATGAGCTGCGAGAAGGCCTCGTCTGTGTTGTCTAAGTCCACGCTCACCTTATCCACAGTCGGGGATATGGAATATTCCACGCCGCCAAAGTCCATGCCCCACGGCACATAAACTTTGCTTTCGTAATATATTTTTTGGTCGGCGTTTGTGAGATATTTCGGCGTTGCGGTTTCTATGTCTATGAGATAGATAAGAAAGTTCGCCTCGTTCACTCCGCCTGCAAGTTCGGTGATGAGCGCTTGCGGCAGCGTCCTCATGCGGCTTTCCTTTCTACGAGGCCGATGCCTGTTTTATAGAGGCGAGGACGGAAAAGTTCGCGCGTAAGCTTGTCCTGCGCAAAGCGCATCTTATAGCGGATATGGCCGGTGAAGTCCACTGTGATTAATTTGCCGCTTGCAGGCGCAACGGTAAATGTAACCCTGTCTGCGCCGCCATCTCCCGTGCCTGACTGATATGTAACGCCTGCATCGGGAATGCCGTCAAGATACATAGTTCTTGCCGATGTTGTCTTACCCGGCAGGTCAAAGGTTGTCGCAGCCGCATCCCCGCGCCCGACATATTCATCGGTGTATGAGAGGGGATTCCCGTTGTCGTCTGTTGAATACGTATCAAAGAACCAGAAAGGCAGCAGAGAGCCTTTGCGGGCGGTGTAAAAATCCCATAAGGTTTTAATCTCTGCCGCTGTCAGGACGTCGTATTTAAGATTGGTGCTGCGCTTGGGGAATCGCCACTGCTGATGAGCAAGCTCCGCGCCGGTCTCAAACGTGGAGATAAGAGTTTTGTATTCCGAGACAACTTCAAACGGGAATTGAGGGCCGGGCGATGTTGGATATACTACCATCTGTCACCTCCATAACGAGCCGCCCCTGCGGGCGTCATCCTGCATGATTTTTTGTATTGCGCCCGGATTGCGCTCTACGAGGTCGGCAAAAGATTTTGGGTCAACGGCCTGAATGTAGTAATAGTTATGCACTTCCTGCTTGCCGGAATCGGCTGTTGAGACCTTGCCCTGATTTATCGCGTCTAATGCAGCCACGCCTCGCCTGCTTACGACATATTCGCCGCGCTGAAGTATCGCCGGCGTCTCGTCGGATGAAAGACCTCCCCAATGGAATCGAGGCACATAACCGCCTTCGTGCATCACAAAAGGATTTGAATTTACCGCAGCCACCTGAGAGGGAGAAGCAACTAAATGACTTCCGCCGCTGAAAAGACTACTGATGCCTGAAATTAGAGACCCGCTCACCTCCTGGCCTAATGCCTGCGCCAATGCCCGCTGGACGCTCGTGAGAAAGCTCTTAAGATAATCTGCAAGGCTTTTCATTTTTCCCTGAAACGCATCGAAGAAGAAATCGCTGAATGCCTGCTCCATTGCCTGCGCTGTCTGTCGGGCAATCTCAACGCCATGCTGGAAGTTTGTTTTAAGCTCGTCAATATATCGACGGAAGCCTTCGTTATACCCCTGCTCGAATGTGCCGACCTGCTCTTTGAGCGCTTCGTTAAGCTCAAGCAAACGCTTATGTGTTTCGGTAATTGCATTTTGCTGAGCATACCAGCCTGCGGGATCGTTGAGCTTGTCTATGTTTTCGAGGCTGTCTTTTTGCTCTTGGAGCAGTTCTTCATTGAGTCTGATGCGCTCTTGCACGGCATCTGTTTTTGACATGAGGCGTTCTTTTTCTGCAATGTCCACCTGAGCCAAGTCCGCCTGTATCTGTCCCTCGCGCCGGGCTTTATCTTTTTCGGCCTGTTTATCGGCAAGCTCGTCAAAGCTCTCATAGAGTTCCATTTTCCAGAGCGCGTAATCACGCTCTTTTTTTTGTCTTTCTTCGAGGGCTTTTTGAGCTTCAGCAGCCTCTTTAAGTATGCCCTCAAGCCATTTAACATCCCGTTTTCCTGCTTCTTCCGAAAGTTTTTTATCGGCGGCTTTTGCGGCATCTGTTTTTGCTTTGGCTTCTGCCTCAGCTTGTCTTTTTGCTCCTTCATCGGCTGCTTTTTTATTTGCTTCCTCAACACCCGCTGCGCTTTTGTCTTTAGCCCCGAACCACTTCCCCGCCTCTACTTGAGCGGATTTGAGATTTTCAAGTCTCTCGATGTATGCGTCTGTTGATTTTGTGGCATAGTCAACCCATCCGCGAGCGTTTTTAAAGTCGAGGGATATAGCGCTGTTTATCGCCGCGAGCCACGAATATGAGCTTTTAAGAGACCACAGCAGAGTGTCTATCGTGATAATTATGCCGCGCGCTCCATCCGCGGCAACGGCAAAAATCTCGACTATCGATCTTCCCCACGATTCGAGTTGTTTGTCTTGCTCGAGTTTTTTGGCCGAGGCGTTGACGTCTTTTAATGCTGCGGTGAATGTCTGCACCGCAACCAACAGCGCGTCATTAAATACCGAACCGACAGTAACTTTCAGATTAGATATATATCTATCGAGGGAGGTTATTTGTTTGCCTGCTGTTCCCATTGCAGCCTCATAAGCCCCTGAAATGTCTCTGCCCTTTTCCATGACAGCATTCGTTCGAGCTTGTATTTTTTCAATTTCTGTAAGGCTGTCGCTTGTCCTGCCTAATTGTTGAGCTATTTTTTTATAACTATTTTCAAAAGAAACATTGAGTCCCAGAGTTCTTAAAATTTCAACTTGGCCGGATTGTATTCCTACCACCATGCGGTCAAAGGCTTCGCTTGAGTTGATTCCTGCGATGACAGCGGCATCTTGCGCTATGCGGGCAAGGTCAGAAGATTTTGCAAGATCAATGTGAGCCGATGCCATTCGAGTCAAAGACTGCCGGGCCTCAAGCATCGCTATACCTGTCTTTTCAAGCGATGCCTGATATTGGTCCATTTGCTCTGCTGTATATCCGGCATTCGCTCCGACCACACGCATTGAGACGCCGAGCGTTTCGTAGCGGGCCGCCAGTAAAGCAATATCTTTTACAGTATCGGCAATTTTAAATGCTGCAAATGCCCCAGCTATTACTGCACCGGCTTTTTTAGCCTGATTGGCCAACCCCTCAAGATTACTCTTGAGGCTGCTAAACTCTGCCTTTGTCTGATCCAGCGCGGAGATGATGAGTTGTATTCTGTTATCTGCCATTGTTTACCTGCCGCCTGCTCTCCATATATTCTTCATCAGTTTCGATTTCTTTTTCTTTACCGCCGCCGGTAAAGAACCCTATAACCGCTTCTCTAAATAATATCTGCCTCTCCCGATATTTCAGGTAAGGCTTGCATTCCTCTAATGTAAAACCCCAGAGGATGCCGTCTCGCTTTGTAATGTCTCCTCCGCTGAGGATGCAGACGAGGGTTTCGATCCAGTCGTCTGTATCTTCCCTGCTATCTTTCCCGCCATGCTCCCGATCCTCTCTAAGAGAGATTGAATCGGGTTGCATGTAAAAAAATCCTCGATCACCTGTATCGCCATCTCAGGCGGCATTTCAAACTCAAGCTCGGATGCAAGGGCATGGATGTCTTTGTCTTTGAGAGTTACGCCCTCCGGCGTCAGCACTATCGCTATTGCAAGAGGCAGCTTATCCCCAAGCGCGGAGATAAGCCCAAGCGTATCAACGCCCGATGGTATAACCATGCCTTCAACTATTCTCATCAACTGCCCCACCTGACCGAGGACGAGCGGATTCTGCGTGTATTTCTTCCCGCCTATTTCGTATTTAAAACTTTCCAACACGGGAGCCTCCTATTGAAATGAGAATTTTATTTCGTCGTTGCCGGTATTCGGCGTAAAGACAAGCGGAATCTGTTTAATGCGCTGTCCTGCCCTGTCCCCGTCATCAAGCCCGCTGAAGGCAACCTTGGGGCCTGTGATAAGGCATTTATTGCCTGTTGCGGTGCCGACTGCGCCGGTGAACGCCACACGCGAGCTTGCAGCCCATAGCGACTCAAAATCCTTCACGCTGTTCAACACATCCTCAGGGTCTATGGAGCCGGTGAATTTTCTGTCGCTGATGAAGTATTCCCTTATGCCGGTTGCATGGCTTACATCCGAACGCGGGGAAACTACATTGCCTCCGTCAAGCGCCAGATTCTCGATAATCGCCGCATAACTGTCTATGGCAAAACTTGCGGACAGGAAGCGAGGCGGAATAGCCTGATTATATGTGCCGCTCACAAGAGCCTCATCCGCAGGGCCTGCATAGAGGCCTGTGAAGGTCCATGTGATGCGGACATAATCGCCTGCCTTGCCGGCAATCTTGAATGTGCCCCTGCAGCCGAGCGCCTTGCGAAGCTTGCCGTCATAGTAGAAATATATTGTTATAGATTCGGCGGAGGCAATTTCACTGTGGGGATCGTAATCAACCTTAGCCAGTTTGCACTGCCATGTTACAGTGCCGTCAACAACTGTCTGGCCTTCTGTTGTGGGCCATGTCGGCTCTGTTACGCCTGTTGTGCCTGCCGCTGAGCACTGGTAAAAATAACCATTCGGCGTTGAAGGGTTCACCTTATTGCCTACGGTCTTTACCGCTTCTGCCGCCCATGCCGTGGCCCCCGCGACCTGTATCGTCTCGGCATAATTACATGCGCGGAACAGCGGGCCTATCTCAGGCGCAACACCCGCGCTGCCGTGGCCCTTAAGTTCTGTCACGAATTCAACCTGGACGCCGTCGCCGACATTAACAGGCGCATCAGGGCCGAAATAGGGTTTAACATTGTTGCGCTCAAGCGTCCGCGCCATAATCTTAACGCTGGCCGGCTGTGTGAGGATTGCGTTGGTTTCCGGTACAGGCGTTGGATCCTCGCCGTAGGCTGTTTCAATTTTCGCAAGTAAAAGCTGCCTTTGAACCAACATTGTTATTTACCTCCTTTTTTCTTGGGGGACAGTCCCGATTCTACGACGCCGCTTTGCTCTGTCCGTAAATCCGGGACAGGCCCCTCTGTTTCAGCATAATTAGTTTTTTGTCTTTTGCTCATTGCGTAATCATCCGGATTCGGCGCCAACCCTCCATCGTCAGTGATAATAAAACTGCCGGGTTTTCTTTCCATTTGTGTTACCTCCTGTGCTGTATTTCGACGTCCATAACTATTGCATAGACCGGATGCCATTCGCCTTCGTCATTCTCCGACCCCTTTGGATTTATGCTTATCGCTCCTAATGTCTCGCTTGACTGCATCAATATCGCATCGTCAATCTTTTCCTCGAACTCTATCAATTCGTTTAATGCCTTTCTTTTGTCCGTCTGATAAAAGATGCAATAAAGTCTTACTGTGTTTTTGCTTTCGCGGGACGTGTTAATCAGGAATGATTTTTCGGTAAGGGGTCTGGTGATGAGAATTTTGGGAAGGTTTTGTATGCTCAACTCTGCTCTTTTTTTGAATATTTTTTTGACGCTGATAGGTTTGCCCCATTTGCTTTTGCAAAATGCATCAAGCGGCGCATCATTCTGAAGCGTAGTGACAATGTTGTCTATGACTGTAGTAAAGCTGCTCATAGCGCTATCAGTCCTATAACTACGCCCACGCCGATAAAGCCGAGGGCGTCAATTATCTGTTTAAAAATATTCGGCCTGCTGTCTTTGACGGCCTGCTCGTAAGTTTCTTTCTGAAACTTAATCAATTCCTGATATTGCTTTATAGTCCTGTCGCCTATGGTGATCTGCTCTTCTTTGAGTTTGTTCGTCTCTTTGAGAAGCTTTACCTGAGTCTCAAGCTCGGCGTTGCCTTGCTTATAAAGTTCAACCTGTTCTTTAAGGTTCTTTGCTTTTTCGAGGTCAACGGTTATCTGTTTTGCGTCTGCCTCGGAAAAGCAGACGTCCTCAGCAAAGGCAACAGAAGAAAATATAAGTCCTATAAGACTAATTAGTCCTATAATTCTAATGAGCTTCATATCCCAAATCCTTTAACCTCTTCTTCGTCTCGATGCTCGATGCAGGCGGCTTTATGTTATCTGCCTGAGACGCCTTTTCTTTGATCATGCCGACTATGGCTGAGTAGCGTTTTTCGGACTGCTTCAACGCCGCGTCTTTCTCCCTGATCTGCCCATTGAGCCTGTCTATTTCATCCTGATAGCCTTTAAGCGTCGCGGCCTCACGTTCCTTAACGGCGCGGTCGATGATGCCGGTATAGACCACCTTGCCGCCCCATATCGAGCCTGCTATCAGGATCACGGCTATGGCTATGAGGATGTAGAACATTGGTTTAATCCGGTCTCCTATGTCGCCTGTGCCGGACATTACTTATCTCCGCCGCTAAAAGGCAATGTAGGACTGAACTTGTTAGCCGCATACAGGGCGCCCGCAAGCGTAGCCACTCCGGAAGGAATGTCCGGCACTGTCTTTGTCGTAATGACCACAAAGCCCGCATAACCCAAATATACGAGCACTATGATTGCCGTCAAAGCTCTGCTCATTGAGAGTTTGCCGGAATCGTCGAGAATGAACTCAAGTAATTTTTTCATTTTCTACCTCCTTTGACTGAAAGTGCGGCTTATCCGGGGTCTTCCAATCTCCGCCCCACTCAAGCCCCACGGATTTGCCTATCTCTCCGGCCTTTGCGTAATCCTCCGGATTCCACGAAATCTTGCCGTTGACCATCATTGCTATATCAAAAGCCTTGCGCTCGCAATGCTTACTCTTACGCGTCCATGTAACTTTTTTACCGGGCTTTGTCCGGCCCTGAGCATAAAGCTCTGCCTGCTCTTCCGGGCTGCGATATGTGCATGTCAAAACAAAATCAAGCCCTGCCTCGGTCATCGCCTCCCGGAAAAGAATGTATTTGTCCTGAAGTTCGGGAAGCAACTCGTCTATTTTTCTGCTTGCCATGTCGCCCTCACTTTGCGTGCTGCTTGACCCATTCGACAAAACCCATCACGATTATTGCAATCAGTCCGATAATCCCGCTTGTAGTTATGGTTTTACACGCGGTTCCCTTGATCTTGTTGGTCGTTGTCATTACGCCGGCGATAAACTGGTGATGCTGAAAATGTTTTTCGCGCTCGATAAAAAAATCGCCGAGCTTTTCTTGTATTGCTTCGGATACGGCTTCTTTGAGTTCTTCCTTTGTCATCACCGAACCCCTGAATTTCCATCAATTTCTTTTTTTAGCTCTTCCTCGAGAGGCGCTTTAATCCTACTGCCCTGATTAAAAAAATCCAAAGCAGCGGTGAGATACGGCCTTCTGCCGAATTTGGCGGAGGAGCCTTTGCCCTCATGAATCGCATCTGCGTAACGAGCGGAATCGTAAATCACAACCTCATGCTCGCCGGCAGTGAATGCGCCGACATCGCCTGTCTTTGTCTCTCCGGGCTTAAGCCATGCAAGCGAGCGCCTTAAATGCCCCATGCGGACCGGCACAGGATAACCGCCGGCATAAGCTCCTTTTCTTGTCGCTGCTTTTGAGCCTGCGCCGGAGAGAAAGGCATACGCTTCTCTGTGGATGCCCTTGCCAATGCGTTGAAGTCCTCTGTCAATCGCGCGGGGCATCGAGGCGGCAAGGCGATTCAATCCTTCAAGTATTACCTTGTCGCCTTCTATCCTGACCTGAATATCAAGCATCAGCAGCCTCGAAGTGAGAAGTAACCAGAGTCCCGCATGAAAAGCCGTTGGTTTCTACGGACGTTCCGGCGATTATCTTAGGTATAAGAATGTTATCAGCCTCGTCCGTGTAAGCCTTAACTTGATCCTGCTCGGGCTTTGTATTTATGGTTATGCCCGGCTGCACCTGCAAGAGAACAAAATTAATCCTGCGCCGGATAAGCTCTGCGGCCGTCAGGCAAAGCTCGGCCCGCTTAACGTCATCCGCAACGTCCGCATTATCGTATGCCGTTGTGCCGACCCTGTTTTTTAACTCTGTGGATTTTGTGTTAATGACCGGCTGCACAAAATCGGCAAAAAGCGTTTTCTGCGCGGCGCCTTCAACCCAGTCCTTGCCGTCAATGCCGTATTGCGCCCAATAAGTCTGCCAACTCGCGCCTGTAACCGGCTTGTTGGCGGCAGCGGCAACAACAGGACTGATGCAGTAATAATTCAATCCGTCGGAGCCGATAACCTCGGCGTCGGCGTCCCGCTGAAAGAGGACCGCCGATATACCGAGGTCGAGTATGTCGCGCACATTTATCTTAGGCATCGCCTTAGCTCAACAAACACCTTCTGAACTGGTCTTCTTCGCCGATGCCTGCGTTGTATTCGCCGGAGTAAGCTACATCTGTGCCGCGAAGCAAGATGTCTCTGTCTGTCTCTGCTGTCAGGTCGCTCCATACGCCCCTCTTTGCCTTCCGTCCCGGCAGTCCCACATAGTAGCTCGTGTTTGCGAGTTTTGTGGTATATGCCCTGTCGATGTTATAAACAATCTGATTCGGGCTTGTTGACATGCCGTTAAAGGTCAAGGCAAAGGCTTTTTCTATCCTGCTCTTGAGGCTCGGGTTTGCCCTAAGAACAAATCTCTCGTTGCCTGTGAGCGTGTAACCCTTGCCCGCGCAATCCGTAAACACCTGAGCGCAAGCGTTGTTGATCGTGGTTATGTCGTCCGTTGAAAACGCCTGATTCTGACCGCTGGAGATTGCGGCAAGCAGGGCATAATGGTCTGTCGCCATCTTACTGTAATACTTTGATCTTGCCTCGATAGCGGCCTGATTTATGTTCCAGAATTGGGCATAGTTGATCCAATCATCCAGTATGCCTATCGCAGCGGCGATTATCATTTTGCTTATGCTCGATTTGCCGTCGGTGATGCCGTAACTCTTCATCCTCGCGCCGCTCTTGACTTCCGCGAAGGTTATGGCATTGGTCACGTCGAGAATATCAAAGCTGGTCTGACCGCTACCGCGCATATCGATAAAGTCGAAAAGCTCCTCAAAACCGAAATCGACCAAAGGATCTCCCACTGCGGTATAGAATACTCCGGCAGTAACAGGGATATTTCTGTTCATTAGGTTTGAGGCATCCGATACGCCGGTAGCGCCCTTCTGCGATGCTGCCGCTAAAACCTTTAGAACAAGCTCCTCGTCCACGCCGACAGCCTTTGCAATTTCAAACGCCGGCGTTATGTATAGTGCCGGATGTTTACCCTGAAAGAACGCTGAGAGTGCGCCGGCGAGTTTCTGCCGGCGCTCCTGAACGTCCATCACCTTCATCTTTTCGCAAGTTTCTTTTGTAAAAATCCTAATTCCATTCATTTTTTTATCCCTCCTTCCTTAAACGGTTGACAGCGCCGCGCCGTCGTTTGCTGTTACGCGCCACCTGAGCGCGTCGCCGATTGTTACTGCTGTCAGCTTTATCATGTCGGCAGCTTCAGCCATTGTTATTGTGTTATTGCCTGCCTGGTTTACGGCCTGTGCCGATGTGATAACGCAGGTTCCGCCGTCAGTATCGATGACGAGAACTATCTCCTGCCCGATAACGGTAGGAATTGCCATCGTCCTTGTCTCCGACCCTGCCGTGGTAATGGCGCATACGCCTGATGCCGTAACAGGAATAGCTCCGGCATCTCCGGGGTCTGTCATGGCGTGTTCAAGGGCATTTGTGCCGACCAGAAACGGATTGAGCAGTATCAATCCGGTAGAACTCGGATTAGCGGCAGTTTCAGCCGCTATGCCTGCAAGGGTATTGCCGGTTGATGCCGTGGTAAATTCTTTCGCAGTATCGTCCCAGTAAAGTTTAACTCCGGCAGTCCATGCCTGCGCCGATGTTTTAGCGTATTCGATCAGCCCGCTGATAAGGTAAATATTAGCCGCGTTTGCGTCCGCGCTGTTTATCGCGAGCATCGGAAGGCTGTTTAACAGATACACCGTGTCCTTGATTGTTGCGGCGGTATGCGTGTAATTCACTGTCCGGATGAGGGACAGATCATCTCTCACTTTAACCGCGCCGATCATGAACGGTAATGCTCCGAATCCCGCATAGACAGGGCCGATGTAAACCGCAAGCGCTATAACTATACAGATAAAACTAATTATCAATATTTTTGTCTTCATTGCCTGTAACCTCCTGATTGTCCTGCAGCCAGAAGCTCGTTATGCTTCGGGTCTGTGTAGTCTTTTTTCTTTTCTCCTGAGTGCTGCTCGGCCTCTTTAGCCTTGCGCTGCTTGTCATCCTCGTCTTTTGACGGAATCTGAAATTCCGCAGGGAACTTCTGCCTTGCCGAGCCCTCATACTTGTCTTTGATCATTTTCAGGCGGTCAAGCGGAACGGTTTTAAGAAATGCCTCCTCCGCCTTTTGAGAATCCGCGTCAGTGTCTATCTCTCCGATAAGAACGCCGTATTTCACAGCGTCTTTTACGAGAGATTCCCTGTAAGCCTTACCTCCCTCCGCAAGAGACTTGAGAGACTTGATTTCCGTATCCTTGTCGTCAAGCATTGACTTTATTTCATCAATCGCTTTTTCTTCGGAAAACGGCTTACCTAATGCCTTTGCGAGATCTTTTAAAAACTCTTTCATGCCTTTTCCCTCCTTTTGGGTTTTATTGTCTGCCGATTTTTGCGCAGAGGCTCCGGGTTGAGCGCCGAGCCAGACAAGCGAGCCTTCAAGCGCTTCGCCTTTGGGCCGGTACTCGCCATATATGTGATTGCCCCTATCGTCGGTAACATCATAAAACGGGGCTTTAAATCCGATGCTGACAAAACTGCATATGCCTCCGTCAAGCTTTGCCCTAAGATCGGCATTGCTCTCAAGTTTGAGGATGTAGGCGTCTCCCCATAAGACTTTAACCATCTTCACCTGTGTCGGAAGTCCGCACGCCTCGCCTGTAAGCGCCTGAAACGCCTCCGGGGTCATTTCTTCGGTGGATGCATCAAAGAAACGGCCTTCGCCGGGGCCTCCGCTGCCGGACCATGACGAAGGATGCCCTGAGTCAAAAAGCCCTTTACCCGGAAGTGACGCGGCAAAGTTAGCAAGCAATTCTTCTGTAAACCTCTCATTGTCGCGGTCGATGCAATTATGCGCCAGTAAAAATCTGCGGGCGTAAACCTGATCTGCTGAAAGCTGCACAGGGGCCAGCTTATTTATTTTGGCGAGCTGCTCATCCGTAAGGGATTTTCCTTCACCGAAACTTTTAGCCCTGAAGCCATAGAGTTTTATTCCTTCCTGCATCTTCATTTCACGGCCTTTGCAGAAATCTCCACGCCGCGCTCATCAAAGCTGACACTGCAAGGTTTGCCGTCGCGAATCGTGATAATGCTTGATGCTGCCTTTTTTATGACGGGGGCTTTAAATTCAGAATCATCCTTTGTTGTTATCTTTTCATTTTTTCCCTGTTTGGTCTTTGCCATTTTGCCTCCAATGTTTAAAATTATTCATCTCAAAAAATCATTGATATATTCATACCAGATTTTCATTGCATGTTCTGGCAGATTATCCTTTCACGCTTCGCTTGAGGCAGGTCTTGTGCTGCACCTGCACCTCGGATGCGTATCCTGCACCGGCAGCGGACATTTGCCTATTGAATAATCTCCGCGCAAAGACATACAGATCGGACATGCATCGGGCGCGGGCGTAAACTCAACCATTTTTACCTTCCACTCTTTCCATTCATCAAGCTTTGCTCTCTCTGCCGCCATGCTCATTTCGGAACGGGCAAGACGTTCCCAGTCCGAATTCTGATCTCTAAATAGCTTTTCGAGACGACGGGCAACATCGAGGGGATTGGAGCCTGCGGTCATGTGAGCTTCCATCTCCGGGATTATCCGGTCAACGATTGTCCGGGTAGCGGTATCTTTCACAAGCTGAAAGCCGGTTCTCATCATCTCTTCGTAAACCTCACGGTTTTGAATGATGTCGAGGATCGGCCTGTCTTTGCCGAGAAGGTAGGCAGCCTGAATGAGCCCTGCCGAATAGCTCTGCCCGTAATACCGACGAACAGGGGAATCGGCATTGCTCCAGTCATAACTGCCCGTCAAATTTTTCAATGCCTGCATAATGGCATTGCGTTGATCTTCGGTAAAGAAAAATGTCTCCATGCCGGGAAGATCGGCGGGCGGAGCCTTTATCCCCTTTCCCTCCCTCTGGCCACGTATCTTCAATATGGTCAGCGTCCGCTCCTGCAGCTCCGCCCAATCGTCTTTAAGTTTGTTCTCATATTCAAATTCAATTTTATCCAGATCGGGCCACGGACTTGGCCGACGAAGCTCTTTTGTGATAACCGGCAGCGCCGAGCTTTTACTGATAAGCGTAATTTCATGACCGGCAACGTCTACGGTTGCCTGTCCGATCTGCAAATTAGTCTGCGTATTTGATGCGCTTCCGGAGCGCATGAGGTCAGCCTGAGCATTCAGAAAATTAGCGTTGGCGATGGAGAGGATGTCTCTTAAGTTCGGGGTCTCAAATACGAAACCCCAGTCGCCGGGCTTGTCGAGAAATGTGGTTACTCGTTTCCATTGTCGCCCCCTGATCCGCAAGAAAGTAGAGAATAACCGGATAAACTGGGGGATCATTGAGAGCTGTCTTATCTTGGCATCCTGCAGCGCGGATTCCACCTCAAGGGTTGCCATGCGCTCTGTGGTGCTCCAATAAATTCCGAGCATCCACGCGGGGATACCGAACTTTGAAACTATTTGTTCGAGGACATGCCTCAGCGGCACATCGTAAGTAAATAACTGCCCGTCGTGGCCGATGACGTTGATTTTCACATCTCCGTCATTGCCGCCTGCAGTAACAATGTCGCCGCTGCCTCCATTGCGCTTTGATGCGACTATGACTTTCAGAGCGTCTTCAAAGCTCTTGCGAACGGACTCAAGGTCTTTAATATTTGACTTTATATGCCCGTGATACATGGGGTCGCCGAAGCGTTCTGATGAATTCAATATGCTGTTTTGCAAAGTTACAAGGATTTGAGATACGAATTCCATCGAGCGCATGATGCTTACGCCGTAGGGATCGCCGTTTTCGTTGCCGATGCTGAAATAAATTTTATTCGCAGGATTGAGTTTTACCTCGTTAATCCCGTTGATCGAAACGGTCTGCCCGTATGTCGCGGTAATGATGCGCTCTATCAGCGCTGTCGGCGCGCTGTAGTATCTTTGCGAACTGCCGTCCTGATAGCGATACCACGGGACGGCTGCTCCGTCGGTATTGCGCCTGAATACTATGTTTTTACTGTCGGCCACACGCATCCCGGCAATGTCTTTCATGTCCGGCGTCGCCGTGAATTCGGAAAAACTGAAACCCTGCTCAAAGGTCTCGTTCCATGTGTTTTCGTAAAACGCATGGATACCGGCCTGGGTGTCTCCGACCGGAACCGAGCGGCAGAAGTCTTCAAGCTCCTCGACAAGCGGCATGTTATCACCGATTATTTTAATCGTGCCGTTTAACGAAATCAAACGCCTGATGCCGCCGTCAATTGTCGCGATGCCTTCGCGGAGCATCTCATAAAAATCGCCCGAGACCTTACGGAAAATATAATCCTGAAATATGACGGTCATTGGCCCCTGCGGATTCATGTGCCGGATTTGAGGCTTTACGGATACCGGCTCATTTTTTTTAAAAATTATTTCTCTGCCGAATATTCTCATCGTTTATAGCTCCCTACTGCGAATTGTTCGGAACCGGCAGTCATAAACAGCCGGGAAAGCGTGTGCGCCCTGTCGGCGTCAATGATATGATCGTCCGATTTACTGTATATCCGATGTTTACTTCCATAGGTACAAGTGTGGCCGGTGTAAGTTGTGACTATATCCGGGTCAGGCGGATATTCAAGCTCCATCCTCTGCATTTTTTTTACAAGGATGTCGGTGGCAAGCTCCTTCATGGTTATCTTGGCGGGCTTTTCCGTCCTGGCGTCGATTATCGGCGTGCCTTCGTCGTCTATATTGTCGAAGGTGGACTCGAACATGAAGCCTTTAAGCCGGTCGTCATAATCCTTGCAGGCGTATTGAGGGAGTCCCTGCAGGTCATGAGCGACTGCGGAACCTGCATTGCCGAAGTCAGTACCCCATGAAAGTGAGGTCTTCGGCTCGAAAATATCATCCAGCGCGTCGAGCGCCTGACACTGCTGATCGTAAGTGATGCGCCTGAGTTGCAGCCGGGCGACCATGCGCTCCTTTTTTCCGAGGATCTTCTTTATGATTATTTCCGTGGGGTCGCCGCTATAGCCGAAGTCGCCGCCGCCTGATTTTAATCCTGCAGCGCCGTCAAAAAAACTCTTGATGAGTTTTCTGAAATCCGATTCATTATTGCCGGCATAATCGAAAAAACCTGAGAGCCTGCAAACAGTGTCTAATAGATCGATGAACCGGGGAACAGGCCCGTCGTCACCGGCGATATATTCACATTTGTAGCCGTGAATAATCACCTCATTATTGCCGGAATCCACCAGTATCTGGAGGCAACGGTATTCGGGAATGTCCTTAATGCAATACTTGAACTGCTGCCACGGGAATACGGGATTTGCGGGCTCGCCGTCCTCGCCTTTTATATTATGTTTATAATCCGGAGAGTCCTCGCCGTTATACAGATCCACGTAAAACTTCTTGCGCTCATGAGTCCAGTACGGCGGAGGCATCAGCTCTTTAGACCATCTGAACGGTTTGAACTTCATTTCTTTGATATGACCGGCAGCGCCTTTGAACGCATCTATCTCAAGGTTTTCTTCCTCTGTCTTGGCATTGCCTTCGGCCAATTTACTGAGCCTATAAAATTCAGTGTCGCGCCTGCCGTCGGGCACTGAGTAGAGCTTGACTATACAGCCGGGCTTGACTGCGCGGAAAAATTCAGACCACTGTTTTACTTTGTCGTCTTTGGCCGCTTCGTCCTTCATTGCAAAGGTGCGGACATGGACGCCTCTGTACGCCTCGCCGTCATTGCCGGAAGGACGGAAGTATAGCTTAAAGGAATTTGCGAATTTGAAACGGTGATGCGGATGTTTTTTGTGATGGATTAATGACGGAGCGAGATCCGGATTGAAATCAAACTGCTCAGTCATGGCCTCGATAATTTCATCGAGGTGAGTCTGTTGTGGCGCTCCAATCAACGCAGAGCCATTTTGGACGGTAAAAGCTTTGTAAAGCCCGTAGGCCACAATCTCGCGCGTCTTGCCGACTTCTGCCCCGCATTTGTGAATCGTATGGGACGGATAGACGATTGATTCCTGCTGATAGCTCCATAGGGAATAAGGATCCTTATGATCCGCATCCTCCGGCTCGCGCAAAAAGGCCGGAACCCAAAGAAGCGGAGAGCTGCAAAAGCAGGCAAGTTGAAAGGCTTCGAGGCCGGCAAACGGATCGGGGAATTCCCCGCGCGCGAGCTGATGATATGTCCAGTCGAAAGATTGAAGCCACCGCTCCCAGTCCGCCGCCGGAACGAGGATCCCTTTTTTCAGATCCGCGAGCGCTATAGGCTCAACCGCTTCAAGCATCGGCTTCATTGGTCTTGCCTTTTTCTCGCGCGCGTTGCAAGGCAGCACCGGCACGCCCCATCATCGAGGCGAGGGTTTCAGCTGCTTTATCATCGCTCTCGGTCTTTTTTACTACCAGCGGCGTGATCATGAATTGCTGCGGAGTGAGTTCCATAACATCAAGAAGATCCGCGAGAGGTTTTAACGAAGGATGGTTGACTATTTTATAGCCAAGCCGGGCGCCCTCCTTGCCGAATATTTCGCTTTTCATTAGAGTGCCGTCGATTTTTATGTCTGCGATAAGCATCTCGATGATGTCCATAGTGCCGGCGATCCTCACGGCGGCGGCATCTTTAAAATCGTCGAGCTTGCCGGTCTGGATGGCTGTCTGTATCCCGCCGAGCACTTTTAAAAAATCAGCGGCACGATCAAGGCAGACACCGCCGGCAGAAGTTTCCTTGTCTTTGACCCACTCACAAGGATATTGTTCGCACGTGGACTTACATGGCGCGACCGATTGCCGGATGAGTCCCTCGGCATATTGCCCGTGCTTCCACGCGTTTTTGTTCCCCTGCATTGCCTCTGCATGCGCGGAACTCTGCGCGGCGCGTTTGCGGGCCTCTATCGCCGCGGCTGAAACGGTGTACGGCCGCTTGACGCGGAGATGCGGAGGTATACCCTCGCCATCGTATGGTACAAAGGGATTATCCGGCGACGTGGAAGCAGTGGGAGGGGCCTGTGTTGTCGGCTCTTCGCCGCTCTCCAGTTTTTCAATCTCGGACTTGAGCTTTGCCTGCTGGTTGTTGAGGTCTTCGATCACGGCAGCGGTAACAACCTTACCGGACTTTAATTGTGTGCCGGCATTGGTGAGGCTGACGCTGATGAGCGTTAACTGTTGTTTGAGTCGTTTGAGTTTGTCTTCGCGTGATTCTGCCATGCCTTATTCATAGCAGAAAAGCCTTTCATGGTCTGACAGAAGCGCAGTTATAGTGGGTCAATAAAAAAATCCCCTTGCCGACAGTGGCAAAGGGATTGCAATAAAATCAGCGGTAGAATGTTTACATCATATCATGCCGCCAAGTATTTCGGAGGCTTCCTTGACTATCTCGCGGGCCTCTGCTACGGCTGCACTTTTAAAGCTACCCTTTGTTTTTTCGAGCATTTCGGCGGAGGTCTCAAGGCGGGTCATGATTTCAGTCAGGCGGACGGCGAGGTTTGTTTTCCCTGAGAGGTATGAGTCAAGGAGAGAGCCATCTCCAAGAGCCCAAAATCCGACGGCCCATAATTCAAGGAAAATCGCGTCCAGTGCTGACAGTGCTTTTATTTTGTCGTACATTTCGAGGCGGTTGACTCCCCATTTTTCTTCGTATTGTCCGGGGTAGAGGTCAAAGCTGTCCTCAATCTGGACGGTGAGGTGTTGGCCTAAAATGCCAGGGGTCAGGGCCATGCCGTTGAAAATATCAATGAGCATGGATTGTTCACCCCTTGTAAAGTTGCGCCTTGCCATGTCCATTGCCGATGATAATACTGTGATAATTTGCATAATGCCTCCTGGGTAAAAAAATAAGGGGGCACTGCGGCCCCCCCGACAAATCCTAAAAACCAGCCTTCTTCAACTCGGCGGAATACTTTTCACGGCGTCCATTGCCTGCTGCAATTCTGGCGGCTATCTCAGCGCGGGTATATGTGGATGAGCAATCTAAATTGTAATCCTCACAAAACGACTCAACTCCTGTCCGGCAAAATCCGAGGGAGAGGGCAAATTGCATATCAAGTGCCTCATTATCGTGCGCTATTTGGGCCTCGCGTTTAGCACGGAGGCCTGCTATTGCCTCTGTTATGGTTGCTGCGTGATAGGTATCGTCTCCGGCAACTACGCAATAGTCAACGAGTTGCAGGGCAAATGTGCGGCGGTAAATCTCAACCCCTGCGATGGTGCGGACAGGTTCTACCATAACGTATTCGTTTAGCTGGATGCGGCGGAGATGTTTAGGGTATTTGATTTTTGCGAGGTCGAGATCCTGAGCGATGGCGTGATACATATAGTTACCCCGGAATGCATCTACGGGGATAGACCGGCTAACCTTGTATGCGGATGCGCTGGATGCATCAAACTCTAACCTCTCAACCCGGCGACTGCTGATGGTGACGGCTGGGCCGTGTGCGCGGTGCCAGCCCTTGCTGTATGTGCTATAGCTGCGGTGCTCATCCTGGTTGTGGCGATATACTACATCACCTATACGCATACCTACAGTATCAAGAATTTTTGACCATTCCGCTTGCCGCGCCGCAACGATACGTTGCCTGCCTGGTGTATTGGGGTCGTTAGGATCATAGCCTCTCTCTGTGAGGATGTGGTCAGCATTGCGATCTATGCGTACCAACCAATTATAGCGTTTCCATGCGTCGCGAGGAGACATGAGGCGGGGATCGCCTGCGCCGAATCCGTTACCCGGACGGCAGTACCGCATTACCTCATGAGGAGCATTTGCACCGTAACGGGGGTTGATTAGTTTGCCTACAATAGGCCTGGGGGAGTGTGCGAGCAAGAATTTCCACGCGCCTGATTTGGTTTTTGCTGCGGAGCCTCTGGATTGTGCAACCTCAACAATGGATTTGTGGGGATATGTTTTCATCTCTGCTGCCTCCTGTCTCCCACCCCTTGCCTCTCTCTGATGAGGCCCGACCGGGAGATCGGTGATTTGTCAGGGGCGAGGCCCCTGCTTACTACTATCTATATAATACATCATTTAATGTCCCGTGTCAAGTCTTTTTTTTGCCTGCCTGTTTTGGGCTATTTGCCCTGCAAATATCGTGTCGAGCCAATATATAGAGGCAGTAAGTGTTCAGCGGCAATCCATCCTCAGCCGCCGCCTCTTTGAGCGCCCCATATAATGATGTTGGCAGGCGCAGGGTCAGGCGCGTGGCTTCTTGTTTTCCTGGTAACTGCTTCATGCTGCAACCGCCTGATCTGCCAGGTATGCGGCAAGGTCTTTTTTGATCATGTATTTCACTCCCATATGTTCCAGTAATGCCTTTGCTCTCCGGGCAAATGATACCCAGTCAATCTCTTTTGCCCGCTTATCATGGTTCCACTTCCCGACCTTATAAATATCAACTATCCCATTGGTCATCTCAATCAATTCCAATGTCTGTTTAGGGTCAATCACCGGCTCAAAACTGGCCCATGTGGTAATGCCTCTGGCCTTAGCCTGTTTCAGCGCCTCGATCCTTTCAGCAGGCAACGCCGCGCCGGGCTCCCACACGCGCGAATCTGCATCATTTGTAAATGTGAGAGTTGCACCGTATTTGTCCGCCGCCGTCAGTAGATCAAAATCAGCCATGCTGCGCTTGCCGCCCTTGGTAAGTATCGCCACATGAGCGCCACCGGAATGCAGGGCCTCTATCGCCTGGCGCGTGATTCCAGTGCCAGCCGCAAAACTTGAATACGGATCACAGGTAAAGCAAAGCAGGACTTCGTGTCCTTTATATGCAGCCGCTTCCTTCCTGATTTGCTCGACTATCCCCGGCCTGTTTCTCACCTGCCCAAAAGCTTCCCGCGTTTTGTACGTTGCTGATGGGGCATAACAATAGGTGCATCCGTGATCACAGCCATGATACAGGTTTGCAGCGAGATCATTGTACTCTTTTGCTTTTCCTCTCGGCTCATAAATTATCATACTTTTCTCCTTGGCTTCCTTGGATTTACAGCATGATAATAGTTTGACTTGACATCGGCTATAATGTCAAGTGTTTTATTTGGTAATAAAGTCAATAGGTTGTGATTGCCTTGACATCTCCGGCGACATTATATATAATATCAAAATGATTAAAAAAGAAAAAACGACCAAAACACAACCGCAAGCGCTTATGTTGAGAATACCCCGAACTCTTCACGCTGATATATTGAGGGCGGCAGAGGCGGAGGGTGTATCTCTCAACCAATATTGTATCTATATATTGTCCGGCGCGGTGGGGAAAAAACAATGAAAGCTCTATCTATCCGCCAGCCATGGGCCTCAATGATCGCAAGCGGCAAAAAAACAATTGAAACGCGGACATGGGCTCGGGATTATCGGGGGGATATCTTAATTGTTGCGGGGCTGGCACTCGCGGGGGGATACAACATCCCCCGAAAACTCCTTAATGATCTCCCGCGTGGACAGGCTATAGCAATCGCCAGGCTGGTTGACTGCCGACCGATGACCCGCGCGGACGAGAAAGCCGCCTGCTGCGAAATCTACAACGGAGCTTTTGCCTGGGTGCTGGAGGACATCAGGCGGATCAATCCGTTCCCGGTGAAGGGGAAGCTGGGCCTGTTTGAAGTTTTGTTTGAAGCAGACGACCATCCACGTATCTATTATCCGGCAACTCAAGGGCATCAGTAAAAACTTTCCTCTCAGCAGATCCTTTAAAAACCACTACCAGATAACAATCCATTACATCATCAGCCTCTTCCAGTTTTTTTTGCACGTCCTTGAAGGCTTCGCGGGAGGCGCGGAGTTGATCGGATAGCGTCATCAATCGGTCGGCTGTGTCGTGGAGCGGATCGTCACCGAGGGTCTGGTAGACCTCGGCCAGGGTGAAGCCGGTGAGTTCAATGTCAAAATCAACGTCAGCGCTGAGTTCCTTAAAAAGTTCTCCAAGTTTTTCTTCATCCCAGTCGCCGCCTTGCGCGTTGGCTGCGATGTTGGCGGCTTTCTCCCTGAGAGCGTCCCAACTGACTTCCTTATAAGTGTATTTCTCCCCCTCGATAATTATAAATCCATGCGCTACCGTGCCGGTGCGGGAGGGTTCGTTAAAGCGTTCGGTAATTTCTATTACAGCGTTTTTAGGGATTACACTGATGCGCTGATGTCCGCCGACGAGATTGCCGGTGAGGATGTTTTTTATTATGCCACTCAGATCGCCGTATTCAAGCAATGCTTTTTTCAAGCGATCTCGTTCTTCCTTGGTGATGGTGCGTGGGTTGTAATCAGCGGCGCATTTCTTGAGGTCTCCAGCGGTGGCGGGGTCAAAGCTCATGCCATTCTCCTTTTGAGTTTATTGGGTTTTGGGCCATACCATTTATTGCGATAAACCGGGACTTCAGCAAAAGGGAAAAGCTGAAGGATTTTTTTGAAGTCGTCGGGATATTTATCATGCAGCCAGATTAGTGTGCGCTCAGACAGGTCTATGCCTGAGACGTTGCCCTCTGCCGAGTCGGGCAGTGGAATATTGTGCAGCTTGCAGTATGCGAGGACTTCGTATTTATTCCAGTCTTTAAGCGGATTGATGACGCCGGGTGTCTCTTGAGAGAGATTGCGGCGACGCCACATGGTGTCTGATTTCTTTTGTCCAAGGGCGACAAGCCAGAGGCCTGTGTCTTCACGGGCAAGGGCAAAGATGTCATTAGGTTTGAGGTCGGGGATGTTGTCGTGTTTGTGGCTGGGATTACAATAAATGCCCTGTTTAAGAAAACGGCTCAACAACCAGTGAGGATATTGGATAACTTCAACGCCGTAGCGGTCTTCTGCATATTTGATCTGCTGCTCGCAAATGGATATGCCGGGAACAAGATACATATAAAAACAGATGACGCGCTTGAAGACTTTAGTGCAGAGGTCCAGGACTATGAGGCTGTCTTTACCGCCGGAATAACCTACAAGAACTTCAGGATTAAAAGCAGCCTGACGCTCCAGAGATTGAAAGGTTTTAGTAAAGATGTTTTCTGCCATAAATTAGGAGTAAGAAAGCGGGAAGGGGATTGCTCCCCTTCCGTTGCGAGGAATGGCGTCGTTATCCGCCGCCGCCCCCACCGCCGCCTTTGCCACCCTTACCGCCTTTGCCACCCTTACCGCCTTTTCCTGCTTTGCCTTTAGCCATTTGGCACCTCCGGAGATTTGATGGCTAATTTATAACATAATCTGGTTTCAAGGTCTGACAGAAGACCGTTATTTCAGTTCAGTACGTGTATTGATCCTAACGGCCCCCTCATCTTTTGTTTCCGTCTCGATTTTATAAGCCTTGGTAACAGACCCCTTGTTAAGATTGATTTCGACCTGGCCGGTCAGATCCCCGAGGCCAGG
>Ga0209317_1000053_pt1 | contig 160357 bp, 152 predicted proteins | sample RifGroB2_FD_183994 | JGI IMG/M metagenome (GOLD analysis project Ga0209317, IMG submission 183994) | Soil microbial communities from Rifle, Colorado, USA - Groundwater B2 (SPAdes) (version 2) | ecosystem: Environmental > Terrestrial > Soil > Unclassified | place: Rifle, Colorado | collected...
CGAACACGGAAGTTAAGCCTCTCTGGGCCGATGGTACTGCATGGGTAACTGTGTGGGAGAGTAGGTCGCCGCAGGGAATTTAATAGAAAAAGCCCCACCCGAGAAATCAGGTGGGGCTTTTTTGCGTCCGGTTTCTATGGACACTGCGCGTGTCATTCACGCATTTTTTGCACCTCCTCGATGTGAAAAATTGTGAGCTTTCCTTTGCACCAGGTCAAGAATATCTTTACTCTGTTATGTCTTTACTGGCCGCGTCTGGTCATGTTTCCACGCTTGCTGAAACTTGTCAGTCTACATCGGTTCCCTTGCAGGTCGGCTGCAGACGGATAACTTCCATTCTGTTTGCCATTCTGCTGCATACTAAACCCCGCCCGTCCCCCCCGTCCTCTAAAGGTTGATTTCCCTCCGAAATGTTGTATGTCAGTTACTATAATACCTGTTCACCTGAAGATAACGCGAATTGCGAACAGCGAGGCTCGCATCTAACCGGAGGCTCTGCTCATGTTCGCTTGACCTGGAAGTCATCGGTCTCAGCAGAAACAGAAGGAGATAACTATGGAGATTCTCATGGTTTTGACCTCTCACGACGAGCTTGGCGACACTGGCAGGAAGACCGGGTTCTGGTTGGAAGAATTTGCCGCTCCCTATTACACCTTTCTTGATGCCGACGTCCGGGTGACGATAGCCTCACCTAAAGGCGGCCAGCCCCCGGTAGATCCGAAGAGCGACCTTCCCGAAAACCAGACCGGTTTCACCAGGCGCTTCCAGGCAGACCCGGCTGCGCAGGCCAGGCTTGCCAGCACCAGAAAGCTTGATCACTTCCTGGCGGACGGTTTCGACGCAATTTTCTATCCCGGCGGACATGGGCCGCTATGGGACCTGGCCGGCAGCTACACCTCGACCGCGTTGATCCAGGCTTTTGTCGATGCCGACAAGCCAGTCGGTGCGGTGTGTCATGCCCCGGCCGTACTGCTCGACGTGCATGGGAGGGACGGCCAGTACCTTGTTAAAGGCAAGCGAGTGACCGGATTCACTAATGACGAAGAGGAAGCAGTCGGCTTGACCGGAGTCGTCCCATTTCTCCTGGAAAATCGCCTCAAGTTGCGGGAGGCGATCTTCAGCAAGGCCGCTCCATGGTCCGCCCACGTTCAGGTGGACGGAGAACTGGTTACCGGCCAGAATCCGGCCTCGTCGCAACCTGCCGCCGAAGAACTGCTGAGGCTGGTGCGTACGGCCAGCCGAGGGTGAACCTGGAGGGCCGCCTTACAGGAGGTACCTATGGAGTATCTACGCAGAATTAGCAAGGTCTGGAAGAGCAGGCCGACAATCGAGGGGGCGGGGGTGCACCTGAAGCGGGCCTTCGGTAACGACCAGGTCCCGATCTTCGACCCATTCCTGCTGCTTGATGATTTCCATTCTCCGCATCCTATCTATTATCAGCATGGATTCCCTTGGCATCCGCACCGGGGAATCGAAACCATCACCTACGTCCTGCACGGCAGGGTGGAGCATGGCGACAGCACGGGGCACAAAGGGGTCATCGAGGCTGGCGCCCTGCAGTGGATGACAGCCGGTAGCGGCATCATCCATCAGGAGATGCCGCTGGGAGACGATGCCGGTCTCATCTGGGGCTTCCAGCTCTGGGCGAACCTCCCTGCATCCCAAAAGATGATGGCCCCATGCTACCGAGAGATAGTCGCTTCTGATATCCCCGAGTTAACCAAGAACGGAATCAGGGTGAAGGTTATCTGCGGGCAGGCTGGCGGGGTCGAAGGACCGGTGAGGGACGTGGTCGTCAACCCTGAGTACCTTGATGTGACAATGCCTGAAGAGACGACTTTTTCCCATGCGATTACGCGTGGCTACACGACGCTGGCCTATGTCATCGACGGGGAGGGGTATTTCGATCACGAGCGAAATGCTTTTGGCCATGAGGTGGTGGGTACCAACTACTTCGATCTGGAGCGGCAGTGCGAATGCGGTGCCGAAAATCTGATCCTGTTCGGCGACGGTGACGTAGTGTCGGTTACTACCCAGGCAAAACCGGTCCGCTTCCTGTTGATATCCGGAAAGCCGATCGGTGAGCCGATAGCCTGGCACGGTCCGATCGTCATGAACAGCGGGGCAGAGCTACAGACAGCCTTTGAGGAATATGAAAAGGGAACCTTCATAAAGCACTAGAGAGAGTACGGTCGACGGTGAGGAATTCACTCAAGGGTATTCGCTCTATTTAGGTTCCGTCCGGAAAGGGTGCTTTTCGCCCTGGCGGCGTCAACCTTCGGTCTTGTTTGTGCGGCGTGACTTCTGTAGGCCTCAGCGCAACCCCTCGGTTTCCTTGCCAGGACGTAAAATCCCCGCTTTGTCGAATCGGAAAGCAACTGTTTTACATCCGGAGTTTCCGGATGTAAACTATTTAGCCTCTCTAGAGCGAGTGGCTGTAACTGTTTAGAAGATAAGCTCGTTCCCGGAATTTGACAGAATAAGCCTCACCTGGGAATTCCGGTGAGGCTTATTGCATGGAGGATGGTATTGAGCCAATAAACGAAGTATCCTTGACAAAGCAGGTCCTCACTGTAAGTTTTTAACTGCAAATTTGTCCAAGTGGGGCCGATGAAAAGTCAGTTCCAGTTCACCTGCAAGTTACTGACACTGTTCATCACATTCACTTGGGCTGGATCGGAGGCGAAATGCATATAGTGCTCACCTGTTCCACGCGTTATCTTATTGTCTGGCTTGCCTTCATTGTGCATTTCGCAGTTTCAGGAACAGCCTTTGCTGCCGCAGAGCACCTCGTAATTGCCCCCCTTAAAGATGAGACTCAAAATGTCGCCCCACCCCCTGAGCAGAAGGAGCACTCTTCGCTGCTTGTCTGGAGGGAACTCGAACAGCCGGATCTCCGCCATCATGCTGCAGTCGGCACGGACGCTTCTGCAAAGGCCGGTAATGCGTCAAACGGCGCTTTTTCCCGGGAGACCGGTGCCGGGAAGAGTTATCTTATTCCTGCCCTGGAAATCCCCGGGTTCATCATTCTCCTCAACGCCTTTGACCGCGTAGCTTTTCCAGATAAGGAAAAAAACGGTGAGAAAGTATATTCAGCGACGCTATCCACTACCTGGGAGCACTTTCGGCGCCAGAACTGGACTTTCGACAAGGACGGTTTCGACGTCAACCAATTCGGGCATCCCTACGAGGGGGCAACGATGTTCGGACTGGCGAGATCAACAGGTCTGAACTTCTGGGAATCCTTTGCTTATAGTAACGCTGGGAGTTTCCTGTGGGAAATGGCAGGCGAGACCACCAGACCTTCAATAAACGACCTGATTACCACCGGCACAGCCGGAAGCCTGTTGGGCGAGGCACTGTTCAGAATGGCAGGCTTTGTGCTGGAAGACGCGGGCGACAGCCCCGGTCGTTGGCACAAACTGGCAACTTTGGCGGTCTCGCCGCCGACAGCCGTTAACAGGCATTTTTTCGGGGACCGTTTCCAGAACATATACCCGAGCCAACGACCGGCCACCCTCTGGCGGCTGATGGCCGGGGGCAACTTCGACCTCCATGCCAACAATCTGAGCCCGATTGCTTCTGAACATGATGCAAACCTGGTCGCCGATTTCTCTATGTCCTACGGTCTGCCGGGCAAGCCCGGGTACACCTATAAGCGCCCCCTGGATTACTTCGACTTAGAGTTGCTGATGCGTTCCGACGTCAGCAATGTGCTTGAATCGGTGACTCTTTGCGGCCTTTTGCTGGGAACCGATTACCATCTGGGGAGCGACTACCGCGGGATCTGGGGATTATACGGAAGCTACGACTACATCTCACCACATCTCTATCGTGTTTCGAGTACTGCTCTTTCAGTTGGGACAACGGCTCAGTATTGGATCGCGCCTGGAGTAGCTCTGCAGGGCTCCGTTCTGGGTGGTCTCGGCTTCGGCGCGGCCGGGACCGAAACAGCATCGGCCGACGAGAGGGGATATCATTACGGTGCCACGCCTCAGGGGCTGCTCTCGTTGAGTCTGCTATTCGGCGATGTCGCGATGCTGGATCTTAGTGGCCGCGGTTATTATGTGAGTACACTGGGGCCGGACAGGTCACCCGGGCCGGAGGTCGTGTTGAGGGCAAACGTTGGCGTCACCTTCAGGGTCTCCGGCCACCATGGTATCGGTATTCATTACTCCGAATCGAGCAGAGAGACCAGGTACAAGGAAATGCCGCACAGGTACCGCTCAGAGGGGACCGTAAGTGTTGTTTATACCTTCCTCAGTGACACCCGCTTTGGAGCAGTTGAATGGAGAGACGGCGGAAGCTGATCCATTCCGGGAGCATCCACCCTTTTTTTGGGTGCCGAGCGTAACTCCTCTTGAAAGCCCCGCCTGAAACCAGGCGGGGCTTTCACACTCAAAAGACTCATATCAGGAGCGGCATTCCTGCCGCGATTAAGCTGCAGCTATCGCGGCAGGAATGCCGCTCCTGGGTGATTGAGCTTGAAACCCCCCTGCAGGCGGGGCTTTCGTCATGTGGGGGGCGCACAGTGCATGCGCAGAAGCGGCCGAGAGAGTCCACGGGTCACCATCCCGGCTGGGCCCATGGGTGTCGGTGGCCTGCGGCGGGGAGATCTGCCGTTGCCACGAGCCTCTTGCAGACGCACCGGGAAGCATCATCTGTTTCCCTGATGCCTGCGGCTGAAAGTAAGAGAATCCTGCTCAAGATAGCGGCTACTGCCCGTTATGGCGACCCTTGCCATGTCGCGTGCCGCCCACGGCCCGGCGCTTATCCGGGAAACCTTCCAGCACCTGCAGACGGTTGTTCCCGGTGTCGATCACATGGACTTTGACGCCTGTGCTGTCCAGTATAATCCCCTCTGCTTCGCTGAATTTTCCGTCAGTGTCACCATAGCCTCCCCATTTTGCCAGCATGCTTCCGTTGCTGTCAAAGACCCAGATGGCGTCGCTTGAGATGTCGGTCACGAAGAGGTGGCCGCTCGCGTCGACTGCCAACCCGCGCAAATAAGCGGGATCTGGGAACACTCCTTCCCCGATTTGCTTCAGAAAGTTCCCCAGGCTGTCGTAGACCGCCACTCGTATATTGATCGGATCGGAGAGGTAGACGTTGCCGCTGATATCTAACGCGATCCCGACGGGGACGCCCATGTTCAAGTCTCCCGGGCCTCCCCAGCTCCGGAGGAAATCCCCGGAGCTGTCGAAGACCGCGACCGTGCCGTGGCCGAGGTCTGTCACGTAGACGTTTCCCCTCTCATCGACCGCTACGCCGTATGGATAATACAATTGATAAGAACCGGTGGCTCCGAAAGCTCTCAGGAAATTACCCGAATTGTCAAATACCTGGACCCTGTGGTTTGCCTGGTCGGTAACATAGACATTTCCGCTGCCGTCCAAGGCTATCCCTTTGGGGGAATTGAACTGCCCCTCCTCCGCGCCGTAACTGCCCCATTTTCTGAGAAAAACTCCCGCGCTGGTAAACACCTCGACCCTGTGGTTGTTGGAGTCGAGCAGGTAGACATTCCCGCTTGCGTCGATGGCTGCGTCACTGGGCCCGCTGAATTCCCCGTCACCGGAACCCGCACTCCACCATTTTCTCAGCAGGTTACCGGCGTCGTCAAAGATCTGGATTCTGCTGTTGTTGCCGTCGGCCAGGTAGACGTCGCCGTTGTTCCCGACAACTATGCCCAAGGGGCCGTTGAACTCTCCACCGCCCTCCCCAAAGCTCCCCCACTTGCGCAGGAAGGTCCCACTGCTGTTGAAAACTTCGACTCTGCTGTTGTTGCTGTCGACCACGTGGATGTCACCGTGCCGGTCGATTGCTATGGCGTTCGGTGAAGCGAACTCCCCGTCGCCCTCGCCAAAGGCCCCCCACTTCATCAGGAAGCGGCCGAAGCGGTCAAAGACCTGAATCCTGTAGTTACTATCTCCCACGTACACCCTTCCGTTCCTGTCGACAGCCAGGCCGACCGGGTAATTGAACTGCCCGTCGCCGGCGCCCAAACTCCCCCATTTCCTGAGAAAACGCCCGGCGCTGTCAAAGACCTGGATTCGGTTGTTGTTGGCGTCGGCCACGTAGATATTGCCGCCTGAGTCCGCAGCTATTCCGAAAGGTGAACTGAACTGCCCATTGCCGGCACCGATGGTTCCCCATTTTCGGAGAAAGTGCCCCTTTTTGTCGAAGACCTGGACCCTGTTGTTGTTGAGCTCGGTCACGTAGACGTTGCCGCTTCGGCCCACCGCAATTCCGAACGGGTAGGCAAACTGCCCGTCACCCGAGCCATAGCTGCCCCATTCATACAGGCGTTTCCCCGCTCTGTTGAAAACCTGGACCCTGCTCTCCGGCCCGACATCGGTCACGTAGATGTTGCCGCTTCGATCCCGGGCCAGGGCTTGCGGGAACAGGTAATGCTGCCGGGCCCCCCATTGAGAAATAAAGTCTCCGGGAGCCGCCTCGGCCTGTGGCTGGCAGGCGAGTTGCCAGAGAGTGACCAGGGAAAAAAGCACCAGCGCGTGAATAATGTGTTTCCTCATCTGGCACCTCCCGGTTTACTCTGGACCGGAAATTCCACCTGCTTCCCCTCTATATCAGTGTATCTGCCGGCCCAGAAAAGCGGCCGCTGCGAAAAGCGCTCCTCGTCAAGAAGGGCGGGGGAGACAACCTGCATAAACAGTTGCGCGCTCTGCCGCGGTCCGAGGTAGCTTATGCTTACGGTTGTTCCCTGGCCAGTCAAGGGCGGGAGCGGGACGAGCGAGAGGGTGAGATCGGCGAGCGGCTTGTCGCCGGGGTTGACGATGAAAAGGGAGTAATCGAGAGTGACCGAGGTAGCACCTTTGCTGTACCCTGTTAAGTTGTGGCCGACGACTAACTGTGGTTCGCCTGCGTGGGTTAAGCCGGCGACCAGGTTCATCGCCAGCATAACCAGAAATCCTGCTAGAGCCCTATTCATAGATGCCTCCATTCTCCGACTTTAGTGTGAACGGCTGTAGATAAGCCCTGCTCACCTTCCTTGTCCGATCTCCCGACAAAACCCGTATAGTGCTCCCACTAAGCACCTCAGGAACGTGTCCGGATATTATAAACTACCAGTCTTTTGGGGGTTTACAATCGGGGTGGAGTAGCGGAGACAGAATGCTGCAGAAATTGTAGTAAACAACAAGTGCTGCAGAAATAGCCGGGATTGACGGGGCATTTAGAGCTAATGAGGGAGACGGTTCAACATCATTCCGGCTATGGGAAGGACCGCTACAGTATTGGCAATCACTTGATATGCTGAGTGGTTAGCTGAATTTGTCAAAGCAAGGAGGGGCCAGGGCATGCCAGCTTTTTGCTTGAAGATTAGAGCTAGGCAGCTATACTTCCACGGTGTTTCTGCAGATACTACCTTAAGAGGAGACAACCCATGCGATTTTTGCCCGGAGTATTTCTGTCCATGCTGATGACAGTTTCCCTGGTTCCTGGTTGCGCGGTCAGCAAGACCAGCCTCGGCGGCTTTAATCTGATCTCCATTGAAGAGGAGAAACAGTTGGGTGAGAAATTCGCAGTCGAGATCGAGAAGAAGCACAAGCTGGTCACCGACCCGGAGGTACAGAATTACATCAACCGGGTCGGAGCAAGGCTCATGACCGGCGTGCAGAAGGTGGACTTTCCCTACACCTTCAAGGTTGTCCAGGATGGCAGCATTAATGCCTTCGCCGTTCCGGGCGGCCACACCTATGTGAATACTGGCCTGATAAAAGCGGCGGAGAGCGAGACGGAGCTTGCCTCGGTCATGGCCCACGAGATAAATCACGTGGTGGCAAGGCACTCGACCAGGCAGATGACGCAGCAGTACGGCTACTCCTTGGTGGCAGGCCTGCTGTTGGGTAACCAGGGCGAGATCGCGAAGTTGGCGGCGGATCTGTTCGGCCAGGCCGGCATGCTGCACTATAGCCGGGAAATGGAAAGCCAGGCGGACTATCTCGGCGTTCAGACCATGTACCAGGCGGGCTATAATCCGCAGGGGATGGTCAGCTTCTTTAATAAGCTGGCAGCGGCTGGTAGGCAGGATCCGGGAAAGATCGCCCAGTTCTTTTCCTCCCACCCCGGGACCACTGAGCGGATACAAGGCATTCAGGAGGAGATCGCCAAGCTTCCAGCGAAGAGCTGGCAGCCTGAGTCGACAGCTGAATTCAACCGCGTGAAGGCAAAGGTTCAGAACCTCTGATAACGCGCAGTGCGCCGGAGCAGGTCGGAGGGCGGCATGTCCGGTCCGCGACTGATTGGGTTAAATCAACTTCCCATAATTCTATAATCTGCTACATTGGCAGACGGTTCTTCCGGCTGCCTGTCCGAGTGCCTCTTAGCAACGATTCCCGGGACATCGACACCCCTGCTGAGCACTGCTTCCCCCCTCGGGGGGAAGTGGCAAACTGCCGCTATGTAATCCCTGGCCCTCTCAAGGGGCACCACGCTGATCGGAGTCATCAATGACTGAAGCAATAGATGGTTTAAAACCGGAACTCTTATGGCGGTGTTTCGCAGAGATCTCGCGCATTCCAAGGCCTTCCGGGCACGAGGAGCGGATTGGGGAGTTTGTTCTGGAGAGGGCGAAGAGCCTGGGACTTCAGGCGACGCAGGATGCCTGCGGTAATATAGTCGTTAAAAAGCCAGCCTCGTCCGGTCGCGAAACCCAGCCCGGCATCTGTCTGCAGGCACATCTCGACATGGTCTGCGAGAAGAACGCGGACAAGGTCCACGACTTTCTGAACGAACCGATCGAACTGGTCAGAAAGGGCGACATCCTGACGGCGAACGGGACAACGCTCGGCGCGGACAACGGTGTCGGCGTTGCCACTAATCTAGCCATCATGGAAGAGAGCACTTTGCAGCACGGGCCGTTGGAGATGCTCTTTACTGTCGAGGAGGAAACAGGGCTCACTGGAGCTAAAAACCTGGCAGCCTCCCTGGTCGAGAGCAGAATCCTGTTGAATCTGGACTCGGAAGAAGAAGGAGTGCTCTATGTCGGGTGTGCCGGCGGAAAGGATACGCTTGGCAACTGGCAGCTCGCCCGCGAGCCTGCCCCGAGAGATGCGGCCGCCGTCTGTCTGGCTGTAAAGGGATTGAAGGGAGGGCACTCGGGGCTTGAGATCGACAAGGGGCTGGGAAACGCCATTAAGCTGCTTAATCGCTCCCTGCTGAGACTGGCTGAGCTAGGTGCCAGGCTATCATCCATGGACGGTGGGAACATGCGAAACGCCATCCCCCGCGAATGCAGTGCGCTACTGTACCTCTCGAAGCAGAAGCTGGACGAGGCGCAGTCGCTGGTGTCTAAGCTGAATGCGATTTTCCGGGCCGAGTATGCAGCCGTTGAGCCTGATCTCGTTTTGTCCATGACCCCGCAGACGGTTTCTTCCAAAGCGATGGTGCTCGACCTGGGCCTTCAGCAGCAGCTTTGCCGGGTGCTCGCCGCACTCCCCACAGGCGTTCAGCAGATGAGCGCTGATATGCCTGGGCTGGTGGAGACCTCCACTAATGTGGCGGTGATCAGCACAAGGGAAAGTGAGATCGTGCTGATAACAAGCCAGCGCAGTTCCGTTGCCTCCCGACTGGCGGAAATCGTCGAGACGGTCGAGGCAATATTCGAGCTGGGTGGCGCGACCATTCAGCCAAGCGAGGGATATCCCGGGTGGCAGCCGAACCTTGATTCGGCGATTCTGAAGGTTGCCAAAGAGTGCTACAGGTCGCTTTACGGGAAGGATGTCGAGGTGAAAGCAATCCATGCCGGGCTGGAATGCGGGATTATCGGGGAGCGCATACCGGGTATGGACATGATTTCCTTAGGGCCGACCATGGAGAGCGTCCACTCTCCCGATGAAAAGATCCATATCGACAGTGTGGGCAAGTACTGGGATTTTCTGCTGGAGATGCTGAAAACCGGAAGATGATCGTGCCGGGGCAAATTCAGCAGTTGGTTCGTAACGCCACTTCACCCGGCTAGGGTGCATCTCGCAGGTCGCAGACAAAACGTATAACGCTGGGGACGATCGCGTTCGTGCCGGTGATCATCACCCGCTGTGTCATCTCCCGGCACTTTTGTCCCACCTGGCAATGCAAAGAGATATCATGAAGGCCTGCCTGACACTGGAAGACGTGCAGGGTCTCGCCCCGCTTGTTCTCCTCCTGATAGCTGCCATCGACCGAAACCTTTCCTTTGCGAAGACAGGAAACGGTGAAAAATTCCATTGCGCCCCCCTTGGCTGCCCGCTGCCCGCGGGTGCGTGTTGATTTTGACCATTCTAGTATCGCCTGAGATTGAGATGCCGCAAGTGCAAAGCATGGACAGAGCATGGACAGAGCATGGACATTCAGCTTATCAAACTCTCCCCCCTTTGAAAAAGGGGGGCGGGGGGGATTTTACGCAGGTGCTACGAGGGCCTGAAAGGCTGGTATTTCACTTGCGGGTTCAGAGAACTTCGACCTGCAGACCTGCTCCTTGCGCGGAGCGGTAGATGAAGGTTAGCTCGATAGATCCTTCAGCCCACGGTTTTTCGCGGTAGTCCCTGGCGAACTGCCGCCGGAAGTATCTCACCCGCTCCCCGGTTTTAGAGGCAGCAAGGCCGGCCGGGGCGCCTCTTTCCCCCTTCTCTGCGTTTGACGCGAAGAAGCCGGGGGTGTTCCCTCCCGGATACCCGGTCAGGCAGAGATCGAAGCAGAGCGCTTCGCGTAACCGCTCCAATGCCTCATCCTTTAGCCTTGTTTGAGCAAAGCGCCAGAAGGCCTCGAAAAGTAGCGGCAGCGAGAGGTTTGCCGGGATCTCCCGGGTCTCGAAAAACCCGGCTGCCGCGGCAAAAACCTCGGACAGGGGGGCGCTATTGCCGAATTCCTCCAGGGAGGCCGCAAAGCGGCCGCTGTTGTAAAGATGCTCCAGTAGACGGCTGATACCTTCGATGCGGCGGATCTCGGCGAAGCTGAGCCAGGGGGTGTGCAATATCTTGTAGGGGGCCGCCTCCGAGTAGGCGTAACCCTCCTTGCGGGCGATGCCGCGCATCGGGGTCCCCTTCATCACCTTGAGCGGCTCTACCTGGATGTGGTCGGGGTTGAGCGCGAAGAGTCCTTGCAGGGAGGCGAGAAAGCCGTCCACTGTTTCACCGGGAAGCCCGGCCACCAGGTCGAGATGGACCGTCACGCGGGTCAATTCCTTCAGGCGCCGCACGTTGTCGAAGAGCTTGCCGAGGCTCGATTGGCGTGCAACGGCAGCAAGTGTCTCCTCGCCACCTGACTGCACGCCGATCTCGAAGCGAAACATCCCGGGCGGAACCTCGGCCAGCAGCTCCAGGTTGTCCTTCGTTAAAAGCTCGGCGGCGATCTCGAAGTGGAACTTGCTCCCCCGGTTCAGCTCCAGTATGAAGTGCCAGATTTCGTTCGCCCTTTTTGCATCGAAGTTGAAGGTCCGGTCCACCAGCTTCACCGTCTGCACGCCGCTCTCCATCAGCAGGCGGAGATCGCGCCTGATCCTTTCCATCGAGAAGGAACGGACCCCGCTGTCGATGGAGGACATGCAGAAGGCGCAGGAGAACGGGCAGCCGCGCGAGGTTTCATAGTAGACAAGCGGCTTATTGAGGTCGACAAGCCCGGCTGCAAACGGAGAGGGCAACCGGTCCAGTTCCGCTATTGCTTCCCGCTCTGGGTTGGCGATGATCTCCTCGCCCTGCCGGTAGGTGATGCCGTCGATCTCCCCAAGTGCTCCGCCGTCGCGCAAAGCCAGCAGCAGATCGCGGCAGGTCTCCTCTCCCTCCCCTCTGACGATGCAGTCGATGGCAGGGTTTCGCACCATCATATCGAAGGCGCCGAAGGAGACCTCCGGGCCGCCCAGGACGATGCTCATGTGAGGAGAGAGCTGTTTCAGGTCGGAGGCGAGCTTCAGGGTGAGCTCGGTGTTCCAGATGTAGCAGGAGAAGAGGACGATATCCGCTTGGGCGGCGTAAAGCCTGGAAAGAAGCATGTCCTGCTGCTCGTTAACGGTGAGCTCCAGTATCTGGAACTCCAGGCCGGTCAGGTCGGCACAGGCGGAGGCAAGGCAGGGGAGGGCAAGTGAGGAGTGGACGTATTTGGCATGCAGCGTGGTGAGCAGAATCTTCATGGGCGGGATTGTAGCCGATAACAGGGCGCGTTGCCAGCTAAAGCTTCTCACCGCAGAGAACGCAGAGAACGCGAAGGAAAGCAAATCGAGGAAGGGGTGCTTGATCCGTGGGGGTCCTCTGCGTTCTCCGCGTTCTCTGCGGTGCCAGCCTTCCTGATACTACGCTTGCCCGGGCAGCCGTTTTTTGATAATGTAGCAGCTCATTAATCGCGGCAGGAATGCCGCTCCCACCATTTTAAAAGACGCCGGCGGTGCATGAAACCCGCAATCAGGGATGGACATGAAAGGTAAAAAACTTCCGAAACTTCTCTATGCGGACAGCCAGGGAAACATCTTCGATCACCCGCACCTCACCATGGCGGGGATGAGCGGCACTGAGCCGCTCCTGCCTGAATCGGTAGAACTGATCCCGCTTCCCGAGGACAGCCGTCTCTTCACCATTCCGGATACTCCCCCGATCGCCTGGGACTCCCGCGAGCGCCGCTTCATCACGGTGGACCGTGTGAAGGAGGGGAGGCGCAGCATTCCAGTGCAGGCGGTCTCGGCTTTCATGGCTCCGGGTTACATGCGGACGCTGCTTCCCGCCTGCGACTACAGTAAAAAGAAGGTGCACCTGCCGCTTTGGTCATACACGGCAGTCGGCTGGGACGAGGATAGTGAGCGCTTCGTGGTGGCGGCGACCCGGGTGGACGACAACGAGAACTGGCTGCCCAAGAATTATGATGACAGAAAGCTCGACCCGCTGGTCAGGGCGATGCTCTCGGAGTTCCCGGAAAACAGGCTCATCGAGCAGCTTTCCCGCTGTGCCGTCGACTATCACTGTTTCGCCGCCAAGAACCTGTTCTTTCGCCGCTGGGAAGCACCCATTCCCACCTCGCCGGTCTGCAACTCGCGCTGCCTTGGCTGTATCAGCATGCAGCCTTCGGACTGCTGCCCGTCCAACCACGAGCGGATTCCCTTCGTGCCGACCCCGGAGGAGATCGTCCAGCTGATGCTGCCGCACCTTTTGCAGGCGCCGGACCCCATCGTCTCCTACGGGCAGGGGTGCGAGGGCGACCCGATCATGCAGGCGGACACGGTGGCCGAGGCGACCAGGAGGCTCAAGGCGGGCAGTTCCCGCGGAACGGTGAACTTCAACTCGAACGGCTCTATTCCCGAGCGGGTCCGGATGCTCTGCGATGCGGGCATGGATTCCATGCGGTTTTCCATGAATTCGGTGCAGGAGGATTTCTACAACCGGTACTATCGGCCCAACGGCTATAGCTTTGCCGATGTGGTCGAGTCCGTGAAGGCGGCCAAGCAGAAGGGTCTCTTCACCATGATCAATTATCTGGTCTCCCCCGGCGTCACCGACAGCCCCTCCGAGGTGGAGGCGTTGCTTCGCTTCATCGGGGAAACCGGCGTGGACATGCTGCAGATGAGGAATCTCTCCATCGACCCGGCATTCTACAACGAGAGGATGGGAGTGCAGGGAAAGGGGGTCGGCATGTACCGCATGCTGGAAAAGGTGAAACAGGAGTTCCCACGCATCCAGTACGGCTACTTCAACAGGACCCGCGAGAATTTCTACCCGGAAGGATTCGAGAAGGGGTGGCCGATCAGGTAAGTCGAAACCGGCACACGGATAGAAACTAAACCGGCACACGGATTGAACCGATTGAACGGATAACTACAGATTAAGCAAAGGCTTTTATGGGTAACCCAGGTCCTTGGGTTTATCTGATTTTATCCGTGTGATCCGTCAAATCCGTGTGCCGGTTTTGACTTGGTTTTGATCCGTTTCCTGGTGTTGACTCTACTTTAACAACGGCTCCAGCCTTCCCAGATCGAACCCTTCTATTATCCTGCCGTAGATCATGAAGGTCGGGGTGGCGTCCATCTTGTTTTTCCTGGCAATCTGCTGATGCTCTTTTTGCAACCGTATCCCTTCGGGGGTGATCTCCGCAAGTTTACTCTGGTCAAACCTGTTGGCATTTACCTCGCGATACGCCTTGGCCTTGTCCTTGGCAGAGAGGATGTACTGTATCTTCCCCTTCGAGGCCGGGTGGCTTGCCAACGGGATGAAGAAGACGTAACGGGTGACATCGGTCCTGTTCTGGAAATATGCCTCGGCCTGTCGGCAAAACGGGCAGTCGGGATCGGTGAACTCGATCACCATGGTCTTGCCGGAGCCGATTTTTACGGCCTTGTCTAGGTCGAGGGTGTCCTCGGCATGGATGATCGGCGCCCAAAGAAGCAGCAGCGCCAGAAAAAGGGGTGCCGCGAAGATAAAGCTCAGATATCGATGCCTGTGACTATTCATGTGAGTACCTTATGTCGAACCCGGTAAACTCCCCGGTGTATTCGCCCCTTTCCTCAATCAGTTCCTCGACCCGGGCCAGGTCGGGCCCCTTGCGGCACCACTCCACCATCGCCCGCACCTGCTCCCCTTCCCCCTCGAAACAGGCCTTGACGCCCCCATCGGGAAGGTTCATCACCCAGCCGCTCACCTGCTGTTCGGCCGCGGCCAGTGCTGTGTAATGGCGAAAGGCGACGCCTTGCACGCGCCCCCGCAAGACGACCGTTGTCCTGGTTTTCACCGCTCCCCCAGTTCTTTCGACTTTGCCACGCAGACGTCTACCGCGTTCATGGTGGCGGCGCGAAAGCCGTCCCGGTCCAGCGAGTGCATGGCTGCGATGGTGGTCCCGCCGGGCGAGGCGACGTTTCCCTTCAGCACTGCCGGATGCTCGCGGGTCTCCAGCAGCAGCTTGGCGGTGCCGTAAACGGTCTGGGCGGCAAGTGCCGTCGCCACCTCCCGGGTGAGGCCGTGCTTTACCCCAGCGTCGCTCAGCGCTTCGATGAAGGTGAGCACATAGGCGGGGCCGCTACCCGAGACGCCGGTCACCGCGTCCAGGAGCTTCTCATCCACCACACAGGTGGTGCCTACCAGGTCGAATATCCTGCGGGTCAGGGAGAGGTCCTCGTCGGTGGCGAGCGAGCCGCGGGAGATGGCGGTAGCCGCCTGCAGGACCAGTGCGGGCGTATTGGGCATCACCCGCACCACCCGCGCCCCCGAGCCGAGCGCCCCCTCGATGGCGGAACTTTTCACCCCGGCCATAATGGAGATAAAGAGCTTGTCGGCAGAAAAGGCCGCCTCTAATTCCTTCAGGGCCACCGTGTACACCTGCGGCTTTACGGCCAGTATCACGGTGTCGCTCGTCCGGCAGAGAGAGGCGTTGTCGCTGATTACCTGAATGCCGTACCTTTCGGAGAGTAGCGCTCTTCGCTTTTCGGACGGCTCGCTTACGGCCATGTTCGCCGCCGGTACCCCTCCTGCCAGAAGCCCCTTGATGATGGCCTCTGCCATGTTCCCGCCGCCGATGAACCCTGTTCTCTTGTCGTTTTGCATGCCTGCTGGCCTCCCGCGTCCTTCTGACAAACGTATGTAAGATAGGTAATAAATCCGGCTGCAAATGTCAATAAAATTGATTTTAGTTAATAAACTTCCGCAGGGCTGATTGGCTCTTGTCATGGCACCGTGTCCAGGTGCTTTTCTGTCCGCCTGCGCGCCAGCCAGTGAAGCTGACACATCAATGTTGTCGCACCCGCTATATCGGATAAACTGGTGGCTGGAGGTGCGCCATGTTCAGAGGAATCACCGGCAATGTGCTGATCCTGGGACTGGTGAGTTTTTTTACCGATGTCTCCAGTGAGATGATTTACCCGCTGCTGCCGCTTTTTCTCACCGGCGTGCTGGGCGCCGGGCCGGCATTTCTCGGTGTTATCGAGGGGGTTGCCGAGTCAAGCGCCTCCTTATTGAAGCTGATCTCCGGCATCGTTTCGGACCGGGTGCAAAACCGTAAGCGGCTGGTGCTGGTTGGCTACACTATCTCAGCCCTGATGCGGCCGCTGATCGGCGCGGCCGGCTCTGCCTTCACCGTATTGCTGATCCGTACCGGAGACCGTGTCGGGAAGGGGATCAGGACCTCGCCGCGTGACGCCCTGATTGCCGACTCTGTCGAGCCTTCCATGCGCGGCAAGGCCTACGGCTTTCATCGCTCCATGGATCACGCGGGAGCGCTGGTCGGCCCCCTGCTCGCCACTCTGCTGCTAAGCTACTTCGTCACCGACCTGCGCACGGTTTTTTGGCTTGCCGCCGTCCCCGGTTTAATCGCCGTAGCGCTCATCGTCTGGAAGGTGAGCGAGACGGAGAGGGTCACCGTACCCAAAGGGCAACTGCGGCTCTCCTGGCTGCCTGCCGGGCCGCTCAGGCGATACCTGCTGATCATTTTCCTGTTTACGCTCGGCAACTCCTCCGATGCCTTTTTGCTACTGAAGGCCGGCACCCTCGGCGTCCCTGCCTTCCGGATCCCGCTGCTCTGGACTTTCTTCCACCTGGTGAAGATGCTCTCCAGCATGCCCTTTGGCGCGCTCTCGGACCGGGTCGGCAGGAGGTCGGTGATTGTCGCCGGCTGGTGCGTCTACTCGCTCTCCTACTTAGGATATGGTTTCGCCACCCATGAGTGGCAGATCTGGCTGCTCTTTGCCGTCTACGGCCTTTTCTACGGACTCACCGAAGGGGTGGAGAAGGCTTATGTGGCGGACATGTCCGACCCCGCACTGCGTGGAGCTGCCTTTGGCTGGTACAACCTCGCCATCGGCGCTGGAGCATTTCCGGCGAGCCTGTTGTTCGGCCTGCTCTGGCAGCAGCTGGGCGGGGTCGCCCCGTTTATCTTCGGAGCGGCACTGTCGGGCGTCTCGGCGCTCCTTCTCCTGCTGTTGGTGCGCGATCCGCGGGGAGTTCGCACGGAAACCTGACCACGGTCAGCAGAGATATTTTCTTTCCCGCTGTTCCTTGCTTCCTACCCGCGTTGCCCTTCACCTCCCCACTGAATACAATGAGCGCAGGTTTGCTGCCAGTTTGTTATTACATGGGACTCCGCGGTATGGCAGAGACTCCCTGTGAATTAACTGGAATCCCGGACCCTCTACCGCCTTGTTCAAAACATTATCTCCCCGCTTAGCTTTGTGAAATCGAAATAATAATCAGTGGTCCCATCATTTGAAGATCTGGTGATATCTTTTATTTCTTCAAGTTGCGCCGCCATTTGACGGGAATCCTCATAAGCTAATACCAAGACTCGACCTGTGCCTTCGACCGCCCCTCATTAAAGGCATACAGAATGCTTATCGCTAATGAATAAGTCTCGCAGGCTTTTTTTTCGTGAAATAGCGGGTGGAGTTAGCCCGTTAATTGCGGCCTCGTTTGTATCGTCATATTATCATATGTATCTATTGCAATGTCTCAGAAGGGAATAGACTGTATTAACTCAATTCCATCACAAAATCCATATGTGTTTGTTGGACTAAAATGTTTGAAATTTTTGTGACTAGGAACCACAATAGTACTAAAGCCAGCACACGTTTATGCCGAAGAGCTCAATTGACTGTGACACGTGTCAAAGTTACATCATTGCCGTGTCAAACTGACCGTTTTTGACTTGAGAGAATTTCGATCAGAAAGATAAGCTCAGGTAAAACAGTATCTTATTTTTTTGGTAATATTTTTGCATGGACTTTTAGTGACAGACTTGAAAACCTGAGAGGGTGTAAGTTGAAAACAGTCATGCCACAAATATCCCGCAAGCATATTGAAAAAACGGCAGACTTGGCTCATCAATTGCCGCTTCTTAATGGATACAGTCTGATACAGCCTCAATAATAGTTGATTAAACAGGAGGATTTGGATGTGCATTGACTTTGAAACCTTCCCGGATGGAGCGTCGTGGTTTGCCTCACTGTCGCTAGTTATTGCCGACTGCGGTGCCTTCGCCGGCAAGGGTGCCGCCTACAGGACAGGAGAACTCCTATGAAAAAAGTGCTTTGCCGGTTGTTCCCAGCCCTTCTGCTGGCAGCCCTGCCCGCCGCCTCCTTCGCAGCGGAGATCTCCGTCGATTCGACCACCATTCTGCGCTTCCAAGAGGATCGGACCGGCTTCGAGAGCAAGACACTGGTGCCGGCTACCCAGTTCCTCGGCCTCGACATCTACAAATTGGGCGATGGCAATCTCTCGGCGCACCTCTTCGGATGGGGGCGGGTCGACCTCGCCGACCGCCACGAGACTGTCGATAACAGCGACGGACGTCTGGACGGCAGCCTCACCTACGGCTATCTGCAGTACCGTTTCAATAACGCCAATGCACGGGCACGCGCCGGACGCTTCTTCGTCACCGAAGGGATCATCAACGAGCAGGTGGACGGAGTAAGTGCCCGCACCGACCTCCCCTACGGTTTCGGCGTCTCGGCCTTCGGCGGCGCCACGGTGCACACGGTTGATCTCCCCGGCCTGGGAACCGACGGCAAGGGGGACGGCATCTTCGGCGGCCGTGTCAACTACCGCAGCAAAGGAATGCTGGAGATCGGGTTGTCCGGCGTTTATGAGTCGGAGGCACCGACCATCGTGGGTGGCTCCAACCTGCCCGGCAGTTTCGGCGATCACCGCATGCTGGGTGCCGACCTCTGGTTTAGTCCCCACCACATGGTGCAGGTCACGGGTCGTACCAACTACAACACGGAAACCAGCAGTGTGGCTGAGCACAGGTACCTGCTTCAGGTCACCCCGCGCAAGGATCTGGTGCTGACCGCCAGCTTCGACGAGCAGCACGACCGCGACTACTTCTACTCCTCCATCCTGTTCGCCCGCATGCTCAAGAACCTGAGCCAGGACTCGCGGGCGATCGGCGGGAGCGCTACCTATACGGTGGCCAAGAACGCCGAGCTTTCCGCAGATTACAAGCACTACAACCGGGATGTCGGCAGTGCCGACCGTTTCGGCGGGGAGCTGCGGGGGACCTTGCTGGACAACTCGGTACGTAGCGGCTTCGGCTATCACTACCTGCGCGCCAATCCCGAATTCGCTATCACGGGCGCCTCGACTTCCGGGTCCTACCATGAAGTGCGCGGCTACGTCATGCGCGACACCAAGAGCTATTTCGCTGCCGGCGATCTTATAGCCTATATCTTCAATGAGCCGGTGTTCAACAAGGACAGCGCCTGGGAGGCCATTGGCTCGGTCGGTTACCACCTGAGCCCTGCGCTCGCCCTATCCGGCGATCTAAGCTATGGCCAGAACCCGCAGTACGACGATGAGCTGAGAGGTCTGGTCCGCCTTACCTACAACATGAACATGACCACTGGAAAAGGAGGCACGAAATGAGACGCTCCACAAAGATACTAAGCCTCCTGGCGCTGGCCGGAATGTTAGCCATTACCGCCTGTGCACAGATGAAGGCGCTCCCCAACCTCCCGGCCTCCCACCCCGAGCAGCTGTCCCACGGTCCGGTGAGCTGTACGGAGTGCCATGAGGACCAGCAAAGCGGCAGCATGAAACCTTATGCCGCCTTCAACCATACCCAAAACTTCGTCAAGAACCACCGCTTCTACGCCGCAACCGACGACGTGCTCTGCGCCAGCTGCCATAAGGTCTCTTTCTGCGCGGACTGCCACTCCAACAAGACGGACATGAAGCCCTCCGTCAAAAACGGCAACCGTCCGGACCGGATGATGCCGCACCGTGGAGATTTCCTGACACTGCACAAGATCGAAGGCAAGCTTGATCCCGCCAGTTGCTACAGCTGCCACGGCAGAGCCAACAACCAGCAGTGCGTTGCCTGCCATTGATAGGAGAGAATATGCGTATTTTGACTGCCTTGACCAAGATGATTTCTCTTCCTCTAGTAATGGCTGGGCTGGTTGCCTGCAGCGGCGGCAATAGCGACGCCCCTGCCTTGATTGACGCAACCGGCAAGCATGCCGACAACTGGGTGCAGCAGCACTGGGTCGCCTACAAACTCGCCAACGGCGGGAGCAGCACTGCCTCTGGCGCGACCGGTTGCTCTGAATGCCACGGCAGCGACCTTTCCGGGGGCATTTCCAAGGTGAGCTGCTTCAGCGCCACCTTTAACGGCATCTCCTGCCATGCTAACGGGGACCGCAAACTGGGGCACCCGACTGGCTGGGGTGACCACATCAGCACCGGCTTCCATGGTTATGACGGCAACGGTGTGAAAGGAAACACCGATCTGGCTCGTGACTGCGGTCTTTGCCACGCAACCGACGCGGCTGGCTCCAGCGTCAGCACCGCTCCTTCGTGCCTGTCAACCGACCCGAGATTTGCCGTTGCTTGCCACGTTAGTAGTCCTGCCATCAAACCGAGCGGCTGTGTTTCGTGTCACGAGATCCCTGAAACGGGAGACAATAGCAGCCAAGGAGCCCATTACAAGCATCTGGAGCTGTCAGGTGTCAGCTGTCCCTCCTGCCATGCCGCCGGTGTAGAGCTCAGTGGCGCCTCTGCGACACACGCCACCGGCACCAGCGCCGTGCAACCGGTAGCCGCCTACAATGCCAAATCGGGTGTCGCCAGTTATTCCGGTGCCGACGGCACCTGTACCAACGTGAGCTGCCACGGCGGCAAGACGACCCCGAGCTGGACAGGCGGCGTCATCATCACCGCAGCCGACTGCCTCAGCTGCCATCAGCAGGGCTTCGCCTTGCAAACGCCGCAGTACAACAGCTTTTTCTCGGGGAATATCAGCGACGGCAGGAATGAGCATGTCGATCACCTGGCAAGAGGCGCCGCCTGCACAGACTGCCACAGCCTTACCAGTGCTCAACATTTCGGAGGACTTGCCGGTCCCGCTTTTGCCGGTCCCGCGAGCACAGTAGTGCAGGCAACAAAATTCGACAGTTACACCAATGGTACCTGCAACAACGTGGCTTGCCACAGTTTTGCTCCCAAGAGTGTGCGCTGGAACAAGCTGTAAGGAATGAGGAGTGAGAGTTGAGTTTTATATCGAAAAGAATTTCGCACATCATCTTTATGCTCAGCATGCTGCTTGTTTCCGGCTGCGGTGGCGGGGGCTCCAATCCCGCGCCGCCGGATACGGTATCCGGCGTAGCCGCTGCCGGCTCGGTGATGGTCGGCGAGGTCCACCTGAAAGACTCTTCCGCCACCCCCAAGTTTCTGGTCAAACAGACCACCGACGGCAGCTATTCCTTTGACGTAACCGGCCTGAGCAGACCGTTTCTGCTCAGGGCCACCGGCACGGCGGGTGTCACGCCGTACACCTTGTACTCAGTCGCCGTCGACAAGGGAACTGCCAACATAAATCCGATGAGCAATCTGATAGTCGCCTACGCAGCCGAAGGCGCAGATCTGGCCGCTATCTATGCCGCGTCCACTGCGGCAGGCGTACAGGAGATAGCCGGCAGACTGGCCCAGGCCGGTCTGGTCGTGCAGGGCACCCTGAGGGCCAATCTTCAGGAGTACCCGGCCGATGCGGCGGACCCTATCAGCGACCCATACAGGGCCGATCATACCGGGCTGGACGGCATGTTCGACGCGCTCGATTTTCTGCTCTCCGGCAGCGTGTTGACCATCACCGAGAAAGATTCCCCCGCAGCCGTACTCTTCACCGGGAACCTTGCGGTCGGCTTCACCACCTTCACCGTGTCCGGCAAGGTGTTAAGTGCCGGCGCAGGGCTTGCCGGGGTAACCGTTCGAGTCGAAGATGCCATAACCGGCGCCCTCTATGGCTCGCAAGTAACCGCAGCTGACGGCAGTTATCTGCTAAGCGGCATACCGGCCGGAAGTTACGCGGTAATCCCCACACGCACCGGGTATACATTCGACCGGACGAAAACGGTCCAAGTCGTCACCGGTGACTCTAGCGTTCCGGATTTTACGGCCTCAGCCGTCACTCCGCCTGGAACCGGCGGCGTGACCATCGTATTCTGAGATTGACCGGCTCCGGCGGCCTGGCGGCGCCATCGGTTCGGACCAACAGCTTGGACCGCTCAACCATGACTACAAATCAGTGTAATTCTTGACAGAAGGAGGAGTTGTATGCGGATTAACTGGAAGAGGTTCTCGATCGGAGCATTTCTGCTCGCCTCTTTATCACTGCTCCTTTTCGGGTGTGGTGACTCAGGCAGCTCTAAAACAGGGCAAGATGCTGCCACTAAAACCATTTCCGGTATCGTATCCGATACCGAGACCGGCTTGCCGCTGCCCCGGGCAAAGGTAACCGCCTACGCCATCGATGACAACGGAGTAGAGTCGACCACGCCCCTGAGCCTGTATTCGGTCATCACCGATTTGCAGGGGCGCTACACTCTGCTGATTCCCGCCGACTACTCCAATTCGGTGCTGGTCGTGGCCGAACCCGGTGGACAGTTGCCTAAGCAGGCCAGCAAGCTTTCCAAGGTGGCATCCGCGCTGGCCACTACGAACGTCATCAGGTCCGTGGTGGGCGAAAGCCAGGTGCAAATGGACGTAATACCGCCGGTAATGGTCAGTTTCGCCACCGAGATGGTATACGTCTTCGTGACGCAGACCGAGTCGGGAGTTTTCAGCCCCGACAACATCAGGACCGCAACCATCGTCCTGGAGGTCTTTTTCGGACCCAACTTCAGCCAGATCGAGCCGCCGACGAGTACGACTGACACGAATGTGACCCAGGCGCAGCAGGATCTGCTGGTCTCCATAAGAGCCCTGAGTGCCGTGATCACCGCTAGTCTTCAGACCGACTACATCAACACCATCGTTACCGAACTGGTTAGCGAAGAAGGCCTGGGGAGCATTGCTCAAGTCATCACCACCGCTATCGACGCGGCGGTGGAAACGCTGAAAGAGGAAGGCGCACTTCCTGTGTCCTATGTCCCGAGCGCCGTTATCGAAGCTGCCATCACTGCTGCTGCGTCCGGGATAACACTGCCCGACCTGACCGACATCACACCGCCGACGGCACCGGCTAGCCTCTCCGCCACCCTTGCCTCCGGAAATGTAAACCTCAGCTGGACGGCATCGGTTGACAGCGGTGAAGGCGCCAGCGGGCTTTCCGGTTACTTGATCTACCGCGCCGATTCCTCCGGGGAATACCTGCTCATAAATATGGTTGGCCAGGAGGCCACTTCTTACCTGGACATCTCTGCCGCCTCGGCGACCAGCTACCTGTACAAGGTCGTGGCCTATGATGCTTCCCGCAACTTCTCTGAGCCCGGCATATCCGGCAGTGTCACAACCACTGCTGCCGTCTATACCATTTCCGGCAAGGTAACGCAGGACGGCGTGGGGCTGGCCGGAGCCACAGTGACCAAAGGCTCCACCAGCGTCGTCACAGATTCCCTCGGCAATTACACCTTCACCGGGGTGGCCAACGGCAGTTACGTCTTGACACCTTCCTTTTCCGGGTTCTACCGCTTCACCCCGGAAAGCCTGACGGCAACGGTCAGCAGCGTGAACCTTACCGGTCAGGACTTCACGGCCGTATTCTCCGGTACCATCATCGGCGGCGTTGCCTACCCTGAGGGGGCCATCGGAGGCGGCGTCACCTATCCGACCGGTACAGTGATAGGTGGTGTTACCTATCCTACGGCTACCGTGGTAGGCGGCGTAACCTATCCGACCGGAGTTGTGACTGGCGGGGTCCTTTATCCGAACGGTGTCGTGATCGGCGGAGTGAGTTATCCGGCTGGTACGGTGGTGGGCGGCATTGCCTATCCGGTCGGAACGGTAACCGGAAGCATCCTCTATCCCGACGGCTTGGTGTCGGCAACAATCGACTGGTCCCTGTCGGGGACACCACGGGTGGTTAGTGTTAATCCTGTGCCGCCGTCCGGCCCATAAAGGCAATTTGCCGTAAGGGGGTAATTAACCCGGAATCGCCCGTAGTTAGCGACCTTGTTCATCCGACACTAATTAAATTAACTGGAGGTGCTATCGTCCCTGAAGAAATCAGCACCGCGAAAAATGAAAGCCTGCAATGTGCAGAAACGAACCTAGGTTCGGCAACTAAAAAGGTAAAGGAGAAAACAAAATGAAGAAAATTTGCCTGGGTAACCTTCATTATCTGCTGCTAGCCCTGCTGCTAATGGCAATGACAGGCTGTGGCGCAAGCAACACCGCCAGCACAGCCGGCTCTGATGCCGGCAACTCCTCGCTCACCGCTAAACTCGTCTGGGGAGACGCCGCTAAAAGTGCCTCCAAAACTGTCGCAGCAGTACCTGCCGGTGTTACCGCCATGCGCATGACCGTTACCGGCACTGGCGCAAACGGGGCCATTCCGGTTGTCAGGAGCGAAATTCCCGTCACCACCGAGACCGCTTCAGGTTCGGTCAACGGCGTCTATCCGGGCAACGTTACCTTGTCCGTGCAGGCTCTTGCAGGAAACGTTGTCGTGTATGAAGGCTATGCCCTTAACATCGTCGTTAAGGCTGGTGCTGTCGCAGACGCAGGTACCGTCTACATGACTCCGCCGATCGTCAAGGCGGCGGATGCCGGGTGCTTAGAATGCCACGAGAATAAACTGGACATCACTGGCCAGAACCTGATCGCAAATTACAAACAGTCCGGTCACTATACGAACTCCACAACCGGTTGCGCTGCATGCCATGGTGCCCAGCACAACGATCTGACCCCGGCCGCCAGCGGCAGGTGCTTTGAGTGCCACGGCTCGCTCGGCGCCAAACATACGAGTGCTACTGCGCTGACCGCCGGCGACGCTAATGCTGCCAGGTACCTGAATATCGGCGGCACCAACTGCTCTGCCTGCCATGAGCCGCACAACCCGATCAAGGGCGTTGGCCAGCAGGAGCGCAAGGACTGGGCCGAGTCCGCCCACGGGGACGTTAACGGTCTGGGCTGGGTTCATTACGATTTCACCGTCAGAAATGACTGCAACGCCTGCCACACTGCAGCCGGCTTCGTCAAGGCAATGGGCAACAACTGGACCAACACCACTGCAGCCTCCACTACCGTCAGCAGCGGCAAACAGCCCCTTAACTGCGACGGTTGCCACAGCAGCAACGACTTCGCCAACAGCGTTCGTCCGATCGCAGGCGGCTTCAAGGCAGGCATGGGCGGCTACGGCGCAGCAGCAAAAGCGACCGTGCAGTTCTCCGACCAGGGCCAGTCCAACCTCTGCTTCCCTTGCCACGCCGGTCGTGAGAACGGTGATTCCTTGAAAGCAGGCAACTACAACTTCACCAACCAGGGCTTCGTTAACCCCCATTACCTTGTTTCCGCCGGCGTATGGCAGGGCAAGGCAGGCTTCAAATTCTACAGCTCTTCCGTGCGTTACTCGGTTGACCGTCCGACCCACGGTGTTCTGACTGCAGACCTTGCATCCGTTGGGCACTCCTTCAACAGCAAAATGAACGCAGATCAGCTTGCAAAAGGCTCCTGCGTGGCCTGTCACCTTGGCCTGAAAAACGATCACACCTTCAGCACGTACAGCGCCGTGAAGTACCAGTTCAGCACAGGCGCTGAGGTAACAGGCTGCCTTGGTTGCCATTCCGATACCGATAACGGCCGTGCCCGCTACTACCCGACCTCAGATGTTGCCAGCGTGGCAACCCGTCTGGCCAGTGGCGGCGATGTTCAGGCGCTTTCACTTGACTTCTTTAAGTGGCAGTTAGCTCAGCTCGGCATCGTATATGCCCCTGCTTACCCTTACTTCTACGGTGCAGATGGTGTTACTGCCCTGAAGAACTGGACTATCCAGATTCCTGCAGCAGCTGCTCTTGACGCCGTTGCCTATGCTAACACCGAGATCGATGCACAGCTTCTCGGTCTGCAGACCATGGGCGCAGCAATGAACTTCGCAACCATTCTCCAGGACAAGGGCGCTGCTGCCCACAACGCGAAGTTCGCCAGGGCAGTCATCACCGACTCCATCGTGTTCCTTCAGCATGGCAACGTGGGTGAAAGAACCTCCACGGCTGCTATCGACAACATCAGCTTTACCGCGTACTCAACCGCCAGAACTCCGGTTGGCGGGGGCTTGCCGCTGGCCGGCAACCCGGCTTCCATCGGTTACATGAAGGCTTTCCTCACCACCTGGAAAACTGACGGTTCTGTACAGGAGTACGTCCGTAAGTAACTAATATCGGTTGACAGTTTTAATGCCGTACTTACCCCGTCTCGAAAGAGGCGGGGTTTTTTTTATGTGATGAGTATCGGGCGAATCACTAGGTGAATAACAGAGTGGAGCCGTTCACGCAGGTGAAGTTCTGAGGGCCAAATAGAGATGGAAGCTGTTTGGTGGCAAGGGGAACAAAGGCTTAATTGCTTCGCGGCGTTGCCACTGCGGTCAGGGCAGGCGCAGGTGTTGACCCGACCAGCTCATAGAGGGTGAATCGGTGTGACTAGAGGGACGGCAATAAGAGGAAGTTTTCATCAGGAAAGGGTTTTCTCCGCCTTGGCGGGCTCATCAGGGGAGAGGCACCTGCAGGGCAAGGCCCCTGACGTCGAGCTTCAGGCTTGCTTAGAGGAGTACGGGAGAGGCAGTGATTGGGATTGGATTCACAACGCTTCGCAGTCAAAGTTATTGTATAGAAAAAGCCATACCCTGAGCTGGAAGTGGTTGTGGATTCCGAACTGTTTCTGCTATACGGAGTTTTATTGCGCGGCAGCTCCCCCATCCGCCCCTTCGGGGCAGCTTCTCCCGGAGGGAGAAGGGCGATCCCCTCGTCGTCCTGGCGGCCAGAGGCCTGGTTAGGGCATATCCGATCGGCTATGCAGCTGTAATGATTCGACGGGGCACTGTTACTGCCGCCTGCCGGCGCGTTTACTTAACCTTATTTTGTTAAGGTAGCAGCTGGAGAAGCGACGCCACAGGCACTACGGACCTGACGAAGCCCCTCATGGTCCACGTCGGGCATCTGCAGGATCTGATAGAGCTTGAGGGGCTTCTCCATGCCGGGGTCCATTTTTAGCAGACTTCCGCACGCGGTGGCGGCCTGCTGCTGGCGCCCGGCTGTGACATAGAGAATAACCAGGTTTGACAAAGTTTCCGGCTGTTCCGGCGTAAGCGCTATGGCCGCTTCAAACTCGCGGATGGCGTCATCCACCCGCTCCTGACCCCCGTAAACTGTGCCGAGGTTGGCGTGGGGGCGCGCCTTGGCTGGGCTTTTGGCAACCACATCCTTCCAGAGGGTCTCTTCGTTTTTCCAGTCACTGTTCCTTGCATAGCTGGCACCGCCGAGAGCCAATACGGTGACGGCAAGTACCGGAACGGCGAATTTTCCTCCCCCCGGCCACCTGCGGGAAGCGGATGAGGCGCATGCAGCGACGGCTAGGAAAATTCCTACCGATGGCAGATATACGCGGTGCTCGAAAATGACGTCGGCGATCGGGATCAGGCTCGACTCGACGGCCAGGGTGAGGAAAAACCAGAAAATGCCGAAGGCCGCCAGGCGGAGACTTGGGTCCGGAGCAGTACAAGGTTCGTTGCCGTCGCAGTGCCTTGCCTGCCGGGCGCTCCCCGCTGAGCGGTAAAAAAGCCAGATTGCCAGTGACAGCAGCGCCAAAAGAAGCAGCAGCGAGAGAAACGCACGCGGTTCCAGCAGCGAATAGTTGGGCGGATAGTCGTAGTCGAGGTTCTGGTCGATAGGCAGCACAAGCAAGCGTAGATAAGTGACGATAACGCTGAACTGGGTGCACAGGTATTCGTAGCGCGAAAGCGATGCCTGTACCAAGGTCGTCTGAGTGACATCGGAGAGGATCTGGCCGGCAGGCTTGTCGAGGTTTAGCATGGCGAGCGGGATGATGGTCACGGTGGAAAGCATGGGGGTCAGGGAGAGAAGGCGCCTGAGATTCGGGCGGCCGAAGAAGCAGCACTCATAAATTAGCACCACCATCGGCAGGGTGAAGGCGATCTCCTTGGTCTTCATGGCAAGCACGGCCGAGATGAGCGAGAGGATCCAGAAGGGGAGGACCGACCGGGACCAGAAGAAGGCGCCTGCCTGCAGGGCCAGCCGCCAGCGGACGTGCAGCAGCAGGGAAGCCAGGAAAAACAGGGCGGCAAGCGAGGTGAGGCGCTGCACGATGTAGGTGACCGCCTGGGTCTGGACCGGGTGGCTGACGAACAGGAGCGCCGCAACGAAAGGGATGAAGAGCTGTTCGGTGGCAAGGGTGCGGCCAGTGGGCGGGCCATCACCCAGGGTGCTGGACGCCGAGCTATGCCGTAAGAATGGTGTCCGCAAGGTGAGCCGGATCAGGCCATAGACCAGCAGTCCGTTGGTGATGTGGATCACCAGATTTACCAGGTGGTAGCCCGCGACATTGAACCCGCCGAAATGATGGTTGAGGGCAAAGCTCAGGTAGCCGATGAAGCGGTTGGGGAGATAGTCGTAGCCGCCCCATTTGAAGAAGTTGCCCAGCTGCTGAACGACCGGGTTCTCCGTTATAGATGACTCATCGTCGAATACGAAGGGGACCTGGAAGCTGTTGGCATAGGCGAGCAGGGCCAGTGTGGCGAGCAGAATCATCTGGAAAAGCGGACTGTCGATAAGCTCCGAGAGGTTTTTTGTCTTATTTAGCGGGGGCTGGCTTTGGTTGGTCATGCTGTGCACAGTGGGTGCGCCTCCTTGGGGCTGAGAGTCGGTGTTTTAATGCGGGCCCGGTAGCGGTTCGGAGCATTTTTCAACGGTTTTTCCGCGCTTCAGCTCTTCCAGATCTCCCCTTAAGAGGGCGTTGTCCTGCGCTAGGTTCTTCACCTGGTCGGCCAACTTGGAGATCTTGATGGAGAACTGCACGCAAATCAGCATCAGAAATATGATGGAGCCAATGAAGAGCGTGGTGGTTGGAAGTCCCGCCCCGATCAGGGATGTAAGCGCCTCGAGCCAGTCGTACCTGATGACCAGCGCAAACATGATGATGCTTGTGGCAAGCCAGAGGACCGAGTACTCCTCCCTTAACCGGCGCTGGCGGACCAGGTTCACGGCGAAGGCAAAAACAACCAGACAGATGATGATTGCGAATATCTGCTGCCGAAGCGGCATTGTTACCTCCTGTACCCTTGGCGGTTACGCAGCAGGGTGACGAAGATGGAGAGGAGCATCTTGAAGATGTAATACAGCGGCTTTAGCCCGCTGTGCATCGACTTCCCCGCCGAGTTTGCGTGCATCCGTACCGGGACTTCCCTTATCGAGAAGCCGGCCAGGTGCAGGGTGATCAGCATGTCGGCGTCGGGGTAATCGCAGGGAAAGACCTCGCTGGTGAAGAAGCGGACAACCTCCCGGCTCATGGCCTGGTAGCCGGAGGTCGAATCGGTGATGCGGGTGCCGGTGATCGCCGAGACTATCTTCCTGAAAAAGGCCATGCCGAGCCTGCGTGCCAGGGAGGGCTCGTAGCTTGAGTCGACCAGGAACCGTGAGCCGATGGCAAAGTCGCAGGCCCCCGCCATAACCGGTGCAACAAGGCGGTTCAGGTAGGCGGGGTCGTGCTGGCCATCCCCGTCGATCTGGACTAGGAAATCGTACCCCTTGGCGTCGGCGTACTTGTAGCCTGTCTGGATCGCCACGCCGTACCCCATGTTGAAGGGGTGGCAAACAACTGTTGCCCCCGCGGCCTCCGCGGCGGCGGCTGTCCCGTCGCGCGAACCGTCGTTGATAACGACGATGTCATAGCCGGGTTCGGCATGCCTGACATGCGCGATGATTTCCGCGATCCGCGCGTCCTCGTTATAGGCCGGAATAAGTACAAGTACCTTCATGGATCTTCCCCGTGGTTCATGGCTTTATCAGCCGGTATATGATCCTGGTACGCAGGCCGTATACCCGGTGGAGCAGCAGGGATAGCTTTCCCCGCCAACCGAGACCGGCTGCATGCTGCCTTGCGGTCAGCAAAGCCTCGTCCATCATCCGGAAGGTCTGCAGGCTGCTTTTGGCATTGAGGTGCACCCGGAAATCGGCCAGGTAAAAAGGGAGAACCTGCGGCTGCACGATCCGGGCAAACTTCAAGAAGAGATCGTAATCCATTTCCAGTTGCCGGTTCTTGTCCACCCCGCCAGCCTGGTCCCAGATGGAGCGGTTCCAGAAGGTGGCCATCTGAGGAAGGAAATTTTCGGTCAAAAGCTTGTAGATGGTAAAGCGGCGGCCGCGCAGGTTCTTGTACCAGACGATCGGCGCTGATATCCGGTGCCCCTCGGCGTCCATAATGCCGCAGCGGCCATAAAGCCAGCGGGGCTCGCGGGAGTCGAGGTGCGACACTGCATATTTCAGCGCTCCCGGCCGCAGCCGGTCGTCTGAGTTTAGCCAGGCCAGCACCCGCCCCCGCGCGATCTCCATGCCGCGACGGATGGCATCGGCCTGTCCCTCATCCGGAGCAAAGTGCAGTTGCAGCCGCTCCCCGTACTCGGTCTGCAGGCGGACCAGCAGCTCCCGCGAGCCGTCTGTGGAGCCCGGGTCCATGACGATCAGTTCCGCCTCGACCTCGCGCTGATCGAGCACCGAGCGGACCGCCTCCTCCAGATAGGCGGCCTGCTGGAGGGAGGGCATGACGATGGAAACTTCTGGTATTACTGTCATCGGGTCACCGGAAGGTTCGCGGCACAGAGATGCTGAATAATCGGTACGACAGGGGCCAAGGTATTCTGCCAGGCAAAGCTCTCGGCACGGAGGGAGACCCTGTCAAAGTACTCCGGCTGGCGCTTCAGTGTGAAGAGAAGCTGGCTGACTTCCGCGCTCCAGGCTTCCACGGAGAGGGAATCAATCAGCCGTCCGCAGGAGAGATCGATGACTTCCTGGGGGCCGCCGCTTCTGTGGGCGATAGCCGGGGTCCCGCTGGCGATCGCTTCAAGGGGAGCCATGCCGAAAGGTTCCTCTATGCTGCCGTGGAGAAAGAGCTGTGAGCGTTGGTAGAGTCGGGCAAGCGATTCATCGTCCAGGCTGCCGTGAAAAATTACCCGTGACGCGATGCTCAGCTCTCCTGCAAGTGCCCGCAGTGACTTTTCGTGCTCACCGCGGCCGACGATGTTGAATACCAGATGGTCATGCTTTTCAGACACCTGGGCAAAGACTCTCAGCAGGAAGTCGATCCGTTTGAATCGGGTCAACTGGGCGACCGTGACTATCCCTGCCCTGTCTTTGTATTTGCCAGGCCGAAAGAGGGTCATGTCGATTCCGGGGTAAATAATGGCGTCGGCACCCCGGTCGTAGACCTTCTGCGCCATTGCTGCGGTATGTTTGCTGTTTGCCAGGAGACCGTCGGTATGACGGCTGAGGCGCATGTCGATGGCTGCTAGCAGTGGTCGCAGCGCGCTTGCCAGCCATCTTTTCCAGTAAGGTCGCAGCGCGGCAATCCAAGCCGGAGAGTGGATGAAGGCGCTCGGCTCGTGGCAGACCCACATCAGCTTTAGCTTCGGATGGCTGCGCTTGTACAGCCACCCCCACCAGTTCGCCGGGAAGATCTGGGGGATGAGCAGGTCCGGCTGCCATTCGGTGATCCGGGCGTTTAGCCGCATCTGCCAAAAAGGCAGCAGGCCCCAGTACCAGATACTCGAGGTGACAGGCCCGTCGAGGCAGAGGAGTTCGACGCCTGGACAACCGGTGTACTTGGGGTCGTTTCGCAGGGTAAGAATCGCGACGGTCGCCCCCTTTTTCGACAGAAACTCGGCCAGCTTAAGGGTGTAGTTCAATGCGCCGCCCGGCATCGTCATATGCGGAAAGAGAATGAGCAGTCGTTTTCCCGCTAATTCGTTTTTTTCAAAAGGTATCGACACTTCACATCCCGAAACTGTTCATGACAGTAATTACACGTGCTACGTCCTCTTCCGTGTGACAGACCGAAATAGGCAGGCTGAGCGTCGTCGAGTGGACCTCATCCGCTAATGGGTAGCTGTCGCCGATCACCCCTTGCAAAGCCTTTTGCCGATGGGGAGGCACTGGGTAATGAATTTCCGTCATTATGCCGTGCTCCGCCAGATACCCTTTAAGCTCGTCCCTGCGCTCAGTGCGGATGTTGTAGATGTGATAGACATCAAAAAAGCCCTCGTCCAGGCATGGTTTGATGTAGTCGTCCCGCAAGCCCCGGTGGTAGAGGGCGGCCAGTTTCCTCTTGTGCCGGTTCGTGCGGTCCAGTTCGGGAAGCTTGACAGACAGGAAAGCCGCCTGGATTTCGTCCAGACGCGAGTTCATCCCCAGCATCTCGTTGTGGTATTTCTGGGCGGAACCGTAATTGCGCAGCGCCCTGATCCTTTTTGCGCAGGCGGCGTCATTGGTGACCACGGCACCTGCATCCCCGAGGGCGCCCAGGTTCTTGGTCGGATAGAAGCTGAAGGCGGCGCAGTCGCCGAAGCTGCCGGCTTTCTGCCCCTGCAGGCGGGCTCCGTGGGCCTGCGCGCAATCCTCGAAAACCTTCAGCCCGCGCCTGCGCGCAATTTCGGTGATGGGTCCCATCTGGCAGAGCTTGCCGTAGAGGTGGACCGCCATGATCGCCACGGTCCGGTCGCTGATCAGCTCCTCGATCCTGGCCGGATCGATGTTGCAGGTCCGCAGGTCCGGTTCCACCAGCACAGGTTTCAGGCCGCTCTGCAGGATGGCCAGTATGGTGGCGATATAGGTGTTGGAAGCAACCAGCACTTCGCTATCGGCAGCAAAGTCGTAGGCCTTCAGGGAGAGGGTCAGGGCATCGAGTCCTGAAGCCACACCGACACAGTGTGAGGCGCCGCAGTAGGCGGCGAATTCCTGCTCGAAACGCTCGACGCGGCTTCCCAGGATGTACCAGCCGCTCTCCAGCGTCTCATTGAAGACCCTGCTGAATTCCCGGGAAAAGGGTGCGTTCACCTTGCGGAGGTTTTCGTATTCGATCACATTCACGACATGGTCTTCTGATGTTGGCAGCAAAGCGGCGGTTTCCTTTCGGTTCAGACGCCGAGGTCCGGACAGCTCCGTTTCAGGAAGCCGGGATGGGAGGTTCTCACCCAATGAACGGCGAGCGTCGCCAGGATCAGCATCGCGTGCTTGAAAAGTGCCGGCAGAAAACAAAGGTAAGTGGCAAGCCGGGTGCTGCCTGCCTCTCCCGCATAGCTGCGCCTGGTTATCGCCTGTTCTCTGGCAAGCCGGACGACGGCACGGCATGCCGCCCGGAGCCCGAAGCTGCCCCGGGCGATCTCCAGCCTGGCCGCTTTGTAAGCGTAGGTGTAGAGGTGCAAACGGCAGATTCCCAGGAGGTTTTTCCTGAAGTCGGCTGCCAGTGACGGGTGGCGGAACAGCTCGCCGGAGCGCCGTACCAGGTTTTGCCCCGCCACCAGGTACTTGTCGAGTTCCAGGTTGCTCTCGCTCCAGGAACCGGTATGGGCGCGCATCAGGACCAACGGGGCGTCCAAGAAGCCGATCCTCTCGAAAAGGGCACACCTTACCAGCAAGAGGAACTCGGCGTAAAGTCCGATAGCCGAAGGGCAGAGTTCCTCCAGGGGACCCACCACCTCCCGGAGGGCGCAGGTACTGAAAAGCCCGGAGGTGGAGTTGATTTTGAGGCGGCCGGCAAAATAGCTGCTGAGAAACTCCCGGCCGCTCACGACAGATTCCGGGCAGGGTCCGATGCTGCCCGGCCGGAACTCTTCCGCTTCCCACAGCACCCGGAAGGAGGGGAAGAGGGCGGGCGGATAGTCGGTCCTTTCCAGATTGTCGTGCGCCCTCAGCAGGAAGTCGGGGTGGTAGAGGTCGTCATCGAAGAGCCAGGTGAAGTAGCGTCCTTTGGCCTGCTCGAGCAGGGCGTTCATGTTGCCGACCTCGCGCAGGTTCTGCGGGTGATTGACGAAACGCACGCGCGGGTCGCTTATCTGCAGCGACGCGCCGGTCAGAAGCTCGCTGGTATAATCGTTGCCGACGATCACCTCGAAGTCGGCGAAGCCCTGCGCGAGGATCGAGAGCAGGGTCTCCCGCAAGAGGTCGTGACGGTTGTAGGTCGGGACGGCAATGGTGAAAAAAGGCCGAGCTGCCGGCCCGGACACTACCATCGGCGGACTCCGCTTAGAAGTTGCACCGACTGGGCGACCCGCTTCCGCAGTTCGCCGGAAAACTCAAAGCCCATGCCGCGGAATTTCTCGCTGGAGACCGTGTAGGAAAGCTGGTTCATGATCTGCGATTCCACCAGGCTCACCCGGGTGTCCGGCACGAATTCCGTGATGGCCGAGACCACCTCGCGCACGGTGGCGTTCAGCGTCAGCACGTTGTAGGTCTCCTGGTCGAACAGTTCCCGCTCGATGATGAAATGGAGCGCGCGGGCCGCGTCCTCCAGGTCGAGGTAGGGGCGCTTTTGGTCGAGGGCCGAGGCCCAGACGGTGAGGGGAATCCCCTGGCAGGCCTGCCAGATGAACTTGTTGACGGCCGTGTGGAAGCGCATGCCGGGCGACGAGCCGAAGATGGTGCCGAAACGGCAGCTGACGAAGCGAAGTCCCTGCTCCTCGCCAAGGCGGCTCAGCAGCTGTTCCGCACGCAGCTTCGACTCGGCATAAGGGCTTTGCGGGTTCAGTTCCGCGGCGGAACAGTTTTCGTCCACCACTTGGGCCTGCGTGCCGTAGACGCTCGTGGTGGAGAGGAAAATCAGGGGCGCCCCGGTCGCGATGCAGGCCTGGGCGACCCGCCTGGTCCCTTCGAAGTTGACCCGTTCCACCTCCTGCTGGATCTGAAAGCTCCCCTCGGCATTGGTGATGGCGGCCAGATGCACGACAGCGTCGGCGCCTGTGAAGACTGCCGCCAGGTCTGCCGTGAGGACGTCGGCCTCCAGGAACCGGTAGCGGCCCTTTGGCGGGAGGTCGAACAGCGAGCAGTAGCGCTGGGTCAAGAGGTTGTCCAGCAGCACGATCTCTGCCTCGGGAAGAAGTCCGGGAAAGGTCTGGAGAAGGCGGGAGCCGATGTGGCCCAATGCCCCGGTGATCACGATTTTCATGGGCGGCCCCTTTCGAGTTCCTGCTGTTCCAGCAGGGACCTGACCCGCTTAAGGCCCGATTCCAGGTCGTGGCCCGGGGTCCAGTCCACTAGGGAGCGGAGGCGCTCCGAGCTGAACCTCACCCGGTCGATCTCGATCCGCTTCCGCTCGTCCGGCCATTCGATATGGACGACCCGGCCGCGCTTAAACACCCGGACGATGCTGTCGGCGATGTCGCGCACGCTCAGGTGCTCGTCGCCGGTGGCGAAGTAACTTTCACCCACCAGCCGGGGTTCCCGGGCGGCCCGCCACATGATCTCCACCGCATCGTCTACGTACAGGAGGTTGCGCGTCTGGTCGCCGGTACCGAAGATCCGGATCTTCTGGTCGGTCCAGGCGAGGTGCATGAAATAGTTGATGAAGCCGAACTCCGGGAAGCCCTTGCCGTAGGGTCCGTAGAGGTTGGCAAAGCGGAGCACCACGGTGCTCAGGTCATGGATGGTGTGGTAGATGCGGTAATATTTTTCCGCCACCCCCTTGTTTGCGGAGTAGATCTCCAGGGGGCGTTCCCAGTGATCCTCGTTCACCACCTCCGTCAGGGCCTTGCCGATCACGGTGCTGCTTGAGCTGTAGACGATACGCGCGTTGCTGTTCAGAAGGCGGATGCTTTCCAGCAGTTTCAGGTTGCCGAGGCAGTTGATCTCGGCGTCCAGCAGCGGGTACTGGATGGAGAGCGGGTGTGAGGTCTGGGCGGCGCAGTTGAAGATGACATCCTGCCCCTGCACGATATCGGCCAGCAGGGTCTCGTCGCGCAGGTCGCCCCGCACGAAGCGGATGCGAGGCCAGACCTCCTGCAGGTTGCCGGTGGTGGCATGCAGGTGGGGGTCGAGTGAATCCATGACCGTTACCTGTACGTCCGGCTCCGCCAGACAGCGGCGTACCAGATTGGCTCCCAGAAAGCCGGCGCCGCCAATGATCAGGACCTTCATGAGAGTGCCTCCATGGTGCGTTCGATACCCTCGGCAAGGGTGCAGTGGGCCGCCCAGCCGGTAGCCGAGGAAAAGCGGCTCGAGTCGGCCACGAAATGGCGCTCTTCAATGGGTGAGAGGGGCTCGGGCGGCGCCACCTGCCGTACCTCGACCGGTATGCCGGTCCTGGCGCTGGCCTGGTCGGCGATCAGGCGCATCGCCTGGGCGATGGTCTGCCCCCGGCCGGTGCCGATCACAAAAGTGCGTCCGTTCAGGGCCTGGCAGTGGCGGGCGGCGGCCAGAAAGGCGGCAGCCACATCCTCCACATAGACATAGTCCCGCAACTGGTCCCCGGTGCCGTAGACGGTGAGCGGCTCGCCGGCCAGCGCCCGGCGTATCATCTGGTTCAGGATGCCCCGGTCGGAGCGGCTGCTGCGCGGCCCCGGCCCGTACACGTTTGCCAGCCGGAGTGTTACTCCATGCAGGAAGCCCTGCTCACCGTACCAGCGGAGATATTGTTCCGCCATCTGCTTGTGGAGGTCGTAAACGGTGACCGGGTGGTCCGGATGGCTTTCGTCCACCGGCAGACGCTCAGGAATGCCGGCCACGGTAACGGTGCTGGAAAAACAGAGCGTCGGGCGGGTCCCGAGCTGCCGGCAGGCCTCCAGCAGCTGCAGCATCGGCATGACGTTGACGGCGTGGTCGGCGACCGGGTCTTCGTTTGCCAACGGCGCGCTGGTCTGAGCGGCAAAATGGAAGATGTAATCGATCCCCACCAGGTGTCGGTGCCAGCCGGTCTGCTCTCTGAGGTCAGCGTAACAGTCCGTGATCTCCGCGCGGCCGGCCATCTGCTGCCGGCAGGCGTCCTGCCTGTCCAGCCTGACGATGCGGCAGTCGATCTCCTTAAGGAGCGATATCAGGGCGCTCGCCAGATAACCGGCGCCGCCGGTTATCAGGATCCCCTTCCCCTGGAAGGCGTCGAGCGTAAGGTTGTCGTTACTTGAGTAGTTCATGTCGCCCTGCTTTCCCGGTGGTTGTCAGCTGATCGGCGCTCCCCGCAGCCAATCGAAGGCGATGCCCGGATCGTTATAGGGAATGCGCATCTCGTCAGCGGGGTCGTAAACACGGGAGGTCACGTACAGCAAATTCACCGGACCCTGTAAGGTCTTGCAGCCATGGGCTATTCCGGGGGGATGGTGAGTACGCGCGCCGGCTGCAAGTCCCCCATCAGGAAATCCATGGTCTGTTTAAAGGTAGGCGAGTCGGGCCGCAGGTCGCAAAGCCCTACCCGCAGCACGCCGCTTACCACATACCACCAGTCTGTTTGCACCTTATGGGAATGCCAGGCTTGATCACCCCGTCGAACATAAGCGAGTGGCTCCACTGGCCGAAACCTTCGGAAAAGACATCATCGCTTACCCGGAGCACTTCCCGGAAAAAACCGCGCTCGTCACGGTGGGTCGCCAACTCCTTCAGGACAACGCCTTCGATCATAACCTTGTCTCCTTCTTTGATGGACCACCGCCCGGCAGAGGCTCCCCGGGGAAGGGAGGTGTCTCGCTCGGTCGGCGCCTATCATCTCGCCGGCGGATTCAGCCGGACCGCTTCGCCCGGCTGACGAGGTGCAGCAGCCGGTCAAGGCGGGCTTCCAGTGCGGCTATACGCCGGGGGGCGATGGCGCCGGAGAGATATCTCCGGTAGAGCTTTCCCAGGCGCTCTTTCATACGCTTCCAGGCAAGCTGCTGCCGAAGCCCGAGAGAGTCCACATCTTCCGGTGCGATGCTGGCCAGCGCCAGCTCGTCCAGCTCGGGGGCGCCTTGCACGAGGTAGACATGGCCGCCGTGACGCAGGCAGCTGCGGCACATCTCGTGGGCCTCCCGAAGCCGCTGGATTTCATCGAGTGGCAGGGCGAGGTAACTGCCGATGCTGAACCTGCCAGAGTCGAAGACGCCGCAGCAGAGCTGGACCCGGCCCCGGGAGTCCAGGCTTATCTGGGAGTCCTTGAGGACGCACGGCTCGCCCTGGTACTTTTTTGTGATCAGGAACGATTCCCCGGGCGGCAGTGCAAGCCGGCCGATTAGCCTTTGATCCTGCTCGGTAAAGGGACCCCGGGAAGCATCAGGCTCCAGCTGGCCCAGGATTTTCTCGAGCGGGAACATGAGCGCCCAGACCGGTTGAAAACCGAAGCCGAGGCCGGCCGCGAACTCCCGCATCAACGGCTCCTCTTTCAGGTTGTGCCGGTACCGGTGATAATTCACAAAAAGGCGGGTCTTCGAGCCCGTCCGCCTTTTCGCCTCTGCCAGCTCGATCATATGTTTTTTTACCCGCTCGATGTCTCCCCCCCGGTGGGAGTAGCCGTAGACCTCCTGGGTGAAACCCGAGGCGGAGACCTTGAAGCTGGCGGGATTTGCCGCCATGACGGCCTCCGCATCCGGGAGCAGGTTCAAGTTAGAGCTCAGATGGCAGGCGATGCCCGCCCCCCGGACGATGCCTACCAGCTCGTGAATCCTCGGGTGAAGCAAGGGCTCGCACCAGCTGAAAAGGCTGATCCCGGTCACCGTCGATTCGGCTTTGGCTTTGGCGACGATACCTCGCAGCAGTTCCGGCTCCATGTAGCCGAGAGGCGGCCGGTGCCCGTCCAGGTTTCCCTGTGGGCAGGAGGGGCAGCTCAGGTTGCAGGCGTCTACCACGTCAATGTCGAAAGCGAAATTCTTCATGAAACCATTTCCCCGATCTCGGATGCACAACGCAGGCAGCTCGGGCGGACCGGTCAATCCAGCACCGCCACCTGCGGCACATATACGATCCACCTGCCGCCGGCGGCGCGAAAGGTGCCTTCCTTTTCCATGATCTCCTCCGCATGGTTCCAGGCGAAGAGCAGCGCATAGTCGGGGCGGTTCTCCGCGAACGCTTGGTAGGGGCGGACCGGCAGGTGCGCGCCCGGGCTGAACTTGCCCTGCTTGATGGGGGTGGTGTCGCTGATGAATTCCACCAGATCCGGGGTAATGCCGCAGTAGTTGGTGATGGTGGTGCTCTTGGAGGTCGCCCCGTAACCTACCACCCGCTTACCCTGTGACCTCAGGTCGTGCAAAAGGGCCATGAGCTGCTCCCTTGACCGCTCGCAGTTGCTTCGGAACCGGTCATAGGTCTGCGGCAGGTGCAGTCCCATGCTCCGCTCCTGCTCCCGGTGGGCGGCCACCCTGGGCGACACGGTTCGGGCGCCCCGGTGGGCGATCACGTAGCGCATGGAGCCGCCGTGGGTCGTCTGCGGCTCCAGGTCGATGACCTCCATCCCGTAGCGCTCGAACAGGTAGCTGATGGAGCCGACCGAGAAGAGAAAGGTGTGCTCGTCGTAGATCTGGTCGTAGGAGGTTTTGGCGATCACCTCGCCCAGGTAGGGGTCCTCGAAGAGCAGCACGCCGGTCTGTTTCAGCAGGATGCTGATCCCCTCGATGACCGAGTGCAGGTAGGGGATGTGGCACATGACGTTGGCGGCCAGCAAGGCGTCGGCCTGCCCCTGTTCTGCCACGATCCGGCGGGCCAGGTCGGCATCGAAAAATTCGGTGACCGTACTGATCCCCTGGTCGATGGCAGCCTGCGCCACGTTCTTGGAGGGCTCGATCCCCAGGTGCCGGATGCCGGCCTGGGCGAAGTTCCGCAGCATGATGCCGTCGTTGCTCCCCAGTTCCACCACGAAGGGGTCGCTCGTGCAGAGGTAGTCGGCAATCACGTGCTCTGCAAAGGCTTTGAAGTGCAGCGCCATGTAGCGGGAGGTGCCGGAGAAGAAGGCATAGTTTTCGTGAAACATCCGTTCGCGGTCGGGCTGGTCGAGCAACTGCACCATGCCGCATGCCGCGCAAAAGCCGACCTGCATGGAGAAACGGTATTCCTGCTCGAACTGCTCGGGGGAAAGAAAGCCGTTGCCAAGCGGCATGTTCCCGAAGTCTATGAACGGTGCTATGGGGGAACTGCAGATAAGACAGCTTTTCATAAGGATCTAACCTTCCTTTGGTTTCGGCCGGTATCGTTACCAGATTTTCGGGTACAGCATCGCCTTGGTCATCATAGTGCCAGTTTTAAAAAGAGGTTTAAACAAGAAACAGGAGCCATGAGCCACAAACCAGTAAGCTATGATGGAGGCGGCCACCGCCCCCATGCCGCCGTAACGGGGGATCAGGAAGAGGTTTAACGCCACGTTCAGCAAACAGCCGAGAAAATCGGTGATGAAGTGCAGCCGGGTCCAGTTCATGGCGGTCAGGTACTGGCTGCGGGCGACCATCAGGTTGAAGAAGAGTCCGGCCCAAACGAGCGCCGCCAGCATGGCGGCCGCCTTGCTGTAGGCGGCACCGAACATGAGCGGCACCATCCAGCCGGAAACCAGGGTTACCGGCAGGGCCACCAGGTAGGCAAGCAGCGCCATCAGATTGTAAAACTTCTGCATGCGCGCCTGGAAAAGCTCTTCGCTTTGCCCCTTTGCCTCCACGATGCTCGGGAACAGAGAGGGGTAGATCGCCAGCGGGATGACATAGAGCGCTTCGGCAATCATGGCGGCCACCGAAAATATGCCCAGCTCCGTATTGCCGGCCAGTTCGCCGATCATGACCCTGTCCACTTTCAGATACATGAACATGACGATGTCGCTCAAAAGCAGCGGCCAACTGTCCCGCAGCAGCTCCGCCGCCATGGCCCGGTTGGCGCGCCAGTCCCTCATGTGATGCCCGTTCAGCCGGTAGGCGACCGCGATACCCAGGAATCCCAGCATGACCTCGGCGGCTCCGGCGCATGCGAAGGCCACCAGCGGGGCATCGAGAAGGATCAGGGCGACCTTGACGGCGCAGATGGTTATGCAAGAAGCGCTCCTTGCATAGGCGCTGTACCTGGACTGCACCTGCGATTGAAACCAGAAATCGGCCGTGCCCAGGGCCTGGAAAAGGGTGCCCAGGGCGGTGATTCCCACCAGCAGCCGGGCGGTGTTGTCCACCGGTCTGAGCAGCGTGATCGCCAGGATGGTCAAGGCGAAGGCGGCAACTCCCCCGATCAGCTTCAGGACAAAGGCGCTGCCGAGTATCTCGTCCCGCTTGCCAGGGTCGCGCACGATGTTGCGCACCACGATCCCTTCCAGGCCGACCATGGCGATGGAGGAGAAGATCATCACGAAGGCGGCGGCGTAACTGAGGGCCCCGTAGCGCTCAGGTCCCAGGTAACGGGTGACCCAGATGCTGACGAGCAGCCCCACCCCCATGCGGAGGATGTTGTCGGCGAAAAGCCAGCCGGTGTTGGCGACCGCTTGCTGCAGGGCAGGGCGCCCTGCAATCCTCCCCCTGATGAAGGCCGGCAGGTATCTGGTCCAAGTCTCGTTCATTCCGCTGGGGAGTACCTCCATCTCGACATCTTTTCCGGTTGACCGGTCTCATGCAGGCTTTGCCGCCTGGGCAGGTCTGGATGTTGCAAGCTTTGGCTAAGTGTGGCGCAGGCAGTTACTGCAATTCTCTAACCGGACGACCTGGATGGTGGGCCCAAAAGCACTCCCTGGCCGAGTTTCAGCTAACCCGGATCAACTGCCGGCAGCAGTCAGCCCTTGGCTCTTGCTCCCAGCATGCGAGCCGTACCCGCCCCAAAGGGGCCTAAAGGCGGTCCTCCTGTGAATCCCTTGCCGCTGCTGCTCAGGGAGTGGCGAGGGGGGTTGGCTGCAATGACAGGCACAGGTTGAACCCGGCAAGGTGAAATTATTATCCTCTTGTTTCCCTCGGCGGCTCTGGTGCTTGTTCAAATAAAAGATGATGTTTTTTGTGCTTCTGTCTCACTTGGACTTTTTTGACGCTCTTTGGGTCCGGTGACAATTTGTTGACAGTAGTTTAGGGCAAGCCGTAAGGAGCAGCAATGGAAATGCGGCTCCGGCGGGCACTTTAATCCACTTATAGAATTTTTTCACACTGTTTATTTAGGCGGTCACGACAATGAGATACCTGATGGACGCAAACGGGTGAGCGGCTGATGGAGGACACGGTAACCCCGTCTCGACCTGATGAAGAAACCCCGGCAGTTCGCACCAGACCGGCATCGCCCGAAAAGTCTGCTGCCTTCAGTCGCGGCATCAGCAAGCTATTCGACAAAGCTCGGCTGCCGGTCTATTGCCTGGTCTCCTCCGTCCTGGTGCATTTTCTCTTTCTGTATGCATGGAGCATGTTCGGGGCTTACCAATTTAGCACAACTGTCAACCTCCCACAAGCAGCCGTGATCCACCTGGTGGATCCGGGCGCTACTGCTTTTGCGCCGGTGACTCCCCAAGAGGAACCGGCAAACGGCAGGCCACAGGTTCGGGAAGAGGCCCAATTCGCGCAAATTCCTCCCCAGGCGCCGCCAGCAGATACCACCCCTGCGACTCCTCGCCTGCCCAAGCCCGAGCCGGAATCGACAGCTACCCCTGTCGCCGATGCCCGAGGGGGGGAGGCTGCGATTCCAGACCAAGGCATGGACAAAGCCGGCCCGCCCGATCAACCCCCGCTCCCGACCGCACCCTCGTCGAGCAGGGGGGGCGAGTCGCCCTCGGCGAAATACGAAAAACTCACCTATCAGATCAGCATGCTCGGTCTGCCGGTGGGAAGTGCAGAACTTGAATCGAAGCACGAGGACGGTGTAACATCGATTACCCTGAGAGTCCGCTCCAATTCCGCAATCTCCGGGATCTTTCCTGTCGATGACGTTGTCGAGACCAAGCTTATCAGTGGCCGCTACATCATGACAAAGATCAGACAGCAGGAAGGGTCTTTCAGAAGTGATGAGATGTTCACCATCAACCGGGTGAAAAAGAGAGTGAACTGGAATGATTTTGTCAATCGGCGCAGCCTGCAATTGATATTGCCCACCGATGACGTGCTGGACTCGCTTTCAGCAGTCTATTTCTTGAGGAACCGTCAGTTGCAGGTAGGAAGGCCTGAGACGCTGCACATCTATGACAGTGAAATCTACGCCGAGGTGCCGGTGGAAATTCTGCGCAGGGAGGATTTGCGCCAGCCCAACCTGACCATGGTCGATACTCTGGTGGTGCGCCCTCTCCAGAAAACCACCGGCATATTCAGGCGCACCGGAGAGGTCGTGATCTGGCTCACCAATGATGCCAAAAAAGTTCCGGTGAAGATCGTCACCTCAATTGCGCTTGGTAAGGTAACGGTTGAGCTGATCTCGGCTGAAACTGCGCCCCATGGCAAGCAGGTTGAGGAGACCGCCCGGCAGGTCAGACCGGCTGTAGATTAAGTGCCAAGGCCCCCTTGCCGGAGTGTTAAACCGCAGGCCAAAGTTGAGACGTTTAATCTGGCATCAAAAAGATGAGTTTTTTGCTACACTGTCGCCATGATAAAGATGCTCGCCCCAATCATGCTGCTTCTTCTCGCCGCCAGGCCGCTTCTTGCGGCAGGGTTAGTCACGCCCGACCTCTCCGCTCCCCTTTCCACCACCCGTTTTTTCGACCCTGACCGATTTCTAACCAATGGCGGGGTGAGATTTTCTGCCGCCAGCGATCTCACCCTGCAGCCCGAGTGGGGGATCGGCTACCGCGAACTGGAGCGGGAGATCCCCGGCGGCGTCATCGAGGAATCGACCCACCTGGTGCACGCCCTGGCCGGCTGGCGGCTATCCCTGGCCGATACGCTCTATCTGTCGGCGGCTGCCAAACTTCCCGTGGTCACCTTCGAGAGTGCCGACCGCTACACCGGCCAGGAGGTGGGTACCCGTTATTCCTACGACTTTGCCCGTCCCTTTCGAAACCCCCTCACCTGGACCGGCGAGCTCGGCATACACCTCTCCTCCTGGACCGACCTCACCCTGTACTACGACCAGAGTTCCTCCTCTGAGTGGTTGAGCGGAGCCCCCAAGCAGGAGGAACGGATCGGCACCCGGTTCATCATGAGATTCGAATAGCGAAGGAGGAAGACGTGGGCTATCTGCTTTCCATCGATCAGGGTACCACCAGCAGCAGGGCGACCATTTTTACTTCTGAGGGAGTGGCGGTAGCCACGGCCTCTCGGGCTTTTTCCCAGCACTACCCGCAGCCGGGCTGGGTGGAGCACGATCCGCAGGAGATCTGGGAGAGCCAGCTTGCCTGCCTGGGCGAGGTGCTGGCACGCTGCGGCCTCCCCGCCTCCCAGATCGCCGGCATCGGCATCACCAACCAGCGGGAGACCACGGTGGTCTGGGAGCGCTCCACCGGTAGGGCGCTCTACCGTGCCATCGTCTGGCAGGACCGGCGAACGGCGGAGCTTACCGAGTCGCTGAAGGCGCGGGGGCTGGAGCCGATGATCCGCGAGCGGACCGGGCTGCTGCTCGACCCGTACTTCTCGGCCAGCAAGCTCGCCTGGCTGCTCGAACATGTGGACGGCCTGCGTGCCCGGGCCGAGGCGGGAGAGGTCTGCTTTGGCACGGTCGATTCCTGGCTTATCTTCCGGTTGAGCGGCGGACGCTCCCACGTCACCGACCTCTCCAACGCGAGCCGCACCATGCTCTTCAACATCCGTACTCTCGCCTGGGACGAGGAACTGCTGAGGCTCTTCGGCGTCCCTCGCGCCATGCTTCCCGAGGTGCGCCCGAGCGTCTCCGCCTTCGGCTTCAGCTCGGCGGAATTCACCGGCGGCGAGATCGCCATTGCCGGCGTGGCGGGCGACCAGCAGGCAGCCCTCTTCGGTCAGGGGTGCTTTATCCCCGGCATGGCCAAGGCGACCTTCGGGACCGGCGCCTTCGTGGTGATGAACAGCGGCAGCCAGCCGGGAAGCGGGGAAGGGGTGCTGACCACCATCGCCTGGCAGCTTCCGGGGGAAAAGGTGCAGTACGCGCTGGAAGGCTCCATCTTCATTGCGGGGGCCGCCGTCGAGTGGCTGCAGGAAGGGCTCGGAATAATAGGGAGTGCGGACGAAGTCGAGGCGCTGGCCGGAAGCGTGCCGGATACCGGTGGCGTCTACTTCGTGCCGGCACTTTCCGGCCTCGGTACGCCGTACTGGAACCCCTATGCCCGAGGCGTAATTGCCGGCCTTACCCGTGGCAGCAGCCGGGCCCATCTGGCCCGCGCCGCACTGGAGGCGATCGCCTTTCAAACGGTGGACGCCATCCGTGCCATGGAAAAGGGGAGCGGCATTTCTTTAAGGGAGCTGCGGGTGGACGGGGGGGCGGCGCGCAATAACCTGTTTTTGGAGATGCAGGCCGATCTGCTGGGCGCGCCGGTGCTCAGGCCGCACGCCACCGAGTCCACCTCGCTGGGAGCCGCTTATCTGGCGGGGATCGGAACCGGAGTGCTGGACACGGGATCGATAGCCTCGCATTGGGCCCTGGACAGGCGCTTTGAGCCGCGCATGGAAGCGGCTCGCCGGGAGGAGCTCTGCCGGGGGTGGCAAAAGAGCGTGCAGCTTGCGCTAGGGTGGGGAAGGGGAGCAGAGGATGCCGTCTGATTTGAAAGGTAGCGATAGATTGCGGGAGGTTTGAGTGGCAGACAGGGGAGCGCTTCTTGACATGCTTAAAACCGGGGAGACCTTCGACCTGCTGGTGGTGGGCGGCGGCGCCACCGGCTGCGGCATCGCGCTCGATGCGGCGAGTCGCGGCCTGAGCGTGGCGTTGGCGGAGCAGGGAGATTTCTCTTCGGGGACGAGCGGCAGCAGCACCAAGCTGATACACGGAGGGGTGCGCTACCTGGAGGCGGCGCTGCTAAATCTGGACCGGGTACAGTTCAACCTGGTGCGCGACGCCCTCCACGAGCGGGGAGTGCTGCTGAAAATCGCCCCCCATCTTTGCCGGCGTCTCACCCTGGTAACCCCCCTGTACCGTCTTTTCGAGGTCCCCTATGTTTACGCCGGCCTGAAGCTCTACGACCTTTTGGCCGGGAGGATGGGGATCGGCGGCTGCGAGTTTCTGGGCCGCTCGGAGATGCTCAGCCGCTTCCCGATGATCCGGGGCAAGGGGCTGAAGGGCGGAGTGCTCTATTACGACGGCCAGTTCAACGACGCCCGCATGAATCTCGCCCTGGCCCTGACCGCCATTGAGCAGGGGGCCGCCGTGGTGAATCACCTGGAGGTGGTTGAACTGGTCCGCCGGGGGGGGAGGGTGGCGGGCGCACGGGTACGGGAGCGTTTCAGCGGCAAGAGCTGGGAGATCCGCGCGCGCTGCGTGGTGAACGCCTGCGGCCCCTCGGCGGACCGGCTGCGGCAGTTGGACGACCCAAAGGCCGAACCGCTTCTACAGTTGAGTTCCGGCATCCACATCGTCCTCCCCGGACACTTTGCGCCGGCCGATACCGGTATCACCATCCCGAAGACGGAGGACGGCCGCGTGCTCTTCATCCTCCCCTGGCTGGGCGGTTGCCTGGTCGGCACCACTGACGAGCCGGCTTCTTCCTGCGACCGGCCGCTTGTCAGCGGGGAGGATGTCGATTACCTCCTGCGGCACCTTGAGCGCTATTTCGACCTCGGTCTGGAACGGACGGACATAAGAGCCAGTTGGGCGGGGCTTAGGCCGCTGGTGAGGGACGCCTCTTCTGCCGATACGGCAAAGCTTGCCCGCGACCACGTGATCAGCTGTTCCCCCTCCGGGCTCATCACCATAGTCGGCGGCAAATGGACCACCTACCGGAAGATGTCGCTGGACACGGTCGATTACGCGGTGCGGGTCGCGGGGCTGACGCCAAAAAGCGGCTGCAGGACCGAGCGGATCACGCTTGCCGGTGGGGCTGGTTTTGAACCGGAAGCGGCGCCCGCTCTCGCCTCGGAATACGGCCTCTCCCTGGAGAGCGCCTGGCACCTGCACCGCTCGTATGGAGATCGTGCGCCGCAGGTGGCGGATCTCTGTCGAGGCGTTTTTCATGATCCGCTGGTGCCGGGACACCCCTATCGGAAGGGAGAGCTGCTCTACGCGGTGCGGCAGGAGATGGCGCTTAGAGCCTACGATTTTCTCGCGCGCCGCATCCCGCTTGCCCTCCTGGACAACCAAGTCGCGCGGGATGCTGCTCCCTTCGTGCTGGAAACCATGGCCGGCGAGCTTTGCTGGGACGAGGCGAGGGTGGCGCAAGAGCGGCAGGAACTGGATCTCAGACTGAACTTAGCCCTGTGATGGCTTCGGTTAACATTGCACGGGTCCGATGAAAAAGCCCCTTGCCACGGCGCATGACCTGGCTCTCCTCTATTAAATCACCACCGCTCACTAATAACCTTCACTGAAATCTCCTGCCTTTGTCTCACTCCCCACATCCGATAAAATCCGTTGTTACACCCGGGTCAGCGATCCAAGCCTCACAGACGTAGCCCCGAGACCTTTGTGAGCAGATGGATGCTATGGAACTTTGTCACATCAGTCATAACGTACGATCTCCGTTTCATGCTTGAGTTGGCCGTCGAAGGCCTGACAGCGTGGAAACAGATTTAAAAAAAACCAAGTCGGTTGCTTTTCAATTGAAAGATGCTAAATAAATATGGTCATTTGTTATATTTTAATAATTAACTACCCTTTTCCGGACCATCCAAAATACAGCAGGCTGCTTCTGCCTTGCTTCCCTGTCTTATCATTAAAACCATAATTGGCTGCTGTGTTTGTCGTTCACGTTGACAAGAGCCGCCGGAGCATCAAAATCAGACACGGCAGATCAGCCTCACAAACAGTGTCGGCTTCTTTTCCTGTTAGGCCGTGTCGCTACCTGCCGATTCCGGACAGGGGCGAGGATAAAAGAAATGCCTGTACGGAAACGCCTTTAACAAGAAGTCAAAATTATTGCGAGGAGGTGACGCTAAGCCAGTTGAAACGGCAGCTTGGAATCGTTTGAGGTGTAATTACGTTGGAAAGGAGGTCGACTTAATGGGGATCAAAGGGTTATTGCCATTGTTTCTGTGCATCTCCCTGCTGTCCGCTTCGACAAGCTGGGCGGCGGAGATACGCGGCAGGAGTTCCACCCAGTTTCTCTGGTTTAACAATGATTTCTACAGCGGGCGCCAGGTGGAACTGGCCGAGTATTTGCGGCTTTCCATCACCGACATCGACAAGGCCGGGAAGTTCTCCATTCACGGCTACGGCAGGGGCACTCAGGACCTAAACAATGGAGAAGGGCTTAACGGCCGGCTTTATTATCTCTACGGGGATTACCGGGGGATATACGACAAGGTCGATCTGAAGCTCGGCCGCCAGTTTGTCAATCTGTCCGCCGGCTCGGCCATCATCGATGGGGGCCAGGTTGACCTGAGGAACATCGGACCGGTCGGCTTCACCGTTTTTGGCGGGCGTGACGTGGTCTTTGGCTTGGACGGGGAACTGGGGCATGGCGGGGACTATGCCCTGGGGATGTCCGCCTATCTGGTCAGGGTCAGAAAGACCGACCTCGATGTGAGTTGGTTTCGCAAGTGGGACGCCGGGGACGTCTCCCGCGACATACTCGGTGCATCATTCAAGCAGTATCTGCTCGACAGCGTCAAGCTCTATTCCAACGTCCGCTACGACGTGACCAGTGAGGTCTTCAACGAGGTGCTGGCGGGGGTCAAATACTTCCCCTCCGCCAAGCTGGTCTTCACTGGCGAGTGGTACCAGAGCTATCCCACCTTTGACACCACCTCCATATACTCGGTCTTTGCTGTCAATCGCTACCAGGAGGGTGTGTTTCGGGTCGATTACAGCATTAATGAAAAAGTGGCGGTAAATGCCGGATACAGCCGGCAGGAATACGGCGAAGACGGCACGGCCAATGTTTACGAGGTGGGGTGCCGGCTGCGACCGCTAGAGAGCGTAACCGTCGGCCTTGCCTACGACAGGCGCCAGGGATACGACGGCAAGCTGAACGGCGGCATGTTCGATGCGACCTGGAATCTCACCAAGGATCTGCAGTTGGCCGGCGGACTCACCGTTGACGCCTACCGGCGAGACTTCTTTCCCAGCACCAGCGGCGAGCAGATCGCACAGAAATACTGGGTGGGCAGCAGATACCAACTGGCTAAAAACATGAACGCTTCAGTGCGCGTTGAGGAAAACGTCAACAACACCTACAACAGTGACTTTCAGGGACGGTTCATTTTCAATTACGACTTTTAGAAAGGGGGTACCCTTGTGAATAAATTGCTGTTTGGATTATTGCTCCTCTCATTCTCTGTTTTATACACGCAACAGGCAGTCGCCCAGAAGGAATCGCACAAAGATTACGCATCCATGAACATCTCCGAATGTCACAGCTGTCACAAGACGGAAGGCGTGGCATTGAATCATGATGCCGACTGGACCAGGGGGCACCGGGTTTCGGCCGGCAAGGGGGCCGCCAACTGCGCCGAGTGCCACATCCAGTCCTTTTGTCTTGACTGCCATTCCGGCGGCGGCATTGAAGCGGATCTGAAAACCCAGAACTATCAGAGGGACTATGTCCCCAAGAGCCACAGAAGCGACTGGCGGGAGATCCATCCGATCAAGGCCCTGGACAACCCGCAGACCTGCACCCGTTGTCACACGGAGCAAAAATTCTGCACCGAGTGTCACTCCAAGTTCCGGGGGGGCGATCTGCAGTTCCTCTCCCACCGGCGCCAGTTCCGGGATATCAGCCTCTCCAGTATCGGTCCCAACCACGCAATTTTCGAGCAAAACGGTGTGATCAACACCACGGTTTGCCAGACCTGCCACCCGGGCGGCATCCTTCCGGCGCACCAGTGGTCGGGCGCCCATGCGACCGAGGCGCGCAGGAATCTGCAGTCCTGCCAGAGCTGCCACTCGGACGGCGATGTCTGTCTCACCTGCCACAGTGCACGTAGCGGCCTGAGAGTCAGTCCTCATCCGCGCAACTGGGGCTCAGTCAAGGGGAACTTCAGGGACAAGAGCGATGGTAGAAGCTGCATTCGCTGCCACGACGGTTACTAAAATCATAATCAGCAAGGAGGAACGGCGCATGAGTGATAAGACCCTCAGTAGGTTTAGCATGTTCTGCTGCATGTTGACTACCCTATGCTGCCTCTATGGCTGCAACGGCGACAGCGATCGCGCAGCCGGCCCGGCAGTAACAAACCCCAACACGACGGCTGTGGCGGGCAGCCCAAGCAGCGTCGATCCCACCAATATCCAGTCGGACATCGTTGGGGTCACCGTCAGCAGCCCGCCGGTCATCACATTCAGACTTCTCGATGAAGCCGGCAATCCGCTCGACCCGCAAGAGCTGATCGCCGCGGGCGGTTCTGTCAGGTTCACCATCGCCCGGCTCGATGCGACCGGCGACTATAAGAACTACATCAGGGCAAGCACCGCCGGTCAGCCCGGCTATGACGCCGGCGGCATCTTCGCCACAGTCGGCAACGGCGTCTATACCTACACCTTCGCAACCGACATCACCGACTCCACCAAGACCCTGGGGAACCTGGCTTTTGACAGGACCCTCACCCATACGGTCGGCGCCCAGATCCAGCGCGGGGAGGACGCCGAACTCCAGGCCTCCAACCCCTACTTCACCTTCCGGCCGGACGGCGGCACCGTTGCCACCACCCGCGAGTTGGTGGCCATCTCCAACTGCAACAACTGCCACGGCAGGCTCAGCGTGCACGGCGGCGGGCGTGCCGAACTGGCCCTTTGCATCCTCTGTCACTACCCGGGGATCATCGATCCGGAAACCGGCAATTCGGTGGACATGAAGTCCCTGGTCCACAAGATCCACTACGGCGCCCTGCTGCCCAGTAACCAAAAGGGCGGCGACTTCACCGTCTACGGCTTCAACAACTCGGTCAACAGCTACAAGACGGTGAACTATCCCGACTTCTCCAATGACAGCACCATCAACAGGACCCCGGCCGACTGCGTCAAGTGCCATGCCCAGGGAACAGACCTGAAGGGACAGCCCTTCGGCAAGGACTTTGGCCGCTATCTCCTGAACCCGACCGCAGAGAAGTGCACCACCTGCCACGACGACGTGACCTTTGACGGCAGCGCCACCCTGACCGTAAAGAACCAGCTGGTCCCGGTCAGCATCGCGGCCAGACTCCACAGCGGCGGGATGGTAGCCGACCTGACAACCTGCGGCTCCTGCCACCCAAGCGGCGTCCTGGGCGTGGACGAGTATAATGCCCCGGCAACCATCACCGGCGCCCACACCATCCTCGAGAAATCGGTGACCGTGAACACCGGCGTCAACCTGGATATCGTCAGCGTCCAGAACATCGCCTCGGGCTCTGCCGCACCCCCTGCCATCACCTTCACCCTCAAGGACAATGCCGGCGCCACCATCCCCTTCACGGGAAACAATTTCGTCCTCAGGATAGCCTACATTCCAACGGGATCGCTTGATTACTCCAACGACCTCCTGCCGAGTACCAGCGATCATTCCGCCCAGCCCTTTGCCGGTGCGACCCTCAGCGCTGCCAATGCTCCCGCAGGCGCCAATGCCGGCGAGTTCGTCTACACCTTCCCCAGCCCCATTCCGGCCGGCCTGACCGGCACCGGCGTCATCACCCTGGATGGCCGCCGTGGCGACATCGCCTACAGTACCCCCCACAAGGGGAATGTGGTCAATGCCCGTGTACCCGGCCAGCCCGACCAGTGGTTCTTCGACCTGGCCACCGGCAATCAGGTGACCGACGCCGCCCAGCAACGCCGCCAGGTAGTTGAAGACTCCAGGTGCCTCAAGTGCCACGACGTTCTGCGGGGCCACGGCGGTTCACGCATCTCCGTTGCCGACTGCGTCACCTGCCATAACCCGTATGCAGTTGTGGGCGGTAGCGACCCGGCCACCAACAACGAAGCCTTCGACATGAAGTACCTGATCCACAAGATCCATACCGGCGGGGATTCAGAGGCGACGGTTCCCTTCTTCAGCGACGACTTCAAGGAGATCCGTTATCCGGGAATCAAGGGGGATTGTCTTGCCTGCCATGCCCCCGATACCTACCTCCTGCCGCTGAAGAGCGGAGTGGTCGGAACCGTCGTGGAAGTGACACGGAGTACGACTGCCACCACCAACAACCTGCAGGCTGAAATTACCCAGCAACTCGGTCCGTACGAATCTGTCTGCATGTCGTGCCACGACAATCCCACCTTCCGCGACGAGCACCTGGCGCCTATGGGTGGTGTTGAAATCTGCACAAACTGCCACGGTACCGGCGGGATCAAGGCGGTGGAGGATCACCCGATCAAAAGGTTCTTGTAAAAAAACCTGCCGGCAGCGGAAATCTGTCGAGGAGAACACCGGACTATTTTACTTCCGATGAAAGGAGAAATGAATATGGTTAAGCCATTTGTGTACGCATCCCTGATGTCGGCAGCACTGCTTGCACTCCTGCTGGGCGGTTGCGGCTCGGATAAGAAGAAGGGGGAGGCTGATCCGACGGCCAGTGCCGTCAGGATCGACAACAGCAACTGCACCAGTGCCTGCCATGCAGGCACGGTCAGCAGTGTGGCAAGCGCCTTGACTGGGGCTTCGATTCCGACCGACTGGGCGGCGTCCAGGCACGCCACCACCGGCGCCGCCGACTGCCAGGACTGCCACGGTGGCGGCAGCCTGCACTGGGGGCTGGGGCCGATCCCCATCCCGGACCCGGATGCCTCGCTGACCTGCACCGCCGTCTGCCACGCCAACATGCCGCCTCCGCACACCAACAGCATTACCGCCGGGGCCAACTATCCCGCGTCGTTCATCAACTCCCAGAACATCGGGCAATGCGGTATCTGTCACAACCCCCACAACCCGACGACCCTGATGCCCATCAACGTGCAGTGGGCCAGCACCGGTAAGGGTGATGTAAATGCGGCTCCCTGGGCTAACAGGGAGTTCAAGACCAGCGGTCACAACGGGAACCCGGCAGTCAGCACGGCGAGCGACTGCGTCCGCTGCCATACCACAACCGGTTTCATCAACTACATAAGCTCCAACTTTGCCAACGTCCGCGCCTGGGGCGTGGCTACAGACAAGACCAAGGAGACGCTGCAGTGCAACGCCTGCCACGACCAGACCTACAATTTCGCCAGCCAGCGCAGCCTAGGGGCCGCGACGGCCTACTACAACTACTCCTCCCGGAACACCAAGAAGCTCCTGGTCAACAGGGTCTACCCTGACATCGGCAAATCCAACCTCTGTGTAATCTGCCACGTCGGCCGCGAAAACGGCGAGACGCTGGCGGCGGTCGCAGCTCTGCCTGCCAGCGGGGTCCAGTTCGTCAACTACACCTCACAGGCCTTCATCAACTCCCACTACCTGACCGGCGGCGCCACCGTCTTCGGGGTAAGCGCCTACGCGTTCCCGACCCAGGCCTACGCAGGGCCGTCCACCCACGCAGGCGCAGAGGCGCCGGCCGCTGGGACGCAGGGACCGTGCGTCAGTTGCCACATGCAGCGTACCGTTGATATTGCCGGCGTGACCACCGGCCTTCAGCCGTCGCACCTTTTCCGACCGGAGTTTATCCCGGCCGGTTTCTGCGCGGGTTGCCACTCCGTAGTTGAGCCCAACGATACTGCCGAGGTCGCGGCGTTCCAGGCCGGGTATGATTCGGCCCTGCTTGCGCTCAAGGTCATCTTAAAGGAGAACAGCTTCCGCCAGATGTTCTGGCAGTCCAGGAATCCCTACTTCTTCACCAGCGCCAGCGCCACCGCCCCCAGTCTGGTCAAGTGGCATTCGCTCGTCTCGCCCGTGATCGACGTGAATGAGAGCGGCCAGCGCAACCTGGGGGCCGCCTTCAACTACAACTTATTCGCCCATGACCCGGGCGGGTTTGCCCACAACGCGACCTATGTCAAGCAGGTGGTCTTCGACTCCATAGACTGGCTCGACGACAACGTGCTGCCGTTGAACGGCTCGGTCGTGGCTGCCATCAATGCCCTGACCTATGCCGACGAAATCAACCCGGCAACTGGAGGCGTATTCACAGCTGGCGAAATTGCCGCCCAGAAGGCAGCGGCGATCGCCTATCTCAACGGTGGTGCCCGCCCTTAATGTCTTTTACCTGTAGTTGATAAAAAAAGCCCCGGAGCGATCCGGGGCTTTTCTCGTGGTGCGCCAGGCATGGCGCGTGGGCCCACGCGCCATCAAATCGGCTGTGGTGGCTGATTTGTGACTTGGAGGTGTAAGTCCTCTACGGACCCTGACGGTGGGAACCGTTAGCCGACCGGCAAGGGTGTCCGGGGTGACCCGGAATCTGAAGGAAGCCGCAGGCAAAGTCCCGGCCCGACGAAAGTGATGCTGGCGCGCCTGGCCTCTGCCGTTCCGTTGGTCTTGCCACAAAAGCAAGAGCCCTTCCCGGTTTGCTGAGCGCTCCGCAAACGGCTGACGAAAGGTCGGGCGCTGGCGAACTGCTGAGGGATTTCATCGTCGGGCGCAAGCAGTAAAAAGATCCCTACCGCCCGGTTCCGGGTCCAACGTGGATCGGCACAGGCAGTTTTATATTGAGGTGAGGGGCGCGGTAGGCTAAAATACTAAAATAGCTTGAAGGTGTTTTGTTGTAATTACTTGCTTGGAGGTGAGTAGCGGTTTTCAGCGATGGTGATACGGAGTAAGTCGGTATGGGAATATCGGTGATTTTTGCCAATGGTGAGGAAAAGAATGTCCCCGGGTACATGATCGATTATTTGATAAGGGAGAAAAAGATTATCGCTTTTCTAAGATCCGACGGGTGGGTTCAGATAGGGCAAGACCCGATACGAAAGAGCCAGCAGCCTTTGACGAGGGCGGGCGACAGGTGGAGCGATTTCCTGTTCAAGCGCTCGGCATCCTGAGCATCGCTTTCTGCATACAGGTAGCCGCAGCCGGGAGAATCCCTCGCAGTGATCTTTCTACTCTACTCGGTCCCATAAAATAAGGAAATCCGCCGTTTTCGGCTTGAATTTTTGTGCTCATGTTGACTTTAAAGGGATGCTGCATAGAATCGTATACAGAAGTTTTATGCGTCTTTAATGTGAAGGGGCTGCCCGGAGAGGCAGCTAGCTCAAATTCAATTTAGAGGAAACAGGTGCGGTCGTGGAGGCACCCGTTTCCCTGCTACTAAACGCGCGTATATTTCAGCCTGGTGAGGTCCATACGTGGAGTAGGGGAGCATTATGCCAATTATCGAGCATGACGATAAAGGATTTACCTGTGTGTGCGGCGTACGTAACGATTATCCAAGCTATGTACAGGATCATTGGAGCGTCAAGCTCGCTTATTCATGTTCGTGCCAGAGGCAGTATATCTTGTATCGAGGTACGGTGACCAAGACCTCTGCTGAGTCCGTTGAAGTCTTTGATAGTGAGGCCTTCGGGGACTGAACTTGCTTCCAGACTCACCTCTCTGGGGGGCCAACTATGCCGGCAGTTGCCAATGGACCAGGCTGCTGAGACCTACCCCGCTTCCCACCGATCCCGCATTAATTTCTCGTGCACGCGGTCGGTTGCTTCGGCTACTGGCGTCGCAGCCGACTTGTTCTCAATCTTGCCTTTAGCTTTTCCCGTTATTCCGCTCAATAATCAGCTTTTTCTCACACCTGGCGTTCCTTGTGTTGTCAATGCCGTTACCTTTGGCCGGGATGTTGCACTGGGAGTTCTCCGGGGATGAAGTCTTTCCACTAGAGGCAGTTTCCTGCCTTTGCTGGGGGCACTTATATGCAGCACTGACGAGTCGTTGACTCGGCGTCAAAATCACCTCGCTTGCCAGGCCCCTCCGCTGGCAGGGGCGGCAAAGTCATCAACGCGGGTGCAATAGGGACTTCTTATGGCTATCAATCACTTGCAGCTAGCTGCTTCGACCACGGTGTTGCCTGAACCTGGAGTGGCAAAGAAAAACAGCCCGGCCGGACACCGTTTCGATGCGCAGCTCGCTGCCGCGCGCAGCACGGAGGGGGTCGCTTCCCCGCAAACCGGGCAACAGGCAGTAGCGGAACTGTTCAGGATGCAGATGATGCAGAACTCACTCTCGCTCGCCGGCCATGATGAAGCCTCGGTCCCCTCCGGAATCAAGGCAATGGAGGCCCTTCTTTACCGTTTTGCGGGAAACAGTGGGGAAGCGGTGGCGGGAAAGGGGCATAGAGGACAGACTTCCGACCAGCAGGGAGCAGCTTGAAGCGAGTCGCCGGCCGGGCCTTCCTCGGGAGGCAAGTCAGATCTGCCTGATGTCAGCGGCACCGCGGCCCGATTTCTCGGCACCCCCTACCGGTTCGGCGGAGAGGGGCCTCCCGGGATCGACTGTTCCAGCTTCGTGCAGCAGGTCTTCCGGGAGCATGAGATAGAACTTCCGAGGACCGCCCGCGAGCAGATCCTGGTGGGGAAGGAGGTAGCCGAGGGAGATTTGCAAAAAGGTGACTTGGTGTTCTTTCAGACCTACGCCTCCTACCCGTCCCACGTAGGAATTTACCTCGGCGAGGGGAAGATGATGCACGCGTCGTCAGGTAAGGGCGAGGTCACCGTCTCCGACCTGAACAGCGAATATTACCGGTCCCGATATCTAGGGGCCAAGCGCGTCGCTTGATCGGCGGCCGCTGCAGGTATAGTGCTTCTACAGACGCAGGTGGTGGACGCCGGGCTGTTCCCAGAGCCTGAATCGCTTAATCCGATCTTAAAAAAACCCGCTACCCTGTATTGAAGGTAGCGGGCTCATGAAGTAGCTAGCTCAAATAAAAATCGGTTGGCACTCCTCTAAGTCAAATTCCAGAGAAACATTTCTTTGCAGCAAAAATCATTTAATAACCGAACATTTATGTGAGATGTCCAGCGATTAGGTACGATATAGGTACGATGGGTCTTAATGTCAACTTCGGGGGACTACTACGGTTTTCCCCGTTTGCCGGACGTTAAAAAAGGGCTGCTGATATTCGTGAATCACCAGCAATATACAATAATATCCATTGACACATGGTAGTGCCTGCTGTATAAATTCTAGTAACGAACGAGGCTAGATATTATACGGGGAGGGGTTGGACATGGCACACGGAAAATTCATAGCGTACTATCGGGTGTCAACCAAGTCCCAAGGCGAGAGCGGCCTCGGCCTAGACGCACAAAAAGCCGCTGTGACTGCGTACCTCAATGGAGGCCAATGGGAACTGGTTGGCGAGTATAAAGAGGTGGTAAGCGGCACGCGCAAAGGTGCAGGGAAGCGTGAAGAGTTGGACAAGGCAATTGCAGCTTGCAAGCTCCACAAGGCAACTCTGGTGATAGCGAAATATGACCGGCTCCACCGTAACGTGGCAGCACTGACTGCGTTGATGGAGTCGGGTATTGACATGGTTGCCTGCGACAACCCTAATGCTAATAAAATGACTATCACGATTCTTGCGGCGGTTGCCGAGAACGAAGCCGACATGATTAGCCATCGGACTAAGGCGGCACTCGCTGCACGACGGGCTAAAGGTCTGCCAATGGGTGCCGAATGCTGGACATCTGATCGCGGGATACTGTCACAAGAGAATCAAGAGAAAGGCCGGGCAATAGCTGCCCAATCGAACAGGGACAAGGCAGACGAAGCCGCAAAGGGTATCTGTGCTGAGATTGCAGACATGAAGAAAGAACTCGGAGAATTGAGCCTGCACGCCATTGCCAAGGGATTGAACAAGCGCGGAATAACGACGGCAAGGGGCAAGCAATGGACAGCGCAGGCAGTCAAGAACGCACAGGCGCGGGCATAGAGGTACTTCTATGTTGCCCTGCCCCTAGTTGCGTGTCTTTACCTTTTCCTTCTCTGCTGCCTTCGCTGCCTTGTTCGCCGCTCGCTTCGCCTCCGTTGCCCGCTGCTTCGCCAATTGCTTCCGCTCCAACTGTTCGGCAAATATGGGGTCAACCAAGGCCCGTGCTTTTTCGGCCATCGTCTCCGCGTCCCTCTCCCGCCGCATTTGCTCCCGTGCCCTGCGTTTCCGCTCCTCTATAGGCACAGTGCGTATGTAGTGCGCCACGTCCATCTGCACATCATCCATACAACGTAGTAGACGGTGGAGCTCTTGGGCAATGGCGCGGATGTCCAGTTGGCGGACTACCTCGGCGGCAATGGCTGTTATATCTTCCTGGTCTAAGGTCATAATGCTGACTCCTTGTTTAGAACTGTTTTTCATTATAATTCTTTCCACTCTTTTTCATCGGTGGTAATGTCTTCACGGCTGAATATTAGGGAAAAGGTATAAGGGGTGAAAATGGAACCTATTCAAGTGGACCTAACGAGTGCAGATAACTCCTTTCAGGAATTTGATTTTACTGGCAAGGATTTCATTCATCGGCTAATCAGTGACGATTTCGGCGCTCCGCCCCGCGTGCTTCGTATTCATGCAACAACAAGTGACGGAAAGAAAGTTTGTGTCCGGATCCCCTATGATAACACTAGCGGTGCATATGCTACCGTTGATGGGGAGTAGTTCCGCCATCCTGAATCGATAGTGCCAGCGTGAGGATATAATGGCTATTTTGGATTGTGAATCTTATTCTTCTTCCTTGGGTAGCATTTGCACACTCTATGGCATTACTAGGCATGATATTATTACTTTCTTGCGTAAAATTGACGTGGAAGAAGAGTACAAAAGTAAAGTAATTTATGACACATGTGATGATCACATTAAAAATCTATTTGAATCTAGGTTCGGAAAACCAATAAAGCGGATACGCAAAACGCGATGGTTTCACTTAACTAGAGTCCCTATGAATACAGACTTTTCAGAAGGGATTCTTCCTTTACATGAAGTATTAGGACGAATTTGGGACACGATGGAGGCCATTCTAGTCGATCCCCAAGAAAAAAATAACATTTCAGCTCTTAAATCAAGCTATGTACCGGATTTTCAATATAATCTGAAAACACATGACCATCATCATTCCGGTCCCTACGCCATGCTTGTTCGTGATGCTGCCTTTAACGCTAAGCATATTAATAACCATGATTATCTTGGGGTGCCAGAGATTATAGAAGATATATGTAATGGATATCGAGAGGCTTATGGCTGCTGCATTTATTCAACCATTGTTGCCGCACTTAAAAAATGTATTGTAAAGTTTGAATCCTCAAAGTGTATCAGTGAACACTTAATTGCGCCGGCACTGCTTTACTGTTGGTGCAAAGCGAACGCGGCCGATTTCCATCCGTTTGCCAATACCTGTTTTGATTCTGGCGGTAAAGCCATTCCCAAGGGAAGAATTATCCGCGTAGAATTCCTATAGAAAATACAAAAGCCGCCCCCGGTTAAGAGATGCGGCTTCCATATTTCCGTTCTGGGGTTTTTTCTCTAAGGGCTCATTCTGAACCTACTAGCCCCTTGATAAACTCCTGTATATCGCTTTCCCTGTACCGCACAGCTCGCCCCAGTTTGACGTATTTAGGCCCTTTGCCCTTTACGCGCCAATCCTCCAGGGTCTTCGGTGGCGTGGCCAAGAGTTCTCCGGCGGCGGCTTCTTTTAGTAATCGGTCCATGTTTTGTCTCCTGTGTTCGTCTGATATTGCTCTATCACCACATCGAAACTATGGACGTGGTCATCTTCACCCGCAATAGGCCATATCGGCAAGCATCCGCTGCGTGGTCCGGCCCCCTAGTATCCACATCGTCAGCCTTTCGCGGATCTCTCGCCAAGTACGGGACGGTGTTCCAGAAATACTCACAGTTTCGGCCAATGTATAAGCCCGGCTTGTCAGGTTTCCCTGCGTCCTGAAGCATCCGGCGCATAACCTCCCATCCCGTTCTCCTATCACCTTTTTTAGCTGCGGTGAAGGTGACACCGTTCTTCCTAAATTCATTCGCGAGACTACCGGCACTTGACCCTTGATTAGAGAAACAGGCATCGTCAGCAACACCTCTAGGTTTGACCCCCCACCTGTGCGTCATGTCTTTAATCTCTTCGGCAAGCATCGGCACTGTATAGCCCATCCCCTTGCTCATGCTGCCTGGTTCGTTGGTTGCCAGCTCATCAATGAGCACGATGGAGTCTTTCGGATAGTATCGCCCATCAGGGCCTTCAATGCCGGGACTCTTGGCGCAAATATAAGTAACTGAGGGGGCGGACGATCCGAAGTCGTGAGCAAGGTAGTATTCCCAATCGTCATAGCCTCGGGGTTTCGCCTTTTCCGTCCAAGGATCAACACAATTCCTCTTTTCCTCGATAACGGAAGAGAAGAAAGCACCGCGTGCAATTGTCCAATCTCCCTCCAACCATGCGCGGAGAAGTTCGGGGTCTGTCGGACAACTGGCCTCTAGCTGGCTGCGGTACTCGTCGCGGTCGATGAACGGATTATCCAAGAAGGTTGACGGCGCATAGACCCATTGCTTCTTGGATTTCTCCTCGTAGAAGGGCATCCACGGCTTTTCTTTGAACACATACCGACGGGCCAGCCAGTGGTGGCCGGGGTCGCCCGGGTTCGCTGCCATGATTTGTCGAATAGGCATCCCCAAGGGGCCGCGAAGGTTAGACCGTAGGCGGTCAAGTAGCGCGGGGTCTGAGTAGTGGCCTGCCTCGTCCACCATTAGCAGGGTGAAGCTTCTTCCCTGAAATTTTAAATACTCATTCGGCGACTCCAATTGTCCTAATTCCATATATGCGTTGTTCGGGAATCTCCAAACATGCTCCGTGGCGTTATACCGGGCATCAGTCCCATAGGCTAGACCGAAGATATCCCTGGTCAGGCTCTCAAAGTCGCTCACACCTTTGTAGCTCTGCCTGATATACAGGATTTTAGCCTTCTCCCCGTAGACCTGAACGTGCTTGAGAGCGAGGAGCGCCAAGAGGTAAGACTTTGCCCCACCACGCCCGCCGCCTAGAAAGAGGTCCCATTCTTCGGGCATACATAAAACTTTCGTCTGGAAGTCACTAAATTTTAGTCCGTTCTCCATTTTCAATTACCTCGGCTGTTGTGTTGATGATTTGTCGATACTGATCCGCGTTCAGCGACTGCGGAAGCATGATCCCTATTTGGACGCGGTTGTTTGACTCAATGGTGACGCCGCCGTCGCGGTAGTTGTGGCGACACTTCAGCAGAAACATGGCCGCTATGCTGTCACCGGCAAGAGCCTTATCAAAGAGGACACCGACAAGGCTATCATGCTCAACGGCGCGGGCCTGGTCATAGGCTGCTTTCAGTTCGGGGAGGTCTTCTCGCCACCTAACCCAAGTGTCCCAAGACACACCTAGGGCATAGGCGATGCTCTTTTCTGAACAGCCACGGCTAGCAACGTCCAGGATGGTTGCAATTGCATTTTTTGGCGGCTCTTTGAGTGGTCGACCTGTTTTTTTGGTCATTTGTAAAGCTCCTCCCCGCCCAGGTCCAGATAGGTTAGGTACAAATTTATGTCAAGATGCAACTGAACATAATCCGGTATCATGCTTCCATGGAGGCGATAAAAAGCCTCATCATGCGCGGGCTCTTTCAAGTGAGCTAACTCATGCAATAAGAGCATTCTCAGGAATTCAAGCGGAGCGTGCTTAAACACCGCGTCCACCTTGATCTCTCGCTGTATAGGGGCAAATATAGCTAGGGTGCGTTGTTCTAGATTTTCATCATAGGCCACCTTATTGACTGATGGAGCATCACGCAGGAACCCTGCTTTCAATCTGAGTGCGTAATCATAGAGGGCGCTGTCCGTCATAATGTCATGCGCCACGGGGTATTTTTTAAGCAGGTAGGGACCCAGTTCATTGTCTGCCACTAGCTGCCTCGCAAAATTTATTATCTCGCTTGAATAGCCATTTAATCGTTTAAATTCAGCCATTAGTTGCCCCCTGCTGGCTTGGGCCACAACATCGGCGGCAACTCTGAGACTGCCCCCTCTGGTGTCGGCATTGCCCTTGTACCGGCGTCTACTTCGGCCAAAGCGTTGGCGCACGCCCTCCAGCATGTATCCCTCCATGCAGCCCCGGCTGCACCCTCTGCGGCAAAGATCGGGTCAGTAGAGACGGCATAGCTCGACAGACTCAGGATGCTGTCGTATCCGTGAGATTGCGCCTCGGTGTCAAGGTGGTTCTGTATGGCGTCAACTATTGCTTTTGTCAGTTCTTCTCCTGTTGGTGCGGGAGGCGGAGGAGGTTCTATGGTTACCGGATTGCCGTCAATGACATGAGTCGCACCCTCGGGACAGTTAAGAAAGAACTCTTCTCCGCCGTTGATTTGCTTGTCTGTTGAATTGAATGGCACGTTTACCGTGCGAAGTATAACTCCATCAGAAAGCCTGTATATAGTCAGTCTCATTACCGTTTTACCCCCAATAGAGTTAGCGAATGTTGCCATACTGAAGATGTGCTTGTTCGTGCTGCATAAGTCGAAGCCGTTTTAAACTCTGTCTTGACTTTGAAATATAGTGTCCCAGGCGCGGTTACCATACTTGCAGTGCTGGCTATAAAATTCTCCTGTACCTGTGTGTATAAATTCTGTATTCCACCTCTCGGAGTGGCATCCCAAGAGCAATTATCCACTCCGTAAAAATTGACATTGTCCACTGATCGGCTTAAAGACACACGTATTGCCCAGTTGTCATCTAACGGTCTAAGAGAACCACGAACACCGATCATTACGAGTATTTGCTTACCTACCATTTGCGCGTCGTAGTCAACGGAGAACATAAAGGTATTCACTTCGGATACATTGGTATATGTGGTGGACAGGGTTATTCCAGAGGCAGGGACTGTAACGGCATCAATCCCAATGTTGATAGTTTGGGCGGTGAAGTCGGAAGCGTTGATATCGTCCGCGTGTAGGGGGCCTCTAAGCTCCCAGACCTCGCCATTCCAGTAAAGGTGGTTTGTGGGGCTCCCTAAATAGAAAAAACCTTCTGGGCCGTCACTTACATGAAAAGCAATATTTCCTGTGGCCATTTTTGCTCCTTTTGTGTGGCTTGTGAGAAAGCTAGTGGCAGGGGCGACCTGTGCCCCCCCTGCCGATGTGGTCTATGCTGTTAGTAACCGCCCCTACGCGGCCCGTTGATAGCTTCCGCCGCGCGGAGTTCGTCTTGACGGCGCTGTCCGTTTACCATCTCGGCCTCATGCCCCGCCCTAATATTCGCTGATAGGACGTTTTGACGCTCATCGCAGGCCGCATAGTAACTCTTGAGGTTCATCTCTGTAGCCCTCAGCTGGCGGGCATAATTGCGAATCTCTACCCCGGCCTGCGCGACGGCATCGTCAATCAGTGATTCCGCTGCTTCGTCGGTAATGTTATGCTGGACCTTTGTAAATACGCCGGAAAGATCGGATAGGGCAAAGCTCATCTTGCACCTCCTGCGCGGGCTGCGATGATGCGGTCAACGGGGTTCACCTTCCCGTAAATAGCTGACTTCCATGTGTTCTCAAGCGCCAAGGTTGCGCCCTTAGCCTCCTGCAATAGTTGGAGTGCCTGGGTCCTGTCCGGCAACTCCACATCGTCGTAGCTGATAGGTCCCCACCCTGCGGCGGTGGTGTCCCTGGAGTTATTTTCCAGCGCGGCCAGATGCAAGAGAGCGCCACCTTTTGGGTCCACCTTTGCCCGTTCCGCTATCCGGTGGAGCATATCGGTCGGAGTCTTCGCCAGCTCCATCATAAGAGCAATACGGGCTTGGCTTTCGGCGGTTATATCCTTCGCCGGTCCGTACAAGTTGCCATCGGTCGGCGTCAATGCCCGTCTGGACAATACAAGGCGCTTGTCCTCCCAAAGCGCCGATGCTGCCGAGAGGGTTCGTGCAATGTCCGTCACCTCTTTCAGCGCGGTGGTAATGGCGGGGGTGTACTTCTCACGGGTTGCAACAGTCTGCTGCTCTATCCATTCAGCGGATCTGCTGCCATCGTTTATTTTTCCCAGCTCGTTTGTTAGTGCGGCGGCGGCGGTCGTCGCGGTTTGCTGGTAATTCCGAATATCCGAGACTGCCGTGGTAATCGCTGTTAAATCCATTGTGAGTTTCCTTTGCCTTTGTACCTCAATAAAGAGGGGAGTTGATAGGGTAGGGTGTCTTTGCTGCCGTTCGTGCCTTCTAGAGGCATCCTGCTTACTCTCTCGGGTCAGTAGCAAAATATTCGTCATAGGTAACTTCTTTCATCCTATTAGAAGCACCTTTCGGGTATGAATCCTCATCGGTAAAATGTATTGATTTGGTTTTATGGCATGTTACTGAAGTAAAACCATGTGATGCTGCATCGTGAGCAAAAAACTGGTCTTCAGATAGCCATCGCCCCAATGATGAACAGCAAGGATCCCCAATTTCTTCTCCAGGTTGTAAAGGAACATGCCCGAAGTGGTAATGAATCTTTGTGAAAACGCGTCTGTGGATTAAACCAGCCGCTGCAATTGGGAATGTGTTAAAAATGGGCGAAGGTAAATCCCTAAACTCTTCGTGAAACATACAACAAGTATATGGCTGCGACCCCAACCCTCTACCAACATACAACAGGATAAGGTTAGGGGTACCGTTTTCAGCGGACTCTCTGTGACGGACAAATACAGAAGCCAAATCTAAGTTATAGGAAAGCAACTTATTAATGGCATTTGGTTCAATAACCGTGTCGCTGTCTAAAGAAAACATCCAATCATAATTTTTAGAAATTGCATATTCTCTTAATGCATTCCTTGCCAATGCTATATGGTGTATCCAGAATGTATGCGCTACATCATCCGGTGCACTTTGTTCCCAAAGTTCATCAGTCAACACATCGGGACGTTCAGCAGGAACAATGATATGTGGAATCCCGCAACCTTTGACCGCCTCGGACATGCCCTCGTCCTCGTCGTTTAGAGCAAAAGCCACGGTGCATTTAGCATTTGTGGTCGCCAATAGATTCTTTAAGCATTGGACGAGCGATGGAAAACAGAATAATTTATCCTCGCTCAGTGGGACCGCTATCAGCACAGTCTCTCCGCTGTAGTCTTTTCTTCTCTTTTTTGATCCCACATTGAATACGGATGGTTGCTTTGGGGGTCATCTCACATTTCTTAAACATAACCCTCGGTTTTACCTGTTTCATGTTTTGCGCTCCCTTCTTAATTGCTGCGGTAATGTTGCTGTTTGTCTCCCTGTAAAGGAGGTGGTTGAGAGGGTGGGGTGTCTTTGCTGTTGTTCGCGTTGTGGTGTGGACCGCTGGTCTTAACCTCACACGATGGAGAAGTGTGTGTGGATGGTCTTTTGTAGCTCCATCGCGGGCTATGCGGCTTGTGGCATCGATAGTCTGCGTAACTCCCGTGCCGCTGCGGAATGGTCGCCGCCGTGGTAGATCAGAGCGTATGCTCCGAAGGGTGAATAACATTTGCCGCAGATAAAAGGCGCTGTTGCCGGGTCGCTGCTGTGGATATATAAACCGCCTTCCAGGATGCTTGCGGATACACCGAATTTCTTACTAGGCCGCGTCCAGTGGTTCCTGTAGCAGTGATGCCAGCCCAAAGGCTCCAGCAGGTCTTTCCAATCCGCCCTAGCATTGAACAGGTCGCCGGGCTTGTCGCTGGTCGCAGTGCGCGGCGGTATGGTCGGTGCTGTCGAGCGTGGACGTGGCGCGTCGATCTCGGGGAAATCCGCAGGGTCGAGGAGCACGCCGGAGATGTGGCGACACTGGAACAGGTGCTCGGCTTCAAGCGGACATGCTGCGGAGTAATAGAGCTGATTCGGTTTTCTGCAGCATTCATCAAGGTAGCCGATTGACTCGGCAAAATAGTCGCATATCCGCCCAAGGATAGGCTTTATTTGGCCAGTAACCAAAACAGACAGGGGAAGGTATGCTCTATACTTTGGCGTAGCGGCTGAATGACTGTAGCTGGTGAAGACAACACACTCGAAACAGTCGAGCTTTTCACAGAGTTCGTCAAACGTGAAAGGGGAGTTGTCAAAATCCAAGGTCACAAGCGACAATGATTCAAGGGCATCCTGGTTGCGCGTGCCTGGTCTGGAGAATGATCCGGCTATGATTGCTGCTCCGTCCTTTTGCCGATCCCGAATATCCTTGTCGGCGGCGAGGTACTGCTCCAGCGGCAAGCGGCCCCTAACTACTGGGTGACAGCATCGGTCGATGAACCCCTCCCAGGTGGCGGTGACGGCTACGGGGTTCGTGTCGAGAAAGTTTCTGATTGTCGATAAGTGAATTATAGGGGTCATGGTTCTAGTCCTTTGTCTGGCTACTGGCCGCTTTTGACTCTGCTCCTTCCATCGGAGGGTGACACCTTCGGCACACTGTTACGCCATGGATGCTCTGCCATAGGTCCCTTGACTGGCACCGGTAGCAATGGGGTGTAGCTCCGTAGACGATCCCGGCACAAGTAACCGCCTGTTGGGATCGCCGCTCTTCATGGTAGCTATCCGAAGGGATCGGCTGAACTTTCCCGCCCAGCCGATCCCCCTGGTCCTGCGACAGCTCCAGGATTCTCCCCACCGGCAATGTGATCCGGCCTTCAGGCGTTTCGACGGTGAAGGGTATTAAGATGGAGAACTTCATCCGCACACCGTAAACTCAACATTGGTCAAGTCGATGATAGCGTCTGCTAGGTTGATGCTGTTATTCGTCTGCAGGGGGGCTCTATCCGTTACACCGTTACAAGTCGCGCCCGTGGCCGTTATAGGTGTAACTTTTGCGTTTTCGGTGCCGTTATGTAACCCCTGCAACGTTACATCGCGTGAGTGTGGAGCTTGTAACGTTTGCGTCATGAAATCTGCTTGTGACGTTACATTTGCTTTTCCCGTTACACCTAGAACCGTTGCTGGTGCGGGTTGTAACGTTGTAACGGATGGATGGGGGGTATCCGGCATGGAAGGTTCCGCATGATAGCGCGCGAAAGCGTCTCTGAATTGATCGAGTTTGTAACCCTTAGCATTCGGTCCGGAGGAAAAGCGGATCGTGTTGCTAATGATGTCGTACCCCCTGAGCTTGGTGGCAATCTGCTTAGGCTTGATCTGGAATCCCTTATTGAAGGTAGCCCAAGATTTTTCTTCATCGGCGCAGAGGTATTTAATCAAGTCAGCCGTGCTGATCCGGTCTATGCCCCGTTGCTCGAATATCTCCTGAATGTCAGTCAGTAATTCAGTGCCGACACTCAAGGAGAGGCTTTCGCCGCCCGAGAGCTTTAGGGCCGCTGCCGTACCGATCTTGAACCAATCCCCACCGGCAACCATTGCAATGGCGAGGAGGGGCTCCCAGTTGTCTTGTGCCCGGTCGTTTAGGCTATGGGGTAGGTCTGGCCGTGCCATACACACAGTCTCCCTGTTATCTTCGGCAAAGCGGGCCAACTTAGATGACAGGTTGTTGAACAGGTCGCGTTCGGAGTGGCGGATTCTCTCCACATTCTCATGCGGAAGCTTGCGCCGTAGGTCCAGCTTGATTGACCTGTCCATAAGAGTGTCAGCTACATGCCCTATGCCCGAAAGAACCTTAGCCCCCCAGGTTGAATACATCTTGGGCTCGTGGTTATCGCCTTCACACCGGATAACGTATGCGGAGTCGCGGGTGTGACCGCTGTTTATGAGCCCGCGCAATTCTTCGTTGTCCTTCAGGCAAGCATCCGTTTCATCTATAAGTAACGTCGGCTTCCATGCGTCGATACTCCGATACAGCGCCGCCGGGGATATACTGCTCGATATAAGCGCCCGGTATACGAGCTTGCTCATTAACGAGAGCAACATTGATTTGCCACAACGCTTTTCGGGTGCAGTAATCACGGCCAGGGGTGCGACATCGACCACATCCATGAACCATGTCATCGTGACCCACAAAGCTACAGCCTGCGCTGTTTCCAACTCGCAGATGATGAATCGCCGGACGGTAGACACAAGAGTCGTAAGTAGTTCAGCGCCATCAACAGGACTCGGCCAGGGCTCCACGACAGCGAATGGTGTGTCGCCTTCAGCCTCACCCTTCCGCGCTGCGCCGACAGCATCGTCAAGGGTGCTAGTCCGTATGCCGAGGTTCTTCGCTTCCTCAGACCGTACTTTGTCGTACTGGAGTTTAGGTAGTGCAGCCAGCTTAGCGATTACTACTTCGGGCGATACTGCCGGGGCTTCAAGGATCGCTTCCACCGGGCTTTCTTCTGCCGGTTGGGGGGATGTGCTGCAGTCGGGTGCGCTCATATCTCATCACCCCGCAGGACGGCCGCAGTCATATGGTAGAGCGTGGTCTTCGCATTGAGGATGCACTTGGCGGGAAGCGGCAAAAGCTCCCTGCGTTCGTACTTCTCCAATAGCTGGTTGATTTCCGGCGTGTCAGGGATGTAGTAGACTACCCGCCGCCCCCCGGCCTGTTTATGGATTTCTACGTGTGAGCCTGAAGCTTTAGCCAATGATGCGTGGTTTAAATCTCTCGTCGCCTGTAAAATCATCGTGTTACCCCTTTGCGGTCCATCGTCGCGACGGTCACGCGGTGCTCGTGTTGTGCTCCCCCCTGGCCGGTGATGTAGAAAACTTGACTGAAATTGGTGAATGGGGGCTACCTTAACTGCGCCGCCATCTCTTTGATGATTCTGGACTCAACGCTGTAATCTACCGTGGCACTGGCGATAGAATCCGAGACGCAGCCGCACAATGCCGACAGACCACGGACGCCGTACTCGTCCAACGGTTCGCCTGTGTTGGCGTGCGCTTCGAGGGCGTTCATCAGAAAAAAAAGCGCGGCCTCTGTCTTATCGTGAAGCTCAATCAAGCGCGCCCCCGTCTGGAAAACCCTCTTCATGGTGGTGGTAGTCGGCTCCTTGTCCAACTGGTGCTGGTACGTGAAAGTGTCTTCGGCTTGGTTGCGGGTGACGGTGGTGCGATTTAACATTGTGTTGCCCTCCTAAGTTGCGGCCTAAAGGCCATACATTCCAATTCCCGCCTAACCGCTAGTTGACGTTCTCACCCTACCGGCCTTGAAGACGTTAACTGCGCCCTGCTCGTAACGGACTGCTCCGTGAGCGCTCATTTTGAGGAAGGGTATTCCCCCTCCCGTCAGGCGCTTGCGGCGCAGCCAGTGGACGGACATCCCGAGTTGTTCCGCGACCTCTTTCTCCTTTAGCAGTTTTGCTTCCACAGAATTCTCCTTTTTTGTGATGTCTTTACATGTTGTAGGTGTTGGGCGTGACCCAATTAGTTAGGATTGCTCTTGTCAGCTTCGACAAGTCCATCCCCCGTGCTTTTGCCGTACTGGTTAGCATCTCCTTGATTTTGCAGTCCATTTTTACGGACAAGTTAGCCTGTTTGGTTTTCATAGCCTTATTCACCTCCTCTTGCTTGAAAGTGTCTATTTTGTGTGGTAAAGTAATTGTGGATATGAAATTAACACACATTTTGTGTATTGTCAACATTTTGTGTGAATGGAGGCGTCATGGGGTTAGAGGTAAGCGTTGACACTAAGAAAACAGAGCGGCTGCTCCGACTGTTAGAGGCACTCAAAGCGGCGGGGGTGGAGCATGGCACTAGGAATAAGGCTGTTGCGGAGAAGACCGGGTACTCTGCAAAATCGGTGGGCAATATTTTGTCTGGTAGCGCCACGCTTGCGCGTCGGTCCTGTCGCATTATTTGCGATGCTTTCGGGATTAGGGAAGAGTGGGTGTGGGATGGGCTTGAACCAATGCTAAGTCATGGCGAGAAGATCTCAGTCGATAAACTTGTTTCAAAATTAGGCATAAATAGCGATGAACTGATAGATAGGATGAGACAATTAGGGATTGGAATATCGTCAGATAAGCATATTAATGATGAAAAGACTTCCTCAGGTTTTGTTTCGAGCGAAGCAGATGATGAGTTTAAATTTTCATTTGCAAAAGAAGCTATGAAGGTTCTTACTGACAGGAGAATAAAAACTACTGAAGGTGATCACTTTTATAATGTTGAGCGTTCGAGATTGATGACGTCTATTGAGGGCAACTTAAATATCTGCTCAATTCCAGAACTGAAAACTATCGCGCAGTATGTGGCTAAGACAATAGCTAACAGAAATCCGGAAGATCATAACTGAGCCCGCATACGTAACTCAGTTAAGAAAAAAGCCACTCTGTAAAGAGTGGCTTTGCTTATTCCATGCTTAGTTGTTTCTGTTCAATCGCCCCGACGCTTGCGCTGTTGCCAGTTCTACCGTCTTCCCACCGGCCCCCTGTACCATAAGCCGCTCAATCTCGTTGGTGATAGCTTGGAGCGGTGCGCGTACGTCCTCGACGCCAATATGTGCGTAATGCTGGCCGTGGACAGAACGGTCAACATGGTTCGTTAAAAACTTGACGCTCTCCCTGGCGATTCTTAACCGCCTTTCCCCGATCTGGATAAAGGTCCGACGAAGACTGTGAGGGGTAATATCCAGCCCCGTCTTTTCTCTCAGCTTGTCGGCTCTCAGCACGACATGCCCGCGCGTACTCCTCGCTGCCACAGATGGGAATACGTAGACGTCACCTTCCTGGACCACGGCGTGCCGGCGTTTCAATATCTCCGTTGTCTGCCGGGAAAGGGGGAGCACTCCGCGATGCTTTGTCTTTGAATCCTTCCATGTCAGGTCAAACAATTTCTTATCAAGGTCCACGTCAACCCAGCGCAGGCTATGCGCTTCATCGGGTCGCAACCCCTGGTAGAGCGCGAATAGGTAACAGTCCCGGTGGATCGCCGGGAACGAAAGCAGTGCATTATGGAAAATCATGAACTGCTCCGGCTCAATACAGGTAATCCGCGTCTTGATCTCCGGCCACAACTCGGCGTCAGTAATCACCTTCACCGGATTACGTCCGATATATTGAGGGTAGAGGATCATCCCATAATTGATGATCGCCTGGAGCATCTTGAAAGCATTACTGGCAGCGCCCTTGCCGGAAAGACTCAATACTTCCTGATAGCGTCCTATCACCACATCCGGCCGCAACATCTGCAGCAGCTCCGGCGCAGGAACATCCATCCAGGTGGAGAACTTCGCGCCCTTCTCGTTTTCGAAGTAAATCTTGTAGGCCGCCGCGGTGCTCGGCTTCAGATTCTTGACCTCGATGTACTTTTTGTAAAGCGTCCGTAGGGTAGGGATAGGGGCATCTTCAGCAGGCTTGCCAGCCCTGAGTTTGGCCATGATCTCTGGCGCCTTCTTGCGGGCCATATCCGGCGTTATTTCTCCATATCGGCCTAGCTTACCTTTGACGCTCTTGTATTTCCCGGTTGCCGGGTCCAGCACATCGACCTTGACGTAAAAAGTCTTTGAATCTTTTCCCACGCGGAGGCAAAATCCCTTTAGCTCAGTATCCCAATAATCCACCTGCCCCGATTCGGGGAAGGGTGTTTGCTGGTCAATATTCCTCTTGGTGAGCTGCAGTTTCGGCATGGTGGCCCCCGTTGTTTTCGTACCTAATGGCTGGAGGCTTTGGATTAGGTACGAAGTAGGTACGATGGAAAAGACAAAACCCGCTTAATCTGTGCCAGAGATTAGCGGGCTTGAGTTGTGAAGTCAATATTTAAATGCCTGATATTTAACTATGTTTATTGCTTATGCGTAAAGGGTGATAAGGCCTGCAAAACGTCATGTTAAATTCCAGAGAAACATCTCCCAGATATCCTTCCAGCTCTTGCCGATCTCGGCTACCACCGAAGGCTCGAAGCCGCAGTGCATCATGCACTGAGCGCAGCGCGGATCCTTCCCTACGCCATACTTCTCCCACTGGGTCTTCTCCATCATCTCCTGGAAGCTTCCGTAATGGTCGTCCGTGATCAGATAGCAGGGGGCCTTCCAGCCGCGCGGGTTCCTGGTCGGGTTCCCCCATGGGGTGCACTCCAGCTGTTTGTCGCCCTTCAGAAAGCGCAGGTACATCGGCGTGGAGAAGAAGCGGAAGCGCTTGCTCATCTCGTAAACCTGCTCGAACTTCTTCTGGATCTCGCGCCGCTCCAAAAACAGCTTTTCGCCGACCGCCTCGTAGCCGAAGCCGGGAGCCACCAGAAAGCCGTCCACCCCGATTTCTTTCAGGTGCGAGAAGAGCATTTCGATCTCGAGCAGGTCGGTCTCTTTGAAGATGGTTGTGTTGGTGCAGATCCTGAATCCGAGTTGTTTCGCCTTTTTGATGGCGGCCACGGCGATCCGGAAGGTTCCCTTGCGCTCCAGGATCCTGTCGTGGGTCTCTTCCATGCCGTCCATGTGGATGTTCAGGATGAAGTTAGGGTGCGGCTTCAGGGTCTCCAGCGCCTTCTCCAGCAGGAGCGCGTTGGTGCAGAGGTAGATGTGTTTCCCTCTTTTCAGCACCTCGTCGATGAGCGGAAAGATATGGGGGTAGAGAAACGGCTCGCCGCCGGTGATGGTGACGACCGGCGCCGGACACTCGTCCACCGAGTCCAGGCACTGCTGGAGTGTCATCATCTCCTGGATGGTGTCCGCGTACTCTCTGATCCTGCCGCACCCCGAGCAGGCGAGGTTGCAGAGGTGGGTCGGTTCCAGCATCAGCACGAGCGGATACTTTTCCTGCTTCTTTATCTTGTTGGAGACGATGTACCTGGTCAGATCGTAGTTCAGTCGCATGGGGAAACGCATGTTGATTCCATCCCTTTTGTGTTTGCTTTGTTAACAGTAAAACGGGACATGTCGAAGGGTGTTTGGCACCCCGCTATCTGTCCCTAGCGTATCTTCAGCTTATCTTTTTGTCTTACTTAACCAGGGAGAGCTGCGCTGTCGGGCCCCTGCGCCCCTTGACAAAGGCTTCGCTGCTGGCAGCGATGCCGGCCGCGTTTAGGCCCAGGTCCGCTCGCAGTTGCGCCTGGCTTCCCTGCTCGATGAAGCTGTCCGGTATGCCGAGCCGCTTTACCCGCACCTCGCTGAGGCCCGAGTCGGAGAGCAGCTCCAAAACCGCGCTACCGAAGCCGCCCTGCAGGGCGTTTTCCTCCAGGGTGATCAGGCAGCCGGTCCTGTTCGCCTGCCCGAGGATCAGCTCGTGATCCAGAGGCTTGATGAATCTGGCGTTCACCACCGAGGCAAAGATCCCCTGTTCCTTCAAGAGTGCCGCCGCCTCAAGCGCAGGATAGACGGTGGAGCCGATGGCCAAAAGCGTAAGATCGCTCCCCTCCAGCAGCAACTCGCCCCGCCCGATTTCGATCGCCTTCAGATCGGTGTCGAGCGCTGCGCCGAAGCCGGCTCCGCGCGGGTAGCGCAGCGAAATCGGGCGGCCGCAGTAGATGGCAGTCTTCAGCATGTGCTGCAGCTCGTTTTCGTCCTTGGGCGCCATCAGGGTAAGCTCGGGGAGGTGGCGCAGGAAAGAGAGGTCAAAGGCGCCGTGGTGGGTCGGGCCGTCGTCTCCCACCAGTCCCGCGCGGTCGAGCGCGATGGTCACCGGGAGCTTCTGCAGGCAGATGTCGTGAAACACCTGGTCATAGGCGCGCTGGCTGAAGGTGGAATAGATTGCCGCCACCGGCCGGAACCCCTCTACGGCGAGCCCCGCCGCGAAGGTGAGGGCATGCTGCTCCGCGATCCCCACGTCGAAAAAGCGGTCGGGAAACCTGCTGGCAAACGGAGTGAGCCCGGTGCCGTCCGGCATGGCGGCGGTGATCGCCACGATTTTCGGGTCCTGCTCGGCCAGTTTCACCATGGTCTCGCCGAACACCGCAGTGTAGGAGGGGGGGGCTGGCTTGACCGGGACTGCGCTGGCGGGCCGGGCCGGCGCCACACCGTGGAACTTGTCCGGGGTATCCTCGGCAGGCTGGTATCCCTTCCCCTTCTTGGTCATCACGTGCAGCAGGATAGGTCCTTCCAGATTCTTCACGTTTTCCAGCACGCCCAAAAGCGTCGGCAGGTCGTGGCCGGCTATGGGCCCCACGTACTCAAAACCGAGCGCCTCGAACAGCGTCCCGGGAGTCAGGAACCCCTTCAGGGAATTCTCCGCCTTCTTGGCGAAGTGCAGGATGTCGCCGCCGATGGCCGGAATGCCGGCCAATACCCCTTCCATCTCTTTTTTCAGGCTGCGGTAGTATCCCCCCGTCATCTTTCTGGAGATGAAGGAGGAGAGGGCGCCGACGTTTTTGGAGATCGACATCTCGTTGTCGTTCAAGACCACGATCAGGTTTTTTCTCAGGTGCCCCGCCTGGTTCAGCGCCTCGAAAGCCATGCCGCCGGTGAGCGAGCCGTCGCCTATCACCGAGATGACGCGGCTGTCGTCCTCGTTCAAGCCGTGGGCTACCGCCATCCCGAGCCCCGCCGAGATGGAGGTGGAGGAGTGCCCGGCGCCGAAGGCGTCGTGGGGGGACTCGGAGCGCTTTGGAAAGCCGCTGATACCTTTGTAGCAGCGCTGGGTGTGGAAGCTGTCTCGCCGGCCGGTCAGGATCTTGTGGGTGTAGGCCTGGTGCCCCACGTCCCAGATGATCTTGTCCTTCGGGGAGTCGAAACAGTAATGCAGCGCGATGCTCAGCTCCACGCAGCCGAGGTTCGAGGCCAAATGCCCACCTGTCTTGGCGACCGTCTCCAGAAGAAAGGCGCGCAGCTCAGCGGCGAGGGGAACCAGTTCCTCGGCGCCCAGCTTTTTCAGGTCGTCGGGACCGTTGATTTTGCCTAGCAGTTTGTACATGGATCTCCTTGAGAACCTGTAACGGAAATACAATTCAGCAAAAAAAGAGCGTTGGCCACGGAGGAAATCTGAGGAAATCGGAGAAAAACGTTTAATGGTCTTCCCCTGCATGAAAAGAAATAATATTCGAAACTGTCACAACTGCCTAGCAGAGAATTAGTTTATGACCCTCAAAGTTTCTGACCCTGCAGTTCTCAGATTTCCTCGGATTTACTCCGTGGCTAAAAGGTTCTTCTTTTTTACTTCGCGTAGCCGTGGCTTCGGAACCAGTCTACTGCGCGCTCCAGCGAGCCCTTGACCGGGGTGAGCGGAAGACCTAGCTCTGCCACCGCCTTTGCCGGGTCGAAATACATGAACTTGGCCGCCATCTGCACCCCCGCCAGCGGGATGAGCGGCTCGCGGCCGGTGAGCGACGAGAGCGCCTCGTTGGCATAGGCAGCCAGCAGGATCGGGTAGTAGGGAAGCCTGACGCGCGGCGCCTTCAGCCCGGTGATCTCCGAGAGCAGGGCGAAGATGCGCGCCAGGGTCAGGTTCTCGTTGCCAAGGATGTATTTCTCGCCGATGCGCCCCTTCCGGGCGGCGAGCAGGTGGCCCCGCGCACAGGCCTCCACATCCATCAGGTTCAGTCCGGTGTCCAGGTAAGCGGGCATCTTGCCGTTCAAAAAATCGACGATGATCTTCCCGGTCGGCGTAGGCTTGATGTCCATGGGACCGACCGGCGTGGACGGGTTCACGACGACCAGGGGCAGTCCCTTTTCCAGAAAGGCCAGCGCCGAGCGCTCGGCCAGAAACTTGCTTTTTTTGTAGTCCCCGACCATCTGGCCGAAATCGACCGGGGTCTTTTCGTTTCCGGGTGTGCCGTCGCCAGGGTTCCCGAGCGTCCCGACGCTGCTTGTGTAGACCACTTTCTGCAGGCCCGCTTCCAGAGCCGCCGCCAGGATGGTGCGGGTGCCGCCCACGTTTACGTCGTACATGGCGGCCGGGCTCAGGGTCCAGAGCCGGTAGTCGGCGGCCGCATGGAAGAGGGTCTGGCAGCCGGACAGGCCGCGGACCAGGGAGCCGCGGTCGCTCAGGTCCCCCTCCCAGACCTCGATGTCCAGTCCGGAGAGATTGCTGCGGTCTGACCCCGGACGCGCCAGCGCCCGCACCTGGCACCCGTCCTTCAGCAGTTCCCGAACGATGCTCGCGCCTATGAAGCCGGTAGCCCCGGTGACAAACGCCCTCACGCCCTGGCGCCCCTCACCCCTGGCCGCCGGTCAGGTTCCGGTAGGTACCGAGAGCCATGAGCGGGAAGCAGTTGCGGTAGATGTGGTACTTGATCATGAAGTACTTGGGAAATCCGGTCCCGGTGTAGTTCTCCTCGTCCCAGGTGCCGTCGGGCTTCTGGGTGGAGAGCAGGTATTGAACGCCGCGCCCGACGGTGGAGGAACCAGTCTCGCCCGCCGCCAGAAGTGCCAAAAGCGCCCATCCGGTCTGCGAGGGGGTGCTGTCGCCGATCCCTGCCAGGTTCCGGTCGTGATAGGACTCGCAGGTCTCTCCCCAGCCGCCGTCGATGTTCTGGCGCGATTTGATCCAGTTGACGGCCTTTCTGATGTACGGCTCGTGCGGATCGACGCCGATGGCGGCCAGGCCGCACATGACCGACCAGGTGCCGTAGAGGTAGTTCACCCCCCAGCGGCCCCACCAGGGACCTTCCGGCTCCTGGTTCTTCTTCAGGAACTCGATGGCGCGCGCGGCCGCAGGATATTCCTTGGCATAACCGAAGGTACCCATCAGCTCCAGCATCCTTCCGGTCAGGTCGGCCGAGGGGGGGTCGATGTTCGCTTCCAGATCGGCAAAGGGGATCTTGTTGAGCAGGTACTTCGTGTTGTCCTTGTCAAAGGCGCCCCAGCCGCCGTTCTTGCTCTGCATGCCGAGGCACCAGTTGATGCCGCGCTCGATGGCGGCGTTCATCGACTTGCGGTCCTTTACCTGGATCCCCTTGAGCGCGATCATGACGAAGCCGGAGTCGTCCACGTCCGGGTACCAGTCGTTCAGAAACTCGAAGGCCCACCCTCCCGCCTCGAGTTCCGGCGACTTGATGCGCCAGTCACCCGGCTTTCTTACCTCCTTGTCCAAGAGCCACTGGGCCGCCTTGACGAGGGAGGGGTGATCGGCCGGCACACCCGAGTCGGTGAGCGCCTTCAGCGCAAGGGCTGTATCCCAGACCGGCGAGATGCAGGACTGCAGCACCAGCTCATCGTCCGTCTCGATGCAGAAGTTCGCCAGCGCCTCCAGGCCTTTGGCCACCGCCGGGTGGTCGTTCGGGTAGCCGAGCGCGTTCAGGGAGAGAATCGCGTTCAGCATGGCGGGCTGGATACCCCCCCAGTCACCGGTGGCTTCCTGATGATCCAGCACCCATTTTTCAGCCTGGGCGAGCGCCTTCTTTTTCAGCGGGCGGACCGGGCTGCTTTCGTACACCTTCAGCAGGTGGTCCGCGCCGATGAAGAAGTTCTTCCAGGTGAGGATGCCGTCTTCCTTGGTGAAGGTGTAGTCGATCGGACGGGGCGCCCGGACGAAGAGCTCCTGCACCTGCATGTCCTGTGGCAGTTTATGCACCGGGCGGCTGGTCATCACGATGGAGAGCGGGATGATGGTGGCCCTAGCCCAGCTGGAGAACTCGTACATGTTGAAGTAGGCCCAGTTCGGGAGCAGGGTGAGTTCCACCGGCATGCTCGGCACGCCGAACCAGGCGAATTCGCCGAAAAGTGCCAGGAATATCTTCGTGAAAACGCGGGCCTTGATGATGCCGCCCTGCTCCAGCACGAAGGCGCGCGCCTTCGCCATGGCCGGGTGCCCGGCGGGGTACCCCGCCAGCTTCAGGGCGAAGTAGGCCTCCACGGTGGTGGAGAGGTCACCCGGCCCGCCGTAATAGATGGTCCAAAAGCCACCCTCCGTCTGTTTGGACAGTAGGTAGTTGGCCATCTTGCGCTCTCTCTCATGATTGACCAGGCCGAGAAAGTGGAACAGCATGATGTATTCGGAGGTGATGGTGACATTCGATTCGAGCTCTGCCCACCAATAGCCTTTCGGGAGCTGCTCTTTGAAGAAGAAGTCGCGGCTACCTTCAATGGCGAGATCAAGGGGGCTCTTTGCCGTGCCCTGCTTCCTCTTCCATATCGAAGCAGGGAGGTGGTGCACCTTTGCTCCAGGCTGCGGGCCAGCAGTTCTGTCAGGCTTGACGGTGGCGCAGTTGAATGAGGTGAGTGCATGTGATATGGGGTGCTTGAAGGGGGAGGTCACCGCAGACTCCTTTCGCCAGATTAGTCAGAACTTATCCAGTTTAGCGTCTTTGTTAATAGTTACAAGTTGTGAGATTTAACACATTCGATGGTAAAGGTACACCATTTTTTCTGCAGCCCTGGCCGTTTTGCTCGCAAAAACAGTATCTTGCTCCCTGAATCTTGATTTATGCTGCACGGGTGTGCTAGGTTGCTCGTGTTAAGTCCCCACCTGACGGCGTTTAGAGGTTTTTTATGAAAGAAACATCACTGAAAGGGGGTATGCTCTTCTCCCTGGCGTCGAGGCACCCGTGGCTGGTGCTGTCGCTCGCCCTGTTGCTGTCGGCACTCTCCCTTTGGTACACCTCACAGCGGATGGAGTTTCTGACCGGCCGCGACGACCTGATGCCGAAGAACACCTGGTTCCACAGCGATTACCGCGACTTTCGCGCCGAGTTCGGCGACATGGAGGATATCGCAGTCGTCATCGAGAGCGCCGATGCCGAGCGGGCAGGCGCCTTCGGGAACCGGCTCTACGGCGCGCTCGCCAAGGAGAAGGAGCACTTCTCCGACCTCTTCTACCCGTACGCGCTCCCCTTTTTCCAGCAGAACGGGCTCCTGTTCATGCCACTTGAGGATATAAAGGAGCTGCGTGCAAACCTGAGCCTGGCGGCGCCGGTTTTAAAGGAGCTCTCCCGGTCACCTAAGGTCGAGACCCTCTTCACCTACCTGACCTCCAGCATGGAGCGCTATCTCGCCGGCGACAGCTCCCAGCTTCCCGGCACTCTCTTCATGCTGGACAAACTGGGCGCCGGCTTTACCGGTTTTGGCGGTGGCCAGGGGGGCGCCCCCTCCCTGGAAGGCTTTTTCATGAGCTCGGAATCCGCTTTCGCGAAGGCGGGGAGGCAGCAGGTCCTGACCGCACTTCCGGTGCGCAAGCTGGTCGGCTTCGTGCCGGCAGGCGCCGCCATCTCCGTGATCCGCGCGGAAATCGCCAAGCTGAAGGCGCTGCCGGAATTCAAGGGGGTGACGGTCGGGCTCACCGGCTCCCCGGTGCTGGAAAACGAGGAGATGGCGACCAGCCAGAAGGACATCGCGCTGGCCACCGTGGTCTCGCTTATCCTGACCGTGATCCTGCTGCTGCTTGCTTTTCGCGGGGTGCTGAACGTCTTCGCCGCCATGGTGTCGCTGCTGGTCGCCATCTCGCTCTCCTTCGGATTTGCCACCGCGGCAATCGGACACCTGAACATCCTCTCCATGGTCTTTGCCATCATGTTGATCGGCATCGGCATCGAGTACGGCATTCAACTGGTGCTCCGCTACCAGGAGGAACTGAGGCTTGGGGAAAGCGAACTGGAGGCGATCCAGACCGGGCTTAACTGCAACGTCTGGGCCATCGTCATGGCCGCGGCAACCGTGGCCGCCGCCTTCCTCACCTTCCTATTCACCGACTTCAGGGGGATAGCCGAGCTCGGCATCATCGCCGCGGGCGGCGTCGCCATCTGCGTCATGGTCACCTTTACCGTGCTTCCCGCCATGCTCGTGCTGCTTGCCAGGCACAGAAAGCCGCGAAGACCCGGGAAGGCGCAGGCCGCAGCGCGGGCCGGCAGCATCTCCGCGCTTGTTTTCGGCCACCCGAAGATCGTCATCGCCGCGACTGCCGTCTGCTGCGCCGCCTCCCTGTTTCCGCTTTCCAGGATCTCCTTTGACTACAACCTGATGAACCTGCAGGCGAAAGGACTCGAGTCGGTCACCTACGCCTACAAGCTCATGAAGAGCAAGGAGAACGCCGGCTATTTCGCCGTGGTGACAGCTGACAACGCCAGCGAGGCTGCGGCGAAGACCCGGGCCCTTGAGGCGCTGCCGACCGTAGACCACGTGGTGAGTGTCAACAGCTTTATCCCGGACCGGCAAGAGGAGAAGCTTGCCGAGCTTGCCGCCATAAGGCGGGAGCTAGGCGGGGTAAACCCGGCCAAATACGAGGATGAGGTCTCGCTCATGGAGCTTCCCGCCGTGTTCGAGAACTTCAGAAACGCCACAGTGAAGCTGAAGGCGAAACTGGAGGAGGAAAAACGCCCGGAGGCAAAGCAGGTGGGCGCCTTCCTCGCTATCCTGGACGCTTTCTTCGCGGGCCTTGAGAAGGAGAGGGACCGAAACGCGGTCGGCATGCTGCAGGACTTCCAGGGGGGCTTGTTCCGCGAACTCCCGGATAAGATAGCACTTTTGAAGGAGAGTCTGAACGCCTCGCCGGTGAGCGCTGCCGTTATCCCGCCGGAGCTTCGCTCGCGCTTTGTCGGCAAGACCGGAAAGCTCATGCTCCAGGTGGCTCCCAGGGGGGAGATCTTTGACCTGCAGCCGCTCAAGGCGTTTCTGGACGACGTGCGGAGCGTCGACCCCCGCGCCACCGGGGAGCCGGTCATGGTCTACGAGTCGATGACCATCATGCGGGACGCCTACCGCCTTGCCTTCCTCTACGCCTTCGCCGCCATTGTGGTGATACTGCTGGTCGCCTTCCGGAGCGTGAAATTCGCCCTGATCGGGCTGATACCGCTTATGGTCGGCATCCTGTTCATGATAGCCGGCATGTGGCTTTGCGGCATCAGCTTCAACTCGGCGAACATCATCGTCATGCCGCTGGTGCTGGGGATCGCTGTCGATTCCGGCATCTACATCATCAACCGCTTCCGGCGCGAGGAGGGAACCGCCGCGTCCGTGGTCACCAGCAGCACCGGGGTCGGCGTTTTCCTGAATACGCTCACCATCATGGCGAGCTTCGGCGCCCTGATGGTCGCCCGTCACCAGGGGGTGTTCAGTATCGGGGTGGTCATGTCGCTTGGCATGATCGCCTGTCAGATCGCCTTCATGATCACCCTGCCGGCGGTGCTGACCCTGGCCGGGAAGAAATAACCACTCCCGTCCGCCGGGCGTTATCTAGTTTCCGTCCGGAAAGGGTGCTTTTCCGCCCTGGCGGCGTCAACCTTCGGTCTTGCTTGTGCGGCGTACTTATGTACGCCTCCGCGCAACCCCTCGGTTTCCTTGCCATGACGCAAAATCCCCGCTTTCCGAATCGGAAACCAATAGTTCACATCCGGAGTTTCCGGATGTGAACTATCTAACCCTCCAGTTTTGAAGGCGGCCCCTTTGGAAGTAACAGCTGCAAAAAAAGAATCGCTGCGTGGCGCGGTACCGCTCTCCCACTTTTTCCTGAGGCAAAGGGTGTGCCCCGGAGACCTGGTGCTGGACGCCACCTGCGGTAACGGTCTGGATACACTGCTGCTGGCGGAGCTGGCCGGGGAGGCGGGGCGCGTCTGGGGCTTCGATCTGCAGCCGCGCGCCATTGCCGCCACCAGACAGCTTCTGGAGCGGGAGGGGCGTCTGTCGGCCGTTGAACTGGTTCAGGCGAGTCATGAGAGGATCTCCGAATTCGTTCCGGCCGGGCTTGCCGCCGCAGTCTTCAACCTGGGCTACCTGCCGGGCGGCGAGCCCTCGCAGGTCACCTCCCCGCAGAGCACCGTCTCCGCTTTGCAACAGGCGGCTTCGCTGCTGAAGAGGGGAGGGGTCATCACCGTCTCCCTCTACACAGGGCATGAGGGGGGACCCGAGGAGGCGCTCGCCGTGGAGAACTGGGGCGCCTCGCTTTCGCCGAAGGCTTTCAACGTATGGTGCAGCCGGCAGCTGAACCGTCCGGCAATCGCACCCTACCTGGTCCTGGTGGAGAAGGCTGCCTGAAAAGGCGAGAGTGTCGCGCCTGGTGGCGGATTCCCTCATCACTCTCCTTCTTCCGCAAGGAATAGAAGTATCATCCCCCGGCCCGCGTGGGGCGCGCGAAAAGGACCTTCATGCTTCGCCAGGCTCTCCCATTCCTTTTGACCGCACCAGCGCTCGCCTATGCCGCGCTCACCCTTTACTGTGGCCGAAGCTTCTTCCGCAAAAAGGTCGATATCCCCGAGTTCACGCCTGCCGTCTCCATCCTCAAGCCGGTGAAGGGGGTGGATGGCGACAGCTTCGAGAACTTCGCTTCCTTTTGCCGCCAGGATTACCCGCAGTTCCAGATCGTTTTCGCCGCAGCCTCGCGGGCGGACCCGGTGATAGCCGTCATCGAGCGTCTGATGGCCGCCTTTCCCGAGGTGGATATCGAGCTGGTGGTGGACGGCTCCATCCATGGTGCCAACTACAAGGTGTGCAACCTCATGCACGCGCAGAAAAAGGCCAAGTATCCGCTGCTGATCGTCTGCGACAGCGACATCAGGGTGGGCCCGCGCTACCTGCGGGAGGTCTGCGCGCCTTTCCAGGATCCCGCGGTGGGACTGGTCACTTCGCTCTACCGCAGCTCCGGCGTGCAAGGGGTCGGTTGCGCCATCGAGGCGCTCGGCTTTTGCTGCGAGATGGTGCCGAACGTGATGGCGGCGCTCAAACTGGAAGGGCTGAGTTTTGCGCTGGGCGCCTCGATGGCCCTGCGGCGAAGCGCCCTGGAGAGGATCGGCGGCTTTCCCGCACTGGTCGACTACCTCGCGGACGACTACCAGCTGGGCAACATGATTCACCGGGCCGGCTATCGTCTGGAGCTCTCCCCATTCTTCGTGGAGAGCATCATGCGGGGGAGCGAGACGGTTCGCGAAGTGCTGGCGCGGCAGCTGCGCTGGGGGCGCACCATGCGGGTCTCCCGGCCGGGCGGCTATCTCGCCTCCGGGATGACGCTCCCCTTTCCGGGCGCGCTGCTCGCCCTTTTCTGCTCCGGGTTCTCCCGGGAAGGAGTGGCGGCTGCGGCACTGCTTTATCTGGTGCGGGGTGCGGTTGCAGTGAGCTTCAGCCGTAACTATGTGAAGGACCGGCTTTTGCCCGGCTGGCTCTGGCTGCTGCCGATTCGGGACGCGCTCTCCTTCGGGATCTGGGTGCTGTCGCTTTGCGGAAACCGTGTCCTTTGGCGCGGGCACCTGTTCCGGCTATCGAAGGGGGGAAAGATCGTGGAGATCGGCCTCTAGAGGGGGGTGGGGCGGAAACGGGAAGCAGGCGCTTTAGGTACGCATGGCTCGCCCGGTTATCTGCGAAACAGCCAGAGGATAAAAGAGAGTACTACCGAGATGATGATGCTGGTGGCGAGCGGAAAATAGAAGGTGAAATTTTCCCGTTTGAGGTAGATGTCGCCGGGCAGGCGGCCAAACCAGGGGATCCGCCCGGCCAGGGTGAGGACGACCCCTATCAGGGCGATGACGAGTCCCAGCACTATCAAAGACTTGCCGAAGGAGGGCATGATGTCGGACTCCTGGAAAATTGATAATGGGAACAACAGTAACCGAAACCGCCGGCCAGAGCCGGCACCCGATTATTTTTTCAAGTAGCGTTCCTTCTCGCTGTAGATGCAGCCGCAGTATTTCTGACGATAGAGCCCCATTTCCTTGGAAAGGGTGATCCCCTCCTGCCAGCCGCGCCGGAAGTCTTCGTGATGGAATTTCACGCCGTAGCGCGCCCCCAGTTCCTCGCCGAACTCCCGGATCAGATCCTGGTTCTGGTATCTGCTGTAGAGAAGCGTTGAGGAGTAGCAGGGAAAGCCGAGCTCGCCGGCGCTCCGGGCAGCCTCCTCCAGTCTCGACCGATAGCAGTAACTGCAGCGTGACGCCGGTTCCTCTGCCACGTTGGAGAGAAATTCCTCCAGGAGGTACTCCTCCCGATAAACAACCTCCAACTCCACCATCTGTGCATAGCTGCGCACCGCATCCATGCGCTGCTTGTACTCCGTGTAGGGATGGATGTTGTGGTTGTAGAAGAGCCCGGTCACCTCGACCCCGCTGGAGCGCAGTTCCTTCACGGGATAGACGGCGCAGGGCCCGCAGCATATGTGGAGCAGCAGTCGCATGTGTTATTCCCTTGAATCTTACTTTTTGCCGGTTGGTAATGGATATGTTGTGCCGGGCGCTGCCGCCCTTATTACAGCTGCCAGCTCGCCCTTTAGGCGTCCGCACGCGCGTGAAGGGAGCCGAACCCGGGCAGAGGAAAAGGGCCTTTGGGCTGCATGACGAGCTTCATATAACTGAACTTTCTTATAACATTTTCCCCGCCGGAAATGTACAGAAAAATGAGCCGCAACTCACAGCTCCGGAGGGCACGTTCTCATAATCTTTTGTTAAGTTGACTTCACCTCGGCAATATTGTAATAATCGCTCCACGCAATTCTATTGTCATTGGCCCGGAGGCGAGGAAGCGGCCCGCAAAAGCTTTTTATTAGTGTCGTTTTATTTTTCAGACACTCTGCGATCCCGGGATTAAACATATTGCTGTAGAAAGCCTCCGTTGTTCAGTGTCAGCTTCTTTTTACCATCATGGAAAGGAATCAAATGAAAAAGCTCGTGGTCATCATGCTGCTGGTTGCCGCAACTGCAACGGTAGCCCATGCGGGACTTAAGGTTGTCGGAAAAGGGGACGCCATGCGACTCGATCCCGCCAGTTACCCGCCTGCCATGAAGGCAAGTTACCAGATAATGCAGGGCAAGTGCGTCAAGTGCCATTCGCTGGAGAGGGTCATCGTCGCCTTGCAGACCGGGGTGGCGCCCATTTCCGGGCAGCCTTTCGACCGCAGGGCGACCAAGGCCTACGGCGCCAAGATGCTCAGAAAATCGGATTTTGAGATGTCGAAAGCCGAGGTGAAGGTCACCGTGGATCTGCTGAACTACCTGCTCGCCGAAGCGGAGCGATGATCAGATGAAGAACTTAAAGCTCCGCACACGCCTGATCGTCGCCTTCCTAATCATGGCCCTCCTGGTCGCCTTCACAGGCATGTTCGGCACCCTGAGCATGAAGAGGGTTGGAGGGCAGATCCAGGACATCCTGGAGCAGCTCTCCAAGCAGCAAAAGCTGGTGCTTTTGATGGGGGTTGCCCAGAAGTACTGCCACGCAAGCCTGATGCAGGCCGCCCTGGTTCGCTCCGAGCCGGAAAAGGCCCAGGAATACGTGGAGGACTACCGTATGAAACGGGACCTCCTGCGAACCCAGGCACAGGTCATTCTGGAGGGGAATCAGAAACTCGGTGTGCTGCCTGCTGTCAAGGGGAGCGTCGTTGAGCAAAGGACCCGGCAGCTGCTGGTCAGCTGGACTGCCTTCGAGAAGGTGGCCGATGAGCTGATAGCACGCAAGGCGGCGCTCTTGAAGGGGGTTACCCCCGGTGTGCTGAACCAGGCGGCGAAGGATGCGCTTGCCGACGAGAGGCTGAACAAGCTTGCCAACGAGGAGCTCTCGCAGGCAAGCGAGCAGGCGAAGGCCGATCTGGACGACATCCTGGTCGAAGTGGGGAACCAGATGACCCAGGCCAAGGCCCAGGTCACCCAGATCCAGAGGTCGGCCGGCGTCACCTTCGTGGTGGTGACCCTGATGGCGATAGCTCTTGCTATCGTGCTCGGCCTGCTGATCACCAGGAACATCGTGACCCGGGTGAAGATCATGGCCAAGGCCGTCAACTCCGGCGCCGAGGGTGATCTTACCAGCACCGTGGAGATGGATGCCGGCGACGAGATCGGCAAGCTCGGCAGCGACTTCAACGAGATGGTCGGCAAGCTCTCCGGCATGGTCGGCAAGGTCTCCCGCTCCTCGGTCGAGCTGGCCGGCATTTCCGACACCATGGCCAAGGCGTCCCACTCGGTCGTGCAGTCGGCGAAGACCCAGGCGGACAGCGTCTCCAAGACCTCCGCCGCCATCGTGCAGATCAACAACTCGGTAAAGGGGGTTGCCAAGGGGGTCGATTCCCTCTCCATCTCCGCCTCGGAGAGTTCCTCTTCCATTCTGGAGATGGCCTCGAGCGTCGAGGAAGTGGTGCAGAACATGGAGACCCTGTCGCTGTCCGTGAACGAGGTGAGTTCCTCCATCGTGGAGATGGGGGCCTCCATAAAGCAGGTGGGAAACGGCGTGGTGAGCCTCTTGGAGGTATCCACGGCCACCGCCTCTTCGGTCATGCAGATGGACAGTTCCATCAAGCAGGTGGAGCGAAACGCCAACGAAACCGCTGCCATCTCCAATGCGGTCCGGCTGGACGCGGAGACCGGCCGTGAGGCGGTAGAGGCGGTCATCACCGGAATGCAGGAGATCAAGCGCGCCTCGAAGATCACCAGCGAGGTGATCATCACCCTCTCGGAGCGGGCAAACGACATCGGCGAGATCCTCTCGGTCATCGACGAGGTCGCCGAGCAGACCAACCTCCTGGCGCTGAACGCCGCCATCATCGCGGCCCAGGCCGGCGAGCACGGCAAGGGTTTTGCCGTGGTGGCAGACGAGATCAAGGAGCTCTCGGAGCGTACCTCCGAGACCACCCGTGAGATCTCCTTCGTGATCAGGGGCGTGCAGGAGGAGACCCGCCGGGCAGTCGACGCCATCGACCAGGCGGAGCGGAGCATCGGCGACGGCGAACTGCTGTCGCAGAAGTCCGGCGAGGCCCTGGCGAAGATCGTGATCGGCGTTGCCGAGGCGACCGCCCAGGTGGCGGAGATCGCGCGCACCACCGTCGAGCAGGCCAGGGGGAGCCAGATGATCAGGGAGGCGATGGAACAGGTCTCCGAGATGGTAGCCCAGATCGCCAAGGCGACCCGGGAGCAGGGTCAGGGAAGCGAGCTCATCATGGGCGCTGTGGAAAACATGAAGGGGCTCACCTCGCAGGTGCTCTCCTCCACCCGCGAGCAGAACAAGGTGGGAAATCTGATCGCCCAGTCGACCGAGAGCATTACCGAGATGATCCGCCACATAAAACGTTCCTGCGACGAGCAGGAGTGCGGCTCCGACCAGATCGTGAGTTCCGTCGACGACATCCAGAGTGCCACCGAGGCGAACCTGGAGGCGACCCGGGTGATGGACGAGGCGGTCTACAAGCTGTTCCGGCAGACCGATATCATGAAGAGAGAAATGGACGCCTTCAAGATCTGACCGGCCTGCTCTTTGGGGCAACTCCTCGCCAGCCGGTCAGTCGCCTTTCCGTATTGCCGATACTAACACCTGATCCCCCTTTCACGAGGGGGACTTTTTTCTTTTGATGGTACCGATCTCCGCGCGTTTGGGGCGGTACTCATGTTGCAACGGCCGGTTTCCCCTTTGCGGGGACAGCCGCCAACTGGCAAAGGTGCGCGAGGCACCAAAACTTTTCTGAGGAGCTCTCTATGGGCAGGATTGCGGATAGATTCACTAAGTTGCGCGAGCGCGGGGAGACTGCGCTGGTTACCTTTGTCACCGCCGGGGATCCCGATCTGGCGACCACCGAAGAGGTGGTGCTGGAACTTGAGCGGGCCGGAGCCGACCTGATAGAACTCGGGGTCCCCTTTTCCGACCCGATGGCGGACGGGCCGACCATCCAGCTCTCCTCCGAGCGCGCTCTTGCCTCCGGCACCACGCTTCCCGGCATCCTCGAGCTGGTGCGCCGCCTTCGGCTGCGCAGCCAGGTGCCGATCGTGCTGATGGGTTATTTCAACCCGATCTTTGCCTACGGTGCCGAGCGTTTCGCGGCAGACGCCGCCGCGGCCGGCGTGGACGGACTTCTGGTTGTGGACCTGCCGCCCGAGGAGGCGGCCGAGCTTAAGGGGGCGAGCGATGCACGCGGGCTCGACCTCATCTTCCTGCTTACCCCGACCTCGGACCGCTCCAGAATAGAGGCGGTGTCGGGGCTGGGGAGCGGCTTTATCTACTACGTCTCGGTAACCGGGGTGACCGGCGCGCGCAGCGCGGTGGCAGATACGCTGGCCGCCCGGGTGAGCGAGGTGCGGGGAGCGCTCAGCCTCCCCCTGGTAGTAGGCTTCGGCATCTCGGACCCGGCCCAGGCGGGGCAGGTCGCCCGGATGGCCGACGGCGTGGTGGTCGGCAGCGCGCTGGTGAAATATTTCGAGAAGTACCAGGGGGCGGAGCTGTTAAAGGAGCTGGGCGGTTTCGTCGGTGCCCTGAAACAGGGGGTAAACGCCGGCCGCAAGGAGTAATGCTATTCATTACGGCGGCTTATGCCGGGGCGCACAGCGTTTTGTTTGACATCGCGACCCCGATCTGATAAGTATCACCCAAGATTCCAGCAGCATTAAAATAGCGGGGAGACCTTCCCCCATAAGAGGGCACATATGGCTTGGTTTAAAAGAGACAATCCGCCGATGGCGAAGGGGCCGGACCACAAGGTGAAGGTTCCCGAGGGGCTTTGGACAAAGTGCGTCAGCTGCGGCGAGACGATTTATACGAAGGACATCGAGGACAACCTCAATGTCTGCCCGAAATGCAGCCACCACTACCGCATCTCGGCCCGCCAGAGGCTGGAACTGCTCCTTGACGAGGGGAGTTTCATGGAGTTCGATGCCGACATGGTATCGGTCGACTCGTTGAACTTCAAGGATTCCAAGAGCTATCAGGAGCGGATCGACGCGGCTCTCGCCAAGGGTGGCAGCAAGGACGCCATCATCTGCGGCGCAGGGCGCGTCGCAGAGACCCCGGTCCAGATCTGCGTCTTCGACTTCTCCTTCATGGGCGGCAGCATGGGGAGCGTGGTCGGCGAAAAAATCACCCGCGGCATCGAGCGTGCCTTGGCCGAGAAAACTCCGGTCATCATCGTCTCCGCTTCCGGCGGCGCCAGGATGCAGGAGAGTATCCTCTCGCTCATGCAGATGGCCAAGACCTCGGCGGCGCTGGCCAAGCTTCGCGAAGCGGGGCTTCCCTTCGTATCGATACTGAGCGACCCGACCACAGGCGGGGTGACCGCCAGCTTCGCGATGCTAGGCGACATCAACATGTCCGAGCCGAAGGCGCTGATCGGTTTCGCCGGTCCCCGCGTCATCGAGCAGACCATCAGGCAGAAACTTCCAGCCGGCTTCCAGCGGGCGGAATACCTGCTGGACCACGGCATGGTGGACGTCATCGTGGAGCGGAGCAAGATGAAGCCGCAGCTCTCCAGCATCCTGAAGATGCTCTACCGGCAGCCTTAACAGGCACCACCGCTTCTCGAATCGGAAACCAACAGGTTCACATCCGGAGTTCCCGGATGGAAACCAACGGACAGGAAGTGGGCGCTTGCCCGGCGAGACGCTGGCAGGCGCCCTTTTCTTTTCCCCCGGATATCGGGCCCAAGCTGACTGAACAGGAGCTCCTCGTGATCTCGATGCCCCAATTAGCCATGTTTGCCGTCGCCTCCACGCTGCTCATCTTCACTCCCGGGCCCGACATCATCTACGTGATGACGCGCGGCATGGCGCAGGGGAGAAGGGCCGCCCTCGCCGCCGCCCTCGGATTCGCCCTTGGCAACTTCGTGCACACCTTCTTTGCCATCATAGGCCTCTCCGCCCTGATCACCTCTTCGGCGACCGCTTTTTCCCTGGTCAAATATGCGGGCGCTCTTTACCTGATCTACCTCGGGATCAGGATGCTTCGCAGCAGGGAGGCACTGCTTCCCAAGGGGAGCGCGGGCGACCTGCAGTGCCGGGTCATCTTCCGGCAGAGCATTATCGCCAATATCATAAACCCTAAGGTCGCACTCTTCTTCCTGGCCTTCTTCCCACAGTTCGTCGATGCCGGCCGGGGAAAAGTGGCGCTGCAGATGCTGGTGCTGGGCGGAACCTTCGTCCTGCTCACCCTGGCGGCGTTCGGGCTGGTGGCGCTTTTGTCCGGTGAGATCGGCCGTTGGCTGAACCGCAGGTCCGGCTCGGCCGGCAGAATCGGACAGCTGGCGGGGTGCGTGCTGATAGCGCTCGGTCTGCGGCTGGCCTGGCCTGAGCCCTGAGCTTGATGCACTGTTCCCTAACCTTGCCCGTAGCCGGCAAATAGCCCAAAAGCCCAATTGTATGGACTTTTGGCGCTCAGTTACCTATAATCCCCGCCTGTCATGACCTACGCTGAAACCCTTTCGCATATATACGCCTTGGGACGCTTCGGTATAAAACCCGGGCTGGAGAGGATCACCCGACTGCTAAGCGCGCTGGGAAATCCCCAGCACGCCTTTGCCGCCGTCCACCTGGTCGGCACCAACGGCAAGGGGTCGACCGCTTCTTTCCTCTCCTCCATGCTAAGCGCCGGCGGCTACCGCACAGGGCTCTTCACCTCGCCGCACCTGATCTCCTTCACGGAGCGCATCCGCATCGACGGTGCCGAGATCGAGGAGGCATGCGTGGCGCGCCTGGCCGAGCGGGTGATGGCGGCCGCTCCGGAGGAAACCACCTTTTTCGAGATCGTCACCGCCCTGGCTGCGCTGTATTTCGCCGAGCAGGGGGTGCAGATCGCAATCTTCGAGGCCGGCATGGGGGGGAGGCTGGACGCTACCAACGCGCTAAACGGGGTCCTTTGCCTGCTGACTCCGGTCTCTTTGGACCATACCGACTACCTGGGAAGCAGCATCGCCGAGATCGCGGCCGAGAAGGCCGGCATCGCCAAGCCCGGGACTCCGATGGTCTCGGCGCGTCAACACCCGGAGGCCGCCCGGGTGATCGCCCGGCATGCCGGGGAGATCGGCTCGCCGCTCTACCTCTGCGGAGAAGGGTTCGACGCCTTCTGGCAGGACCAGGCGCTCAGCTATCGCGGCATCAGCGTGACGCTTGACCGCATGAGCCCCGGGTTGACGGGACTCTATCAAAGCGGCAACGCCGCCTTGGCCCTGGCTGGTGCCGAGCTTTTGTCGGGAGCCGGATTCCCAGTCCAGCAGCAGGCGCTGGCCGACGGTCTCCAAGAGGCCAGCTGGCCCGGCCGGATGGAGCTTTTCCCGGGCTGCCCGCGCCTGCTTCTCGACGGGGCCCACAACCAGGCTGGTGCTCTTGCCCTGGCCGAGGCCCTGGCCGAGATTCCCCGCAACCGGCTCTTGCTGGTTACCGGAGTGATGGGCGACAAGGATCTCACCGGGATACTCTCGCCGCTTTTGCCGCTTGCCGATGCTGTTTTTGCGGTGGCCCCGGCCATCGAGCGGGCGCTCCCCGCCGCTCGGGTCGCTGCTTTCTGCCGCCAGGCGGGAGCCGAGACCAAAGAGGCCGGCTCGGTGGCCCAAGGGATCGCCCTCGCTCAAGCCGCGGCCGGAGCCGACGATCTGATCCTTATCTGCGGGTCCCTGTTCACCGTCGGGGAGGCCAGGGGAATCCTCCTCTCGCGCCGCTTCGACCCGTTCAGGGGGTGAACCCCTCCACTCTCTCCCCCCTTTGAAAAAGGTGAGGGGCACAAGGGGTATTGCGGCCGCTTGCAACTGTAACCCCGAAAATTCCCCTTTCCAAGGGGCGCACCGGTGACCTTGTGTTACTGAAGATTTGGTTTATATTTTATCCCTGCCATGGAGTACCATGAAATCTGCCCGAACTTGCGCGCTCCTCTCATATCTGCTGTTTTCCACCGCTTTGGCGCAGGCAGCACCGCCTGCTCTCGACCCGAAAGAGGTGAAGCTCAAGGCAGATGTCCTGTCGCTCGACGTCCCGGCTGACAGCTACCAGGCCAAGGGGGCCGTGGAGATCGAACGGGACGGCGCCTTGCTGCTGGCGGACAGCGTGATCTACCGCAGGCTTTCCGGGGACGCGCTCGCCGAGGGAGGGATCTTCTTTCAAAAGGGCGGCGATACCCTGAAGGGGGACCGACTCTCCTTGAACATGGTCACCCAGCAGGGAGAGCTTTTGAACGGGGAGCTTTTCGTCAAGAAGTCGAATTTCCGGGTCCGGGGCCAGCGGCTGCAAAAGACGGGGGACGAGAACTACCGGGCGCAGCGGGCGAGCTTCACCACCTGCGACGGGGAGAGCCCGAGCTGGCGATTCGAGGTGAGGGACCTGGTGGTCACTCTCGGCGAGTACGCTACCGCGCGCGATGCCGTTTTCTACGCAGGCGATATCCCGCTTTTGTACACTCCCTACCTCCTCTTTCCGGTGAAAAGGGAGCGACAATCCGGCCTGCTGCTTCCCAGGCTCGGGCACTCTTCCAAGAAAGGGGTCTATTTCGACCAGCCGTACTACTGGGCGATCAGTGATAGCCAGGATGCCACCTTTAATCTGGATCTGGAAAGCTCACGCGGGGTCGGCGCTGGAGTCGATTACCGCTACCTGAGGTCCGGGGGGAGCGAGGGGCGCCTGCAGGCGTTTGGCATCTACGACACCGAGGCACAAAGATTCCGCGGGGAGCTGAACCAGAAACATCTGGAGCTGTTCTCGCCAAACACCACCCTCGCCTCGGACATTCACCTGAGCTCAGACCGGGAATACTACGAGGACTACGGCGAGTACTCGGGCGATTACAACCGGCAGTTGCAGGAATCGAGGGTCTCCCTCGATCACAGGTGGGAGCGCTATGGCTTGGGTGCTGAGTTCCGCTATACTAAGGATCTCACGGCGGCGAATAACGACGCCACCCTGCAGAGGCTCCCGGACCTGCGGCTTATCGGCGCCGGCCAAAGGCTCGGCCCCTTTTTCTTCTCCATGGATTCTAGGGTCGTCAACTTTCAGCGCAATGAAGGGGTGAATGGCCAGCGTCTCGAGCTGCACCCGCGGCTTGCCCTGTACGCAAAACCGATCAAGGCCCTTCATCTCTCTTTTTATGGCGGGTATCATGAGAGAGTCTATAACAGCTACGGAAGCGAGGCCGCCGGCGGCGTACAGCAGGTAGGCCAGGCGGACGCCGGGAGCAGGTTGTCGCTGCCGCTTGAGCGGGTGTACGGCGGCCGGCTGCGCCATCTGTTGACCCCCGCGCTGGAGTACGATTTCGTGCAGGGGCGGCGGGATAATGATCTGCCCTTTTTCGACTACGACGACCGGGTACTCGGGCAAAGCGGCGCCAGATGGTCGCTCGCCAGCGTGCTGACCCGGAAGCTCGACCAGCAGGGGGGGGCGCCGGAGTACCGCGATCTGCTCTATCTGAAGCTCTCCCAGGGGTACCAGTTCTCTGGAGAACGCCGTGACCTCCTCACCCTGGTGAACGAGGGGCGCCGTCTGACGGACGTGATGCAGGAAAACCTGCTCGCCCCGGAGCAGGGGGTATCCCTGATGGACGAGGAGCACCGCTTGAGCGACCTGCTGCTGGAGAGCCGGGTCAACCCGATGAAGGGGGTCTTTCTTGCCCTGGACGGCCGTTACAACACGGTGGACGGCAATCTCTCCACGGCAAACCTTGCCGTCGAGCTGCAAGGCGAGGGGAGCAGCCGGGCCGTGCTGGGATACCGTCACGCCCGGGGAGAGCTGGACTATCTGGAGGGCCGCTTCGCATTCCCGGTGGCAAGCCGGCTGTCGGCGACCGTTTTCGGGCGCTACTCGTTCGACAAGGGGGACTTTCTGGAGTCCCGTTATACCCTGGAGTACAAGCACCAGTGCTGGAGCATAATCGCCGCCTATTCGGACCGGCCGGGCACCGTCGAGGTCTCCGCCAACAGGCAGTTCTCCCTCAATTTCACGCTGGCGGGGCTAAATGCGCTCTAACCCCCGCCTTTCCTTCTGTGGAGACCGCGGTCGATCGCCCGGTTCGAGGTTGGTCGGCTAAGAAGTTGACACAACTGCTTTTACTGGTGTATCTAAAGAGTTTGTCACGAACACGATTGCCGGTTCGCGGGACGCCAGTTCCGGAATAGCACAATTGACAAAGCTAGCATCTTGGAGGTTTCATGCAGGAGACATTTTCCCCCACCTCGTTATTGGTGACAGGGGGAGCCGGATTCATCGGGTCCAATTTCATCAACCATTTCATGGCAGGCAACCCGGGGTGCCGGGTGGTCAACCTGGACCTTCTGACCTATGCCGGCAACCTGAAGAACCTGGCCCCGGTGAAGGGGAATGCCGACTACCGCTTCGTGAAGGGAGATATCTGCGACGGCCCCCTGGTGACCAGGCTGCTTGGCGAGCAGAAGATCGACGCCGTGGTCCATTTCGCGGCCGAGTCGCACGTCGACCGCTCCATAACGGGGCCCGAGATCTTCGTGAGGACCAACGTGCTCGGGACCCAGACCCTGCTCGAGGCGAGCCGCCTCCATGCGGAGCAGGTCGAGAGTTTCAGATACCTGCAGGTCTCCACCGACGAGGTGTACGGAAGCCTCGGGGCCGAGGGGTTCTTCACCGAGGAGACCCCGCTCTCCCCGAACTCCCCCTATTCCGCCAGCAAGGCGGGCGCCGACCTGCTGGTGCGCGCCTACTCCGAGACCTTCGCCCTGCCGACCTTGAACACCCGCTGTTCCAACAACTACGGGCCATACCACTTCCCGGAGAAGCTGATTCCGCTCTTGATCCACAACATCATGAAGAAGCGGGCGCTGCCGGTTTACGGGGACGGGCTGAACGTGCGCGACTGGCTGCACGTGAAGGACCATTCCGCCGCCATCGAGCGGGTCCTCAAGTGCGGCGCCCCCGGGGATGTCTTCAATGTCGGCGGCAACAACGAGTGGCGAAATATCGACATCGTGCACCTTGTCTGCGACCTGATGGACGAGCGGCTGGGCCGTTTCAAGGGAGAGAGCAGGAAGTTGATCAGCTTCGTGAAGGACAGGCAGGGGCACGATCGCCGCTACGCCATAGATGCCTCCAAGTTGAAGCGAGAGCTTTCCTGGGAGCCTTGCTACACCTTCGAAAGCGGCATCGCCGAAACGATAGACTGGTACCTGGCGAACCAGGAGTGGGTCGAGGAGGTAGCCTCCGGCGCCTACCTTGAGTATTACCAGACTCAGTACGGGGCGGCAGTTTAGGTTCGCTTCCCGGTACGGCTCTAGAATCCAGAGTTTGCCGTCGGCGCAGACTGCGGGTAGTAGGCTCTTGGATCCGGAATACGGTGCAAAACACTAAGGGTGACCGGCTCTCAGCACCGGTTGCAGCCTTTGCGGAGGTTTTCATGATATTGGTTGTCGGCAGCAAAGGGATGCTTGGGCAGGAGTTGATGGGGTTGTTCGGCGCTGCCGCACGCGGGGTGGATGTCGATGAGGTCGACATCACCGATCTCGCCTCGGTACAGCGCGTGCTGCTCACCCTGAAGCCCCGGGTGGTGGTGAACGCCGCGGCCTACACGGACGTGGACGGCTGTGAGAGCCAGGCGGAACTCGCCTTGCAGGTGAACGGGGAGGGGGTTGCCCACCTGGCCATGATTACTAAGGAGATCGGCGCCAAGCTGGTGCAGGTCAGCACCGATTACGTCTTCGACGGCGGCAAGGGTTCCCCCTATCTGGAGGACGACGCGCCGGCGCCGCTTAGCATCTACGGAGAGTCGAAGCTGGCAGGCGAGATGAACGCGCGCTTCAATCCGGACCACCTGATCGTCCGGACCCAGTGGCTCTACGGACACGCAGGCAAGAATTTCGTGGAGACCATGCTGAGGCTGGCCGGCGAGCGGAGTGAACTGGCTGTGGTGGATGACCAGGTCGGCTCGCCCACCTGGACCCGCGATCTGGCGCTGGCCATCCAGGCGCTGATCGATAAGGGGTGCTGCGGCACCTACCACGCGGCCAATGCAGGCTTCGTCTCCTGGAACGGATTCGCCAGGGAGATCTTCCGCCTGACGGGTCTGGACATAGTGGTGAACCCCATGACGACGGCAGAGCTCGATCGCCCGGCGCCCAGGCCGCTCTACTCGACGCTTGACTGCGGGAAGCTGGAAAGGGACACGGGGGTCGTTCCGCAGCCCTGGCAGGAAGCCCTCGGGCGCTACCTGGAGTTGCGGGAAGCAAAATAATCTAGAATTTCGGGGAGGATATCATGGAGCGTGGAGAGCGTCCCTGGGGGACCTATACGGTTCTGGACGAGAGTAACGGCTACAAGATCAAGCGGATCGAGGTGAAACCCGGCCAGCGCCTGTCGCTGCAGATGCACCACCACAGGAGCGAGCACTGGATAGTGGTCTCCGGGACCGCCAAGGTAACCTGCGGCGAGAGCGTGCGCATCGTCAACGTCAACGAATCCACCTTCATCCCGATCGGGTCCAATCACCGGCTGGAAAACCCGGGGGTGATAGCCCTGGTCATCATCGAGGTGCAAAGCGGCGAATACCTGGGCGAGGACGATATCGTCCGTTTTCAGGACGACTACCAGCGCGTCCCGACTGAAATGGAGAAGATTGCCTAGATGAAAAGACATATCGATCTGCTTCTTGAATTTTCCATTCCGCTGATTCTCGGTGTCTGCGTCGCCCTTAGCTGGGTCAACATCTGGCCGGAGCACTACCACTCCTTTCTGCATGACCCGTTCATCGCCGGCATCTCCCTGCACTTCCTCACCAATGACCTGTTCATGGCCCTGTTCTTCGGGATCGCAGCGGTGGAGATCACCCAGAGTTGCCTGCCAGGCGGCGACCTGCACCCGCTGAAACGCGCGGTGAACCCGCTTTTGGCGACCGTCGGCGGGGTGGTGGGGCCGGTTTCGCTCTATGTCCTTTGCAATGCCTTTTTCGGTTCGCCCGCCCTGGACCGGGGGTGGGGGATCCCGATGGCAACCGACATCGCGCTCGCCTGGCTGGCGGCCCGGTTCATCTTCGGCAAGGGGCATCCCGCCATCTCGTTCCTGCTTCTGCTTGCCGTGGCGGACGACGCGCTGGGGCTGGTGGTCATCGCGATCTTTTACGGGGACCCGCTCATGCCGGCCCAACCGGTCTGGCTGCTCTTGACCGCTGCGGCGATGGCGATCTGCTACCTTTTACGTCATCGGGGCGTCACGAACTACTGGCCCTATCTGCTTGCCGGCGGCAGCCTGAGCTGGGCCGGTCTGTTCCTGGCCCACCTGCACCCGGCTTTGGCGCTGGTCTTCGTGATACCCTTTCTTCCGCACCGGCCGGTCGAGACGGCGCACCTGTTCGACGAGGATCCCTCGGACCGCTCGCCCTTATCGAGCTTTGAGCACGACTGGAAGAAGTTCGTCGATGTAGGCCTCTTCATGTTCGGAGTGGTAAACGGCGGTGTCCTGTTCAGCTCGGTTGGCACCGTCACCTGGCTCGTGGTGGGGGCGCTGATAGTCGGCAAGATGATCGGCATCTTTTTGTTCTCCCTGCTCGGCTCCCGGTTCGGTTTTCCGCTCCCGACGGGGATGGGGAAACGCGAACTGCTGGCGACCGGGATCGTGGCCGGCATCGGCTTCACCGTTGCCCTCTTCATGGCCGGGGAGGCGTTCACCGACCCTGTCATTGCCTCGGGGGCCAAGATGGGGGCGATGCTCAGCATCTTCGCCTTCGTGCCGGCGGTCGTTGTGATGAAAATGGGTAAACGCCAGAAGGAAAAAACTGTCAAAGCAGTCGGCTAAAGTCCGTATACAGAGGGGGTCCAGATGTACATCGTCATCCTTGCCGGCGGCTCCGGCACCAGATTCTGGCCGCTTTCCAGAAAGAGCACCCCGAAGCAGTTGATGTCCGTTTTCGGCGGCAAATCGATGCTGCAAAGGACCGTGGAGCGGGTTCTTCCGCTAGAGCCCAAGCGGATAATGGTGGTCACCAATGCGCTGCAGGCGGCGGAGACCAGGAGCCAGCTGGAGTACATCAAGGGGATACCGGTCGACGTGATCGAGGAGCCGATCGGGCGAAACACGGCCCCGGCCATAGGGCTTGCCGCCTCCATCATCGCCCGTTTTGACCCGGACGGCGTGATGGCCGTGCTGCCGGCAGACCACTACATTATCGACGAGGAGCGCTTCCGGGAGACGCTGATACAAGGCCGCACCCTGGCGGCGAGCGGAAAGCTGGTGACCCTCGGCATCACGCCGACCAGACCCGAGACCGGCTACGGTTACATCGAGGCTGATTGCGACTCCGCCGGGGCTCCCGCACCAGTTCGCCGCTTCGTGGAAAAGCCGTCTCTGGAGCGCGCCATGGAATTCCTGGCCAGCGGGCGCTTCTACTGGAATTCCGGCATGTTCGTCTGGAGGGCCTGCGACATCCTGGATCGGATCGGAGCCTTCATGCCCGAGCTCTCCAACGCCCTTGCAATGCTCACCTTCGAGCATGACGTCTGGGAGCTTTCCGACCTGAAACCTCAGATAGCTGATATCTATGGCGGCATCAAGGGAGAGTCGATCGACTTCGGGGTGATGGAGAAGGCGCAGGATGTGCAGGTCATCCCGGCCTCCTTCGGCTGGAGCGATGTCGGCTCCTGGAGCGCACTGCCGGAGGTGATGCAGGCGGACCGGGACGGCCATGTGGTGATAAACGCGCAAGGGTCCGTGTCGGTCGGCTCCCACGGCTGCCTGGCCTACGGCGACGGCAAGATGGTCGCCTTCGTGGGGGTGCAGGACCTGATCGTGGTCGACACGCCGGATGCGCTGCTGGTCTGCGCGAAATCGGCCGCCCAGGACGTCAAAAAGGTGGTCGAGGAGCTGGAGCGCAGAGGGAATCTGGAATATCTGTAATCAGCCCGGCAGACGAAGGGGAGTGATCAAGGGGAAAGGCAGCAGCTCCCTTGGCGTAAGCGGGTGGCAGGCTTTACCGCATCTTCCGGGAAAGGGAAGCGGGAAGGTAGAATGTTGAAAAGTTGGTGACATATGTACGGCTGGACAGGGAAAATGCTGCATGTCGATCTTACCAGCGGGAGCTGCCGCCGGAAGGCGATCCCCGCTGAACTGCTGCACGCCTACCTTGGCGGACGCGGGCTCGGCGTACGTTTCATGCGGGACTATTTCCGGCTGGATCCTTTTCATCCGGAGATGCCGCTCATCCTTGCCGTGGGACCTCTGTGCGGAACCACTTCGCCCACCTCGGCGCGCCTATCCGCAGTCTCCCGTTCGCCGCTCACCGGGACCATCTACGACTGCTCGGCGGGGGGACGCTTCGCCTGGCGGCTGAAGTCGGCCGGGCTGGATCTGGTCTTCATCACCGGCCAGAGCCGCGATCCGGTGGTGCTCGCCATCAACGAGGCAGAGGCTCAACTGCTTCCCGCCCGCCCGCTTTGGGGGAAAGGGATCAAGGAGACGGTCTGCTCGCTCCAGGAGCGCGGCAGCGTGGCAGCCATCGGTCCAGCCGGCGAGAACGGGGTGCTTTTCGCCAACATCATGATGGGGGAGGGGAACTCCATCGGCCGGGGCGGTCTCGGCGCGGTAATGGGCGCCAAGGGGCTGAAGGCCGTGGTCGTGAACGGCTCCGGGGTTACCGAAATCGCCGACCGTGAGCGCTTCGAGGCGGCTCGGGGCGACGTCATGCGGCTTTTTCGCGCCTCTCCGGTCATCTTCGGCGAACTCGGCATTGCCGAATACGGCACGCCGGCGCTGGTCGATCTGATGGCGCAGCGGCGCATGGCGCCAACCAACAATTTCAGCTCCACCTTCTTCGAGAAGTCCGGGAACTATTCGGGCCCGGCCATCCGCAGTGAGTGCAGAGCCAAAAAGGACGGCTGCTACGGCTGCCCGATCCAGTGCAAGAAGAGCAGTAGCCAGGGCGAGCCGCTCCCGGAATACGAGACGGTCAACCATTTCGGCGCCCTGAACGGCATCTCCGATCTGCACGCCATCGTGCGGGCCAATACCCTTTGCAACGAACTCGGCATGGACACCATCTCGGCCGCCGCCACGCTTTCCGCCTTCGGAGAGGCGAGGGGCCTTTTCCCGAGCGCAGAGGAGGTTCCCTGCCTGCTCGCCGATATGGCCTACCGGCGCGGAACTGGCGAACTGCTGAGCCTCGGTTCGCGACGGGCGACGGAGCAGCTGGGAAAACCCGAACTTTCCATGAGCGTCAAGTCGCTGGAGCTTCCCGCCTACGACCCGCGCGGCGCCTACGGGATGGCGCTAGCCTACGTCACCTCCAACCGGGGCGGCTGCCACCTGCGCGCCTACCCGATCTCCCATGAAATCCTCAGAAAGCCGGTGCCGACCGACCGCTTCTCCTTCTCTGGCAAGGCCCGCCTCATCAAGATCGCCGAAGATGTGAACGCCGCCGTCGATTCGCTGGTAGCCTGCAAGTTCGCCTTTTTCGGGGCGAGCCTGGAGGAATACGGCGAACTGGTCTCAGCTGTAACCGGCCTCGACTACACGCCCGAGGCACTGAAGGCAATAGGGGAGCGCATTTACCTAAGCGAGCGCTTTTACAACTGCGAAAACGGCTTCAGCGCGGCGGACGACCGCCTGCCTGAGAGGTTTTTCAGCGAGCCCGGGAGCTCCGGAGAGGGGATAGAGGTCTTGCCGATCGAGCGGGACCGCTTTGACGAAGAACTGCAGAAGTACTACCGGATCCGGGGGCTGACCCGCGAGGGGACCTTCGCCGACCCGGATTTTCTGCAGAGGCAGCCGTGAGAGACCAGATAGCCAAATACACGGCAAAGCTGACAGCTGACCGCTCGGCGCTGGCTGACGGCATCGCCTTCGCAGCCCAGGATGACACCCTGCTCGCCGCTGGCGATCCGGTTCTGGCAGCGCTGGCAGCAGACATCCTCGGCCGGCTGAACTCACTTGCCCTGCTGATTGCCCGTCCGGCGCTGCCCTTTGCCGCACTCCTTTTGGCCCGGGCGCCCGGGACCGACTCCTGCCTCGTCCCCCAGGACACCGAGACCCGCACCTTTCTGCACGACATCCCTTTTCTGCGCAGGGAGGAGCTGGCTAAAGACCCCGCAGCGCAGATCTCGCGCCTGCTCGCCAACAGAAAAGGGGTGATCGTCGAGGGGGTGGGGGTGGTGGCGCTCGGGACCATCACCGTCGAGCAGGCCTTCATAAACTACTCCTCCGTGTTCCACTCCACCTTCGTCAAGTACCTGCAGGATGTTCTGCAGAGCGGTTTCCGGCTGCCGGGTGAGCGAGAGGCGTTCGAGTCGTTTCGAAACCTGTGGCTGCAGGCACCCTCGGCCGCGGGGCTCGAATTCAGGGAGAGCCTTTCGGAAGAAAGGGAGGAGATCCTTTACGAGGTGGAAAAGGTCGGGCGCTACACGGTGGAGCGTGGGCTGGTCGATTCCTTTTTCGGCAACATCTCCGTCCGCGCCGGCGGGCTCATCTACATCTCGCAGACCGCCGCCAGCCTCGATGATCTGAAAGGGTGCATCGATCCGGTGCCAAATGACAACTCCTCGACCACCGGCATCACTGCGTCCAGCGAACTGCTCGCCCACCGGAAGATTTTCGAGGCGAGCGGAGCCCGGGTGATCCTGCACGGGCACCCGAAGTTCGCCGTGGTGATGAGCATGCTCTGCGAGAGCGGTGACTGCCCGGTCAAAGACTGCTGGAAGGACTGTCCGCAGGTGCGCCATCTGGGAGGGACCCCGGTGGTCGCCGGCGAGATCGGCGCGGGAGGGCTGGCAAAGCGCGTTTCCCCGGTGATCGCCGCCACCGGAAGCGCCATCGTCTACGGCCACGGGGTCTTCACCATCGGCCGGCAGGGGTTCGGCGAGGCGTTCGCGGCCATGGTCGAGGTGGAGAATTTCTGCCGCGAAGAGTACTTTCGGCGGCTTGATCGGTTGCAGGGGCCGTGAACAGGGCTGCCCGGACAGAAACCCGGACAAATTGAAATGAACATATGTGGTAGGGCGAACCCTGTGTTCGCCCGTGGAAATAGGGGAGCAGATGTCTGAAAGGAAAAACATTACCCGCGCCGCCGGTGTCCTGGGCGCCGCCACCATGCTGTCGCGCGTCATGGGGATGCTGCGGGACATGGTGGTCGCCCGGCTGTTCGGCGCCGGCCTCTACACGGACGCCTTCATCGCCGCCTACCAGATCCCCAACATGCTGCGCCGCTTTTTCGCCGAGGGAGCGCTTACCTCGGCCTTCGTCCCGACCTTCTCCGAGTGGTACACCAAAAAGGGAGAGGAGGAGACGCGGGCGCTCGCCAATGTCTGCTTCACGGCCCTCACCCTGGTTATGGCCGCCATCACCGTCGCCGGGGTCATAACCAGGCCGCAGATCGTCTCCCTGATGTTCCCGGGCTTTGCCGCCAGTCCGGAGAAGCTCTCGGTCACCATCCTCCTGAACCGGCTGATGTTCCCCTATATCTTCTTCGTGAGCCTGGTGGCGCTCTGCATGGGGATACTGAACACGGTGCGCCACTTCTTCACCCCGGCCATCTCCACCGTATTCCTGAACATCTCCGTGATCCTCTGCGCGCTTCTTTTGCACGACCGCTTCCAGGTGCCGATCGTCTCGCTGGCGGTAGGCGTGCTGATCGGAGGTGTTTTGCAGATCGCCCTGCAGCTGCCGGTGCTCTACAAAAAGGGGTTCCCGATCCGGCCCAATTTCAACTTCGGGCATCCCGCCCTGAAGAGGATCACCCTGCTGATGGGGCCGTCCATCTTCGGGGTCGGCGTCTACTACCTGAACATCACGGTCGGCTCCATCCTCGCTTCGCTGCTTGCCGAGGGGAGCGTCTCCTACCTCTATTACGCGCAGCGGCTCTTCGAATTCCCGCAGGGGATCTTCACCGCCTCCATCGCCCAGGCGGTGCTCCCCTCCATGAGCAGGCAGGCGGCCGCAGGCGACATGGACGCCCTGAAGGAGTCGCTTTCCTACGGGGTGCGCATCACCCTCTTCGTCACCATACCGGCCATGGTCGGACTGGTTTTCTGCGCGACACCGATCTTTTCGCTACTCTTCATGGTCGGCGCCTTCGATTATTCGAAAGCCGTCAACTGCGGTACGGCGCTTGTCTACTATTCGCTCGGCCTCACCTTCGTTGCGCTGGTGCGCGTGCTGGTGCCCGCCTTCTACGCACTGAAAGACACCAGGACACCGGTGCTGACCGCCTTGATCGCCTTTCTGCTCAATCTGCTCTGCAGCCTCGCCCTGATGGGTCCGCTGCAGCACGGCGGGCTGGCGCTGGCATCCTCTTTGTCGGCTCTGGGCAACATGCTTTTGCTGTTATGGTTTCTGAGGAGAAAGGTAGGACCCTTCGGCGGCCGGGCCATCGCGGTTTCCGGAGCGAAGGCCGTGCTGGCCTCGCTGCCGATGGCTGCGGCTGTCTTCTGGATCATGAGGCTCATCGACTGGTCCCAGATGGGTGGCAGGCTGCTCAAAGGCGGCGTGCTGGGGGGCGCGGTTCTGGCAGGGATCGCCATCTTTCTGATCAGCGCCCGGCTGCTTGCCTGCCAGGAGGCCGCGGACCTGGTCGGCCTGATCAGGAAAAAGGTTTTCAGAAAGAAGGGATAGGGATAAAATCCAGATTGGGATCGAGAGGACGACAGTCTTAAAGGAGATGTCCCGGAGGAGCCTATGAAGAATTATGCTGCGGCAACTGTCTTTTCCATCTATGAAACTCCGGCCGGCTTCGGCGCACTGGCGGCCAATGATGCGGGGCTCGTGGCCCATCACCTCCCCTTTGGGGCGGCCTCAGCTCTGGCCGCTCTCGAACTGGTGGCTACCTTCCACCCGCAGGCAAAAGGCGAGAGTTCTCTCACCTTGACCGGCGCTAGACTGCTTGCCAGGTACTTTGCCGGTGAGCAGGTCGCCTTCGATCTACCCCTGCAGCTCGGCGCCTTTACCCCGTTTCGGCAAAAGGTCCTCCGGATGGTCTCCAGCATCCCGTACGGCACGGCGATGAGCTATGCTGAAGTGGCGGCGGCCTGCGCCTGCCCGAAGGGGGCGAGGGCCATCGGCGGGGCAATGGCGGCCAACCCTTTGCCGATCATCATCCCGTGCCACCGGGTGGTCGGGGCGAGCGGCCTTTTGACCGGGTTTACGGCGCCGGGAGGGGTCGCTTCCAAGAGGGAACTGCTGTTGATGGAGGGGGCGGTTTTCGCTGCTGCCGGAGGGCTTTCGCAGGCCGGTTCCTTCCGGTTATGAACAGGATTTCCACTGGAGCCGAATCACTAATTAGACAGTGTAAATCCATTTTGCTTTGAATGTTTTCCCTGTTCGGCGATTGGCGCCAAGTAGCTGGATTTCTGTGGTTTATCCTGGTGGGCAATAATTATGCAGAACGTGGAAACTGTTTAAAACGTGCAGCTTTCTTTATTTCTCAACAACGTTATCCACAGCTTGTCCACAATTTGTGTGGATAATCCTTTAGCCTGCTAAAAAGACTGCTTTATTCCACTTTCTCCATGCGCTTCGCCTCTTCCCAGAGAAGGTCCATCTCGGCCAGGGTTGCCGATTTCATGGCGACCCCTTTGGCGTGCAGACTGTCCTCGACATGGCTGAAGCGCCTGGTGAAGCGCTGGATGGTTTTTCTTAGCGCCTCCTCCGGGTCAATGGAGAGGAAGCGCCCCAGGTTGACGATGGCGAACAGCAGATCGCCCAACTCTGACTCCATTTCCTGCTGGTCGCCGGCGAGCATCGCCTCCTCGAATTCGTGCAGCTCCTCCATCACCTTGGCAAAAACCTGGTCCGTCTGCTCCCAGTCGAAACCTACCCGCGCCGCCTTCTCGGTGATTTTCTGCGCCTGCATCAGGGCCGGCAGCCCGGGAGGGACGCCGGAGAGCGCCGATTTTCTCTGCACCCCTTTCTCCTGCTGCTTGATCTTCTCCCAGTTCTGCACCTGCGCCTGGCTGTTTTCGATCCGCTCCCCGCCAAAGACATGGGGATGGCGGCGGATCAGCTTCTCGTTGATGGCGTCCAGCACGTCGTCCATGGTGAAATCGCCCTTTTCCTCGGCAATGACCGCATGGAAAACCGGCTGTAGCAGCAGGTCGCCCAGTTCCTCCTTGAGATGCGCGCGGTCTCCGCTGTCAATCGCCTCGATCACCTCGTAGGCCTCTTCCAGCAGGTAGCGTTTTAGCGAGTCGTGGCTCTGCTCGGCGTCCCAGGGGCAGCCGCCGGGCGCGCGCAGCTGGCGCATGATCTCCATCAGACGCTCGAACCGGTTCAGTCGGTTGTTTTGTTCCATGCTTGTCTCCAGGTGAAGCCATTGACGAGGCTACTTCAGGCTGCTCAGGTAGTCGACCAGCGAGTTGATCTGCTGGAACGAGAAGATGCCGTAGGGGGGCATGACGGTACCGGGGAAGGTCTTGGACGGCTCGCGGATGGCCTGCTCAAGGTAGCTCCTGTTACGGATGCTGCCGACTTTGGAGAGGTCGGGGCCAATCACCCCCCCTTTTTCCTGCACCAGGTGGCAGTCCGAGCATCTCTGCTGGAAAAGAGCCTCCCCGGTCTGCTCCGCCGCCTGCAAGCCTGGCTTCACGGGGGCGGGCGGCTGCTCCTGTTTGGAGCAGGCCAAAGCCAGCAGGGCGAAAAAAAGGACCGGGATGGTACGCTGCAGGTGCTGCTTCATATGGATGTTCCTTCACCCTGCGGGGCGGCGGCGCCCCGCAGGGGGGGTGAGGGAGGTTCTGCGGCCGCTACTTCTTCATGTAGTTGGCGAGAAACTCCTGCTTGTAGGCGGAGAACCGATCCTCCTCGATGGACTGCCGGATCTCGGCCATCATGTTCAGATAGAAATGGACGTTGTGGATACTGGCAAGGATGGCCGAGAGCACCTCGTTTGCGGTGAACAGGTGGTGCAGGTAGGCCCTGGTGAAGTTCCTGCAGGTGTAGCAGTTGCAGTTGGGCTCCACCGGGTAGAAATCGCGCCGGTAGTTCTTGTTGGTGAGCCTGATCCGCCCCCGGTTGGTGAAAAGGGTGGCGCTTCGCGCGTAGCGGGTCGGGATCACGCAGTCGAACATGTCGATGCCGCGCTCGACGCTCTCCAGAATGTCCTCGGGGAGCCCCACGCCCATCAGGTAGCGCGGCTTGTCCTCGGGGAGGTAGGGGGTCGTGTAGCTTACCACCTGTTTCAGCAGGTCCAGCCCTTCGCCGACCGAGACCCCGCCGATCGCGTAGCCCGGGAAATCCATCTTCACGAGCGCCTCCGCGCACCTCTTCCTCAGGTCCGGGTAGACGCTCCCCTGCACGATTCCGAACAGGTACTGATCCTTCCTGGTCTGGGCATCGAGGCACTGCTTCGCCCAGCGGATGGTCTTTTCGGTGGAGCGCTCGGCGTACCCCTTGTCGCAGGGGTAGGGGATGCACTCGTCGAAGTTCATGATGATGTCGGCGCCCAGAGCCTCCTGGATGCCGATCGCCTTGGCGGGGTCGAGGAAGACCTCCTCGCCGGTGTCCTCGTGGCGGAAGAAGGCCCCCTCCTCGGTGATCCGCTTGTTCGGGAGCGAGAAGACCTGGAACCCGCCGGAGTCGGTCAGGATCGGCCCGTCCCACCCCATGAACTTGTGCAGCCCGCCCGCCTTCTGCACCAGCGTCTCGCCGGGATGCAGGTGCAGGTGGTAGGTGTTGGAGAGAATGATCTGCGCCCCGGTCTCCTGCACCTGCGAGGGGGTCATCGCCTTCATGGCGGCGTGGGTCGCCACCGGCATGAAAATGGGAGTCTGGATCTCCCCGTGCGGGGTGCTGAGCGTGCCGCGGCGCGCCTGGCTGTTGCGGTCCTTCTTGAGCAGTTTGAATATCATGAACCTTCCGATTGTTTGGGGGATTTTTCTGTACGGCCCTATCTTAATTAGCAGAGCGCCGCGCAAAATGCAACAGCAACAGGCCGAGCGCCCCGGCAAAACAGGGTTACTGCTGCTCATTAGGGGGGAGAGGAGCCCTCTGGCATTAATTGTATGCTGTATACAGAAAAGTGTTGCTTTTTGTGATAACGGCATTTAATATGCGCCGGTATAAAACCTCCAATTTATTGCTCTATCTCGCATCCGCTCGCAGGTAATTACCATGATAAAAAAGGAGAGTCGAAATGCAGGCATCGAGCCCTTGGCGTGCCCCCCCTCCCAGCTAAGAAACGGAAACGGCCTTTCACCCGGGGTCATCGGGGACTTGTAGCCCCTCCGGCGTATACAAAGCTAGCCACTATCCCCAATTGAATCGAAATAAGGCAAAGGGACAAAAAAACATGCGAATACTTAACAGCTCCGTCGGAAGAAAGATCCTGATGTCGATCACGGGTCAGCTCCTGATCATCTTCGTCCTCATCCACCTGATTGGGAACTCGACCATCTTCTTCGGCCCCAACGGCATCAACGCCTATGCCGAGCACCTGCACAGCCTGCCGCCCCTGGTCTGGGCCTTCCGGCTCTTCATGCTGGCAGCGATCGCCGTGCACATCCTTTACGGGGTGCAGCTCACCCTCGAGAACAAGGCCGCCAACCCCGGCGCCTACGCCGTCAAAAAACAGCTGAAGGCCAGTTTCGCCTCCGAGAACATGATCTGGACCGGCCTGCTGCTCGCCTGCTTCATCACCTATCACATCTTCCACTTCACGGCCCAGGTAACTCCGGACATCGTGGTCGGAATGGATGCGGTAAATCGCCCGGACGTGTTCAGGATGGTGGTCACAAGCTTCGGCAACGCGCTGATCTCGCTCGTGTACGCAGCCTCCATGGTCATGCTGTTTCTCCACCTCTCCCACGGCATCCCGAGCTTCCTGCAGACCATGGGATGGAACAACGAGAAGACGATCCCCGTCTTTGGTACAGGCGGCAAGGTAATCGCAGCCGTTCTCATGCTCGCATACATCTCCATACCTGCCGTCATCTTAGCTGGCTTATTGAAACTTTAGGGGGTTCAAGTGATACTCGACGGAAAATGTCCGAAAGGACCGATTCAGACCTCGTGGGACAGACACCGCTTTGAAATGAAGCTGGTCAACCCCGCCAACAAACGCAAGTACAAGATCCTGGTAGTCGGCACAGGCCTGGCCGGCGGTGCTGCTGCAGCTTCGCTTGGCGAACTCGGCTACAATGTCGAGGCCTTCTGCTACCAGGACAGCGCGCGCCGCGCCCACTCCATCGCGGCCCAGGGCGGCATCAACGCCGCCAAGAACTATCCGAACGACGGCGACAGCATCTACCGCCTGTTCTACGACACCATCAAGGGGGGCGACTTCCGGGCCCGCGAGGCCGACGTCTGGCGTCTGGCCCAGGTCTCCAACGACATCATCGACCAGTGCGTGGCGCAGGGTGTTCCCTTTGCCCGTGACTACTCGGGCTACCTCGACAACCGCTCCTTCGGCGGCGCACAGGTCTCCCGTACCTTCTTCGCCCGCGGCCAGACCGGCCAGCAACTGCTCCTGGGCGCCTACTCGGCACTCTCGCGCCAGGTGAAGGCCGGCAGCGTCAAGCTCTTCGCCCGCACCGAGATGCTCGATCTCATCGTCGTCGACGGCGAGGCAAAAGGGATCACGGTTCGCGACCTGATGACCGGCGAGATCAGGACCCACGTGGGCGACGCGGTGGTCCTTGCCACCGGCGGCTACGTGAACGTCTTCTATCTCTCCACCAACGCCATGGGGTGCTCCGTCACCGCGAACTGGCGCGCCCACAAGAAGGGTGCCTTCTTCGCAAACCCCTGCTACACCCAGATCCATCCGACCTGCATCCCGCAGTCTGGCGAGCACCAGTCAAAGCTGACCCTCATGTCCGAGTCGCTCAGAAACGACGGGCGCTGCTGGGCACCCAAGAAGGCGGGCGACAACCGTCCTCCCAACGAGATCCCCGAAGAGGACCGCGACTACTACCTGGAGCGCAAGTACCCCTCCTACGGAAACCTGGCACCCCGTGACATCGCCTCGCGCGCCGCCAAAGAGCAGTGCGACGACGGGCGCGGCGTGGGACCGGGCGGACGTGGCGTCAACCTCGACTTCGCCGATTCCATCAAGCGACTGGGCGAGGACACCATCCGCGAGCGCTACGGCAACCTCTTCGAGATGTACGAGAAGATCACCGACGAGAACGCCTACAAGGTGCCGATGCGCATGTATCCGGCCCCGCACTACTCCATGGGCGGTCTCTGGGTAGACTACAACTGCGAAAGCAACGTGCCGGGTCTCTTCGTGCTCGGCGAGGCTAACTTCTCCGTGCACGGCGCGAACCGCCTGGGCGCCTCCGCACTCATGCAGGGACTGGCCGACGGCTACTACGTCATCCCCTACACCATCGCGAACTACCTCGCCAAGATCAAGCCCGGGGCCGTCAAGGCGGACCACCCCGAGTGCAAGAAGTCGATCGAGGACGTAAACGGCGTCACCAAGAAGATCCTCGGCGTGAACGGCAAGAAGACCGTTTCCGAGTTCCACCGCGAACTCGGCAAGATCATGTGGGAAAACGTCGGGATGGCCAGGAGCGAAGCGAGCCTGAAGGACGCCATCAAGAGGATCCCGGCGCTGCGCGAGGAGTTCTGGACGAACGTGAAGGTGAGCGGATCCGGCGCCGAGCTGAACCAGCAGCTGGAGAACGCGGGGCGCGTCGCCGACTTCCTGGAGTTCGGCGAGCTGATGGCGAAGGACGCTCTGCACCGAAACGAGTCCTGCGGCGGCCACTTCCGGACCGAGTACCAGATGCCGGACGGTGAGGCCATGCGTAACGACGAGGATTACTGCTACGTTGGTGCCTGGGAGTTCAAAGGCGACAACAAGGAGCCGGAACTGCACAAGGAGCCGTTGACGTTCGACAACGTCCATCTGGCGGTAAGGAGTTATAAATAATGAGCGGACACAGCGCAAACACCATGAACCTGACACTACACGTCTGGCGCCAGAAGGGGCCCAACGAGCCGGGTAAGCTGGAGCAGTACGACGCCAAAAACGTCAGTCCGGACCAGTCCTTTCTCGAGATGCTCGATGATGTGAACGAGGTGCTCATCAAGGCCGGCAAGGATCCGATCGCCTTTGACCACGACTGCCGCGAGGGGATCTGCGGGATGTGCTCGACGGTCGTGAACGGCGTGCCTCATGGCGGCCAGGAGCGCACCACCGCCTGCCAGCTGCACATGAGGAAATTCAAGGACGGCGACGCCGTCTACATCGAGCCCTGGCGTGCCCTTGCCTTTCCGATCCAGAGGGACCTGATCGTGGATCGCTCGGCCATGGAGCGCATCATTCAGGCCGGCGGTTACACCTCCTGCCACACCGGCGGGGTTGCCGACGGTAACGCCATCCTGATCCCGAAGCCGGTAGCGGACTACGCCATGGACGCCGCCGAGTGCATCGGCTGCGGAGCCTGCATAGCGGCTTGTCCGAACGGCTCGGCGATGCTGTTCACCTCCGCCAAAGTGGCGCAGCTGGCCAGCCTGCCGCAGGGTAAGGCCGAAGCGGCCGAGCGCGTATGCAACATGACCGAGGCGATGCAGGTGAACGGCTTTGGCAACTGCTCGAACCACTACGAGTGCCAGGCAGCCTGCCCGAAAGGGATCAACGTCAAGTTCATCGCAAAACTGAACCGGGAGTACCAGAAGGCCCTGTTCAAGTAGCACGAACTGCAGTAAAACGAACCATCAGATGCGGGGCGAGGGGGAAACCTCTCGCCCCGTTTTTTCGTGGTTCGCCAGGCAAGGGCGAGGCTGAGGGGCTGTCTGCAACAGGTTGGTGACTCATCATTAGCTTCGGACTGACCAGCGAGGCAGGTTCCACCCGGTTAACTTCTCCTCGATGCCGTCTCCCGAGTTTTGCTGTTTGCGCTGATAATTACAACAAAGTTCCACTGGAATCTTTGCCCGGTATCTTGTATTGTGTCCCGGCAGGTCATGAAATCGATCACAGCTGAAGTCCTCTCCCGGGGCTATTGTCAGGTCGAGGGAGACACATGTTCAATCTCACGCGCTACTACTCCTTTGCCAGCCTGGTCTGCATCGTCCTTGCAGCAGCAATACTCGGCATGTTCTACCGCCACCTGTCCCTGAATTCCCTCACCAAGATGGCTGAGGGGCGAAACGCAGCGCTTACCAACGTCTTCGATAACGCCCTCCGCCCCCACTTCAGCCCGCTTCTCCACCAGGGTGCCAACGTCCGCCCGGGTCCTGCCGATCCGGCAGTCGCCTCCCTGCGCCGGGAGGTTGTCGCACTCATGAAAGACACCTCGGCCGTCAGGGTGAAGATCTACAACATGGATGGCCTCACCGTCTTTTCCACCGAGTCCAAACAGATCGGCGAGAGTCGGCGCGAAAACGGTGGTTTTCAGGCAGCCTCCCAAGGCAGGCTGGCCAGCGAGCTCACCCACCGGAACACCTTCTCCGCCTTTGACCGTGAGGTCGAGTCGCGGGACCTCCTGTCCACCTACATCCCCCTCGTGCACCAAAAGAAAGATGGCGTCCAGGGTGTCCTGGAGCTGTACTCCGACGTCACCCCTTTTCTGGCGGAACTGAATCGGACGCAATGGCGCGTCGTCTACCTGGTGACCGGCGTGCTGAGCCTGCTTTACGGCTTGCTTTATCTCGTGGTGCAGCGAGCCCAGCGGATCATAAAAGAGCAGGGAGCCGAAATTGCCTGCACGCTGGCACGGATCGAGCAGAATAACCTGCTGCTCGATCAGCGCGTGAACGAACGCACGCAGGAGCTGCAGGAGGTAAACCTCGTGCTTCAGGCGGAGATCGCCGAGCGCGAGCGGGCTGAGGAGGGGCTGCGCCTGTCAGCCAAGGTGTTTGAAAACACGGTGGAGGGGGTGATCATCACCGACGCCGATACCAACATCCTGGCGGTCAACAGGGCATTCTCCCAGGTGACCGGTTACCAGGAGGAGGAGATCAAGCAACTAACCCCCCGGGTGCTCCAGTCGGGCCGGCACGACCCCGAGTTTTACACGAAGGTGTGGGGATCGCTCAAGCAGAGCGGGCAGTGGGTCGGAGAGATCTGGAATAAACGCAAAAGCGGCGAGATCTATCCCGAGTGGCTTTCCATTGCCGCGGTCAGGGACAACGCGGGCATCATTCGCAACTACGTGGGGGTCTTCAGCGATATCACAGAAATCAAGCAGTCGCAGGAAAGACTCGACTTCCTTGCCCATCACGACCCGCTCACCAGCCTGCCAAACCGCCTGCTGTTCAACCACCGGCTGGTTCATAGTATTGAGTTGGCGCGCAGAAAAGAGCGCCAGCTTGCGGTCCTTTTCATCGACCTGGATCATTTTAAAAACGTCAACGACACCCTGGGTCACGAGCTTGGCGACCGGTTGCTGCAAAAGGTCGCCCGGCATCTAAGCGAGCATCTGCGCGCCTGCGACACGGTGGCGCGGATGGGTGGCGACGAGTTCATCCTGTTGCTGGACGACGTGGAGGCCCCGCGTTATGCGGCGGCCGTCGCCGAAAAGATCCTCGGCCTGCTCAGCCAGACTTTCAGCATAGAGGGGTACGAGATCTATATCTCGGCAAGCATCGGGGTAAGTTTTTTCCCCGCCGACGGCGAAGACGGCAACACACTTATCAAGAACGCAGACACCGCCATGTACTACGCCAAAAGCCAGGGGCGCAACAGCTATCACTTTTATGCGCCGCAGATGAGCCAGTATGCCCGGGAGCGCATCCACCTGGAGTCGCTGCTGCGCCGCTCAATCGAGCGCGGCGAGCTTTCGCTGCACTACCAGCCGCAGGTTGATCTCGCCAGCGGACAGCTGATCGGGGCCGAGGCCCTGGTTCGCTGGAACAGTCCCGAGCTCGGGGCGGTCTCCCCCATGAGGTTCATTCCGATCGCCGAAGAGATAGGCTTTATCTCGACGCTTGGGGAGTGGGTGCTTCTTACAGCCTGCCAGCAGATGAAAGCCTGGGATGCACAGGGGTTCGTACTGCCTGCCATGGCGGTAAATCTATCGGTAAAACAGCTGGAACGAGGCGATATCGGTGCCGCCGTCGCACGCATTCTGGAAGAGACCGGACTTAGCTGCGAGCGCCTGGAAATGGAGGTCACTGAATCCTCCATCATGAAGAGCGAGCGGACGCTCACCTGCCTGAACGACCTGCGGGCGCTCGGCGTAAGGCTGGCCCTCGATGATTTCGGCACCGGCTACTCCTCGCTCAGCCATCTGCGCCGCCTGCCGATCCAGAAACTGAAGATCGACCGCTCCTTCGTGACTGACGTATCCGGTGACCCGAGCAGGGAGGCGATTGTGCGCGCGGTAATCGCGCTCGCTACCGCCCTGGGACTTTCCACCCTGGCCGAGGGGATCGAGACAGACGCAGAAGCGCAGTTCCTGCGGCAGGAGGGGTGCCAACTGGCTCAGGGGGATCTTTTCAGTTGCCCGCTCCCGCCGGATGAGTTGATGGCTCTGGCAAAGGCCGCAGGGGCCGTGACGGCAACAAAAGCCGGTTCCGCATAGGGGGCGAAATCAGAGAAATAACCGGTGACATATGGGAGTACCTGGGGAAAGCGGTTATCTGCATCAGCACCAACGGGCACCTGACCAGGAAAGGGGAGGCTGTCTTGGGCCGCGGTTGCGCACGGCAGGCCCGGGAGCACTTTCCAGCTCTGCCGGCTCGTCTGGGAGCTTTGCTCTTTGAAGCAGGTAATCACGTGCATGTCATCGATGACGGGCTGGTGAGCTTCCCGGTGGAGGAAAGCCCCTGGGCTACTCCCGACCTGCGGCTCATCAGGCGCTCGGCTGAGGAACTGCGAGCGCTCGCCGACCTTGAGGGATGGACCCGAGTAGTTGTTCCGCGGCCCGGCTGCGGCGGCGGCGGGCTTGACTGGCAAGAGGTCCGTCCGCTCCTGGCAGGGCTTTTCGACGACCGGTTTACCGTCATCAGCTCCGGGTCATGAGTATCCTCCGGAAGGCGCCACTGCCGGCCGACCGCTCGCCTGGTATTTCAGGAGGGCCGGTTCCGCTTGCCTTTGCCGGTGTCTTTGTTGTTTTTTTAGCGGTCTCGGCCCTGGCCGGCCGGCTGCCTGCCGTTTTGCCCGGCATCTACCTGGCCGCCAGCCTGGTGGCTTTCGCGGCCTATGCCTTTGACAAATCGGCGGCGCGCAATAACCGGTGGCGAACACGGGAAACCAGCTTGCATATGCTCGGGCTGATGGGAGGCTGGCCGGGGGCTCTGGTCGCGCAGAAATACCTGCGTCACAAGTCAAAAAAACGGTCCTTCCAACTGGTTTTCTGGGCCACCGTCGTGCTAAACTGTGCCGTCCTGATCTTTCTTGTCAGGACATGCGGCTCTGACGGCATCTAGAAATCTCACTTTCGACAGCGAGGAGTTTGTGACCCTTACCAGCTATCTGCCGTATATCTTCATCGGCAATATCTTTCTCATCTTCATTGACGCCACTATAGGATATCATGCGGCACCTATCCTGGCCCGGCTGGGGGGGAGAGAGCAGTCCGCGGCCGGGCCCGCGATAATCGGGGTGCGCAAACTGCTGGCAGCTGTGGTTGCCCTGTACATGTTCTTCAACTGCGTTGCCTTCTTCGATCAAAAAACCGGTTTCCTTCTGCTTATCTCCGGCGTGCTTCTCCTTGACATCGCGGTCCAGCTGGTGATCCGCTCCAAGCTGAAAAGCCGGCAGGGTCGCTGATGCCTGTTCTATCGGTCCAATAGAAGGAGCCTTACCATGGAAAAGCGCTATCTGACGCCCGCTGAAACGGTCAAGGCGATCGTCCAGAATGGCAGGCGGGTGTTGACACAGTCCCGTCTGCGAACCCTTGTGCTGAGCCTTCTAGCCGGATTTTACATCGCCTTTGGCGCGCAACTGGCAACGGTGCTAAGTCAGGATGCCGCGGCTTTTGTCGGCAAAGGGATCGCTGCCTTGTTAAGCGGCAGTGTTTTTTCCCTGGGCCTCATGCTGGTGGTGATTTGCGGTGCAGAACTTTTTACCGGCAACAGTCTTTTGACCAGCTCGGCCCTGCACGGTGAAATCAGCTGGGCAAAGCTCCTGGAGAACTGGGGGATAGTTATCGTCGGCAATCTGGCCGGCTCGCTTTTCTTCGCACTGCTGATGTTCGAGTCGAAACTCTGGATGAACGGCAATCTGGCCGAGCATTCGGTAAACATCGCCGCCGCCAAGTGCCAACTCCCCTTCACCGTGGCGCTGGTGCGGGGTATCCTCTGCAACTGGCTGGTCTGTCTGTCCGTCTTCATGGCCACTGCGGCCCGGGACGTGACCGGCAAGATGCTCGCCTGCTACGTCCCGATCATGGCCTTTGTCGCCAGCGGCTTCGAGCATTCGGTAGCCAACATGTATTTCATTCCGACCGGCCTGCTCTTGTCTGCTGAACTCGGCACTCAGCTGCCGGGACTCACCTGGGCCAACTTTTTCATCAACAACCTGCTGCCGGTCACCCTTGGCAACATACTGGGCGGCGTGCTCTTCGTCGCCTCGGCCTACTGGTATATTCATCTAAAGGAAGAGCTGCGCCGCGCTACCTGAGGTGAGTTCAGTCTTGGCTTGGGGGCTTGGGCAGAGCTGGTGACACTGCCGGTAATTTCAGCTGACTGATTGTGAATAGCTGGTTCGGCCTTGGAAAAGGCAGGGGAAGAGAAAAAAACGGGCGCTGCCAGAGATGGCAGCGCCCGTTTCAACGTTTTTTCGATCTGCCGCGCTCGGCGTCGGCGGCGGCGCGCTCGCCGGCCACCGTGGAAAAGCGCAGGAAGAGAAGTCTTCTTGCCGACCTCGGGAAAGATCTTCGCCGGCGGCCTGCTGGAAATGGGCCGAATAGCCTTGATAGCCGGCATTCCTGCCGCGATTCCTTGTATTGAGTTTATTGCATTGTATATTTTTACAGTTCCTGACTCCCCGGGCTCTCTCTGAACGGCTGAATTGCCACCAGTCAAGGAGGCATCTGACGCGCCTCTTTCTTTAGGCGGTGGGCCGGGATGCCAGCCGCCTGACCTGAAAGCATTCATCGCCGAAATTCCAGCGTCTTCGATCTTCACCCAGGCTCACTACCATAGGCTGCCATCCGCCCGGCCGAATGTTTAATCCCTGCTACAGATATGACGGGAGCAGGTGGTCCGGACCCGGATAAGGACGGGTGTCGGTGGAGAACTGATGCATAGCCTGGTCTTGGGGGGCAATATGCTGATAGCTGTTCTTTCAGGGTTTCTGGCGTCGCTCATTGCCCCTTGGGTGCATCGGTTATTCCCCGGGCTGTCGGGATGGATTTTTGCCATGGTCCCGCTGGCCTCAGCCTCTTTTTTCGCCGCCGCGGCGGCATCTGTGGCAGGCGGCGCAACTGTCGGCGAATCCTATCTCTGGGCTCCTTCCCTCGGGATTAACCTCTCTTTTTACCTGGACGGCCTGAGTCTCCTTTTTGCCCTGCTCATCCTGGGCACCGGGGCGCTGGTGTTGATCTACTCCTCCGGCTATCTGAAGGGGCACCGGCACTTGGGGCGTTTTTACGCCTTCATCCTCTTGTTCATGTCCTCCATGCTCGGTCTGGTGCTGGCCGACAACATGCTGAGTCTCTTTGTTTTCTGGGAACTGACCAGTTTCAGTTCCTTTCTTCTCATAGGCTTCGAACACGAGCGAGCCGCCGCGCGCAAGGGCGCGCTGCAGGCGCTACTTGTGACCGGTACCGGCGGGCTGGCTCTTTTGGCCGGATTTCTGCTGCTGGGGGAGGCGGGCGGGAGCATGGAGCTCTCCGCGCTGCTGAACCAGGGGGATGTCATCCGCTCCCACCAACTCTACCTGCCGATCCTGCTGCTCATGCTGGCCGGCGCCTTCACCAAATCGGCCCAGTTCCCCTTCCACTTCTGGCTCCCCTCGGCCATGGAGGCGCCGGCGCCGGTCAGCGCGTACCTGCATTCGGCGACCATGGTGAAGGCCGGCATCTACCTGCTGGCGCGCTTGAGCCCGGTACTTGGCGGCAGCGAAGCCTGGCACTACCTGGTTACCGGTGCGGGTGGTGCGACCATGCTTGTCGGGGCCGTCCTCGCCATTTTTCAAAAGGACCTGAAGAGGATGCTCGCCTACTCCACGGTAAGCGGGCTGGGGACACTGACTTTGCTGCTCGGGCTTCACACAGAGTCGGCCGCCAAAGCTGCGCTCGTTTTTCTGCTGGTGCATGCCCTGTACAAGGGGGCGCTCTTCCTGGTGGCGGGGATCATCGACCACGAGACGGGGACCCGTGACCTGGAACGTCTCAGCGGGCTTTACCGGGTTATGCCGGTCGTTACCCTGGCTTCGGTGGCGGCCGCGCTTTCCATGGCTGGCCTGCCGCCTATGGTCGGTTTCATAGGGAAAGAGCTCCTTTATGAGACCACCATGCAGGCTCCCTACGCGGCACCGCTTATCACCGGTGCCGGAGTGCTTGCCAACGTGCTGCTGGTGGCGGTGGCTGTCTCGGTCGGGTTCGGACCCTTTTTCGGACGCAAAAGCGAGCTGCTGCCAGAGAAATCTTCGGTGCCGGTGGGTCTCTGGCTCGGCCCGATGCTTCTTTCCGGGCTGGGGCTTGCCATAGGTCTTTTCCCGGACGGCGTCGCCGCCTTCATCATCTCACCGGCGCTCGGTGCCATACGGGCTGAGCAGACCGTGGTCAAACTCTCCCTGTGGCATGGGGTGAACCCGGTCTTTTTGCTGGGCCTTTTCACCGTAATCTGCGGCGCCGGGGTGTATGCAGTGCGCCCTGCGCTGCAGCAGGCTGCTCTCCCCTGGAAAACGATTGCCGGCTGGGGCCCCTCCCGCTGGTACGACCTGGCCCTGGATGGCATGCTGGGCCTTGCGAAGCTGCAGACCCGCCTGCTGCAGAGCGGATATCTCCGCTACTACCTCATGACTGTGCTGGGCACGGCCTTCCTGCTGGTCGTTTATACCTTGGCTGGAAAGGATGGGTTAAAGGTTGTGGCGGGGTGGCCGGATGCCCTTTTTCACGAATGGCTGATTGCCGTCCTGATCCTGCTGGCCGCTCTTTTCGCGGTGACTTCAAACTCGCGGCTGGCGTGCGTTTCGGCGCTCGGGGTGGTGGGGTACGGGGTGGCGCTCATCTACATCCTTTTCGGCGCGCCTGATCTGGCTATGACCCAGTTCTGCATCGAGACCCTCTCCATTATCCTCTTCGTACTGGTATTATACCGGCTGCCGCGCTTTTCCATCCTCTCTGGTGCAGGCGCCCGCACCCGCGACCTCCTGATCGCCTGCGCCAACGGCGGTATGATGACACTTCTCGTATTGAAGGCCACCTCTGAACCGGTTGATTTTGGCATCAGCCGGTTCTTCGCGCAGAACGCCCTGCTGCAGGCCCACGGGCGCAACGTGGTGAACGTGATACTGGTCGATTTCCGTGCCCTCGATACCCTTGGGGAAATCACGGTGCTGGCGGTTGCCTCGCTTGGCGTCTACGCGCTCCTCAAGGGGCCCGGCAAAGGGGAGGGAAAATGATCCGCTCGTTGATCCTCTCCAGCGCGGTGCGTGTACTGCTGCCGCTACTGTTGCTCTTTTCACTCTTTCTGCTGCTGCGCGGTCACAACGAGCCGGGTGGCGGTTTTGTGGGCGGGCTGGTGGCAGCCTCCGGTTTCGCCCTCTACTCCCTGGCCCACGGCGCGTCAACGGCCCGGCGCAAGATGTACATAGAGCCCCACACACTGGTCGGCGCGGGTCTTTTGACCGCTCTCGGCAGTGGCTGCTTCTCGCTTTTAACGGGTCGTCCCTTCATGGCCGGGCTTTGGGCCGGCCAAGGGCTGCCGGTGCTGGACAAGGCCGGAACGCCGCTTTTGTTCGACGCCGGGGTCTATCTGGTCGTCATGGGGATGGCGCTTTTGATCATCTTCTCACTGATGGAGGAGTGACATGGAAACCCTGCTGGCCTTCGTAATCGGCGGGCTGTACGCCGCGGGCATCTACATGATGGTGCGGCGCAGCATCGTCAAGATGATCTTTGGCCTGGCACTGCTCGGCAATGCGGCCAACCTGCTCATTTTCACCATGGGCCGCCCGGTGCGCGGCCGCCCGCCGCTGGTCCCCCTGGGCGCCCTGGAGCCGGTGCCGCCTTTTGCCGATCCGCTCAGCCAGGCGCTGATTCTGACGGCCATCGTCATCGGCTTCGGCGTGCAGGCCTTTGCCCTCGTCCTGATCAAGCGGGTCTATGAAGAGGTCGGCACCGACGACCTGGACGAGATGAAGACGACGGATACCTGAAAGGGATGTTGACCCGCCGACTCCGTCCGGTTTCGGGGGGGCAGCCGGCTTGACAGCTTTGGGAGCATGAGATGCCAGATGTCGTTCTTCTTCCCCTCTTGATCCCGCTTATCACCGCCATCGCCGCGGTCTTCGCGCGCCACCGCAGGCGTACCCGGCGACTGGTCAGCGTGTCCGGCGCCGCGGCCCTGTTCTGCGCGTCCCTGGCGCTGTTGGCGACGGTCTGGCGAGATGGGTTTCGGACGCTGCAGGTCGGCGGCTGGCCGGCTCCCTACGGCATCACTTTGGCCGTCGATCTTTTCAGTGCCATGATGGTTGCGGTGACCGGGCTGATGGGGCTTTCAGTGGTCGTCTACTCCCTGGAAAGCGCCGGGGTCGAACACGAGGCGATCGGCTATCATCCGCTGCTGCATATCCTGCTGCTGGGGGTGTGCGGTTCCTTTATAACGGGCGACCTGTTCAACCTGTACGTCTGGTTCGAGGTCATGCTCATCTCCTCCTTCGCGCTGCTGGCGCTAGGCGGCCGCAGGGGGCGTATGGAGGGCGCCATCAAGTATGTGGCGCTGAACCTGACCGCCTCCGCATTTCTGCTGGCGGCCATCGGCATGCTCTATGGCGTGGCCGGCACCCTCAACATGGCGGACCTCTCCCGTCAGCTGCACACCGGCACCCTTTCCGGACTGATCACCGTGCTGGCCATGCTGTTTCTGGTCGCTTTCGGCATCAAATCGGCCATCTTCCCGCTGTTCTTCTGGCTGCCGGCCTCCTACCACACCCCACCGGTTGCGGTGTCGGCTCTCTTCGCCGGGCTCTTGACCAAGGTCGGGGTCTATGTGCTGATCCGCGTCTTCACACTCATTTTCATCCACGACCTGAACTACAGTCACACCCTGATCCTGACCATCTCCGCCCTCACCATGATCACCGGGGTGCTGGGGGCTGTGGCGCAAAACGAATTCCGGCGGATCCTCTCCTTCCACATCATAAGCCAGGTCGGCTACATGATCCTCGGGCTCGGGCTGTTCACCCCGCTGGCTCTGGCCGGCTCGATTTTTTACATCATTCACCACATCATCGTCAAAACAAACCTCTTCCTGATCAGCGGCATCGTCCTCAGGCTGCAGGGGACCCTAGAGCTTGGCCGCCTGGGAGGGTTGTACGGCAGCGCGCCGGGGCTGGCCCTGCTCTTTCTGATCCCGGCTCTTTCTCTGTCCGGGTTGCCGCCCTTGTCCGGGTTTTGGGCCAAGCTGATTCTGGTGCGGGCGGCTTTGGACCAGGAGGCCTACGGCGTCGCTGCCACGGCCCTTCTGGTGGGCATGCTAACGCTCTTTTCCATGATGAAGATCTGGGGCGAGGTGTTCTGGAGGCCTCCCCGTGACGACGGGCTGCAGAGCCGGTCGGAGGCAGAGCAGCTTGCGCTGCTCCCCGGGGCCCGGCTCACCGCCGGCCCGCGTCTGCTCCTGCTGTCGCCGGCCGTGCTGCTGGCAGTGCTCACCGTCCTCATCGGACTTGCCGCCGAATCTCTCTTCAGCCTTTGCCTGCGGGCCGCCGGACAGCTGTTGAACCCGGCGGGCTATATCGAGGCCGTTCTGGGGAAAATTCCATGAACCTTTTCTTCCTGCATATAATGCTTACCCTCGCCTGGCTGGCCTTGACCGGCAGGTTCACTGCGGGCAATTTCCTGGTCGGCTTTGTCCTCGCTTTTCCGGTGGTCTGGCTGTCGCAAAGGGGGGAGGCGACCTTTTTCTATCTGATAAAGATCCGGCGGCTGGCCGAATTTGCGGCATTTTTTCTCTGGGACCTGCTAAAGGCCAATCTGCGCGTAGCACACGACGTGCTGACCCCGCGCCACCACATGCGTCCCGGGGTGGTCGCCATTCCGCTGGACCTGCACACCGACCTGGAGATACTGGTGCTTACCACCCTCATCACGCTTACGCCGGGCACCCTGAGCCTGGACGTCTCCTCCGACCGGCGCACCCTCTACCTTCATGCCATGTATATCGACGACGTCGAACAGTTCCGCCTGGCGATCAAAAATGGATATGAACGTCGGGTGCGGGAGGTGCTGCGGTGAACCTGCAGAAGCTTGTCTTCATCTTCATACTGCCGGTCCTGAGCACCGCCATGCTGCTCGCCCTCCTGAGGCTGGTGCGGGGGCCGAGCCTTCCCGACCGGGTGGTGGCACTCGACCTGATGGCGACTCTCGTGATCGGCATAGTGTCGGCCTATGCCGTAGCCACCGGTCAGTCGGCCTACCTGGACGTCGCCATCACCCTGGCCCTGATCGCCTTCCTCGGAACGGTGGCCTTCGCCTACTACATCCAGAGGGGAGAGAGCAAATGAACGGCATAATTTTTCTGTTGATGTTGATCGGAGCATTTTTCATGTTTGTGGCTGCCATCGGCATATTGCGCATGCCTGACCTGTTCATGCGGGTTTCAGCCGCCACCAAGGCGTCCACGCTGGGGGCTTCCTCGCTGCTGCTGGCGGCTGCCGTCTATTTCAACGACTACGGCATCACGAGCCGCATCGTGGCCATCATCGCCTTCATCGTGATGACGGCGCCGGTTGCGGCCCACATGCTGGGGCGCGCCGCCTACATCAGCCAAGTGCCGCTTTGGGAAGGGACAGTTTGTGATGACCTGAAAGGACGCTATGATGTCGCGGGCCGCATCCTGAAGAATCCTGAACAGGCGGCAGAAGCCGAAGGGAAAGACGATGTCGCGCCGGCGGCCGAAGATCCGGCTCAGGAAAAGTGATGGGTGCAATAGACCTGGGACCGCGACCGGTCGCAGGGGAGGGAGGATTCCTCGGGGGCGCTCTGTCCGGTTTTTGTTAAAATGGATCAGTGACGGGCAGAGCCAAACGCAAAGGGCATCAGCCATGAGAACTGCCTTTAAGCCGATCAGGAGAATGGAAGGTTACCTGCCGATCGAGGATCACGGCCTGATCGGGGACGGTATAACCGCTGCGCTGGTCGGCCGCGACGGGACGATCAGCTGGATGTGCCTTCCCCTTTTCGATTCGCAGCCCCTTTTTTGCGGCCTGCTGGACTCGAAAAAGGGGGGTGCTTTCACCGTAGCACCTGATTCCCTTCAGGAATCCAGGCAGTACTACCAACCTGATACCGGCGTGCTGACCACGGAGATGCGTCATCCTCGCGGCCTGCTGAGGCTGACCGATGCATTGACTTTCCATTCGGGCGCAGATCTTACTGAAGATGCCGCGGCCGGACGCTCGGAACTACTCAGGATGGGGGAGGTGCTTGGCGGGGATGTCACGCTGCGGGTCGAGCTGGAGCCCTACGGCGGAGCCGAAACGGAGCTTTCCGGGGACCGCTTGCGGGTCAAGTGGCTGTTGCGGCCCGCGATGACCATCTGCCTGTTTGCCTCCTTCCCGCTTTCCGGGTGCAGGACACAGGTTTCCCTGCAGGCCGGGGCGCGCTTTTATCTGCTGCTGCGATGGGAGGAGGGGGCTCACCGCTACCAGGCTCATCCGCCCGACACCATTTTGAAACAGACGATCGGCACCTGGCACAGGTGGATGAGACAGTTCGCCTATAGCGGCCCGAGAGAGCCGCTGGTCCGCCGTTCCGCCCTCACACTTAAACTTCTCGACTACACGCCGACAGGAGCCCTGGTTGCCGCCCCGACCTCGTCCCTGCCGGAAGCGGTAGGCGGCACAAGGAACTGGGATTACCGGTACACCTGGATCCGCGATGCAGCCTTTACGGTATACGCCTTGAGAAGGATCGGGCTGACGCTGGAAGCCTTCAGTTTCCTCGGCTGGGTCCTTGACTGCATTGAAAATTACGGACATCCGACAGTGCTCTATGATCTGCACGGAAACCAGCCCCCTCCCGAGAGGACCGACCCGGAGCTGGAAGGGTATCGGGGGTCCCGGCCGGTCAGGTGGGGCAATGCCGCCGCAGGGCAGAGACAGCATGACGTCTACGGTGAAATAACCGACTGCGCCTATCAATGGTCAAGGGTGGGTGGCAAACTGGATGCCGCGCTCTGGCTGCGGCTCGGGCGGATCATCGAGAGCGCCCGCAGTGAGTGGCGAACACCCGATCACGGCATCTGGGAGGTAAGATCGGAGGGGCGTCCCTTCACCTACTCGGCCGCTTTGTGCCACGTCGCCTTGGACCGGGGCGCGCGTCTGGCTGAAGAACTGGCGCTCACCGGAGATGCGGCGGGTTGGCGGACTGAGGCGAGCCGCATCAAGGAGGCTATCCTCAATGAGGCCTGGGACCCGGAAATAAAGGCGATAACCGGGAATCTGGGAGGCGGCGCCCTGGATGCCAGTCTTTTGGCCCTGCCGCTCAGGCGGGTGATCAGAGCCGATCACCCCCGAATGGTCGCCACCACGCAGGCCATCATGGATCGACTGGGGGCCGGCAAGGGGCTTTTGTACCGTTACCTGCCGAATGAATATCGTGACGGCATAGCCGGGCACGAGGGCGCTTTCCTGCTCTGCAGCTTCTGGCTGGTGGACAATCTGGCACACCAGGGGCGGCTATCAGCGGCAATGCAACTGTACGATTCGCTGTGCGACCGTTGCAATCATCTGGGGCTGCTTCCCGAAGAGATCGATCCGGGCAGCGGAGGCTTCCTGGGGAACTTCCCTCAAGGCTTCAGCCATGTCGGCTTGATCTCCAGCGGTGTCACCCTTGCCCGGCTGATCAACAGGCTTTAGCAAAAGCCAGGGCCGGCAATTAAGTCAGAAAAGGAGTGATCATGACAGGATTGACTCCGCTTCACCAGTGGGGGTGGGTGATCTTCGGGGTTACGGTGGTCATCCTGCTGGCCGTCGACCTGGTGATGCACAGAGGCGGGCACGGAACCTCGAAGAGAAGCTCATACATCTGGTCCGCTGTCTGGGTAGCGGCGGGACTTCTCTTCAGCATAGTGGTTTACCTCATTTTTGGCGGGGTACGGGCCGAAGAGTATCTGGCCGCCTACCTGATGGAGAAGAGTCTCAGTCTGGACAACCTGTTTGTTTTTCTAGTCATTTTCCGCACACTATCCATCCCGCAGCAGCACCAGCATAAGGTGCTTTTCTGGGGGATAATCGGCGCGCTCTTTTTTCGCGCCATCTTTATCTTTCTCGGGATAGCCGCCATCAACCGGTTTGCCTGGCTAAGCATCGTCTTCGGTCTGCTGCTGCTGTTCACGGCCTATCGCGCGGCACGGGAGGATCCCGGCAGCAAAGAGGGGAGCGGCCTGGTACGCAGGCTCTCCCGGTACCTGCCGGTCACGGGGGATACCGAAGAAGGGCACTGGTTTCGTCGCCTGAACGGCAAACTGTACGTTACTCCGCTTGCCCTTGCCCTGCTGACCGTGGAACTGACGGACATCATGTTTGCCATCGACTCGGTCCCTGCCGTTTTCGCCGTCAGCCGGGACCCTTTTGTGGTATATAGTTCCAATATTTTCGCCATCCTCGGGCTGCGCGCCCTTTACACGGCGCTCGAACACAACCTGCGCGACTTTCCCTACCTGCATTACGGGTTGTCGGGGGTGCTCGCCTTCGCCGGGCTGAAGCTCATTTTCGAGGATTGGCTGCACATGCCGCCGCTTTTGTCGGTAGCCATCATAGTCGCCATCATCACGGCGTCCGTCGTCGCCAGTGTCAGGGCGAAGAGAGCCCGCTGACAGCTCTTGGCTCCTCCCGTTGCGGGGAGTTGCCAGTTCCGGATCCGCCAGATTACCTCTGGCCCGGAAGGTATCTCAAAGCAGGGAGGAGATCATGTTCAAGAGAATAGCGCTGTTCGTAGTGACAAACCTGGCGATCGTACTCGTGCTGGGCGTCGTGCTGAACCTTTTGGGCGTAGACCGCCTGCTCGACGAACAGGGGGTGGGACTCGACCTCGCCAACCTGATCGTCTTCGCCGCCGTCTTCGGCTTCGGCGGTTCGTTCATCTCGCTCGCCATCTCCAAGTGGACCGCCAAGCGGTTGACCGGTGCCCAGGTGATCGGGCATCCCTCAAGCGAGACGGAGGCGTGGCTTATGCAGACCGTGGGGAGGCTCGCGCAAAAGGCCGGCATCGGCATGCCGGAGGTGGCGATCTACGACGCGCCGGACATAAACGCCTTTGCCACCGGCATGCGCCGCAACAACGCGCTGGTTGCGGTGAGCAGCGGGCTTTTGCGCGGCATGAACCGCGATCAGGCGGAGGCGGTGCTGGCCCACGAGGTAAGCCACGTGGCCAACGGTGACATGATCAACCTGGCGCTGATCCAGGGGGTGATAAACACCTTTGTCATCGTCCTTTCCCGGGTGGTTGGGCATCTGGTGGACCGGGTGGTGTTCAAGACCGAGCGCGGCCACGGGCCGGCCTTCTATCTCACCTCCATCGTGGCCCAGCTGGTGTTCGGCATCCTTGCCAGCCTCATCGTCTTCTGGTTCAGCCGCAGGCGCGAGTTCCGCGCCGATGCGGGGGCCGCAGCTCTTTCCGGCCGCGAGAAAATGGTCTCCGCTCTGGAAAAGCTCCGCAGCAACGCTCTCCAGCCCCAACTGCCCGACCAGATGGCCGCCTTCGGCATTTCCGGTCACGCGGCCGGGGGTCTCAAGCGTCTGTTCATGACCCACCCGCCTCTGGAGGAGCGGATCGCGGCCCTCCAGCAGAGGGGGTGACTGCGGCCTTGCACAGCCGGCCTCTGAGCCGTCTAAAAGGTCAGGATTGGTCGCTCCTCCTTTGCCTGCGGCACCTCGTCCTTCGGCCTGCCGCAGCCCAGCAGCCAGACGCCCCAACTGTCATGGATGTGGGAAAGGCTGTCCAGCATCACCAGCACCGCCGAAAGCAGGATGAAGAAGATCAGCCCAAGGTCAAAGGCCCTGCCGGTGAGTGTCCGCCTCAAAGATGATCCTATAGATCTGTTCAGCCATTGGTTCCTGGAAGGTCCTCTTCTTGGTAAATTTGCTCAGGCGGAAATATTCTCATTGATCGGGGTTTATGTCCAAGCAGTTCGGATTTTTTGAAACGGCGGCGGCTCTCACCTTTTCCCCGAAATCTCCGCCTGACGTTGATTTCAGGGGAGAGGGCTGTTACACTCCTGCACGCTCCAGCATCATCCCTTTCGAGGGCCGGAGACGGCCGCAACGTGGCTGTGAGCTTCACGCCGGAAGTATATCGGGGACAGTTTCGCGCTGGCAAGTTCACGGGTGCCTGGAGGCCCTGGGAGAACCGGCCCGCTTCCCTTCCCAGTCCCTTGGGTACAAGAAATCGGAAAACACCCCACCCCGGGTGGCAGGGCGGTGAAGCCGAAGTCGACCAAAAAGCGAGGTGCAAGTCATGCAACGAGTCATCACCCTTACCATGAACCCGGCCATTGACAAAAGTTCCAGCGTTGAGAAAGTGATCGCGGAGCGCAAGCTGTATTGCAAGCCGCCGCATTTCGAGCCGGGCGGCGGCGGGATCAACGTCTCGCGGGCCATACGGAAACTGGGTGGCGAATCTACGGCGCTCTTCCCCTCCGGAGGGCCGACTGGAGACTATCTTCTGGAGCTGCTGGCACAGGAAGGGCTGGATTGCCTGCCGGTTCCGGTCGAGGGGCGCACGCGGGAGAATCTCGTTGTGCTGGAAGAGACGACCGGCCTGCAGTTCCGCTTCGGCATGCCTGGTCCGCCCCTGCGGGAAGCCGAGTGGCAACGCTGCCTGGAGGTTTTGGCCGAGACCCGGGAGAAGCCTGCCTACATCGTCGCCAGCGGCAGTCTGCCCTCCGGCGTGCCGAGCGACTTCTACGCACGGGTGGCGCGCATCGGAAACAGTCTCGGCGCCAGGGTTATCGTCGACACCTCCGGAGAGGCGCTCCACCAGGCTCTGCAGGAAGGGGTCTACCTGGTAAAGCCCAACATCCGGGAACTGGGCGAGCTGATGGGGCGCGAGCCGGCTGACGAGAAAAGCCAGGTGGAGATCGCCATGGAGCTGGTCCGCACCGGCAAAACGGCCGTGGTGGCGCTCTCGCTGGGAGCAGCAGGGGTGCTGCTGGCCTCGGCTGACGGCAGCGAGCGCCTGCGGACGCCGGTGGTGCCGATCAGGAGCAAGGTCGGGGCGGGCGACAGCATGGTAGCCGGTATCGTGCTGAGCCTGGCGCAGGGCCATTCCTTGCGGGAGGCGATCCGCTATGGCCTGGCGGCGGGAGCCGCGGCAGTCATGACGCCGGGCTCGGAGCTCTGCCGGCGGGAGGACGTGGAACGGCTGTATGGGCAGATGACCTGAGGGTTTATCTTCGTTCCTCAACCACGGCAGCAACTCAAAGGAAGCTGACTGCTAGCCAAAGGAGAAGTTCTTGTCGATAATAAAGTGGAATGAAGATCTAATCATCGGGATTGGCAACATCGATGAACAGCACCGGCACCTGATCAATATAATCAACGAACTCCATCTAGCTGTAGAATATGCCGAGGGAGCCGGAGCGATCCTTCGCTTACTCGACGAGTTGCATCGCTACGCCCATCAGCATTTCGGGGCGGAGGAAGCTCTCCTTGACCGGCACGATTACCCGTCGAAGGAGGACCATGCTGAGGAACACAGGCAGTTTATCTGCAGGCTCGATGAACTAAAGACCGGGTATCAGTCCAGCAGCGAGGTTTTAACTGTACATGTCAGGGATTTTCTGCTGAGCTGGTTCTTCAATCACATAAGGACCAGCGACATGGAGTACAAACAGTACCTTGAGCAAAAGAAGGTAGTCCTGCTGCGCTAGTTAGTTTCCATCCGGAAACTCCGGATGTGAAACAGTTGGTTTCCGATTTGGAAAGCGGGGATTTTTCGCCCTGGCAAGGAAACCGAGGGGTCGCGCGGAGGCGTACATAAGTACGCCGCAAAAGCTTGACCGAAGGTTGACGCCGCCAGGGCGAAAAAGCGCCCTTTCCGGAGGAAAAATAGCTACTTCGGCCGGGGCGGGCTTTCTTGCCGGTTGCTGTTTACACATTTCCCGGAGCGTTCAGGATGACTCAAGAGATCAAGAATCTTGAGCAGATGCTCGATCGGATCGACAGTTCAGCCGATCATCAGGGGCGTGTCTCCTTGAACGCCATCATCGAAGCGGTGGGGAGCAGGTCGTTTGGACCGCTGCTGCTCATGGCGGGCATCATCATGGTGTCGCCGCTAAGCGGCATGCCCGGCGTGCCAACCACCATGGGACTGCTGGTGCTGCTGATCGCCGGGCAATTGCTTTTCCGCAGGCAACACTTCTGGTTGCCGCACTGGCTGCTGAAACGCTCAATCGGGAAGGACAAGCTCAGAAAAGGGGTCAACTGGTTGCGACCCACGGCGCGCTTCATCGACGGCTGGCTACGGCCGCGGTTGCTGATTTTCACCCACGGCGCCTGCATAAAGATGATTTCCCTTGTCTGTGCCGTCATCGCGGCCACTATGCCGATCATGGAACTGGTGCCTTTTTCCGCCCACAGCGCCGGTGTTGCTCTGACTGCCTTCGGGCTGTCCTTGATCGCCCGCGACGGATTGCTGGCGCTGCTAGCCTTACTGGTCACAGCCATGACCTTCGGATTGATTGTTTACGCTTTTCTATGAGCCGCAAGCAGCAGCGATCCGCTCGAGCTCTGATTTCACCCGCTACACAAGAAGGTTGGTTAAGTATCCAGAGGTGTGAAGTGCCGACAAAAGGGTGGTGCGGGGAAATCGCGCAGGCTGTGACCGGTTTGGGCAAACCTCTGCTGGGGATCTTGGTGTTTGCCGCAGTCGTTTTGCTGGCGATTCTGGTCGGCTGTGCCGCACTCCAGCGGAAGCTTTTGTTCTATCCAAGCCACCATCACCAGACCAACGGGCTTTCCGAGTGGCGTCAGGCTGGCGAATTGATCGGCTACGCCCGGCTGGTGCCGTCGCCTCGCAATGTCTGGTTGATGCTGCACGGAAACGGCGGTCAGGCAAGCGATCGGGTCTACGCGCTGGATTCTTTTTCGCGGCAGGACGCGGTCTTCATCCTCGAGTATCCGGGCTACGGATTACGGCCTGGTTCTCCCTCGATGGAGCATCTCAATGCGGCGGCAGCGCAGGCCTACCAGATCCTGCGCGCGAGATTCCCGAAGACGCCGGTATGTGTGGTTGGCGAATCGATCGGAAGTGGTCCTGCCTCGGCACTGGCGCTGAATACGCACCCGCCGGATAAGATAGTGCTGGTGGTCCCCTTTGACACCCTTTCCCTGGTGGCTGCCCACCATTTTCCGCTCATGCCGGTTCGCCTGCTTTTGAGGGACAAATGGGACAACCTGAAGTCACTGCAGGCCTACCAGGGGCCCGTGGAGATTTTCGGGGCACGCGACGATGAGATCATCCCGATGGCGCGTGCCAGGGCACTGGCTGCAAGTAATCCTTCCTGGGCCTTCCATGAGATCCAGGGTGGGCATAACGATTGGGCTGGCCATGATCGGGTCAGGATAAGAAACCCCTGACGGTCGCCGCCCCTCATCCGGCAGTAAAACCCTCTCCCTTAGCTGCCTTCGGTTGCCAAAGGTGGCGTGATCCATTCTATGGCGAGTCTCCTCATCGGCGGCTACTTTTGTTCCTCTTGGTTCCTTTTCTCAACTAGTTTCCGATTCGGAAAGGAGGGATTTTTCGTCCTGGCAAGGAAACCGAGGGTTTGCGCGGAGGCGTACATCAGTACGCCGCACAAGCAAGCCCGAAGGTTGACGCCGCCTGGGCGGAAAAGCACCCTTTCCGGACGGAAACTTAATCTAGACTCCTTCCAGCGCTCCGCTCTGCCGCAGCGCCTCGTAAAGCACGATCCCCGCAGAGGTGGACAGGTTCAGGCTTCGGACCTTGCCTATAATCGGAATCCTCGCAGCCATCTCCGGATTTGCCTCAATCAGTTCATCTGGAAGCCCTTTGGTTTCCTTGCCGAATACGATAAAGTCTCCGGCCTGGAAGGCGATGGAGAGGTAGCTTTTCTGCGCCTTCTTGCTGGTGTAGATGAAGCGTCCCCCGGGATGGGCCTGCTGCAGTGTTCCGAGGTCGGGCCAGTAGCGGATGTCCACCTCGCTCCAGTAGTCGAGTCCCGCTCTTTTCAGGTAGCGATCATCGGTGGAGAAGCCGAGTTTTCCCACCAGGTGCAAAACAGTCCCGGTCGCGCCGCAAAGCCTTGCTATGTTCCCCGTGTTGGGTGGGATCTCCGGTTCGACTAACACTATATTGAATGGTTTTTCCAGTGGCATCTCTTGCTCCTTTGACTGACTGTTTACGTCTTCGACAGGAAGGACAAATGTCATCCCTGAAGCTTGCAGATGCTGCTGGCTCTCTGTCTGAAAAGTAGCTCTCTTTGGTGCCCGAATAAGGCGCTTTAAATGGTCAGTATTTGTATCTTAAAGGAGCAAAGAAGGCAAAGATAAATGGCTAAAAGCCAGTGACAGCAGGGGCTTGACAGGGGGGTGAATTCTGTAAGCTTGCAATTTATCGACAGATAGTCTATTATCACCATTCAATCATGCACTGGAGGTGATCGTGGACCTGCCTGACAGTAGTGGACATTTTGGCCGTTTTGGCGGGAGATACGTCTCTGAGACGTTGATGCCCGCGCTCCTCGAACTCGAGAAAGCATACAACCATTATCGCAACGACAAGGAGTTCAAAGAGGAATTCGCCTACTACCTGCGCCAGTATGTGGGGCGGCCGAATCCTCTTTATTTCGCCGAAAAGCTGACGCGCAAACTCGGAGGGGCAAAGGTCTATCTGAAGCGGGAGGACCTCAATCACACCGGCGCCCACAAGGTGAATAATACCATAGGCCAGGGACTGCTTGCCAGGCGTATGGGTAAAAAGAGGGTGATCGCCGAGACCGGAGCGGGACAGCATGGCGTGGCGACCGCCACGGTTGCCGCTCTCTTCGGCATGGAGTGCGAGGTGTTCATGGGCGAGGAGGACATCCGGCGCCAGTCGCTGAACGTCTTCCGGATGAAGCTTCTCGGAGCGACGGTCACCCCGGTCAATTCCGGGACCGCGACGCTCAAGGATGCCATGAACGAGGCGATGCGCCAGTGGGTGACCTATGTGGCGGACACCTTCTACATAATCGGCACAGTTGCAGGACCCCACCCCTATCCGGTCATGGTGCGTGATTTCCAGGCCATTATCGGCGACGAGGCGAGGGCGCAGCACCTGGAAACCGAGGGAAGACTCCCTGATTATCTGGTTGCCGCGGTCGGCGGGGGGAGTAACGCCATCGGCCTCTTCCACGCCTTCACTAACGATACCTCGGTGCAGATGATCGGGGTCGAGGCCGCAGGCTACGGGATCGATTCCGGAAAGCATGCGGCGCCGCTTTGCGCCGGAACGGTCGGCGTGCTGCACGGCAACAAGACCTACCTGCTGCAGGACGAGTTCGGTCAGATCGCCCATGCCCATTCCATCTCGGCCGGGCTCGACTATCCGGGCGTGGGGCCCGAGCACTCCTTCCTGAAGGAGAGCGGCCGGGCGAGCTATGTTTCAGTGACCGACGACGAGGCGCTTGCCGCCTTTCAAGTTCTTACACGCGAGGAGGGGATCATCCCCGCACTCGAATCTTCACATGCCGTCGCCCACGTATTGCGTCTTGCGCCGACGCTTTCCAGCGACCAGAGCATCATCGTCTGTCTTTCCGGCAGGGGAGACAAGGACATCCACACGGTAGCCGACGTTATGGGGGTACGTCTGTAATAAGCTGATTTCAGGACGATAATCGAAGAGGACCGCCAGCCGGGCCTCTTTTTTTGTCAGAGCAAACTTACAGCATTTTAATTTATTGCTTGCAATGCTGCCGGGTATGGCTACACTAAACCATCAGGTTGGTGAGCAGCCAGCCTTATCTTAATGAAAGGGAGATGATTGGCGCGGGCTTGACCGACATTTAAGTATCACTACCTAAAGCCGGCATGAGCCAAAAATCTAAAAAAACAAACTATGATAAAAAAATCTTTATTGCTGGTCGCGGTGCTCCTATTGAGTGCATCTTGCGATCAGTCCCACCTGCAGCAGACGCAGGTCCCTGTAAGTCCGGGGATTGCCCAGTCGGACCGTGTATTTCAGTCTGCGTTCCTTTTTGGCGAGCATGCCGGCAAGAAACTGCCGGTCTCCATTCCTGAGCCACTCCCGGAGCAGCCCCTGGAGGCCATTCTGGAGGAGCGCCGGAAGATGATACCGGCCATCTACACGGCTTTTGCGCGCAAGACGACGCCGGCGCGGGCGAAGTGGCTGGCAGAGATCTGCTACCAGAAGACAGAGGGAACCAAATTCACACCGATGGACCTGGCTGAGATAGCACTGGCTGAAACCGGCGGGCACAGGCTCTCCTCAAGGGCGGTCTCCTCGAAGGGGGCCTTGGGTGTCTGGCAGTTGATGCCGGAGAGGGCGCTTAGCCACGGATACAAACCCCACGAGATGAGGGACGACGAGAAGTGTGCCGACGCCGCAGTGCGGGAGCTCAAAGAGAAGCTCAGCATGGCGAGGGGAAATCTCTCCCGGGCCAAACGACTCTATTGCGGCATCGGTCCAGCTGCTGCGGCCTACGACAAGGTTCGCAAGCGGTTCAGGGCCGAACTGCTGCGCGAGATGGAGAAAGACCTCCCTGTGCAGACGGCGAGTAACGGATAGTCTCTTTGGCGTTTCAGATGCTGCTGTGCTATAGTGGGCGGGTTCCTTTTCGGGGATCCGCCCGTTTTTTAGTTTAAAAATCCTTTTGTTTATCCTCTCCACGGAGGGCGTAAAGGAGAAAAGTTGAAAAAAGCCGCCTATTTGCTGCTGTGCCTCCTGCTGGCCGGCTGCACCACCCTCGTCCAGGAACCGGTGGTCACCCTCAAGGATCTTACCGTCGTGTCGCTCGATGCTGGCGGCGCCGGGATGGAACTTCACCTGGATGTAAAGAACAGCAACCCCTTCGACGTCACGCTGCTTGGCTACAGCTACGATCTGAAGATAATGGCACTCCCGCTGGCAACGGGTGGTGCGCGCGATGAGATCAGGTTCCTTTCCGGAGCGGTAACTGATCTGCGCATCCCGATCAGGATTTCCTACGGCGACCTGCTGGAAATTTTCAAGCGCAAGCCGGACCCCGACAGTATCCCCTACCAGTTGTCGGCGGGGCTCGATCTGAGCACCCCGCTAGGGCTTTTGACCGTTCCGGTGAGCCGCACCAGCACCTACGCCATTCCGAAGCAGTACCGCCCTGCGGCGATCCTCAATAACTTGGCGGATTTTTTAACAATAAACTAAACATCCGTTGGCACCAAGTTGGCAGGCAGAGCTCGCATCTCCGGCGCCTGTTTTTCCCGATGGTTTCACCCCGGATATAAATGGAGTTTGCATGAACGTAGTGGACGTGGCCGGCCTTTGCAAGAGTTTCGGATCGAGAGAGCTTCTGGACAGTGTGACCTTTGCGGTCGGCGAGGACGAGCGGGTAGGGCTGATCGGCGCCAACGGCGCAGGGAAATCGACCCTTTTGACCATTCTGGCCGGCATCGAGGACCACGACGGCGGCTCGATCGCCATGAAGCGCGGCGCCTCGGTAGGCTACCTGAGCCAGGAGCCGCTCCTGAACGACGACTCCACCGTGGCGGCCGAAATCGAGGGGGGCCTGCAGGAGATCCGCAGCGCCATCGCCAGCTTCGATGAGATCTCTGATCGGATGGCAGACAATCCGCCGGATATGGAAAAGCTGCTGGTGCGCCAGGGGGAGCTTTCTATCTGGATCGAGCACCACGGGGGCTGGAATACAGATCACCGCGTCTCGGAGATCATGACCCATCTGCAGCTGCCGGATCGTGAGCAGCGCATCGGCACCCTCTCGGGCGGCACCAAGCGGCGGGTGGCGCTGGCAAGGCTCCTCCTGCAGGCTCCCGAGCTGCTGCTGCTCGACGAGCCGACCAACCACCTGGACGCGGACACCACCCAGTGGCTGCAGGAGCACCTGAAGGCGTACCCGGGTGCTGTCATGCTGATCACCCATGACCGCTACTTTCTGGACGAGGTGGTCACCAGGATGCTGGAGCTGGAGCGGGGCGGGATCACCTCCTGCCAGGGGGGCTATTCGGCCTACCTGTTGCAGCGGGAAGAGAGACTGATGGGCGAGGCGAACACCCGCTCGCGGCTGTTGAACCTGCTGCGCACCGAAACCGCCTGGATGCGGCGCGGACCGAAGGCGCGCTCCACCAAGCAGAAGGCGCGCATCGACCGTTTTTACGACCTTGAGGATAACTGCTCCGGTCCGGCCAGGCGAGAGCTGAAGATCGGCTTCAATACCGAGGAGGGGTTCGGCGGCACCATCCTGGAGCTGGCCCGGGTCAGCAAGGGATATGGCGAAAAGAAGCTGGTAAAGGAGGTCTCTTTCGGCATGAAGCGCGGCGACCGGGTCGGGGTGATAGGGCCGAACGGCTGCGGCAAGACCACGCTGATCCGGATGATCATGGGGGAGGAGGAACCGGATGAAGGGCGGGTAGTGGTCGGCAAGAAGACCAAGATCTCCTACTTCGACCAGCTGCGGGAGGTGCTCGACCCGGGTCAGACCATCTACGATTTTTTCGGGGAAGGGGACTACGTCACCTGTGCCGGCGAAAAAAGGCACAAGATCGGCTATCTGGAGGACTTCCTGTTCTCACCTGAAGACAGGAGGCGTCCGATCAGCAGTCTTTCCGGCGGCGAGAAGAGCCGTCTGATCCTGGCAAGGCTCATGCTGCAGGACTCGAACCTGCTTATCCTGGACGAACCGACCAACGACCTCGACATCCCGACCCTGCAGCTTCTGGACGCCTCCATTGCCGCCTTCCCCGGTTGCGTGCTGATGGTGACCCACGACCGCTTCTTTCTGGACAAGGTGGCCACAGGCATACTTGCCTTCGAAGGGGAGGAGACAGTCACCTTCTACGAGGGGAACTACACGAACTACCGGGAGCGCAAAGAGGCGTCCCGCGTGGCGAGCGCCGCGGCCCGCGTCGAGAAGCGCGAGGCGCAGGCAAACAGGTCCGAGAAGGCGAAGAAGGGGCTTAGCTATGCAGAGCGGATTGAGCTGGAGCGGCTGGAGGAGGGGATTGCCGCTCTGGAGAGCGAGTTTGCCGCCGTAGAGGCGATGCTGGCCGACCCCGGCTCCTATGCCGGCGCCGAAGGCGGCGTGTCAGGCATCTCCGCCAACTACAGCCGTGTCGAGGCTGAACTGGCCGTAAGCTTCGCCCGCTGGGAGGAACTGGAGACCAAGAAGGCGGGGTGAGGCAGCTCAAGGATCAATACTAAGGTTGATGAAAATAAGGTAAGGCAAAAGGGATTGGATTTTCCCCTCGCGAAAACAAGTTCCTCCCCAGGAGGGGGAGGGTCAGGGAGGGGGAGCGATCATGCCACGAGGGATATGTCTGCGGGTAACACTCGGGAGCCGAGAGCTCACGGCTCCCTGACAACCCCGAGCGCCTCTTTGGCCAGGCGCAGCCCGATCTTTCTCTTGGTGGCGATGGCGAAGCGGTTGATGGTCTCCAGCGCATAGACGAGCGACGGGATGTCGCGGCGGACCCTCAGCAGCATCTGGTCGATCACCTCGTCGGGGAGCGTCATCTGCCGGTCCTCGGCAAGCTTTTTCAGGATCATCCGTCTTGACTCGTCGTCCGAGACATCCATGCGCGCGACGAGCCCCCAGAGTAGCCGGCTGGTCAGATGACCGTCCAGGTGCGGCAGTTCCTTGGGCGGGGTGAGCCCGGCAATGGCGATCTTCTTCCCAGTAGTGTAAAAGGCATTGAACAGTTCCCACAGCTCAACCCTGACCTCCTGATTGTCGGGAAGCAGTTGCAGGTCGTCGAGGATCAAGGCGTCGGAGTCGGCGAAATGGTCGGCGAGCCTGGAGAGCCCTTCGCTCGGATAGCCGCCCGAGTAGAGCGTGTCGGCCTCCCGGAAGGAGAAATACTTCCCCCCGACGGCGTTAGCGAGTGCCGTCAACAGGTGGGTCTTGCCGGACCCCTCCGGACCGTAAATGTAGAGCAGATTTTCGGTCGCGTCACCGGTCGCGGTCTTGCGCGCGAAATGGTAGGCGGTCTTGTTGCCGCCGCAGACCACGAAGTTCTCGAAACTGAAGCGCGGGATGACCGGAAAGTCGAAGATGATCTGCATTAAAACAGTCTTCCCTGGGGCGGTTCGGGCGCAATCCTGCCGAAGTGGCTGTAGGCCGCGGCCGTCGCCACCCGTCCCCTCGGGGTGCGGTTCAGGAAGCCGTTCTGGATCAGGAACGGCTCGTAGACGTCCTCGATGGTGTCGCTCTCCTCGCTGATCGCCGCAGCTATCGTGTCCAGCCCCACCGGTCCCCCACCGAATTTGTCGATGATAGTGAGCAGTATCGCCCGGTCCATCATGTCGAATCCCATCTGGTCGATTTCCAAAAGCGCCAGCGCCTGGTCGGCGACGGCGCGCGTTATCACGCCGTTGGCCCTTACCTGTGCGAAGTCGCGCACCCGGCGCAGCAGGCGGTTGGCGATTCTGGGCGTACCGCGGCTGCGGCGGGCAAGCTCCATGGCGCCGTCCGGATCGATAGCCATACCGAAGATGCGCGCCGAGCGAGTGACTATGAAGGCGAGCTCTTGGTGGGTGTAGAACTCCAGCCGGGAGATGACGCCGAAGCGGTCCCGAAGCGGGGAAGATAAAAGCCCAGCGCGGGTGGTGGCGCCCACCAGGGTGAATTTAGGGAGATCCAGCTTGATGGTGCGGGCGCTTGGGCCCTGGCCGATGATGATGTCGAGCTGGAAGTCTTCCATTGCCGGGTAGAGTATCTCCTCCACCACGTGGGAGAGCCGGTGTATCTCGTCGATGAAAAGTACGTCGTGAGGCTCAAGATTGGTGAGGATGGCGGCCAGGTCGCCCGGGCGCTCGATTACCGGCCCTGAGGTCGACTTGATGCTCACCCCCATCTCGCAGGCGATGATGTTGGCTAGCGTGGTCTTGCCGAGCCCTGGCGGCCCGTACAGAAGGACGTGGTCGAGCGCCTCGCCCCTGCCGCGGGCGGCGTCTATGAAAAGCCCGAGGTTGCCTTTTACCTTCTCCTGGCCGACGTAGTCGTCCAGCGCGCGGGGGCGAAGCGTTGCCTCAAGGGTATCCTCTTCGATTTTTTCAGGGGTGATGGTGCGGGTCATACCTCTCCGTGCTCGCGGCCTATAGATGCAGACGGGTCACGTTATAACAGTTGGCGGTAAAGGTCAAGCTGTCCTGTCCGGACTCCCCGCTTCTGCTTCGGAACGTGTTCCAGTAGTCGTTTCTTCAGCGGCCACCAGCCAGGCCGCCCCTACTTCATCAGTATCTTGAGCGCCTGCTTTAGAATCGATTCGAGGGTGGCGTCCTCGGGGATGCGGACTTCTCCGAGGGCTTTTTGCACCACCGCTTCCTTATAGCCCAGGTTGATGAGCGCCGAGAGGACGTCTTCGCGAATCTCCTTTTTTGCGGCAGCTGGGGCTGCCTCCTGCTGGGGCTGGCTGAAGCCCAGTTTTTTCACCTTCTCCTTCAGCTCCAGCACGAGACGCTCGGCGGTCTTCTTGCCGATGCCGGGAATGGCGGAGAGCCTGGCGAGGTCGCCGCGCAAAAACGAATCGGCCAGCTCGGACGGCTCGCTGTTGGAGAGGATGCCGTTCGCCAGCTTGGGGCCGACTCCGGAGACGCCGATCAGAAGCTGGAACATCTCCTTCTCCTGCTGGGTGCGGAAGCCGTACAGGTTTATGGCGTCCTCCTTCACCGAGGTGTGGATCTGCAGGGAGACGGTGCCGCCTTCGGCCGGCAGGGCGTAGTAGGTGGAAAAGGGGATCTGCACCCGGTAACCGACGCCGTTCACGTCCAGTATGATGAAGTCAGGCGCCTTTTGGGCGATCTTTCCGGTGAGGAGCGCGATCATGAAAACCTCGTTCAAAAGCGAATGGTTTAAGTCTATCGTTTGAGTATGCTGTTCATGCCGGCGGAGTGGGCGTGGCAGACGGCGACTGCCAGGGCGTCGGAGGCGTCTTCCTGAGCCACCTCCGGCAGGTTAAGGAGTGCCTTGATCATCTGCTGTACCTGTACTTTCTCCGCCCTGCCGCTGCCGACCACCGCCTGCTTCACCTGTAGCGCCGTGTATTCGAAGACGGAGAGCCCGACGTTCACAGCGGCAACGATGGCCGCCCCGCGTGCCTGGCCTAGCTTCAAGGCGCTCTGGGCATTCTTGGCCAGGAAGACGTTCTCGACCGCCACGGCTTCGGGCTGGTACTGGGCGATGATCGCCGAGAGCCCGCTGAAGATCTGTTCCAGTCGCTGCGGAAAATCTTTCGCGCTCTGGGTGAAGATGGCCCCGTTGTCGATATGGATCAGCCGATTCCCCTCTTTGGAGATCAGGCCGTAGCCGGTTATTCGTGAGCCGGGATCGATACCCAGAATTATCATGCGATCCCCTTTTGAATCCGTTCTACGTTCTACGTTCCGGGTTGACCAACATAGAACGTAGAACGTAGAACGTAGATGTAGAACGTAGAACGTAGAACGTAGAACGCGGCAGGGCGAAAGGTCCGGAGGTCCCTTTCCGCGCTGCCGCGCCGGATGTCACTGAAACAGCCATCTTTTGCTACATCATCTTCTCCATCTCCTCCTCGGAGATGTCGAAGTTCGCATATACATTCTGGACGTCGTCGTTGTCTTCCATACGGTCCATCAGTTTCAGCATGTTTTCCGCCTGCTTTCCTTCCAGCTTCACCATGGTCTGCGGGATCATGGTCACCTCGGAGTTTTCCGGCTTGAAGCCTGCCTTCTCGAGCGCGCTCTTCACTTCGTGGAAGGCGGAAGGCTCGGTCAGCACTTCATAATGCTCGCCCTCGTCGGTAACGTCGTCGGCACCCGCTTCGATGGAGGCCTCGAACAGCTTGTCGAAGTCGGTCGACGTCGGGAACACCAGCAGCCCCTTCTTGTCGAACAGCCAGGACACGCAGCCTGTTTCGCCCATGTTGCCGTTGCACTTGCTGAATATGCTCCTCACGTCGGAGACGGTACGGTTGCGGTTGTCGGTCATTACCTCGACCAGCACGGCGGTGCCGCCGGGTCCGTAACCCTCGTAGGTGGTCTCTTCGTAGGTGGTGCCTTCCAGCCCGCCGGCGCCCTTCTTGATGGCGCGCTCCACGTTGTCCTTGGGCATGTTCTCGGCTTTCGCCTTATCGATAGCAGTTCTCAGGCGAGGGTTGCCGTCCGGGTCGCCGCCTCCCAGCTTCGCGGCAACTGTGATCTCTTTGATGATCTTGGTAAATACCTTGCCGCGCTTCGCATCGGCGGCGCCTTTTTTGTGCTTTATGGTGCTCCATTTATTGTGGCCTGACATGAGCTACTTCCTTTCGATCATTTTTGTGATAGAAACGCGAAATAGTAACATGGGTAAAAGAGTGTTGTAAAGTGGGAAAATGACAGTTAAACTGTTGCCTGAATTGAGAGAGCACGGGCATTTAGCCCGGCAAAGGAGAGGGGATGGGTCGCTTTTGTGATGGATGGAAACAGGGATTGCCGGCGCTGCTGCTTTTCTGCGCCTTTGTTCTTACCTGCGGCTGCGCGATGACGACGAGGCACCAGGAGGAACTGCCGCCGCTTCTGGCGCAGGATGAGCTGCTGCGCCCCCACCAGACGATTGCTACCATCGAGGTGCACCGTGGCTCCTTCGGCTCATCCTGGGAGCTCACCCCGGCCGACTACAACTGGGCTCACAGGGCGCTGCGCGAGGAGGCTGAAAAGATCGGGGCAGAGGCGGTAGTTCTTTCTGAAATAAGGGTGGAGCAGCAACAGTACATCGTCTTTCCCAGTAGCGAGATAAGGGCCAAAGGTATTGCCATAAAATTCCGCTGAAGCTGTTGAGACTGCAGAATTAGATTGCTCATTGCAGCCCATTTTTGAGATAGTGTGCGTCGTATACGGTATCGCTTGCCGGCCGAGCCGGTTGACATGAATTTATTATGCAAGGAGGCGGGAACTATGAAGGCAGTCTTGATGGAAGGTTTTGGCAGTGTGGATGTGCTTAAGGTCGGGGAGGCACAGAAGCCTTCGCCTAAAGAGAACGAGGTGCTGGTGCGGGTGCACGCCGCCTCCATCAACCGTCCGGACCTCGTGCAGCGGGAAGGGAAGTATCCGCCCCCGGCTGGCGATTCCGAAATTCTCGGGCTGGAAGTGGCAGGGGTGATAGAGGAGCTGGGCCCGGGCGTTTCCGGCTGGAGCGTAGGCGATCGGGTGATGACCCTGGTGGGCGGCGGCGGTTACGCCGAGTATGCGGTCGCCTATGCAAACCACTTGATGCGCATCCCCGAGTCGATGAGCTTCGAGGAGGCGGCCTGCGTCTGCGAATCCTACATCACCGCATTTCTGAACGTATTCATGATCGGCGGCCTGCAGGATGGCGAGACCGCCCTTTTGCACGGCGGCGGCGGCGGGGTGAACACGGCCGCCATCCAGCTTTGCAAGGCCTTGGCGCCCAAGTCGAAGCTGATTGTCACCGCCTCCCCTGAAAAGATGCAGCGGGTTCAGGAACTGGGGGCCGATCACCTGATTAATTTCCGGGAGACATCTGACTTCACCGAAGTAGTAAAGGAGTTCACCAGCAAGAAGGGGGTCGACGTCATCCTTGATCACGTCGGTGCCAAGTATCTTGCCCCCAACATGAACTCGCTAGGGTACAAGGGAAGACTGGTCATTATCGGGGTGATTTCCGGAATAAAGGCAGAGCTGAACCTGGCACTCATGATGGTGAAGCGGCAGCAGATCATCGGCAGCGTGCTCCGCTCGCGTCCGGTGTCGGAAAAGGGGGAGATCGTCGCCGAGTTCGTGCGTCGCGCCCTGCCGAAGTTCGCCGACCGGACCATCGTCCCCATCATCGAAAAGGTGTTCCCGATCGAGCAGGTGGCCGATGCGCACCGGATGATGGAAGAGGACAAGCATTTTGGCAAGATCGTGCTGAAGGTTCGCGCCTAGCAACAGACGAAAAAAAACGGCTCCAGTAAGCAGTGGGAAAAACTGCTGCTTACTGGAGCCGTTGGCATTTGGAGTTCCTACCCGATGAGCAGTATTCCCCCCTGTTTGCTGACAGTCCTACTTTATTTCCCCGCATCACCTGATTCCAGCACCTTTTCCGGAGGCTTGGCAGACTCGAGCTCTCTCTTCTCGTGGTAGAAGAAGCGAACCATGTAGTACTCGAAGGGATAGCCGCTCTCGAAGTACCGGAAGTCCTGCTGGTGCCGCATGTCGATTCCCTGCAGGGTCGTGATGCCGGCGGAGATAGCCTGGCTGTGACTGGTGTTATCGAACGGCCCGACCGCGCTGTAGATCCCGTACAGGAGCGCACTGTCGAAGGCAAGGCCGCCGGTATCGCGCACAGAGGAAGGGCCGAAAAACGGGAGCACCAGGTAGGGTCCGGACTCGGCGCCCCAGTAGCCAAGAGTCTTCCCGAAGTCCTGGTCCTGACGCTCCAGGCCGAACTTGGTGGCCGGATCGAACAGACCGCCGATGCCGATGGTGCTGTTGGTTACCAAACGTCCCAGAGTGCTCAAGGACTCTTTCCCCTTAGCCTGCAACATGCTGTTGGAGAGATTGCGGATCTCGGCGACGTTGTTGTAGAAGTTGGAGACCCTGTGCTGGACGAAAACCGGCGTGACCGACTCGTAGCCACGCACCACCGGGAGCAACAGGTATTTGTCGAGGTAGAAGTTGAACCGGTACATGTTCAGGTTGAACCGCTCCCAGGGGTCGTTCACCTCTGCAAAACGCTGGTCCCTGAACTCGCCTATGGTATGCATCGGCGGAATCTCACGGTTGAGGTTTGACTGGGTAGCGGCGCAGCCGGCGGTCAGCAACAAAAGAAACAGGGAAAACGCCTGGAGAAACCTGCCTGAAGTTCGCTTGATCATGGCGTGACCCCTTCGCTGCCGAAGAAGGCAACCATGTATTCCAGGTTCTCCTTGAACTCCAGATTGCCCAGATGCCCCCCGCGGGGATAGACCTTAGTCCGGGCCCCGAACAACTCCTTCAGATAGTCGAGCTCTTCAGTGGTCAGAATGAAGTCGTTCTGATTGGTCATCACGCCGAATTTCCCGGACGATCGCAAATACCCCTCAATGCTCCTGAGACTTTCCGAGGCGATCAGCGCCTCTTTGGTCAGTCCCGGCCGTTTCTTCTGGAAATGCGGATAGAAGTATTCATCGAAATAGCTGAAAAAACTCAGATGACTGGAGACCTGGAAGTAGTCGGCAAGGGAGTCGCTCGCCTTGAGGACCCGATTCTTCGGCACCACGTACCCCCCCCCGGTCATGACGTCGGAGGAGAAGATCATGCCGGCGAAGTTTATCCGGTAGGCAAGCGCTATCAGCCCGGCGGTCTCTTCCTTCGAAAAGAGGCGCTCCTGGTAGATTGCGTAGATTAGATCGTCGTTGATGCCGACGAAGTTGCCGTAGCGATAGTAGGCCCCGAATTTGGCCAGCATCTTGTTGAAAAAGGCCCCCTCTTTCTTAGCTCCACCGGGGATCTTCTGCAGCAGTTCCTCGAACCGGGTGAGCGAGCTGTAAAGGCTCACCGGTGGGTTGATCATCAGGACCTTACGGAAGTTGAACAGCTTGCGCTCCTCGTCCAGTCTGGCCACGAAAGCGGCCTGAGTCCCGCCGAGGCTGTAGCCGCAGAGGTGGAAATCAGAGACCTCGATATCCCCCTTTACCTGGTTCCAGGCGCTGGCCATGGCCCTGTAGAGGTCCTCTGCATCCTCGGTGAGATCGCCCGGGACACGGCTTTGAGAGGCGGAGATAATGAAATTGGCGTTGGTGGGAGAAGGGAGGGTGATGACGTGGTAGCCCGCCTGGTAGAACGCCTTCGCCATGGAGATGATCTTTGGGGCAAGCCCGCTGGAGCCGGTGCCGGCTATCAGGAAAATGAGCGGAGCCTTCTTCTCCTGGTAGGCGAAACTGCAGTGCAGACCCTCGTCATAGTAGAAGAGTGGCGGCTTCTCGCGCCCCGGTATGACATTCACGATTATCTGTTTCATGCGCATCTTTGCGGGGAACTCGGGCATGAGACTGGTCGGCGTCCCGAGGATGGTTGCCTCGTGTGCCCCTGGTATCGGGTAACCATAGCCGTCATCTGCCGCAAGGCTGGAAACCGGGTGAAGCATGAGGCAGCAAATGATCAGAAGTCTTAGCGACTTCATAGGTGGTCCTCCTGGAGTTATATCGGGACCATCAGATGCAGGAGTTACCTCCGAACTGCCCCGAAACAGTTTAGAACTATATTGCTTAACGCTGGTCTGTCAATGGAGAAAAGGCAACTGTCACAGTTTTGTATCGGCTGCCAGTGGGCCTGGCATGGCCGGCTCATTGTATAAGAAGTCCTGGCCCAGGCTTTCTGAAAGCCTGGGCCAGGGGTACAGTCAGAGGCTCTCTTCAGTCTCGTTTCCTGCCGCTATCTTCTATGATCACCATTTCCGCCTTCAGGTCTCCCCTCGGATCGTTGGTGTTGTCCTTCCCCCTGCTGCCCGCGGCCCCGAGGTTGAGAATGCTCTTGCTGCTGTCTCTGGGGTTGCTGAGCATGCGGCTGCCCTTGCTGCTGTCTCTGCGGTTGCTGAGCTTCTGGTCTGTGACCCTGTTGTCTATCCTGCTGCTGTCTATGCTGCTGTTGCTTTTCCTGATGCTGTCTATCCTTCTGTTGCCGCTGCTGTTGTTGACGTTCCTGATTTTGTCTCAGCTGCTGTTGTCTCTGCTGTTCTTGTCTTTTTTGTGGAGCTCTCTGTTGTTCTCTTCTCTGTTCCAGATGGCGTCGAACCTCAGGCCTTTGCTGATACTGCGTCTGTCTTTGCTTCCTCAGTTCGCGTCGCTGCTGCGTCGGGCGAGGCCGATAGCTCTGTACGCCCCAAGTTCCGCGCTTTTCCCAATGCCGGGTCCTGTCCCAGTTCTTCCAGTTTTGCTGGAGCTGCCGGTTGGGTATGCGCTGGTAGTTCCACTGATGCCCGTACCAGTTACGGTCTCGGTAGGAGACTCTCCAACCCGGATCCACATCATAGTAGAAGTTCGGGACGCTGCTGTAATAGGTCCATCCCCGGTTGTAGTAATGTGAGCGGTACCAACGACCATCCCATGGACGCCACCAGTAGCCGTCCCAGAAAAAGAGATCCGCTTCAATGTCCGGAACCACGTAGACGCCGATGGTGTCGGGAATGACCAGCACCTCCGGAGCCGACCCGAATACTATCATCGGCGGCAGGGGGATGCCTATGTTCACACTTACATTTACCCCTGCCTTTGCCGGCACTGGTACTGCGATTGCCAATGCCAAAAGAACCGCTGCTAAAACTGACTTCTTCATTTAATGCCTCCGTCACCAACTTGTTCGGAAAAGGCTATTTGAACTTGGACGCTGCGCTCTGGATGGCGGTCTTCACTTCAGTCCAGGCCTTTTCCGTGCCCTCTTTCAGGTCTTCCCACGCCTCATCGGTGGCGCCCTTAAGCTCCTGCAACTTCGTCCTGGCCTCTTCGTGCTTGCGCTGCAGTGTTTCGGTTATCTGGTTGTACTCGATCTTCGCCTCGCAGCCGGCTTTGTCCGCCTTTGCCTTTAACAGAGCCACCTGCGCACTCCATTCTTCCAGCTGTGCTGCGAGTTTTTCCTGATATGCGTTCCTTTTGTCCATCATGGTCACTTTCCTCGTGTTGTAACTGTTTTCCGGGTTAGAAAAATTGGAGCCCTGGGTCTGCCACTTCTGCCGCAACAGCTTGAGCTATTATTTCATTAAAGGCAAAGGTAAAGCAAGGAGCCGGTTCCTCGAAGGCCTTTCCGGCCCCCTGCCTTGCTGCTGCCTACTTTTCGATCACTTCAAAAACCACACTCATGTTGGCCTGTGCCGCGTCCGACCCGAGATCCGCAGGGTTGGACTCTACTTGTGCAGGTCTGGTCTCGCCATAGCCGATGGTTTCGATCCTGTTCGAAGCAATGCCTCCTTCCTCAACAAGGAAGTTCCTGGCAGCCTCGGCCCTTTTCTCGCTCAGCACCTGGTTGTACTGGTCGGAGCCGGCAGCAGAGGCATGCCCGGCAATGCGAACCCTGAGGGCGGGATTGTCTTTCAGGATCTTGACATTCTGCTTCAGCATTTCCTTGCCTGCCGGGGTCAGGGTCGCCTTGTCGAATTCAAAATGCGAGCTGCCGAGCATGACGAAGTTGTTAACGACCACAACCTTCGTTTCGGTCTTGGTTACCACCTTTTGTAGCGGTGCGGTGGTAAAGCTCCAGACGTAGTCGCTTGTCAGCGCATTGCCTGCCAAGTCCTTGGCTCCGGTCGTGACCGTGGCGGTGTACCTAGTGTCCGGCTCAAGATTGTCGGCTTCAGTGAAGCTCGCAGAAGTGACCGAGGGGTTTTTCACCTTGCCCGCTATGAGGGTATCCCCTTTTTTCAGGGTAAAGGTCTGGCTGTTAATGGTTGCCGGGTCCATCGGCTCACTGAAGGCTACCGAAACATGCTTGTCGACATCGGCATCCGTGGCGCCCTTGACCGGAGCGGTGAGACTCACCGTCGGTGCCGTGGTGTCCAGAACCGGGGCAGGAACCGGGCAGTCGGGGACCGGCGCGACGGCCGTCACCACGGCCGGTCTTTCTCCGCCGATCAGGAAGGTAACGCCGGCTGTGTACTCCAGGTTGTTGAGTTCATCATCGGGGAGTATTACGTGCCGGACGTCGCCTCTAAGAGCAATGGAGTCTGAAACGAAATACTTGATGCCTGCTCCGTAGTTGGCCGCGTATTCCGGATAGAAGCCGAGTCCCTTGGCGGGAAACTCGTGGTGCATGCCGCCGATCCCGGCTGCCAGGAAGGGAACGAAATTGGGGGTCACGTTGAAATGGTACAGGGCGTCGATCCCGTAGCTGTAAACGTCGGCCTCGGGGTAATTGGGGGATCTCGATTCGGCGTGGACATAGCCGAACCTTGCCTCAGCCCCCCAGTTCTCGGTGAAGTTGTAGCCTGCGCGCAGGCCGAAGATCGGGCTGGTTTCCAGGTTCTGATAGCTCTGCTCGTGGTCGAAGTGGTAACCGCCCACGTAGGGGGAGATGGTGACGGCCCCTGGCCGGTTTTCGGCGAGTCCGGGGGTGGCGAGCGCGAGCAGGGATAGGCTTAGCAGGGATGCCAGCAGTCTTTTTCTGATGGATGGTTTTTTCATGGGTGCCTCCAATTAAATTTTACATATGTTCGTAATGGGACTGTGACGCTCGGCGATGGTGCGTACCTTCCCGTCAATACGGGAAGGTACCGTGTGATAACTATTACTGCAGGCCCGAAACAGTAGGCCTTATTACTTGCAAGTAGCAGGGGCACTCAGATTTCCTGGCACGGAAATGACGTTAGAGTCTAAAATAAACGCGCCATCTGTAAACGCCCCAGCAAACATTCTGCCACATGAGGTCGCTGCGGTTTTCATTGTGATATCTGCACCGGCTAGTAAGTTGCCCTGCCACTCTGTATACAGGCCAAGTGTCGCTGAAGTGCCGGCTTGCCACCAGACGTTGGAAGCTTTGGCGCCGTTGATTAGCAGGATGCGGGCGTGTATCAATGGAGAGCCGTCAGCAGTCCCGACGGTACTGGCAGACTGAAAGACGAAGACGGCATTCGGGTCTCCCTGTGCGTCGAGCGTGATGTCACCAGTTATCAGTATCGACGTGATGGAGGTGTAAACGCCAGGAATGAATAAGTTATCCCCGAGCACCGGTGCGCTGCCTGTCTCGGATCCCAAAGTTGTGCCGGCTGCTATCGGGGCGCCTCCTCCCAAGGAACCGGCGGCGGGTGGTCCGGACGGAGGAGTGATGCTGAGATACGCTGCCTTCAAATCGTCAGTGATGTTTTGCGCAGTGGTTGTGTCCGGAAATGTTATGGTCTGTACCGTTCCATTGATAGTCGGAGGGGAGCCTCCGCAAAGGCCGAAGCCTCCTGCGTTATCAACCGCCACTCCATTGCAGGTGGCATTCGGATTAAGCACCACATTACCATTGATCTTAGTGGTAGGTGCTGTGGGGGTGTTGGTTATCCCCGCAGTGGCCGCGATTGCGAAGTTAGCGGCACGATTGAGGTTGATACTGCCTGAGGTGACAGGGACTGGTGCAACAGCGATTGTAGCCGTTCTGAATGTCCAAGGATTTGGTGAAGTTACTCCACCTACTGCACGCACGACCAGTGCATTGCCGGCGAGGTCTTTGGCACCGCTTGTAACCAGGACAGTATAGTCTGTGTCGAGCTTGAGATTGTTCTGGGGTGAAAAGGTAGCAATGTTGTGTTGCACGTCATAGGAGACCGTTCCTGGTACGTTGGTGAAAGGAGTGAGCGTCTCATTTACCGTGAAGTTGGTGGTGATGATAGTCGACTGTTTCATCGGTTCACTGAAGGTTGCAGTGATTTTTTTGTCAATTGGTACGTCTACAGCCTCATCCGTGGGGACGGCATTGATTAACGTTGGCGAGGCGTTATCTTCCGTTGCAGCGGTTTGCCAACTCCAGATATAAGGTGCAGTTATCGAAATGCCAGCCAAGTCCTTGGCCGCTGTCGAGATCGTTGAAGTATATTCGGTATTTTGAATAAGATCGCCTTCCGGTGTAAAGGTCGCCGTCGTTCCACTGTAAGTCACTACTCCGCCTACGGGAAGTCCGCTCACTGATTCCTTCACCGTAAAGGTTGTTGCCGGAGAGGAGATAGTCGCAGAGTTCATCGTTTTGTTGAAGGTGGCAGTACTGGCTCGGTTTATGGGCAGACCGGTGAGGCCACTCTTAAGGCCGGTAGTACCATACTCAGACGTTGAAATCACTGCGGGTGCTGTATTATCTGCCATTAGCCCAGTTGTAAAGCTCCAGTTATATTCTGCTTCCATCGCTCTGCCAGATGCCAGGCTTTTGACTCCGGTTGTGATCGTCGCAGAATAGGCGGTACTTGGTTGTAGGTCATCGGCCGGGTCAAAGATCGCAATGTTGCTTGCTGGGTCCAAGGTTACTGTTCCAGTGATGAGGTCCGTAACTCCGGTCGTGTTGAATACTCTCAAGGTAAAGGTTGTTGAATCGACCGTTGTGGGGTCCATCCCCTCACTAAAGGTGGCGGTGATGCTCGTGTTGGTCGGCGCATTCGTGACAGCTCTTGCTGGGAATGTCGCAGTTACCGACGGCGGGACGGGGGTGGGACCCCCGTTGCTGTCCGCGCAACCGGCCATGACGGCAGGAAGCAGTAAGGCAAAAAACCACATTAATCGCTTGGAATGGCTTTCGAATTTTTTCATCTTGTTTTCCTTTTGTTTGAATTCGCCTTGTTGACCAATGCCGCTGAAACGACCAGCGCTGTAAACCAGATTCCGGAGACAGCCTGTAAAAAATGCTGTCACTCTGTAGATTTCATCATTTTTGCCCCCCTCATACATTTTAATGTTAATAACAAATGGTACTTTTCAGCTGCCTCTTGTGAACATTCCGCTTGGCCTCACTGCCAATTAGACTGCGGCCAAGGAGGCCGCCTTATAAATATTTCTCTGATATCTACTATACTGCCTCGTACTGCTTCGAGATATTGGAGTATGTCTGTTTAAAACATAGGTTGTTTTGTTGTATCTACAGAAGTTATCCTATATCTGTGAAAAATGTTAAGCGCGCAATGGCATCTATTGCGGGCGGGTGGTCTTGGCGCTGTCACAGTTAGAGGTAGTGATAATGAAGAACAATATATGCAGGCATAGGACAAACACCTATCATGGATTGCACGATGGCTTACTTGTTTGCGCTTCTTTGTCCTCTGGTAGTGCAAGCAAATTGCCTGCTATAGGCGGGTCAAATGCTGTGGTAATCGTCTCGTCTTCACTGATTTCAGGAAGTCGAAAGGTTTCCAAGCCCTCTTTAATTCAAGACAAAAGCAGTTCACTTGGCTATAGTGCTAGGCATGGAGCGATGATTGGCAACGATGGGAGCGAAAGGTCCGCCATGATAGATGATAAAGATAGTGGGAAAACGGCAGTTGAGGTCAAGCCGAGTCTTCAGGCTGAACCGGTTGCACGGATTGGCGAGGCGGCGCCTGCTTTTGGCTTGTCCGAGGGAGCTGTAAGGCGACTGCTGCATGAGCTGCGTGAGCTGCAGGGCAACCAGGCCGATCTTTTTCTGCAGAACCAGGAGTTGTGCCAGACTAAGGACAAGGTTGAAGCGGGACTGGAGAACTATACCGAGCTTTACGACTTTGCTCCGGTCGGTTATTGCACCCTCGACCGGAAAGGGGTTATACGAAGGGTTAATCTTACCGGGGCGGGGCTACTCGGAGAACAACGTGCCAGGTTGTTGAACCGCAGGCTAGGGCAGTTTGTCTCTGACGATAACAGGTGCGTTTTCGAGGAAATGCTGGCAGAAGTATTCGACGGGCAGCAGAAAAAAGCCCTCTGCGAGGTGGTCATCAACCCGAAGGGGCTTCGCTCGCCCACCCCCGTGAAGATCGTGGGACTGGCGTCGGCGACCACCGACGAATGTCTCGCCGTCATCATCGACATTACGGAGCGCAAACGGCTGGAGGCGCAGCTTCAGACCGCCAAGGATGAGCTGGAGCTGCATCGCGTGCAGGAGAGGGCTGGCCAGCTGCTAATGCTGAACAGCCAGCTCACCCTGGAAATCGAGAGGCGCAAGAAGCTGGAGCAAACGCTGCACGATTCGCAAACCAGGCTGCGCAACCTCTCCGCCAACCTCCAGTTCGTCCGCGAAGAGGAGCGCAAGGCCGTCGCCCGGGAAATCCACGACGAGCTGGGGCAACTGCTGGCGACTGTCCAGATCGGCGTGTCGCTTTTGGCCGGCGAGTACTCAGGCCATGACGAGTCGCTGGCCAGGATCCACGAGATGGAGATTCTCATCGCCGACGGGATCAAGACAGTCCAGCGCATATCCTCGGAATTGCGCCCGGCGATGCTCGACGTCCTCGGGCTGCCCGACGCCCTTGAGTGGCAGGCCCAGGAGTTTCAGAAGAGGACCGGCATAGAGTGCAAAATTCCCGTGCTGCTCCTGGAAGATAATCTTGACCCGGATGTGGCGACCGCACTTTTCAGGATCTTCCAGGAGTCGCTCACCAACGTCCAGCGCCATTCCCAGGCGACCGAGGTGGAGGCAAATCTGGTGCAGCGGAGTCATGTCTTCAGCCTGACGGTCTACGATAACGGCAAAGGCATCACCAAGGCGCAGATCGCCTCGCCCCAGTCGATAGGCATGATCGGCATACGGGAGCGGGTGTTCATATTGGGCGGCCGGATGAAGATCTTCGGCTGTCCAGGAAAGGGAACTGCGCTGTTTGTCAGGCTACCAGTCAAAGCAAAGGAGAAATGGCATGTCCACGACCAGGATCATCATCGCTGACGATCATATGATTTTCCGGGAGGGGCTAAAGCAGGTGATAGCCACCACCGCCAACATGACGGTGGCCGGCGAGGCGAGTACCGGCCAGGAGTTGCTGCAAAAGATTCAGGAGGAGGACTTCGACCTGGTCGTCCTGGACATCTCCATGCCCGGCCGAAACGGTCTGGACACCCTGGCAGAGCTGAAAACACTGAAGCCCAGACTGCCGGTGCTGGTCCTCAGCATGCACCCGGAGGAGCAGTATGCTCTGCGGGCCTTCAAGTGCGGGGCGTCGGGCTACCTGACCAAGGGAAACCCCACCAGCGAGCTGCTTGACGCGCTGCACAAGCTTTCGCTTGGCAAGAAATACGTGAGCGCCGATCTGGCTGAGGCTCTGGTTTCCTGCCTCGGGGAGCCTGCCGCGACCGGGATCCAGCACAGTCTCTCCAATAGGGAATACCAGGTGCTGTGCATGATTGCCTCCGGCAAACCGGTAGGAAAGATCGGCGAGGAATTGTCGCTGAGTGTGAAGACCATCAGCACCTACCGGACCCACATCCTCAGGAAGCTCAACATGCAGAACAACAGCGAGCTGACCCGCTTCGCCATCGAGAACGGCCTGGTGTGAGGGGGGGTGCGGAAACCGGTGCCGACAGATCTGGATACACGGTGGGCTTGCGGATTCCCACCGCCTGTCGGTGGTAATTAAGGAATATGAAAAAGGGCCTTCCGATCAACCGGAGGGCCCTTTTTTACAAGCTTCAGCTATTCAACAGAAGGCCGTTACAGGCTGAGCTCCGCGTGCCCGTTGCAGAGCGCTTCGCGGGCCGCCGTTACCTCGGCGTCCTCCAGGTAGTCGTCAAAACCCATCATCCGGTCGATGAACCCGTTCGGCGTGATCTCGATGATCCTGTTGGCCACCGTGGCTACGAACTGGTGGTCATGGGAGGCGAAGAGGATCGCCTCGCTGTAGGACATGAGACCGTTATTGAGGGCGGTGATCGATTCCAGGTCGAGGTGGTTGGTCGGCTCGTCCAGGACCAGCGTGTTGGCTGCCGCCAGCATCACCTTGGAGAGCATGCAGCGCACCCGCTCGCCTCCGGAGAGGACGCTGGTCTTCTTGGTCGCCTCCTCGCCCGAGAAGAGCATGCGGCCCAGGAAGCCGCGGGCGAAACTCTCGCCTTCGGCGGGAGGCGAATACTGCCCCAGCCACTCGATCAGGTTCAGGTCGCTCTTGAAATACTCGGCATTTTCTTTCGGGAAATAGGCATGGGTGATGGTGATCCCCCAGCGAAAAGTCCCCTCGTCCGGCTCCATTTCCCCCTCCAGTATCTGGAAGAGGGTGGTCTTGGCGAGCGAGTTGCTCCCGACGAAGGCGATCTTGTCGCCCTTTCTGACCATCAGGTCGAAGTTCTTGAAGATCTGCACGCCGTCGATCGACTTGGAGAGCCCCTTCACCTCGAGGATGATGTCGCCGCAGGCGCGCTCCGGCTTGAAGACCACGTAGGGGTACTTCCTGGAGGAGGTCGGCATGTCCTCTATGGTGAGTTTGTCCAGCAGCTTCTTCCGCGAGGTAGCCTGCTTTGCCTTGGATGCGTTGGAGCTGAAGCGCTGGATGAACTCCTTCAGCTCGGTCGCCTTGTCGGTGGTCTTTTTGTTGTCGTCCTGGCGCTGTTTCAGGTGCAGCTGGCTTGCCTGGTACCAGAAGTCGTAGTTGCCGACATAGACCTGGATGCGGCTGAAGTCGATGTCGGCTATATGGGTGCAGACCTGGTTCAGGAAGTGACGGTCATGGGAGACCACCACCACCGTGTTCTGGAAGCGGTAGAGGAAATCCTCCAGCCAGGCGATCGATTTCAGGTCGAGGTGGTTGGTAGGCTCATCCAGCAGCAGCACGTCCGGGTTGCCGAACAGCGCCTGGGCCAAGAGCACGCGCACCTTGTCGCCCCCCTCCAGCTCCTTCATCAGCTTGCCGCGCATCTCCTCGGGGATGCCGAGGCCGTTCAAAAGGACCGCCGCCTCCGACTCCACCTCGTAGCCGTTCATCTCGGCGAAATCGGCCTCAAGCTCCGCCGAGCGGATGCCGTCCTCCTCGCTGAACTCGGGCTTCGCGTAGATCGCGTCGCGCTCGGCCATTACCTTGAAGAGTTTTTTGTGACCCATGATGACCGTGTTGAATACGGTCTGCTCGTCGTAGGCGAACTGGTCCTGTTTCAGGATGGCGATTCTTCCCTTGCCTGCGGAGATATCCCCCTTGTCCGCCTCGATCTCGCCGGACAGAATTTTAAGAAAGGTCGACTTGCCGGCGCCGTTGGCACCGATCAGGCCGTAGCAGTTCCCCGGGATGAATTTTATATTCACGTCCTTGAAAAGGACCCTCTTTCCGTAGGCGAGGGTGACGTTGGATGCGCTGATCATTTGCTTGCTCCCTTTTTACAAAATTAAAAAAACCACGAGGGCTGCTGCCCGTGGTTCATGAACCTTGTATGTATAGCATTTTTATGCATATTGCGGCAATGCATATTTTGCCTCACCTGCTTGGTCCTCCAGTTTCCCCCCGGCAGCGCCGAGAACTCTTCTCTTCTTTGCTCTCAAACGGTCGACAAAAAAGTTTATTTTCAGGCGGTAATATGGCAAGGTGCAGTAACTCAGCTAGCTACAGATTGCCGGAGAATTAATGAAGATTGTCGACCAGATAGCCATAGGGAAGCAGTTCCTTTCCCTGGAATTTTTCCCGCCCAAGGACAGAAATGAGTGGCCCGCTTTCTTTGGTACAGTCGGCCGGCTGTCGCGGCTGAATCCCCTCTTTGCCTCGGTCACCTATGGAGCAGGCGGCAGCACCCAGGGCGACACGCTGGAGATCGTCACCCGGCTGAAAAAGGAGTACGGTCTGGAGACCATGGCGCACCTGACCTGCGTCGGGGCCTACCGGGGAGAGCTCCGGCAGTTTCTCGACAATCTGGCGCTGGCCGGGATCGACAACGTGCTGGCGCTGCGGGGGGACCCGCCTGTCGATGCGCCATCCGCCTTTTCAGCCTGCCGCACCCTTTTGCACGCCTCGGATCTCGCTTCCTTTATCAGGGAGACCCACCCCGGCATGGGGATCGGCGTGGCCGGCTATCCCGAGACCCACCCGGAGGCGGCCACGCCGGAAGAAGATCTCCGCTTCCTGAAGCTGAAGCTTCAACAGGGGAGCGATTTCGTCATCACCCAGCTTTTCTTCGACAACAGCCGCTATTTCGACTTTGTCCGCAGGGCTCGCGCCGCCGGTGTCGTGAAGCCGATCATCCCCGGCATCATCCCGGTGGTGAGCCTGAAGGTGATCCAGCGCATCGTCTCCATGTGCGGAGCGGCGCTCCCCGCCGCCTACCTCGCAGAGCTGGAGGAGGCGGACCGCCGCGGCGGCGCTAGAGCCGTGCAGCAACTTGGCGTCGCCTACGCCAGGCGGCAGGCGCAGGAACTCCTGGCTGCAGGGGTTCCCGGCGTGCACATCTACACGCTCAACCGCGACGAGGCTGTGCTGAACCTTGTGGATGGCCTGCTTCCCTGCTAGCGGAGGCAACTCTCCTTGGACTGCTTCATCTTGCCGGGCTTTGCCTGTTCCCGCTCAAAGGGGTTTGTTATGAACAATATGATGGTGCCGCTGGTACTTTTTTGCCTGTTTTGTCTGCCGAGCCTGGTCCTCGTTCCGGACGCGGCTGCCGACTATTACAGATACACGGACGGCGGCGGGGTGGTCAGCATGACCAACAAGCTGGAATCGGTTCCGGCCAGATACCGCTCCACCATGAAAGTGATACGCGAAGACCCCCCGGCGAAAAAGATTCCCCAGGCGCGCAAAGAGGCACCGCCGGAAGCTGAAGTGCCGGCCGCGCCGGTGCAGGCAGGCGCCGCCGAGCCGGCATCGGTCCCGGCCGGCAAGTTCGCCGAGCTTTCCGCCCGCTTCATCTGGTTTAAGCCGCTCTTCTACCTGGGCGCCTTTCTGGCGACCTTTATCGCCATTGTCAAAGTGACCGCCCTGCTTCCCTCAGCGCTGCTGTCAAAGCTGATTTACCTGGCCTTTTTCCTGGGCGTCTTCGTCTTTCTTTATAAGGCCTATGTCGAGCATGTGGTCTCCAGCACCAGGAATATAAAGGAGAAGGCGGTCACCATGATGAAGAAGGCCAACGCGAGAGAACAAGCGGAACCGGTGGGAGAGCCGGGAGAGTCGGCTGGCTCTGGGGAAAAGTGAGCGTCTTAAACCGCTAAGTAAGCCGGCGCAGCTCTCTCGGGATCAATGAGGATATCATGAAGGCGCGCGAGGGCTAGCCACCACGCTTTGGGCGAATCGAAGGAGAAGAGGCCATGCACCTGATACAGATATTGCTGCCGCTCTTTGACAACGACGGGCACCCGTTTCCCAAGGACGAGTTCCTGAGGGTGCGCGACGACCTGTCTGAGCGCTTTGGCGGCATAACCACCTATATGCGCTCGCCGGCTCGCGGCGTCTGGAAGGAGACCCGCGACAGCACCGTCCACGACGACATAGTGATCTACGAGGTGATGACAGACGAGCTCGATCGCGACTGGTGGAAAAGCTACCGCGAGCAGCTGACGCTTAATTTCCGCCAGGCGCTGCTCATCGTGAGGGTGAGCGAGGTGCAACTGCTGTGAGTCCGCAGGGCTAAGGAGTCTCGTACTTGTAGCCTACGCCGTAAATCGAATGGATTAATTCGGCCTCGGGATCGAGGCAGGAAATCTTTCGGCGCAGCTTCTTGATATGGCTGTCGATGGTGCGGTCGCTCACGATCCGCTGGTCCGAGTAGATCCTGTCCATCAGCTGCGAGCGCGAGTAGATGCGGCCGGGGTTTTGATAGAGAAAGTGCAGCAGCTTGAATTCCACCGCCGTGAGATCCAGATCCCGCCCTTTGAGAAGGGCGCGATACTTATCCGCGTCCAGGGCAAGCTCCCCGGTAGGCGGCGCCTGGTGCTCGGCCGAGCGGCGCAGCACCGTCTTGACCCGTGCCACCACCTCGCGCGGGCTGAAGGGCTTGCAGACGTAGTCGTCCGCGCCGAGCTCTAGACCCAGCAGGCGGTCGATCTCCTCGACCCGGGCGGTGATCATGATGATCGGCACCGCCGAAAAGCTCCGGATCTCCTTGCAGATCTCCAGGCCGTCCCGCCCCGGCAGCATCAGGTCGAGCAGGATCAGATCCGGCAGGCGCTCCCTCACCCTCGGTACCACCAGCTCCCCGTCCGAAATCCAGACGGAGTCGAACCCCGACTGCCGCAGGTAATCCCCCAGAAGGCTCGCCAGTTTTTCTTCGTCCTCTACGATCATGATGGTGTAGTTCATGTTCTGCTCCCGGTAAGTGGCAGCTCTATGCTGATCAATACGCCCCCTTTTGGCGAGGGGAGGGCGCGGATGGTCCCCTCATGCGCCTCGACGATGTTCTTGCAGATGGCAAGGCCGAGACCGGCGCCCCCCAGGGCGCGGTTGCGGGAATTTTCCACCCGGTAGAGCCGGTCGAATAGCCTCTCCAGCTCCTCCGGGCTCACCCCGGGGGCGCTGTCCGCAAGTTCGACCGTCGCCCGGTCTCCGCGGCGCTGCAGCCGGATCGACAGCTCCCCGCCTGCATCGGTGTACTTCAAGGCGTTGTCCAGCAGATTGTGGAAAAGCTGGTGCAGGCGGCTCGGGTCGGCGAAGACGGCGAACTCCCCTGTTTGCGGCAGCTCGGCTGTAAGCGTGATCGACTTCTGGCCGAACTCGGGGCGGAAGGAATCTATGGCATGGGTGAGCATCGCGCGCAGGTCGAGCACGGTCTTTTGATAGCTGAGTGCGCCGATGTCGTAGAGCGAGATCTGGTACAGGTCGTCCACCAGGCGGCTTAGCTGCATCACCTCGACGTGCAGGGAGTTCATCGAATCGGGCCCCGCCTGCCGGACGCCATCCTGGATCGCTTCTATCTCGCCTCGCAGGATGGATAGCGGGGTGCGCAGCTCGTGCGAGATGTCCGCCACCCAACGCCGGCGCGCCTGCTCGTTTTTCTCCAGGGTGAGCGCCAGCGTGTTGAAGTCGCGGGCGAGCTGCCCCAGCTCGTCCGCGGGCCCTTCGACCACCCGGGTGTCAAACTCCCCTGAGGCCAGGCGGTGCGTCGAGGCGGCGAGCCTTCTGATCGGCAGCACCAGGCGATTTGCCAGCGGAAACGAGATGACCGCCGAGATCAGGAACATCACCCCCGCGATCATGCCCATGGCGAGTTTTTGCTGTTTCACGAAGAGGAGCTGGTGGGTGTCGGTGAGGCGCTGCCTTGGCCGGATGCCGAGGTAGCCAACCACCTGGCCGTCGCTCACGATGCGCTGGAAGTCGGCCCGGTCGGAGATGCCCGGAGGGCCGGCGACCGGTTTTCGGGCCGCGTCCAGCAAAAGCACGCGCATCTCGAAGCGGTGCGCGAAGCGCGGCGGCAGTTTCTGCCCGCTCAGGTTCGAAAAGTTGGGCGGAGGCCTTCGGAGTCTTTTCTCCAGCCGGTCCAGGCGCTCCGGGTCGGCCGCTTCGCGAGTCGAGGTGGAGGCGAGCAGCCTGGACCAGGCAGAGTCGTCCTCACGCAGGAAATCCCAGTCCCCCCGGGCGTCGTAAGACTGCTCCAGCACCTCGGCCAGCTTCTCGATCCGCACCTTTTCTATGGTGTTCACGTACGTGAGAAAGCCGCGCCCGATGCTCCACTGCATGATGAGAAACATGCAGATGACCACGGCGCCGGTCGCGGTGAGCAGGGAGAAAAAAAGGCGGTGTTTGATCATGATCTTCATGTTAACTCGCAGTCGAAAGGGCCGACGGCAGCAGGCCGCGTGAATAAATCATTGCCAGCTCTTTTTTAACATAGGTTCTGCAAATACGCTACGGCATCCTGAAGCCGCCTGTGAATTTCCACATTTGCTCCACATTACCTCCTCAATTCGCTGTTAGTTTGGCAATCAGGAAGCAAGCAGGGTCATGGTGATCCGCAAATGCTTGCCAGAGAAAGGAGATCCCGCAGACGGGATGGCTCCAATAACGTCGGTTGACAGAGACCCAGGAGGTCCAAAATGAAGAAGATTATAGCAACAGCACTACTACTTGTTGTGGCCGGTGCGGCTACGGCTCAGGCCGGGGTCGATTTCCACGTCAATGTCGGTATCCCGGTGCCGATGCCTCCGGCAGTCACCGTCCACTATCCGTCGCAGCCACGCGTCATTCATCAGGAGTACGTAAGGGAGGAGGCGCCCAGGTTCATCTATTCTCAAAACCTCGGGTTCTATGTCTCGGTAGGAACTCCGACCGACATCGTCTATCTTAATCATGGATATTATGACTACAGGGGCGGTTCCTGGTACAACGCAGCCACCTACGGAGGCCCCTGGACTGCCGTGTCGCACCGCAAACTTCCGCGAGAGCTGCGCAAACACCGTTACGAGCAGGTTCGCCACTTCCGGGACCGTGAATACCGGGCCTACCTGCGCGACGGCGAGCGCTACCGCGGTAGCTGGCACAGACCAAGCGGTGTCCACGAAGTAGCGCACAGGGATGACCGCAGGAACCATCGCTGGGACGATCGCAGGGACCATCGCTGGAATGACCGCAAGGACCATCGCGGAGATGACCGCAGAGATGACCGCAAGGACCATCGCGGAAACGACCGCAAGGATGACCGCAGAGACGGGAGGCACTGAAGATAGCCGTTCAGGATGAACGATCCGCGCCTGCTGGCGGCGTCCCTGCCTGAAGGTGAAGCGCGGCAGGATGCCGCTCCCGCCGGCTGGGAGCATCCCGGCGGATAAAAAATCCGCCACCTTTTTACGGTTTCATGTTATAGTCCAATCTCTAATTAGCAGAGGACCCCATGGCCTTGCAGGCTGCTGGGGTTTTTTGTGGCGAAAAATCATAACAGATAGGAGTAACAGTGGATTTCAAAGAGTTCAATTTTCACCCCCAGATTCAGGCCGGCGTGGAGGCCCTCGGGTATGTCACCCCGACCCCCATCCAGCTGCAGGCGATCCCCCCGGTAATGGACGGGCAGGACGTCATGGGGCTCGCCCAGACGGGAACCGGTAAGACGGCGGCCTTCGGCCTGCCGATGCTGCACCGCCTCATGCAGGGAGAACGCGGGCACGTCCGCGCGCTCGTGGTCGCCCCCACCAGGGAGCTGGCCGAGCAGATCAACGAAGCGCTCAACGCCATGGGGAAACTCACGCGCCTCAGGAGCGTCACCGTCTACGGCGGCGTGAACATAAACACCCAGATAAAGAGGCTAAAAGAAGGGGTCGAGATCATCGTCGCCTGCCCGGGACGCTTGCTGGACCACATCTCCCAGGGGACGGTCAACCTCTCCAAGGTCGAGATGCTGGTGCTGGACGAGGCCGACCAGATGTTCGACATGGGCTTTCTGCCGGACGTGAAAAGGATCCTCAAGGTACTGCCGGGCGTCAGGCAGACCCTGATGTTCTCGGCAACCATGCCGGACGACATCAGGAAGCTCGCGCACGACATCCTGCGCAAGCCGGTCACCGTGCAGGTGAACCGCACCGCACCCGCCGCAACCGTCTCCCATGCCCTTTACCCCGTCTCGCAGCATCTGAAGACGCCGCTTCTCTTTGAACTTTTGAAGCACACGGACACCGAGAGCGTACTGATCTTCACGAGGACCAAGCACCGCGCGAAAAGGGTGGGAGAGCAGCTGGAAAAAAGCGGCTACAAGGCCACCTCGCTGCAGGGAAACCTCTCCCAGAACAGAAGGCAGGCAGCCCTGGACGGCTTCAGGGACGGCACCTTCCAGATACTGGTGGCGACCGACATCGCGGCTCGCGGCATCGACGTCTCCCTCATCTCCCATGTCATTAACTACGACATACCGGATACCCCCGAGGCGTACACGCACCGGATCGGCCGGACCGGCCGCGCCGCCAAGACCGGCGACGCTTTCACGCTGGTGACACATGAGGACGATCTGATGGTGCGCAGTATCGAGCGGGTGTTCGGAGGCAAGATCGAGCGTCGCCTGATCGAGGGTTTCGACTACAGCGTGGCCGCTCCCAAAAAGGACGCCGAGTTTGTCAGGCCCCCCCGCGAGCCCCAGCGCCGCAAGGAAACCCCCGGGACCAAGCCTGCCGGCCGGCACGCCGTCGGCGCCGGGACCAAAACTGCAGCCCCGCGTCCCGCCAGCCATGCCGCCCGCCGCAGCGGCAGATAGGAGAATTCAGTAAGCCGCTACGTCAACATAGGTATTTCGCTTAACACGCAAAGTCCCCCCTTTGAAAAAGCTCTGTTAGGGGCAATTGTTGTTTTCTCAGGTCGTCAGCACTAGATGTCTAGGGTCCTCTTCTGGCGATGCAAACGGACAACGTGCCAGACGAAACCCGCTACAGGTCGTTTTGAGCGGCTCATGGCAAGACGTCACAAGTAGTTCAAGTATTTTAGCTGGCATTGCTTCGAACCTATGTGCCTGCATAAAATGAAACCATTCCAGATAGTTATTAAGGTACTTGGTAGCTACACCGTTGAAGCGAAGCACCCATTTTTTGAAGCTACTGTGAAGCGCGTTGACGTTCTGGATATGATAAATGCCACCTTTAACCCGCTCATGGTTAGTGCCGGTGAGGATGACATGCTTAATCCCCTGTTTTGTAAGAGGTCTGTACGCTGCAGCGTCATCCGTGCATAGTGTCGTAACCTTTGTTAGTGCTGGGCCAATTAACTCTTTAGCTCTCTCTTGGTTCATCTGACCACGACCGGTAACGCAGATACGAGTGTGGTGTTCACGGTCACGTGCAGTTAAAATACCTGCCCACTCGCGACTTATGCCACGTTTTGTAGCCTTTCCTCCGTGACGACGTGGTCTGCGAGTCAATCGACGTTGTCCTTTCTGCGAGTAGAGGAGGTATGTTTCGTCAGCCTCCAGTATTCCTGAAAAGGTTTCCGGTGTGACTTGACGTAGAGCTGCTAGTAATTTGTGCCTCCAATAAAAGAGTCAATCATGCCAGACATGCAATATTCCAGCGCTTTTCCGAAGCGAGTAGCCGAGAAAGAAGTGCTCAAGAAAAACTGGCCATTTTTCTGGGTAGTGAGTCCTGTGGAGCGGCGACGAGGTAAAGTCACCAAAGGTACGCCTACAGCCTTTGCAAAGGTAGCGCTGCCTATTTCCCAGGTAAGTTCCGTGGCGAATCGCCTTATCCTGACAGTAGGGACAAAGAAACCCGTGGCCAAAGCGCCTTTCCCGGATGGCCGCTAACTGGTTGGAAGCGAAATCAGTCTGATGATAAAGAACGTTTCTCAACTGCAGGTAAAGCTGCATTTGAACATCTGGAGACAGATTAAACACCATCACCTGAAGCTGGTGGTAAGGTATGGTCCTTGACTGACTCCTGGCAAGATCAGACTCAGTGGTCATCATGGCTGCACCTCCTCCTTACGGATGGATGATTCACCATAAATATTAGCACTTATAAATAAACAACAACTGCCTCTAACAGAGTCTTGAAAAAAGGGGGGACTTTGCGTTGGGGGCAATGATCATTCGCCCGCCTTCGGTTGTGTTCAACCTCTCTATCCCAACGTTGTCCGGCAAAGTTATCTCACTCCGTAGCCCTAATCCGCCCCTCCGGGGCACCTTCTCCCAGGGAACCTCGCCTCCACTCCCATTTTTTGGTGGCCGCGACACTATCTGACTGTTCCACAAAACAAGAGTCATTTCAATTTCTCCACTCCCTACCTCGGAACTCGGCAATTTCGTTGCCTGTGCCAGAGCAGGTACGCCGCTTATGGTTTTGGATAAGATGGTGAGGGGGAGGGCGATGAGCGGCGGCCAGGATGGGATGTTGTAACTTTCCGAAAAGATAAATTTCTTTTAACATTAGCAGGACTAAAGTTCAAGTTCGTATCGTCCGATAAGTCCCCCAAAGTCTATCGTCACACTCTCTTTGCGGGGATGGAGACGCTGTCGGCTAGGCTACCCGTCAAATGCCGATAACGGGGCTGGGTGAGGAGATGACCTTCACTTATGTGGAAGGGGAGAGATATGACTGGAAAACAGAAGGTGCTCGTGGTGGACGACGATCGGCGCATGGTCAAAACCATCTGCGACATCCTGCGGGTCAAGGGGCATGACGCCCATCCGGCCTACAGCGGCGAGGAGGCGGTGAATAAGGTG